>Ga0180430_10005623_pt1 | contig 10372 bp, 5 predicted proteins | sample SS_ome_9_FD_132999 | JGI IMG/M metagenome (GOLD analysis project Ga0180430, IMG submission 132999) | Hypersaline lake sediment archaeal communities from the Salton Sea, California, USA - SS_1_S_2 metaG | ecosystem: Environmental > Aquatic > Non-marine Saline and Alkaline > Hypersaline > Sediment... | reverse complement strand
TCTGGGTCGCGCCCGTGAATTGGCCAAACGCGTTCAATGCGCCAGCCAACTCCGAGGCCTCGGTACTGCTATGGCTATGTACCACAATGACTATCACGAAATGTATCCCAAGCCCTGGACGACTAACAATGGCGGCTTTGGGGCCAACGGTGGTGCCACTCTCTACAATAGCAAGGGTGATTACGCCTCAAAGCTCTACTACGCCAATCAAGCCCAACTGGACCCAGGTAGCGCTATTCTTACCGATGGTCAGAGTGTAGGCCTCTGCCTGTATCTGCTCGTCCGTCACGAAGAAGTCGCCCCAAAGGTCTTCGTCTGCCCCAGTGCCCCCATGGACGAAGAAATGTCCATGCGCGACGTGGAAGTAGCCGCCAGGGACGGTGGCATCGATCCCATGCCCGAAGACTACACTGATTTGATCTGCTTCCCCAGCGGGGCCAATCTCAGTTACTCCTACAATGACCCCTGGCGCCGCCTGACCAACGCCAGCGCGCAGTCAACCACTGCCGTCTTGGCCGACAAGAGCAACGCCTACGACGATTCTAACACTACCGGCAACTTGAACTTCCTCTTTGATGAGCCCAAGCCGGGACCAAGTTGGTGGCCCGGAGCCGTAGAGTACTGGGACGATCGCGCTGACGAGGTTGATGGCACCACTGCCCACGGCAACTCGAACAACCACCAGACCGAATGCCAGAACGTCCTCTACGCAGGCAACAATGTTGCTCGTGAAGAATCCCCCAATGTCGGCCTGGCCCGTGACAACATTTTCACCTATTGGTCCAGTGCTCAGCTGGGTACCGACCCAGAGAATGACGGGACTGATTTGGGTAAGGAACGCGGCTATTGGGACATGCACAATAACGATGATGCTCCCAACCGTCGCGATTCATACTTGGGCAATTGACCTGAAACGAAGGATGCATTAGGGGTTAAGATTGCTTGATTGTGGACGTGTGCCGGCCCCATACGGGGCCGGCCTTTTTTTTGCTTCAGGGCCTCCCGCCTCGTCTCTCAAGTCAACACGAAGCCGCCCCCCTTGACACGTGTAGCTCTGCCCCTAAGCCCCCCCCGAATTCGATGCCCAGATCAGTTCGGTGGCTCGCTACGTAATCCTGACCGCTTCATCCGCCAAATAACCGAATATCCATCATCATATATCTTCTCTAGCTTGCCTGAAGCAGCCAACACCTTCTTTTGTGGAGGCCACTGGTTGTTGCTGCCTTGCGTCACGACGACGTATTCGATACGACTGGAAATAAGGTTGGGAATCAGTAGGTTGGATTCCATAGGTATCTTGGCTTTTACCCAGTCATCATATTCAATGTTGTCTTCCCAGCCACAATGGGGTTGTTTATACAAGCTGCCGTCGTCATAGACGCGAACGGGATCAAGTTGTAGATGTCGCCCAAATAATGGATAGTATTGATAGACCCAGTTGCCAAACCAGGTGATGCGCGACCCGGCCGGTAGACCCTCAATTGCCTCCCAGCTGCCCCCAAGATGACTATAGTCATATAAATGCTTTTTCGTGGCTTTCTCTTGGCCGGACAGGCATATTGCCAGGCCCCCTAATGCCGCAGGAGCTATAATGAGCAGGCATCGTTTTGCGTGGATGCTTGCTGGGACGATCTTTCCTAATGTAGTCCATGCAAAATAGGCCGTAAGGAGCCCGCCGAATGCGACTGCGTTCATATGCTCGTCCAGTTGTATTTCTGGGGTTGTGGCCAGCACGATTATTGCAAGACAAAGCCAAAACGTATTCCTGTTCTTCAGTAGCGAACAAAACAGGACTATGCCGATTACAAAAGATGCAATAATATACCTCGGTTGGACCCACAAGTCTCTCGTTGGCCCATGCGACGTCCCTGAGTAAGGCATGAAGGGGTACAAAAAAAACAGGGTTAGGCCGCTGGTCAACAGTAGAAATAGTACCCACAAACGGTCGCCGTATGCCCTGTTTTGTTTAACAAGGACGCAGGTCCCGCTTAGGTAGCCCAGCACGCACAGAAGTCCCGTTCCCACCGGCCAGTTGAGGTGCTCTTGAATCAAATCTCTCCACTGGTGAAAATCGGTAGGATTCTTTATTATCCACGAGATCAGTTTTGTCCGTGCCTGTGCCTCGGCGGCCAACGGGCCGCTGAAAGGCCCCATTTCCGCTGGGAATAAGGGGTTGCCGGTCAGGACAGCGTTACGAATAAACCAAAAAGCTCCCGTGGCGATCATGCAGACAACAAATATTCCCGCAAACGCAAGCCGAACCCAGCCGGAGAAACTCTTGCGTTGATATAACAGCAGCCAAAGCAAAAGGATGAAGCACACTGGGGCCATGGATACCTTGCAGCCAACGGCCAAACCTGCAAGTAAACCGCAATAGACTGCGTCGACGAATCTGGCACTATAAGCATTACCCTCATAGGAAGGTATCGCAAAAGCAATTGCCGCCATCAATGCTGCAGGGCCCGCCAGGTCAACCGCAGTGAAGGAGTTTATTGATCGTAGCAGAACCGGAGAACATAATATCAGAACCACCGTGAGGTATAAGCCGGTTTTGCTGTGTTTCTTGGCCGAGCCAAGCCCAAATACGGAAAACGCCATCAAAGCCCCCCAATAGAATCCGGCCATACTGACAAACGCATCGTTCTTAAAGGGTAACATAAGCCAGAGCGAGAGAATCTCGGCATTGAAAGGGTAGTAGGCAAAAAAGAGGTATGGATGCACCGATACTCGCCCATCGGCAATCCAGTGGGCTGCAAATGTCGCATGGTACGACAAGTCGTCCCAGTGGAAGTGAGTGCCCCTGATTAAGAACCGCCCCGCCAGCAGTCCCAGAAATAGCCCAAACACGGCCAGGCCAATCACGTAGGCGATCTTTCGAGCGACACCGCCTGGGCTTGAGTTCGGGGCTACTGCTATATAGAGGCTGTCTTTATGATAGTAGCTACGCTGGCGTACTGCCACTGCAACCGCGGCAACGGCCAGCAAGAAGGCAGCAGGTCCGGCCCGCAACTGACCAATACACCCGAGCAACAAAACAGTAAACAAGATAATCACGGGGCAAAGCGACAACAAGGCCAAACGTCGCCTCCAAGGTTCCCGATCTCTCATGGTCATCTCGGAGACCATCGTGGCAATCAAGATCACGAGAGAATTGTTGACTACAAATAATACCTGTTCCATGATCATTAAGATGGCTTATTCTTGATAAGGTAGAGTTTACGGCCCAGGGCACCGTGGCGGTTGAGGTCCGCCAGAACACCTATTTGTAGGTGGTGTGCCAGAAAGTCATCAACGCCAGCCGCCACTTGGGGCCAATCGGGGTGGTGGTAGTCATCGACGGCGATAATACCATTATCCATCAAGTGCTTCGTGCAGAGGGCCAAGTCCGCATAGATCTGCTCATACGAGTGTCCCCCGTCAACATGGGCAAATCTGAAGCGATCCCTCGGGCACAAGCTCAGTTGGTCGCTCAGACAAGCGTGAATCACAATCTGTTGATTGTCCAGGTCGGGCCGGAGTTTTCGAATGTTGCCCAGAACAGTCTTGGATGTGGGTTTATCCCCGTATGGGTCTTCGGTATCCGCCTGGAATGCGTCGCATACCACGATTCTCTCGCCAGGCTTAAGGCAGTTCGCCATGGCGGCAGTAGAGCGACCATGGTAACTGCCAATTTCGAAGAGGTCACCCTTAATCCCGCAGGCGGACTGAAGCGACAGGATTAGGTGGAAATGGCCACAATCGTCTACGTTGAACCAGCCAGGAATGGGCTTTAGCCGTTCAAAAACCTCTGTGATGACCGGGCCTGCTTGCCCGATGTGCTCAAAACTTGTGGAAGTACGCAGGTTCTCTGTTTGGTCTGGCCTCGCTCGATAAGCCAGAAGCTCACGTATGAGTCTCTTTAGCGGTCTCGGCAGACGGTCAGTAATCGTCCGTTTCATCCTTCGGTTCCTTTGTTGATTATAAGGCCCTACGTTAGGATGCCCCCCCCCACCACCACCAACGCCCCCTTACGCCGGAATCGGAAACTCCCGGCACAACTCCTCGCTCAAATGACGCACCTGCTCGATCGCCGGTCCTTCCCCGCCGCTACGCAGCACCTGCTCAATACCCTCCCCGATCAGCCTCATATGATCTTCTTCAAGCCCTCGCGTCGTCAACGCCGCCGTACCGATACGTATCCCACTTGTCTCCACCGACTTCCGCTCGTCGTACGGAATCAGATTCTTATTCACCACGACCCCCGCCTCACCCAGCCAGGCCTCCGCCGCCGCTCCCGTCAGCGACTCATGACACGACCGAACATCCACCAGCACCAGATGATTATCCGTCCCGCCCGTGCACAGCCGCAACCCCTTACTCATCAGCGTCTCCGCCAACGCCGCACAGTTCCGCACGATCTGCCGTGCATACTGCTTGAACTCAGGACGCATCGCCTCCGCAAAAGCCACCGCCTTCGCCGCTATCACATGACACAATGGCCCCCCCTGCATCCCCGGAAACACCGCCGAGTTGATCGCCTTGCCGTACTGCTCCTTACACATCACCGTCCCCGCCCGCGGCCCCCGCAACGTCTTATGCGTCGTGCTCGTCACAAAATCACAAACACCCACCGGATCCGGATGCTCGCCCGTGCACACCAGCCCCGCAATATGCGCAATATCCGCCAGCGTGTGCGACCCGTGCGACTGCGCTATCTCCGCTATCCGATCAAAATCGATCACACGCGGATAAGCACTAGCCCCGCACACTATCAGCTTCGGCTTGTGCTCCGCCGCCAACGCGCTGATCTGATCGTAATCAATACGCTCGTCCTCACGCCGCACACCGTAATGTACAAAATTATACAAATGACCGCTGAAGTTCAGCTTGAAACCATGGCTCAAATGCCCCCCGTGCGACAAATTCATCGCCAGCACCGTATCCCCAGGATCCAGCTCCGCCAGATACACCGCCATGTTCGCCTGGCTGCCCGAATGAGGCTGTACATTAACATGCTCGCAACCAAAAAGCTCCTTACAACGCGCTATCGCCAACGCCTCCACCTCGTCCACGTGCTCGCAACCACCGTAGTACCGCCGCCCAGGAAGACCCTCCGCATACTTGTTCGTCAGACAGCTACCCGCCGCCACCAGCACCGCCGGCGACGCGTAATTCTCCGACGCTATCATATTCAGCGAACCCTGCTGCCGACGCTCCTCCCGCTGTATCATCGCGAAAACGTCCGAGTCGCTCTTCTCCAGGTACTTCCATGATCCCAGCACTATCTGTCTCCTTCACTTGCCGATTTCCCTATGGCTCCCCCTCGACCCACAAAAAGCCGCCAAAAACTCCATTCTAATACCCCCTACGCTGCGAGCAAGCGAAATATAGGCCCATTTTGCCCCTCACTCAAACCCAAACCCAACAACAACTGCCCGCCGCACCTATTGCTCTGCCTCACACAAACCCCTACAATATAATGGTGTTATATAAAATGGAGTACCCCCCCGTGGCCCTGACCGCAGACGCACAAACCCTACCTCAAGACCGTTGCCAACAGATTGCCCGTGACTTGCACGCCGCGCTGGCCGGCTCCGTGCACGCCGACCGCCTCACTCGCGCCATCTACAGCACCGACGCCAGCATCTACCAGATCCTCCCCGCCGCCGTCGTCCTGCCCGCTAACGTCAACGACGTCCTCACCACCCTACACTACGCCGCCCAGAACCACCTCTCCGTCATCCCACGCGGCGCCGGCAGCGGCCTCGCCGGCGAAGCCGTCGGCGTCGGCATCGTCATCGACTTCAGCCGACACCTCAACCGCCTCATCAACCTCGACCTCGACGCCAACCAGGTCTCCGTCGAGCCCGGCATCGTCCTCGAACAGCTCAACCGCCAACTCGCCCACCACCACAAACAAATCGGACCCGACCCCGCCAGCGGCAACCGCGCCACCATCGGCGGCATGATCGCCAACAACGCTACCGGCGCCCACTCACTCAAGTTCGGCTACACCAGCAACCACCTCCAATGCCTCAACATCATCACCGCCGACGCCCAGAACGCCACCGTCACCCGACAACACCTCCCTCAGAACAACAACGGCCCCGCCGCCGCCTACACCCACGCTGTCCACAGCCTCCTCGCACCCCACCGCGACCTCCTCGACCGCGCCAAACCAACCACCGACCGCAACGGCTCAGGCTACAACATCTTCGCCGCACTCGCCCCCGACAACTCCGTCAACCTCGCCGAACTACTCGCCGGCTCCGAAGGCACCCTCGCCCTCGTAACGCAGGCCACCTTCAACCTCGTCGACCTGCCACCCTGCAAAATGCTCCTCCAGCTCAACTTCCCCTCTCTCGCCCACATGGCCCGCGCCGTGCCCCATCTCCTCCAACTCACACCCGCCGCCTGCGAACTCATGGACCGCACCCTCCTCACCCTCGCACGAAAAGCCTACCCTCAATACCACGACGTCCTCCCCGACACCGCCGCCTCTCTCCTCGTCGAATTCGACGGACCCGACCCCGACGCCCTCGAACACCGCCTCCAACAGGCCCAAAAATTCGCCCGACAACTACCACACGACGCCCGGCCCGACGCTGCCACCTCCATTACCTCTCCCCAGCTTCAACAACGTGTCTGGGCCGCACGAAAAGCCGCCACACCCCTCCTTTACCGCGACAAAGGCCCCGCCCAGCCCATACCCATCATCGAAGACATCGCCGTCAACCCCGACCAACTCGCCCAATACCTCGCTCGCCTTCACGACATCACCACCCGACTCAACGTCCCCGTCGCCTACTACGCCCACGCCGGCCACGGCGAACTACACACCCGACCCTTCCTCAACCTCCACCTTCCAGAACACCGCCGAAAACTCCAACAACTCGCCGACGAAGTCTTCAATCTCGTCTGGTCCCTCGGCGGAACCATCAGCGGCGAACACGGCGAGGGCCTCGTCCGCGCCTCCTTCGTCCCCAAACAGTACGGCCCCGAAATCACAGAACTCTTCCGCCAGCTCAAACACATCTTCGATCCCCACAACCTGCTCAACCCCGGCAAAATCATCAATGACGACCCCGACGTCCTCACAAAAAACCTCCGCTTTGACCATAACAACAGCCTCAACGAACGACCCACCAACCTCATCTTCCGCGACGACGAACTCACCCGCGAAATCGAACAGTGCAACGGCAACGGCCTCTGCCGCTCCGCCGACCCCACCCTCTCCATGTGCCCCATCTTCCGCGCCACCGGCGACGAACTCGCCAGCCCCCGCGCCAAAGCCAACCTCATGCGCCACTGGCTACACGGCCTGCTCGACGAAGACCTCCTCGCCTCCCAAGAATTCAGACGCGTCGCCGACCTCTGCGTCAACTGCAAGTCCTGCGCCCGCGAATGCCCCTCCCTCGTCAACATCCCCAAACTCATGCTAGAAGCCCGCGCCGAATACGTCCGCCGCAATGGCCTCTCCCGCCCTCAGCACGTCCTCACCCGCAGCGAATTCATGAGCCGATTCGGCGCTGCCTTCGCACCCATAGCCAACCCCATCATGCGCAGCGGCCCCTTCCGTCGCTTCCTCGAACTCGCCGCCCAGCTCGACCGCCGACGCCCCCTGCCCCCCTTCAACCTCGGTAACAACATTCGCAAACTCCGCCGCTACCTCCGCCGTGTCGGCCCCGTGAAAAAACCCATCGACAAAGTCGCCTACTTCGTCGACCTCTACGCCACCTACAACGACCACGCCCTCGGCCGCGCCGTCGTCGACCTCCTGCGCCACTGCCGCGTCGACGTCATCATCCCCCCCCAACGCTCCGCCGCCATGCCTCCGCTCACCTATGGCCACCTCGCCGCCGCAAGACCCACCGCCGCCTACAACATCGCTCACCTCGCCCACGCCGTCCGCCAAGGCTACAAAATCATCGCCAGCGAACCCACCGCCGCCCTCTGCCTCAAAGAAGAATACCTCGACCTCATCGACTCCGACGACGCCCGACTCGTCGCCGACAACACCTTCGAACTCACCGACTACCTCGCCCGACTCGCCCGCGCCGACCGCCTCCCCGAGCCCCCTCGCCCCCTCAATCTCACCATCGCCTACCACACCCCCTGCCACTACGCCGCACTCGACATCCCCGACGGCACCGCCTACCTGCTCTCCCGCATCCAAGGCCTCTCCCTCGAAACGCTCCCCAAAAGCTGCTGCGGCATCGCCGGCACCTTCGGCTTCCAGAAAAAAAACTACGACCTCTCCCTCCGCGCTGGCCAACCCGTCCTCGACGCCCTCCGCAACGCTACCGCCCCCCTCGCCACCACCGAATGCGCCACCTGCAAAATGCAACTCGAACAAACCACCGGCAAAACCGTCCTACACCCCGCCAAACTCCTAGCCAGCACCTATGGCCTCCTTGACCCAAACATCGTGCCAAGACCATCTTGCCCGTAACTGAAGCCCCCTACGTGAGTAGGGGGTCGTCTTTCGTAAACCCTGTGTATCCAAAAAGTAGAACGGGTAACTCGTTACCCATGCTCAACAAACAACTATGACCCACCGATAATATTGTCATTCCCGCGAAAGCGGGAATCCAGGATAGTAGTAGAGACTTAACTCACTTGGATCAATGCTTAGACCACCGTGTTCGCACTGGTAAAAACTCGTCGCGCAGCGACACCATAATCTGTGTAATCCATGTAATCTGTGGTTAAACTATTTACCAGGACCTGACCATGACCACCCACCTCCAAAAAGCCGTCCTCTGGGACCCCCTCGACGACCACCGCGTCCGCTGCCAACTCTGCAACTTCCACTGCCGCATCGACCCGGGCCAAAAAGGCCACTGCCAGGTCCGCCAGAACCTCGACGGCACCCTCTACTCCCTCAACTACCACGCCCTCTGCTCCGCCGCCATCGACCCCATCGAAAAGAAACCCCTCTTCCACTTCCTCCCGGGCCACCGCAGCTTCTCCCTCGCCGCGCCAGGCTGCAACTTCCGCTGCGACTTCTGCCAGAACTGGCAGATCAGCCAACTGCCCCGACTCAACCACCACCTCACCGGCCGCTCCGAAACGCCCCAAGCCATCGTCAACGCCGCCCTCGACCATAACTGCCAGTCCATCGCCTACACCTACACCGAACCCACCGTCTTCATGGAACTCTGCGACGACGTCGGCCGACTCGCACGCCAAAAAGGCCTCGCCAACGTCTTCGTCAGCAACGGCTACTTGTCCACCGACGCCATCGACTTAGCCGCCCACTTCCTCGACGCCATCAACGTCGACCTCAAAGCCTTCTCCGAACGCTTCTACCAACAACGCTGCCAGGCCCGCCTCGCCCCCGTCCTCGACACCCTCCGCTACATCGCCCACCACACCAACATTTGGCTAGAAGTCACCACCCTCATCGTCCCAGGCCAAAACGACAGCACCGCCCAACTCAAACAAATCGCACAATTCATCGCCAACGACCTCGGCCCCCACGTCCCCTGGCACGTCAGCCGCTTCCACCCCTCCTACGAAATGCTCGACAACGACCCCACGCCCCCCGAAACCATGACCCTCGCCTGCGACCTCGCCAAAGACGCTGGCCTCCACTACGTCTACGTCGGAAACTTCCCCGCCCTCGCCCGCGAAAACACCCGCTGCCACCACTGCAACCAAACCCTCATCTCCCGAACCGGCTTCCACATCGACAACAACCTCCTCCAAAACAACACTTGCCCCCAATGCCAAACCCCCCTCGCCGGCATCTTCACCAACAAACACGACACGTAGGATGGGCAACTTTGTTACCCATGCCGCCTTCTAACACTCTTGGACTCTTAACTGTGTTCCCTATAGCTTCTATGCAATTGCAGGTCTCTACGTTCAGCCCTCACTTGCGCGCCAACGGCGTTGCCGCTCCTCGTGTCGCGGGCATCTTGCCCGCGCTCTTCACGGATTGCACACGCTTTGCCTGTCTTGTCTTGCTGCTCACCCTCACCGGCTGCACCCAACCCCGCCTCGCCGACCGATCCACCGACGACCTCCTCCAGCGCCTCCCGCAAATCCCCCAGGCCGACCGCGTCCGCCTCGCCCTGCTCGACCAGCTCACCAGCCGCACCCTCACCCCAGCCCAGCACGAAACCCTCAGCCGCTGCCTCGCCGACATCCTCGCCTCCCCCAAAAACTCCCCCGCTACCCGCCGCCGCGCCCTGCAAATCGCTACCCAACACTACCCCGCCCGCGCTCCCGCTTGGTTCGCCCACGCCTACCAGCCCACTCCCGAGCCCGACCTCCGCGCCCACATCCTCCGCCACCTCACCATCCAAAGCCACCCACACGCCGTCCCCCCGCTCCTGCTAGCCCTCGACCACGCCGACCACACCCACTCCACCGAAGCACCCGCCAT
>Ga0180430_10005622_pt1 | contig 10372 bp, 9 predicted proteins | sample SS_ome_9_FD_132999 | JGI IMG/M metagenome (GOLD analysis project Ga0180430, IMG submission 132999) | Hypersaline lake sediment archaeal communities from the Salton Sea, California, USA - SS_1_S_2 metaG | ecosystem: Environmental > Aquatic > Non-marine Saline and Alkaline > Hypersaline > Sediment... | reverse complement strand
GCCCCCTCCCCGCGTACCGCACCGGAGGGGCTCGCCCGGGAGCTCGCCCGCGATATCGGGGTACCCCTGGTGGGCGTGGTGGTGGAGAGCGCCCCCGCCGTGGGTAATACCAAGGCCCAGAGCTCGGCGCCCGCCGCCGTGGGCGGTGAGGAGGCCGATCGGAGCGCTCTTCTTGCACGGGCGCGGGCCGATCTGGCCGCGGGGCACCTGGCGGCGCTGCAGCTGCACGGGGAGGCGGAGCCTGAGGGTGCGATCGTATTCGGGTGGCCCTATTACAAGGCGATTCGGCCCTCCGATTCGACGGCCGCCCGCGACGCGATTCTTCGGTATCGGTCGCCGCGGGTACTGGTGGATGCCTTTGACCGGGAGCGCGCCGGAGGGACCGGGAAACGCGTAAACGAAGAGATTCTCGAGGCGGTGCGCATCGCGATCGCCGAGCGCCCGCAGGGGGCGTTGTGGCTCGCGGGCGGCATCGATCCGGAGAACGTGGCGGAGGTGGTCCGGAGGTTTCGACCGGAGCTGATCGATGCCTCCAGCGGTCTGGAAACGCAACCGGGAAAAAAAGACCCTGATCTGATGCGGCGCTTTTTCGAAAGAATCGATCGCGCGAGCGAGGAGGAATGATGAGTACCAATTCCATGGACGGCTATTTTGGAGAGTTCGGTGGGAGCTACGTCGCCGAGATTCTCCGGGGTCCCCTGGACGAGCTGACCGAAGCATTTGACGTCGCCCGGCGGGATCCCGCCTTCTGGGCCGAATTTGACGCGATCCAGCGGGACTATACCGGCCGGCCCACGCCGCTTCTCTTTGCCGCCAACAGTACCCGGGAGATCGGGGGCGCGCGAATCTACGTAAAGCTGGAGGGTTTGGCGAACACCGGCGCACACAAGATCAATAACGCCCTGGGACAGGCGCTCCTGGCGCGCCGGATGGGGAAAAAACGAATCATCGCGGAGACCGGCGCGGGCCAGCACGGTCTGGCGACCGCCGCCACCGCGGCGATGCTGGGGTTGGAATGCACGGTCTACATGGGCGAGATCGATATCGAACGGCAGCGTCCCAACGTGTTCACCATGGAGCTCTTTGGTGCCACGGTGGTACCGGTGAGGTCCGGGGCGCGTACCCTCAAGGACGCGGTGAACGAGGCGCTCCGCGACTGGGCGGCGAGTTTTGGCGACACCCACTACATCATCGGTTCCGCTCTCGGTCCCGCCCCGTACCCCGACATGGTGCGGGAGTTTCAGGCGGTGGTGGGGCGGGAGCTCCGGGAGCAGCTCGGCTCGCGCGGAATCGCTCCGGATGCGTTGGTGGCATGCGTCGGTGGTGGTTCCAACGCGATCGGCTTTTTTGAACCCTGGATTGGCGCCGAATCGCCGCGACTTGTGGGGGTTGAGGCGGGCGGGCGCGGCCCGTCACCGGGGGATCACGCGGCGCGCCTCTCCGGCGCCGGACGGACCGGGATCGTTCACGGCTACAAGTCGCTCTTTCTTCTCACCGGCGACGGACAGGTGGAATCGACCCATTCCGTCTCCGCCGGGCTCGATTACCCGGGAGTGGGACCGCAGCTGGCGCACCTCGGGACAACCGGTCGCGTGGAGTTTCGGACCGCCACGGACGACCAGGCGCTGCAGGCGCTGCGCTTCTTCGCTCGCAACGAGGGGATCGTCTTTGCCCTGGAGTCCGCCCACGGCGGGTACCAGGCTATGGAGCTCGCCCGGGAGCTCGGGCCGGAGGGCACGGTGGTGGTCAACATGAGCGGCCGCGGCGACAAGGACCTCTTTATCACGGCACCGCGGATCGACCCGGGTCCGTGGCGCGAGTATCTGCTCAGGGAGGCGGGACAATGAGTTCGTACCGAATCATGGCGCATATGATCCCCTGGTATCCCGACGCCGACCGATCCCGTCGCGTAGCGCAGGCGCTCATGGACGCGGGAGTCGCCTATCTCGAGATTCAGTTCCCGTTCAGCGACCCCACCGCGGACGGCCCGACGATCCAGGCGGCCTGTTCGACCGCCCTGGAGCGGGGGTTTTCGCTCGCCGCGGGGTGGGAGTTCGTGGCGGAGCTCGCGGACGCCGGAGCGCCACCTATTTTTGTCATGAGTTACGCCTCACCGGTCTACACAACCGGCGTGGAGAGGTTTGTGCGGAAGGCGGCGGAGATCGGCGTCCGGGGCCTCATCGTTCCGGACCTGCCCTTTGACGCCGACGAGGGGCTTTATGCCGCCGGGGCCGAGGCGGGCGTGGCGATCGTTCCCGTCCTTGCGCCGGATACCCGTCCGGAGCGCCTCCGGGCACTGGGGGAGCTCTCGCCGCGCTATGTGTATGCCTCGCTTCGGCGGGGAATCACCGGTACCCGAACGGAGATCGGCCCGGAGAATATCGCCTTCCTCGACCGCGTCCGTACCCTTGGTGGCGAGGTTATGGCGGGGTTCGGAATCGTCGAGCGCGACCAGGTGGCGGCGCTGGCGGAGCACTGCGAGGTCGCGGTGGTGGGATCGGCGCTGGTGCGTTCGATCCCGGAGGTCGGCGATCCCTACGATCCCGTCCACGCCCTGGCGTCATCTCTCGTTTGACCGGTGACGCGTTTGACAGGAACCCCCGCGAGAACTACCTTTGACGCCATGGAGATCGAACTGACCACGGAGAACTTCGACGACGAGGTGCTCGCGTCGGATGTACCGGTACTCGTGGATTTCTGGGCGGACTGGTGCGTTCCCTGCAAGATGATCGCGCCGATTCTGGCGGATTTCGCCAAAGAATACAACGGCAGACTCAGGGTGGGTCGCCTCGACGTGGACGCGCATGGTGAGATCGCCGCGCGCTATAACATTGTGAGTATCCCTACGCTGCTTCTTTTTCGTGACGGCGAATCCCGGGACCAACACGTGGGAGCAGTTCCCCGAGAGACACTCCAGGCGTTTATCGAGCCGCATCTCTCCTGATCGTCCGGCGCTGTCACGGCTCGTACCGCTGGTTCGTGTTCTCGGAGCCCGGTGTGGCGCCGCTGGTCGGCGCGATGTGCCAATCGGCGGCGCTGTCGGTATCCGTAGCCTCCGCGGAGCGGTTGATCGAACGGGTAGCCGTACTGTCTTCCGGATTAAATCCGTCATCGGGAACAACAAAGGTGCCGGCGATCTGCCATCCTCCTCGTGTCACGATGTCCTCAAAGATCTCCAGCTGTGAGGCAAGGCCGAATCCGCGTAGATCAACGTCCGCGTCGTAGTGCTTGGTCGTGTAGAGAAACGCGTCAACCACGGGACCTCCCGGCCACGCCGTCAGGGTGAGACCGCCGGTGCTGTTGGGTATACCGTCGCCGCCGGTCACCCAGACATCCCAGGACTCGGGGTGAACGTCATGGCCGCCGCTTGCCGCTGGATCGTCCGTTTCCGAGACTTCCTCCGGGATACCCTCCGGTTTGAAGTGTACTACTACGTAGTCGTCGGCACTCACATGGATCTGCGGAAACACAAAGCGGCTGTCCCAGACTCCGGGTCCGCCCTCGTACAGGGTGAGACCGCCCAGGAGCCCCTCCCGGAATACTCGAAGTTCAACCCAGTCCGGATGGCTACTCGAGCCTTCGCAGACGACCTCGTTGATCAAAACCGGCGGGAGATCGGGATTGAGCCCGTAGAATGTTGCCACAAACGACGACAGGTTCCCCGCAGTGTCGCTCACCTCCGCATCGATACCGTACTCTTTCCCGGCCTCCAACGGATCCGTCAGCGCTACCGCGAGGGAGCTCCGTTCCTCGTCCCAGCGAGATTGACTCACCGTCACCGACGCCGGCTCAAACCGCATCGAGGAAAGTCGTACCTCCTCGTTAAAATTGAGAAGAACCTCGGTTTCGCCCGTCGCCTGAATCCCCTGCAGGATTGGGGGCGTCCAGTCGCCTTCGACCATCTCCGGCAGAGCGGGCAAACCGCTGCACCCGGCGCAGCCAATAAGGGTGACCGACGCGAGAATCGCCGTCGCCAGTGCTCCAAGAGGACCGTTGTGTTTCATTTCATTCTCCTCGGTACTCCTGATCGCGCACGGTGGTACTTTGATTGTCCCGTTGAAGACCATTTATCTTGCGATTCGATACTGTCGACACATATACTTGAACTACGGGAGGACAACTGTGTCGGACAATCCACTATTCGAGAAATACGGACAGACGATTCGTGATGGATCGATCATTTTTTCCGAGGACGAACCCGGCGACAAGATGTACATCATTCAGAGTGGTGCAGTTCGGATCATGAAAACGATGGACGGACGGGACCATATGCTGGCCGAGCTGGTCAAGGGCGATTTTTTTGGTGAGATGGCGATCGTCTCTAATATTAAGCGTTCCGCCACCGCCGTCTCCTCCGGTACCACCGAGCTCCTCGCCTTTGATCGGCAGGGGTTCGAGGCGATGATCGGCAAAAATACGAAGATCGCCATGAACGTGATCGATAAACTATCCAAGCGTCTCCAGAACGCCAACAACCAGATTCAGCAATTGCTGAGAAAAAACCAGCGCAGCATGGTGGCGCTCAACCTCTACAACCGCTTTATGGAGTGCGAGAGCGAAGAAAAGGTGCTCACCCTGGACAAGACCGTGGATGCCATCGCCCTTGAACTCGAATCGCCCCAGTTGGTAATCTCGGAACTCATTAACGGGTTCGAAGATGCGGGAATCTGTGAAATCCAGAGCAACGCGGTACGTTTAAAAAACAAGAAACGTCTCGTGGCTGTCGCCGGGACCGAAGAATAAGGAAGAAAACAGGAAATGTGTGGAATCATCGGCTACTGCGGGCCTCGCGCAGCGGCGCCGATCCTCATCGAGGGATTGCGGCGTCTCGAATATCGCGGCTACGATTCGGCGGGAATCAGCATCGAGCATAACGGCGATCTGCAGATCGTAAAGCGTGCCGGGAAGATTCAGGATCTCCGCAACGTCGTGCCCGAGGGGATTCAGGGATCGATCGGGATCGGTCATACCCGCTGGGCGACCCACGGCGGCGTCAACGACACCAACGCACATCCTCATACCGACGCGAGCGGTCGCGTGTCGATCGTCCACAACGGCATCATCGAGAATTTTCAGTCTCTCCGGGATCGTCTCGAGGGCGAAGGCATCGAGTTTGTAACGGAGACCGACTCGGAGGTGATCGCTCACCTGGTGGCGGAGTTCTACGACGGCGATCTGGAGCGAGCGGTCAAACAGGCAGTAAGCCTTCTCAAGGGTACCTACGGGATCGTGGCGATGCATGTGGATGAACCCGGTCGTCTTGTAGGAGCCCGAAACGGATCGCCCCTGGTCCTCGGGATCGGCGACGACGAGATGTTTCTCGCCAGCGACGTCACCGCGATCATTGCGCACACAAAACAGGTGATCTATATCGAGGATGGCGAGGTCGTCTCGATCTCACCGGACAGCTACGTTACCACGGATATGCGGAACAATCCGGTGAAGAAATCGATCGAGCATATCAGCTGGGAGCTCGAGGAGATCGAAAAGGCCGGGTTCCCGCACTTTATGGAGAAGGAGATATTTGAGCAGCCGGAGTCGATCGCTCGCGCGTTCAAGGGACGGATCGACCACGAGTACGCCACGGGTCATCTGGGCGGTCTCGAGTTGAGCAACCAGGAGCTTCTCCGGATCAACCGGGTCAAGATCCTTGCCGCCGGTACGAGTTATCATGCCGGTCTCGTGGCGTCCTATGTCCTGGAATCGCTGGCGCGGATTCCCACCACCGCAGAACTCGCCAGCGAGCTCCGGTACCGCAATCCCATCGTCGAACAGGACAGCCTTTACTTCGCGATCAGCCAGTCCGGGGAGACCGCGGATACGCTGTACGCCATGCGTGAGGTTCAGCGCAAGGGCGGTCGCGTCCTCGGTATCTGTAACGTGGTGGGGTCCACGATCGCCCGGGAGTCCGACGGTGGCGTGTATATTCACTCCGGTCCCGAGATTGCCGTAGCGTCTACAAAAGCGTTTACAAGCCAGCTCACCGCGCTCTATCTCTTTGCGCTGATTATGGGGCGAATGCGGGACATGTCGTTTGGGCAGGGCAGCCAGTTTGTGGAAGAGCTTGCGTCGGTCCCGGACAAGATCGCTGAGATCCTTGAGGACACCACGCCGATCAAGGCGCTGGCACGCAAGTATGCCCGGGCTGAGGACTTTCTCTTTCTCGGGCGCGGTATCAACTATCCTGTCGCTCTCGAGGCGGCGCTCAAGCTCAAGGAAGTCAGCTACATCCACGCCGAGGGATACAGTTCCGCCGAGATCAAACACGGTCCGATCGCCCTGATCAACGAGAGTACTCCGTCGTTCTTTTTTGTTCCCGACGACGGGCTTCGCGACAAGGTGATAAACAACATGAAAGAGGTAAAGGCACGGTCCGGACCGGTGATAGCCCTTGCGGTCGAGGGAGACCACGAGGTAGCGCTCATCGCCGATGATGTCCTGTACGTGCCTCGTGCCGGCGAATTCATGTATCCCTACCTGATGACGGTACCGACCCAGCTCTTTGCGTATTACTGCGCTCTTGAGCGCGGATGCAATGTGGACCAACCCAGAAACCTCGCCAAGAGCGTTACGGTCGAATAGCGGCGGTCGCGTCCGTCCGTTTCGGGCCGTACTTGTCGCGTCGGTCATTCTGATCGCGTTACCGCTGAGTGCGCAGCAGACGGATACCCGCGCGTACCTGATCGAACAGCCCCGCTTCTCGCAATCGATGGAGCTCTTTCCGGCAAACCGGATCGCCAACTACTCGGCTCGGTACCAGGTCGGTGACGAATCGATGCGGGTGTTCGTTGCAGCGGCGGATCAGCCATCGGTAGCGTTTATGACCGGCAATTGCGAGTTTGCCGAAACGGAAAACTGGGCCGGCTTCCCCTCGGATCGCACCGGCGACACCGCCGATTCGGAGATAATTCGCTATGCCGGCGATTCAACAGCCGGGTATGACGTGTACGTTCTCGTGCCGACGGGTGCTTCCTGGTCCTGCGCGGCTCTCGAACAGTTTATCCGGGATTTCTCGTTCTTCGCGACGATCGAGCCCCGTATCCAGGAGGCACTCCGGCGGGTCTCGGTCGAATCACCGACCCGGGTTCACAGCGGAACGATGCAATTTCCCGCGATCCTCGAATTCGGTATCCCCTAAACGCCGCTTTTCTCCCTGCCGACAATACAGAGAGAGGCGTATCAATGGATCGTAGGGTTCTGCACCGGTTTGGCGCATTTTTGTTTGCAGTGTTTGTTCTCATCGCGATCCCGCGAGGGCCGCTGTACGCACAGGCCCCGGGGAGCGGTAGTCCGCTGGCGATTTCCCCGGATGACCTACGAATCGACCAGAGTCTCGATGGTGGCTACAATCTGTGGATTCGCGCTCGTGACGGTCTCGGTTCGGTGATGATCACTGAGTCGACGGAAGCGCCCGACCGAAGCGTTGATACCTTTTCGTTTCGAAATCCGGAGTATCATCCGGCAAACGGAGATGAACGACGTATCCTCAACGGCGAATTTCTGCCCCGGGATGGCCGCTACTTCCTGATCGACAGCACCCCGGAGCCGGATGACCGGTTTGGCCGGGCGTTTCGGATCTTTATTCCATACATCGTCGAATTCGGCTATCCGGATACCCGCAACGGCGAACTCATGGTCCTGGATGGCGCGTATCTCAGTGTACGCACCTTCGAGCGTCCCTACGCGGACTACCGGGGCGGTTTTCGAGATAATCCCTTTATCCTTCGGGTAACACAGGCGCCCATGGAGGGGCCGCCGGAGGGCAACTTTATGCCCGACGCGGTTGAGGCGTTTGAGACGATCTCGGAGCGGAGTGACGGCGAGACCCTGTACTCGGAGGGGCCCGAGGATACGATCAACCGGATCGCCCGGCTTATCCCCGAGGAGGGACGGAGCCTGGACCTGGTGCTCGCCCTGGACACGACACAGAGTATGCACGACGACATCCCGATGCTCAGACGCGACCTGGTACCCATGCTAGAGCAGGAGATCCAGGGATACGATTCCGTCCGATTTGGTTTTATGCTCTATCGCGACTACTTTGAGGACTACCTGGTCCGCCGTCTGGATTGGGTGGATAGTCTTGAGGCGGTACAAGTCCGCTTAAATCGAATTCGTGTCGCTGGTGGTCGCGATATCCCTGAGGCGGTGTACGAGGCGCTCTGGGGAACGTTGCAGGGCTTTGACTGGTTCTCTGAGGATCGTATGATAATCCTCATCGGTGACGCCCCGCCCCATCCGCGTCCCCGGGGTAGCGTCACGGAAGAGCAAGTCTACGATCGTGCGGCGGAGTTGGGGGTCCGCATCAACACCATTATCCTGCCACAGTAAGAGGCTTACACGCCTCCGCGAGCCACGCCGAAACGATGGCGCGATCGGGATTTTCCGATTGTCGAATCAGTGGTTCCAGTTCCGTCAGGACGCGTCGGTGATACGCGTCGATCCATTCCCGTTCTTCTTGATCAAGCATCTCCGTCACGATCAGTCGCCGGTCAATCGGCGCCAGCGTGAGCGTTTCAAAGCGCAGAAAATCACCGAACCCGGTCGTCCCGTCGTCCCTGACGACAACAAGGTTTTCGAAACGAATACCGTACTCGCCGGCACGATAGATCCCCGGCTCGTTGGACACGATCATTCCCGGCTCCAGCGGCTGCGGATCCGCCCCGGGGGCGATCCGCTGCGGTCCTTCGTGGACGTTGAGTACGTATCCGACGCCATGACCGGTCCCGTGACCGTAGGAGCGGCCCTCCCGCCAGATTGGAGCGCGAGCGAGGACATCGATGTCTCGACCGCTGGTCCCGCGGGGAAACCGGAGCCGCGAGAGTGCAATGTGGCCCTTGAGTACCAAGGTGTGGTCCACTGCGGCGCGTCGAAGAAGGTCATCGTCGGCGGAAAGTCCCACCGGTACCGTGCGGGTGACGTCGGTGGTGCCGTCGCGGTACTGGCCACCGGAATCGATAAGGTAGATACCGGGCCGGTCGATTGTCGCCGGTCCCGCCTCGTCGTGGTTGTAGTGAACAATCGCGCCGTTTGGCCCGAAGCCGGAAATCGAATGAAAGCTGTCGCCCAGGTAGTGATCGCCCTCCGCGCGAAACGCCCGGAGAGAGTCCGCCAGGTCCGCCTCGGTCACACGGCGCGTTACCGGATCGCTCCGGTCGAGCCAGGTAAAAAACCGTACCAGCGCCACACCGTCGCGTCGCATCGCGTCGGCCAGGTGGGAGAGTTCCGCCTCGCTCTTCCGAGCCTTCATGAGCGTGCTTGGTTGCGGACGTTCGATCACCTGTTTTTCTCCCAGCGCATTTCTTATTGTCCAGCTTGTACGTGCCGGATCGATCAGGACCGGTTCCGAAAGTTCCGGCACGTCGTCAATAAACTCCGCGTAGGGTGCGACGGTGACACCCAGATCCCGGAGGTGCCGAGACGCGTCCTCGTCCAGGGTTGGTGCATCCCGGTAGAGGGTTGCTTTGTCGAGTCCAACCGCGAGATACGCGCGAAACACCGGGTTGTACGGTACGTCGCTCCCCCGCAGGTTGAGAATCCAGGCGACATCATCGAGGGTGGCCACGATGTGTGACGTAGCGCCGGCCTCCTCGATCGCCCGACGGAGGCGAGCGAGTTTCTCCGCCGCGGGTTCCCCAGCAAAGCGGTCTTCTAGGCGAAAGACCTGGGCGGTGTGGATCGGCGGGCGATCGGGCCAGAGTTCCGCAAAGGGATCCGAGAGCGGCCGCAGTGCGATTGAGGCGGCGCTCAGGGTAGCCTCGAGGCCGCGTTGCTCCTTTAGTGTGAGGATGGCCGCGTCAACGCCGGTGGTGGCGCCCGTCGCAAGATTCGCCGCGAGCCAGTCCGGGTAGTCGAGAACGCCCGGTTCGTGAAGCTTGTGGAGCCGGTACTCTGTACCGGCCAGGGCCGTCTCGGCCGCGAGGAAGTAGCGTGAGTCCGTCCAGAGACCGGCGGCGTCGCGGGTTACCACCGCGGTACCGGCCGAACCGGTAAATCCGCTCACCCAGGCGCGGCACCTATCGTACTCCTGCGTGTATTCGCTCTGGTGCGGGTCGGCGCTTGGAACGATCAGTGCATCGAGATCGTTGAGTTCAAGATAGGCGCGTATTCGGTCGATGATAACGGAGTTCGAATTCATGGCGGGATTGTAGCATAAGTAGTTGACGTGGTGCGGTTACTTTTGATAGATTCCCGTCCACGCCCTGGGCGATGGGGCGGCGCAAGGCCGGGCGAAAAGGTTTGGCTACGGCGCGAAGGTACTTGACACACGGAGGCTGTGTGAGGTAGGTTCATCGTCTCACTCTTCATGGGGATTGAGCAGCGATGGTTGTGCGCCGGGAGGCGTTGGGGCCGTTGCGCGGTGATGAGGGGT
>Ga0180430_10005621_pt1 | contig 10373 bp, 9 predicted proteins | sample SS_ome_9_FD_132999 | JGI IMG/M metagenome (GOLD analysis project Ga0180430, IMG submission 132999) | Hypersaline lake sediment archaeal communities from the Salton Sea, California, USA - SS_1_S_2 metaG | ecosystem: Environmental > Aquatic > Non-marine Saline and Alkaline > Hypersaline > Sediment... | reverse complement strand
CACCCACATATATTCGACCTTCCTTTCGGGAAGGAAAGATTATTTTGATGCGAACCTTACTGGAGCCAGCGGACTGCTGGTACATGATGCGGAACGGGAGAGTTATATCATTTCCAACCCGGAAAAGATCCGGGATGAAAGCTGGCCGGGTCAGTACCTGAGATTGGATACAAGAACCTGCCAGGTTTACGGAGAAGGAAAGATCGATCTAACGGTGGATTACGGACTGGTCACTTTAGTCTCTGCAGGGAATGCGGTGCACAGGGTTGAACAGGATACCTTTGAAACCCGCTTGATTCTGGGACTGGACTTCTTCTTTTCAGAGGAGGCATTAAACATTATGGGCAGGGAGATTGATGAACTTCAGAACCTGGAAGCAGCTGAATTGATCTCACCCCATTATCAGCTGGCTATGAAGGATTTGCTTGGACGTGAATTGGCCCTGGATCTGGACAGGCAGCTGGGCCTTACAGGGACCTATGAGGAAATTCCTCCCCAGTGGAAACATACCATATTCTTCAATGACCTTCCTCTCAGATGGAACCAGGACTCCCGTTCATTCCGTTACAACGGAACCATTGGCATAGGAAACATAGGAAACATCCAGGTCAACAAGAAGGTGGAAGCTTATGTGGAATTTGTGGAGAAAGGATCCGGAGACCTCTTTGATATCTACCTGAGGGCAGGGGACGATGCCTGGTACTACATTGCCTATACTCCCGGCGGATTGCAGGTGCTCTCTTCAAACAGGGTTTTCAACGAACTGGTATTTGACCTGAAGGAAGGGGAACGCAGGATCAGAGGCAGGATGGGCCAGGGCTCCTACGTATATAGCCTGGCTGCACGTCGCAGGCTTGACCTCTTCATCGATCGTTTCCTGGAATATGAAGAATAGCGTACTTTTTTCAGCGGAGTTTGCCTGAGGAACGATCACCCAGTTCTATCACATCCACCTTTTCGATGCGGCCCTCCTCCACCTCAAAGCGGATAAGGGTTCTGACCTGATGCAGTCCGGACCGGCCAGCTGAACCGGGATTCATATGCAGCAAGCCCAGTTTTTTGTCGGGCATTACCTTAAGAATGTGTGAATGTCCGGTTATAAACAGCCTGGGGGGATTTTCCTGCAAGCGCGGCAGGACACGCCTGTCGTAAGAACCGGGGTAACCCCCGATATGGGTCATCCACATGTCCACTCCTTCTCTCATGTGACGCTGGTGACCCGGGTACCTCGATCTTACCGGAGTACCATCGATATTACCATGGACTGCCATTACAGGGGCAATACGTTCAAGTCTGGAGATTACCTCAAGTTCTCCGATATCTCCGGCATGCCAGATCTCATGACAATCCCCAAAGTGTTCAGCGATTCTGGGATCATAAAATCCGTGGGTATCCGAGAGAAGTCCAATTCTGAGCATATCTGACAATTTGGAAGCTTAATTTACTAATTTTGGTTTCAAATCTCAGTAATGAACCTCTTTTACAGTCCCCACATACATGGCGATACCCACCAGCTGGACGAGTCGGAGTCAAAACATGCTATCCGGGTGCTCCGGCTCCTGAAGGGAGATCAGGTGGTATTGGTAGATGGCCTGGGCAGCTGGCATGAAGCGACCATCGAAGAGGATCACCCCAAGCGTTGTGTTCTCAGGATCCATGCCAGCAAAAACAACTATCAGGCCCTGGATTATTCTCTGCATCTGGCAGTTTCGCCCACCAAAAATATGGAGCGCTTTGAATGGTTCCTCGAAAAGGCCACCGAGATTGGCATTTCCGAGATTACCCCCCTGCTTTGCCACCGGACCGAGCGGAAGCAGGTGAAAATGGATCGTCTGGACCGGATTCTGGTATCGGCCATGAAACAATCTTTAAAGGCCTTCAAACCGGTATTGAACGATCCAGTTAGTATGAAGGACTTCCTCTCAATGGACAGAGATGGCACCTGCGGGATTGCCTATTGCCACGGGGAGGAGCGTATGGGTATGGAAAGTCTGGGAAATGAGGGCCCCTTTACGCTGCTGGTAGGACCGGAAGGAGACTTTAGCGAGCAGGAAGTTGAACTGGCACTGGCGAAAGGATATAAGCCCTTTCACCTGGGAGAAAGCAGATTACGAACCGAAACGGCAGCGGTCTACATCACAGCGGCCTTTTCCGTTCTGCATCTTAAAAGGAGGCCATAAAAAAGGAGGCCATAAAAAAAGGAGGCCTTACGGCCCCCTTTCAGATTTGCTCTAAAATGGCATTCACCAACTTGTCGCCCGGGTCCACCTCCAGAGGACCCAGCAAATCGTGTAAAAAATTGTCACCGAGGACCTGATCGAGAGTGTCTGTAACTTGCAATATGCTGCCTGACTCATCGAATCCATCCACCCGGTGATACAGGGTAGAAATTTTAACCATAGGCAAATAATTTGGGTTTTCAGAAATAAAACGCCTGAGCCTATGGAATATTGTAAAAAAGTGTAAAAGTTTCCTAATAAACCGTAAGACTGAGCTTCTTTTCCTCGATAAGCTTTCTCAGATTTATAAGTGCATAGCGCATCCGGCCCAGGGCCGTATTGATGCTCACATCGGTCTGGTCGGCTATTTCCTTGAAACTCAGGCCCCCATAATGCCTTAGCAACACCACTTCGCGCTGATCTTCCGGAAGTTCATTGATGAGGATGCGGATTTCGGTCTTAATCTGGCTGTTAATAATCAGCTCCTCTATATTGTCATCCGAGAGCTTTTTGCTGTTAAAAAGATCGACTTCCGTATCGTCGTTCGAGACCGAATTCATCTGCTTCTCCTTCCTGAAATGATCAATGATCAGGTTGTGTGCAATCCGGATCACCCAGGACAGGAACCTGCCGTTATCTCGGTATTTCCCACCCCTCAGGGATTGGATGACCTTGATAAAGGTTTCCTGAAACAGGTCCTCTGCAAGTTGCTGATTTTTAATAGTTAGTAAAATGTAAGTATACACTTTACTACGGTGTCTGTTGATAAGGGATTCGATGGCTGCCTGGTCACCTTGTATATACGCCTGAACCAACTCCTGGTCGTTCAATATGTGCTGTCTCAAAACTTGTTTGATATTGGTTTAGCGTAGAGGTGTTTTCTATAGGCAGTTATTTTTTGGTGGTTTGTATGAATGCAAGTAAGTAAAAAATACTCTTAAGACAAAATTGTACTATTTTTGCCCGGTATTTATGTTTTACCTAGTATACGGCTAAATCGACCAAAAGATACATATAAAAGGGGCACGGGTTCATAACCTGAAGAATGTGGAACTGAAAATTCCACGTGATCAGATGGTGGTGATCACCGGGCTGTCGGGGTCGGGTAAATCTTCACTGGCTTTCGATACCCTCTATGCAGAGGGTCAGCGGCGTTATGTGGAAAGCCTGTCTGCCTATGCCAGACAGTTCCTGGGGCGCATCGATAAACCCGATGTGGACTTTATCCATGGCATTCCTCCGGCAGTGGCCCTGGAGCAGAGGGTGAACACCCGCAATCCCAGATCAACGGTAGGTACTTCCACGGAGATCTACGACTACATCAAACTGCTCTTCGCAAGAATCGGACTAACCCATAGCCCGATTAGCGGGAAGCTGGTCAAACGTCATTCGGTTACTGATGTGGTCGATTTTATTGTCAGACAAAAAAAGGAAGCCAAGTGGGTGATACTCTCGTCCGTATGCCTGAATGCAGAAAAGGATCTGGACTATCAGCTGGATATATTCATTCAGCAGGGAATGACCCGTGCCCGTGTGAATAACAAGATCATTGACCTGAGCTCGATGAAGGAAGCTGAGGCCTCGCCGGAAAGCTTTCTCCTGGAGCTGGTGGTGGACAGGATCGTTGTGAAAGACGATGAGGCTTCGGTGAGCAGATATGGCGATTCGGTGCAGACGGCCCTTCAAATGGGACATGGACATTGTGTGCTCTGGGATCCGGAATCGGGCAAGCAGGAAGAGTTTTCCACCCGATTCGAAGCCGATGGGATGGAATTTGAGGAGCCTTCCGAACACCTCTTCAGTTTTAACAATCCTTTGGGCGCCTGTCCGGTTTGTGAAGGCTATGGGAAGGTTATGGGCATCGATGAAGACCTGGTAGTACCTAACAAGCAACTATCCGTTTATGAGGATGCAATTGTATGCTGGAAGGGGGAGAAGATGAAAAAGTGGAAGGAGAAGCTGGTGATGAAGGCCGAGCAGCTCGATTTTCCCATTCATACGCCCTATTCTCAGCTTACGGAAGAACAGCTTGATCTCCTGTGGAAGGGCAACAGGTACTTCAGAGGCATAAACCGCTTCTTCAAACACCTGGAAGAGAAAAAATACAAGATTCAGTACCGGGTGATGCTTTCACGTTATCGTGGAAAGACAGTATGTCCTGAGTGTCAGGGGAGCCGTTTGAGAAAGGAAGCCCTCTATGTTAGCGTGGGAAGTCGGACCATTGCTCAGCTTGTCCATACCCCGGTGGCTGATCTTAAAGCCTTTTTTGAGAAGCTGAAGCTCGGAAAGAAAGAGAAAGAAGTCTCGGAAAGATTGCTGAAAGAGATTGCCAGTCGTTTGGATTTCCTCCACAATGTTGGATTGGGCTATCTCACCCTGAATCGTTTATCCTCTACGCTGTCGGGCGGAGAAAGTCAGCGGATAAACCTGGCCACCTCCCTGGGCAGCAGCCTGGTGGGATCGCTTTACATCCTGGATGAACCCAGTATCGGACTGCATTCCAGGGATACGGACCAGCTGATCGGAGTGCTCAGGTCGCTTCAGCAACTGGGCAATACCGTCCTTATAGTCGAACACGACGAGGAGATTATCCGCTCGGCCGATCATGTTATAGATATGGGCCCCATGGCAGGAAGGCATGGGGGAGAAGTGGTCTTTCAGGGCAATCATCAGGCACTGGTGAAGGAGAAAAAAAGTCTCACGGCCCGTTATATGAACGGAGTAGACCAGATTGCTATACCCGCAACAAGGCGAAAGTGGAATAACTACCTGGAGATAAAGGGTGCGCGTGAAAATAACCTTCAGAGCATTGATGTGCGCTTTCCCTTACATGTATTTACTGTGGTTACCGGTGTAAGTGGTTCAGGTAAATCCAGTCTGATTTCTTCCATACTTTACCCGGCGGTAAATAAGAAACTGAATGGTGCGGGGGAAAAACCCGGTAAACATGATCTGCTCGCTGGGGACATTCACCTGCTTAACCGGGTGGAGTTTGTGGATCAGAATCCCATTGGTAAATCGTCCCGGTCCAATCCTGTCACCTATCTGAAAGCATTCGACGAAATCCGTAAGCTCTTTGCTGATCAGCAAGCGTCCAAGATCCATGGCTACAAGGCTTCCCATTTTTCTTTCAACATAGATGGGGGAAGGTGCAACGAGTGCCAGGGGGAAGGAGAGATCAAGGTGGAAATGCAATTTATGGCCGACGTTCGCCTGGTCTGCGATTCCTGTCATGGAAGAAGGTTCAAGGATGAAATTCTGCTGGTTAACTACAGGGAGAAGAGCATATATGATATCCTGGAGATGACCATCAATGAGGCACTGGAATTTTTTGGTGAGTCGGAGGGGTCCACGGAGAAGAAGATCGTTAAGAAACTAAGACCCCTGCAGCAGGTGGGATTGGGCTATGTGAAGCTAGGACAATCGTCAAGCACATTGAGCGGGGGAGAAAGTCAGCGCATCAAACTGGCCTTTTTCCTGAGCAAGGAATCCAGTGAGGAAAAGATACTCTTTATCTTTGATGAGCCCACCACAGGTTTGCATATGCATGATATTTCACTGCTTCTGGCCTCCCTCGAATCCTTACTGGAAAAGGGGCATACGGTTCTGGTTATTGAACATAACCTGGAAGTAATAAAGTATGCCGATTGGATTATTGACCTGGGTCCGGAAGGGGGCGACGGCGGAGGGACCCTTGTATATGAAGGTCCCCCGGAAAATATTCCTTCCAGGGGATCCCATACCGGTTCTTATTTGCAGTTCAAACTAAAGGCCTAGAAGAAATAGTAAATGGCTGCCAGTGCCCTCAGGTTATTGGCATCGGTAGTACTTGAGGGAATGTAGAAGGTATCGTAGTTGGCGCCGTAAGCAGCTTTGGTATATTCCATTTCGAAGGCCAGTCTCAGTTTCCCGGCGTTGTAAATAATTCTTGGAGAAATCCTCATCAGGCTTTTGATATTGGTAGCCCTTCCGTAAACAAGCGTGGAGGATAGGAGTTCTTCCTTGCTCCCGTTGTTGCTGGTAAATCCTCCGAAAATTCCCACCTGGGGATTTCCGTTGGTGTGGATCTCTCCCCAGAAAGTCATGCTCTGCAAAGGCGTATAAGCTCTTTCCTGCGTGCCCGCGTCGGTGATTTGAGTTACTCCAAAACCGCTGATTGCCAGCAAATCCGAAATGTTCTCACCATAGCGAACGTGAAACTTAAGTGTGACCGGCTTGCTGTTCAGTCTGGCAAAGGCCATGGCGGTCAGTCCGCCTACTTTTTCATCCACGGAAAAAGTGGTGCCCGGTATGGGAGTGCTGGTCAGCCTGGGCACAATGGTTTTATAGGCTGAGCCGGCACCGGCCAGAAGATTGATTCCTCCTTCATTGGAAGTTCCAAAATGTATCTGAAAATGCATGTCCGGAATGCTGGAATTTCTCAGGTAGCTGGAACTCCCGCCTCCTTCGCCCACATTGGTGTAGTCCCTTTGTCCCAGAGCAGCCGCCAGGAGGGTAAGACCGCCCGTTTTGTAGGTAAAACGAAGTTGTGGATTCCTGGCAAAAGACTGCAGGGGTGTACCGGTATTGAAGGAGACGGTTCCGGGAAAACATCCGGTGACAAAGAGCGGGTTCCAAAATTGACCTGCCATGATCTCCAGATGTTCCCAGTTGAGTTTCACCAGGGCATGGCGGAGCCTGAGCAGATTGATGTTATCGTTGGTCTGGGCAAAGAAATCCCCTTCGATCACAGCCGAGGTTTTAGCCCCGAAAACATCGGGTCCTGTAATTCCCAGTTTCACTCTGGACTGAATGGCCAGGAAGTTAAAGCTGGATTTTCCATTCAGATCGTTGCCGTTATTGTCCAGCACTTCCGGACTGGGCCACAGAAGGAAATGGCCCTCACGGGCAGCGACAGTTTGTCTGGAATCCCAGAAGAAATCGTTCTTAACAAAACCTGAAATTTTGATGCCGAATTTGGCTTCTTCATTCTCCTGGGCTCTTACTGCCAGGGCAGAACACAGGATCAGTGCAAGTATCAGATATTTTTTCATGGGTGCGGTATTTAATCCTAGATTAATGCTTCCCTGCAGAAAGGAAGCAGAAGAAGGTGCCGGAGCACCTTCTTTTTGTCTCTTTAGGCTTTTTTATTAGCGTTATCTTTTTGAGTTAACAGGGAAACTACCACCAGGGTAAGTAGTGCCAGGGTAAAAGAAATGATGGCCGGCGAATCCAGTCCGTGCAGTCCTTCGGACCTGAAGAATTGCTTGCTTATGGAGGGACCGGTCATGATAATCCCAATGGCGCTGATAATACCCACAATAATCGACGCAGCAATACCTTTTGCTGTCGTCTTTTTCCAGAATAATAGCATTAAGATGGCAGGCAGATTGGCAGATGCAGCTACAGCAAAGGCCCAGCCCACCAGGAAGCTTACGTTCATTCCTTTGAAAATGATGCCCAGAATGATAGCCACAACACCGACGCAGGCTGCAGCAATTTTTCCTGCTCTTACTTTGGCCTTGTCGCTCAGCTGCTTACCCATATACCTGTCGACCAGGTCATGAGCAATAGCCCCTGAGGAAGCCACAATAAGTCCACTTACCGTTCCCAGGATGGTGGCAAAGGCAATGGCAGATATAATGGCAAATAAGCCAACCCCAAAAGCTTTAGCCATAAGGGGGGCCGACATATTTCCATCTTCCATGTTCAACACTCCATTGGAAGCAGCACCAAGTCCCATAAACATGGTCAGTACATAAAAGAAGCCAATGGCTGCAATGGCCACAATGGTGGATTTTCGGGCATCGCGCTGACTGGGAACCGTATAATAACGGATCAGGATATGCGGCAGGGAGGCCGTTCCCAGGAAGAGGGCAAGCATCAGGGATATGAAATTCAATTTGGACAGGGGCGTGGCACCTTTCCCAATCTTAAACTTCAGTCCGGGGATCAGCATTTCTTTTCCCGGAGTAACAGTTTTCATGTAGGCAGTGACTTTGTTATCGCCATCGTCAAAGAGCACTTTAATGTAGCGTGCCATATCACTGGAATTGATGACACTGAGGAATTCCACAGGTCCTACTTTGCCGGTAGATTCCACTTCCTTACCGTCCTGAATGATTTTATCCAGGGTACCCACCTGATAGAATTTTCCTTCCTCTTTCGCTTCACCGTTGAATAGTCTACCACCATCAGCTGTTTTTGTCACGGTCAGGGCCTCTTCGTACTTGTCCCCGTTAACGCTAAACCAGCGGTAGATTCCTTCTTTCTCCATTTTTACAAAAGAAGCTTCCTTTGCTTCCACGGTGGAAACCTGGGTAAATCCCTGCATGTCATTGTCTGTCAATGTCATGGGCTGTATGTACTCTTGATTTTTATGATCGGGATTCAAATCCAGGCCATTGTTGAGGATGTAGATGGTCAGCAGGGTAGAGAAAATGATGAGCAATCCTCCTTTAATAAACTGGACATAGGTTGTGGATGTCATCCCCGCCGTGGCTACAATAAATATCACCACCGCACCAACGATCACAACTCCCACCCAGTGGTCCAGTCCAAGCAGCGGTTCCACAAGGGTTCCGGCACCCACCATCTGAGGGATCAGGTAAAAGATGGAAACGATCAGGGTAGAGATGGCAGCGGTAAGCTGGATGGCCTTGGAATTAAATTTGGAGTCCAGGGCATCCGTAAAGGTATATTTCCCTAAGCGCTTCATAGGTTCAGCCACCAGGAAAAGTGCTACTACCCAGCCGGCCAGGTACCCTATGGAATACAGGAAGCCATCGTAACCCACAAAGGCAATCATCCCGCATATACCCAGAAAAGAGGCAGCAGAAAGATAATCACCGGCAAAGGCAATACCGTTAACCGCCCAGTGTATGGTCCCACCCGCAGCATAATAACCGCTGGCAGATTTGGTTTTTGAGCCAAAGTAAAAGGACAGCCCCAGTACAATCAATACAAATAATACGAACAATGCAATTGCTAAATATGATACTCCGTAAATCATGGCTTAGTCCTCCTTATTCATTTCGTTTTCAATTCTTGTACATCTCCAATTGTAAATCAGCCCTAATATGATGGCCAGAACAATTAATCCGAAACCGTAGGTTACTGCCAGATTTAGTTCCAAAAACACAATATTGCTCATAGCTTCATAGTTGGCTACACCGATGGCTACAAAAACTGCATAAACAATAAGATACAAGACGAACATCCATATGCCGAGCCTTGTTTTTCTTTTCGCTGCATGATCTACACCGAGTTTTACTGCTGGTCCGTGATCCATAGTTTTTAGCTTTTTTAGGATTTATTAATGGGGTAAAACATATACAAATACACACCTGGAAGAACTGAGGCAACAGTCGTTCCTGTGTGGGGCTATTAAAAAGTTAAAAGGAAAATATGTTCGTAGAGTTATGAGTATATCAATAGCTAGTTAGTCGGTTAAAATGTTAATGTTATTTAGTTAACAGTTAGTGCGAAGGCTAATATATATAAAAAAGGGCTGACTGCGAATGCAGACAGCCCTTTTTAGAATAAATATCGTTAATCTGGTGAAGCTTGTTTAATCGTCTTTAGAACCGAACATAATTGCTACACAACCTTCTTGCGGTTCGTCCACGTTGGCTTCGGGTACAGGTACTTTTACCACGATTTTTAATTGCTGACTGGATTCAAGTGTGAAATCCCACTTCCAGTCGAAGTCGTTGAGACTGTTATCATAAAGTACCTTGCCATTTCTGGTATCGACCACCTTAAACTCAATGCTGCTCAGGTTGTTTGCGCCACATACCCCAATCCTGTATTCTCGTTCCGAATAGAAGGTCTTGTAGAGCTCTGCTTCTTCTCCCTCGATCAACAATGCCGCGTGATAGTTGCCATCGTGCTGATAGGGATCCAGCCCGGCTTTACAGGTGTTTTTGGCAAATTGTTTGCACTGAGCATTCATTGCTACAGGAAGGGCAAGCAGGAAAGCAAGCAGTGATAAAAAGAGTATGCCTTTCTTAGTCATGATATATTGTGTTAGGATATATAGCTACTTCTTATTTCTATTACCTTGGATTTCAATTCATTGAATACCTCAGGAGTAAATTCAACGGAGGATTCTGATTTAAGGGTGGTAACATTGGTTTCCGGATCTTCCACGGCTGTGACCTCGCCCTGTTCAAT
>Ga0180430_10005619_pt1 | contig 10375 bp, 10 predicted proteins | sample SS_ome_9_FD_132999 | JGI IMG/M metagenome (GOLD analysis project Ga0180430, IMG submission 132999) | Hypersaline lake sediment archaeal communities from the Salton Sea, California, USA - SS_1_S_2 metaG | ecosystem: Environmental > Aquatic > Non-marine Saline and Alkaline > Hypersaline >... | reverse complement strand
GTAGGTGACGGTGCCTTCGTAGTGCAGGTTGTTGGCTGCATCGTCGACAGTCACTTCGGCGACGTAGCGCACGCCCGGCTCGATTGGGACGTGGCCGGAGCCGAGGTAAAGGTTGACGCCCCCTCCGGGGAACGTCGTGGAGCGATAGAAGGAGACAATCTCCGTCCGGTTCGATGCAGGGCCTCCGTTGACCGTCCAGCCGTAGGAGAGATCCGCGCTTCGTGGCGCGGCGTCGTACTGCAGATGGACGGTGAACATGACCATCGCACGGCCACCATCCGCTGTCGGTGTCGCGGTGATTGCGATCTCCTCCCAATCGACCGCATGGACTGCCAGTGCTGCAAGTGCCAGCAGGAAGAGGGTCGCCAGGAGTACACGTCTGGTTGCTCGTCGCATACGAATCACCCCTGGCGATTATAGCCATCGACTGCCGCCGAGGGGCGTGTGTCAAAGAATCAGCCGGAGCGGGCCGACGCGCCGAGGGCGGGCCGGCCCGCCAGGGTCAGCTAGTCATCGAGGCGTACGACCTTGCCGAAGCCGCCGCGTCGTACGTTGATCGTCGGCTTGCCATGGTAGGCGACCTTGCCGAACCCGTCGATGGTGACATCGAGAGACTCTGTCGGCGTCAGTTCCACCTTGCCGGACCCATCGATGTCGACAGAGGCGGCTCTTACCTGAAGATCCTCCATGCGGACCTTGCCCATCCCGTTGATGTCGATCGATACCGTCTCGGACGTCCCGGCGGCGCGGACGCTTCCTGCACCGTCGATCCGGGCATCGATCTCACGTGCGTTCACGGAGTCCGCATCGACCCTTCCGGCGCCGTCGACGCGGATCCGAAGATCCTCGATCTCCATCCGTCCGGTCTCGACCTTCCCTGCGCCATCGATGCTCAGATCGCAGTTCCGCAGGCGCATCCGATCGACGCGGACCTTGCCTGCACCGTCGATCGAGAAGCGAGCGTCCTGTCCCTCCATCTCCTCGATGGCCGCACGCCCGGCGCCGTCGATCGAGATCCTCATCGACTCTCCCTCGATGCGAGGGCATTCGATTCGCCCGGCGCCATTGAGCGAGAGCCCGCAAAGCTGCTTCGCGCGAACGATGTACTCGATCTCCAGTTTCCCGACGCTGTGCAAGGAGACGTTCCGTTCGAAGCCGATGCGGAGCGTCTCGCCCTCGACCAGGACCTCAATGCGATCCACGAGCTTCTCCGGCGCGCGAATCTCGACCGATTCTTCCTGGGACGGGATCACCCGGACCGATCCGATCCCATCCAGTGAAATCCGCCTGAATCTTCCGACGTGAACTGTCCGCGTGACATGCGGACCCAGATACCCTGTCAGTACGCTCATCTCCACCTCCTCCTTCCGCGCTCGGCTCACCGCCGGCGCATGAGCGTGAAACAGTGTTGCGATACAATAGCGCGCCGAGGTGTTGCTGTCAAGCGTTCACGAACCCAATAGAGAACTGGAGAAGCTCCGATCCCGTTCTCTGCGCGCAGTGCGTGGGGCGCACAGTGTTGTGTGATGTTCGCGAAGTCTACTCCGCCGCTCGAGCCACCGATGGAACAGCGTCCTCTTCGGCAGCTGTGCCTTGGCCTGCATGGCGTGCCGCCGCCAGCCGGGCGCCTTCCCGTTCGAGATTCAGGATCGAGGGGAAGAAGAACCCTATCGCGCCAAGAATGATCGCCGCGCCTCCTCCGATGAGGAACCATGTGTTGGCTCCGTAGCGATCGGAGAGGGGGCCGGCGATGAGCAGGCCCAGGGGCATCATGGCCGTGGCCGAAGCGCCGACGAGCGAGAAGAGGCGGCCCTGCATGTCCGGGGGGGTGCTCGCCTGGAGCGCTGCCGTGATGGACCCATTGGCGATTGGCTGCATGAGGCCGAGGAGCGCCGCGGCAGCGATGGCCATCCAGAACATGGTGGCAGGCGTTAGTCCAAGCAGGCCGGCTGCGCAGCCCAGCAGAATGACGCCGAAGAGCGCAGTTGCCATGCGACGCTTGAACCCTCCCCACGCGGTGAGGAGAAGACCTCCGACGATCACGCCGACGCCGGTGGCCGTCTGGAGGAAGGCGAAATGGTACTGCCCCCCTCCGAAGTGGTTGACGACGAGTAGGGGAAGGAGCGTGGACGCCGGCGCGAGAAGGAAGTTGAGCAGCATGGCGATGAGGACGACCAGCATCAAGCCCCGCCAGGAGGCGACGAACCGCCACCCTTCCAGCATGTCGTGGAGGAAGCTCATTCGGTCCTTGCCGGCGGCTCTCTCCGGCTGAGGAATGGCGATGAGTAGGAGAGGAATGACGGCGATGGCCGCCGTCACGATGTCGACGCTCAGGACGCCCTGCATCGGCAGGACTTCAATGAGAAAGGCCCCGAAGATGGGGCCGAGAATGCCTGCCGCTCCTTGCAGGCTCTGGTTGAGGCCGGCGACGCGGCTGTAGAGCTGCTCCGGCACCATCAGCGTCGTAGACGCCTGCATGGCCGGCCAGTGGAATGAGCCGCCGATCGAGCGAAGGAAGATGATGACGTAGATATGCCAGAGCTGAACGAGATCGAAGGCGAAGAGGAGTGCAAGGCAGAGCGTAGCGAGCGCGATCAGGCTGTCCGCGACCAGCATCACATGACGCCGGTTCCATCGGTCGATGAAGGGACCGACGACCAGCCCGCTCACAATGCCCGGAACCAGCGCGGCGATCGTCGCCGTGGAGAGCACAAGGCCAGATCCAGTCTCTCGCGTGAGCCACCAGACGAGCGCGAACTGGACGATGCGGCTTCCAAGGAGGGAGAAGACCTGTCCTCCCCAGATGGTGAAGAACCTTGGCGCCCAGCGCTGGGCGTCCCATTTGAGTGCGGTCAACGCGTCCTCCTCGAAACGGTGTTTCGGTTGATGATCGTGTGTCGCCCGACGCTTCGATTCGGTTCAACGCTTCCGCCCGGGCAGTCAGTGTACGATGCGACACAGCACAAGGAGGGCTTGCCGATGCCGATACGTCTGAGCCAGGAGGAGTTCGCGCGCCGCAGAGCGCGTGTTTCGGAGGCGCTTTCGTCAAGGAGGTTGGACGCCCTGTGCCTCTTCTCACCAACACAGGTCTTCTACCTTACTGGGTTCGCCTTCATCGCTACGGAGCGGCCGATCGGCGTGATCTACGTCCCGGGAGAAGATCGTGCAACGCTGTTCGCGCCGCTCTTGGAGAAGGAACATGCGGAGACCGCCATCGTCGAAGAGATCCGGACCTACACCGAGTATCCGGATCTTACGCACCCGATGCGCATCTTCGCTGAGATCCTCAAAGGGGTCGGTGTCGCGGAGAAGCGGATCGGTGTCGATGCAGATGGCTACGGGGGCGGGTACGGATACGTCGGCCCCCGGTTGAGCGAGGTCGTAGACGGCGACATCGTCGCATCCAGGGATCTCATCGAAAAGATGATGTGGATCAAGTCCAAGGAGGAGATCGGGCTGATCCGCGAATCCTGCCGATGGGGCGATTTGGCTCATCGCTATCTCCAGAAAGGCTCTGTTGTCGGTGCCTGCGAGACGGAGGTCTCGATCCGGGCATCTCTCCAGGCGTCGATGGAGATGATCGGAGCACTTGGCCCGCATTTCCGAGCGATGCGATACGGAGCGCTGGCGGCGCGAGCTGGCTTCCGCGGCCAGATCGGGGCGGACTCGGCGCTGCCGCACGCCATGACTTCCAACGCGGTTCTAGAGAGGGGCGATGTGCTCGTGACCGGGGCGGCAGCCGAGGTGGGCGGCTACTTGAGCGAGCTCGAACGAACGATGATTCTCGGCGAGCCGACCGATGACGTCAGGCGGCATTTCGAGTGGATGGTCGCCGTTCAGGACGTCGCGTTCGAGGCCATTCGGCCCGGCCAGACGTGTGCCGAGGTCGATCGGGAGGTCCGGGCGTTCTATGGGGACCACGGCATCGAGCCGACCTGGCGTCACCACACGGGCCATGGGATTGGGTATGGCATGCATGAATCGCCGTTCTTGGATGTGGGCGACGAAACGCTGATCGCGCCAGGGATGGTTCTCACCGTGGAGCCGGGCGTCTATGTCCCCGGATTCGCCGGCTTCCGCCACTCGGACACGGTTCTCGTCACGAGCGACGGCATCGAGCGTCTGACCACCTATCCACGAGATCTGGAGAGTCTGACGCTTCCAGCAACCTAGTCCCGAGAGATGGCCGACATGGTGAGACGCTCGGGAGACGGTGGGTGTTGTAGAGTACCCGCGAGAGACTCCACGACAGGGACCGCTGATGCGCCTCGAAAGAGGTACACGGCGGTCCCGCCCATTGGGGGTGTGGCATTCGTTGCGGAATCCGACCGCTCAGGATAACGTCCCTGCTCCCATGGCCGACAACATTCTCTGCATCTTCGATCTTGACGGGACACTCTACCGAACCGAGACCTCTTTTGTGCCCACGATGCGGCGTGTCTATGAGGAGTTCGACCTGACCTACCCGGGGGACGCGAAGATCCTGTCGCTCGTTGGCGAGACGTATACGACCTTCCTCAAGTGGCTGGTGTCGGAAGGATTTCCTGTCGATGTCCCCGCGCTCGGGGAACGCATCACCGAGATCGAGATCACATCGATTGAGAGGCATGGGGAGCTGTTCCCCGATGTCGAGGACACGCTGGTGGCGCTTCGCGGACTGGGCTGTTCCATCGCGCTCTGCACCAATGGCGACATGCGCTATGCCACCTATGTGCTTGGGACACGAGGCATTCTTGCGCAGTTCGATGTGCTCAAGACGAACGACGACGATCAGCAGAGCAAGACGCAGATGGTGGCGTCGCTGCTTAGCGAAATGAAGCCGGCGGTGTCATTCATGGTGGGCGACCGCTATCACGACGTGCAAGCAGGCAATGAGAACGGCTGTGTGACCGTGGCGGCTGGCTATGGGTATGGCAGCCGGTCCGAACTTGAGCCGGCCACGCATCGGATCGATCGACTTGCCGATCTCCTGCCGCTGGTCCGCGCTCAGATGCAGGTGAAGGTCAGTCCGGCTCCGTGAGGTCGACTTCAAACCGACACTCGCCGTCCCCGGCGACGACCGACGAGATCCGCCGCACGCCGACCGACCGGCCCAGGGCGCCCTCAAACACCTGCTTCACCCAGCCGACGGAGCAATCGCAGTAGCTGTTCGGGACATCCTCCGGAGGGACGTCCTTGATCTGCCCGCAATAGCACTCCGGATAGACGACGAAGACCTTCCCATCCTCGATGCTTAGCACGTCGAAGAACTCCCCCAGCTTGGCGAGGAACTCCCCGATGTCGGCCGAGCCCTCAAACGTCGCCCGGGCCTTGTCGATCAGTTCCTGCGGCGCGCACTGCCTGCCGCAAGCCTCAAGAATGCGGGCGCAGGTCTCTCGATCGACGTTCTCGTCGAGCCCCTGCACCACCTTGCGAATCCAAGCAGTCGTGTCATTGCTCATGCCGATCACCTCGGAGATGGATGGCAGCATCATACTGTCGTTTGCCGACGCGAATCGAAGGAGTCTGCGCGTGTACACTGGCGCCGCATCTGGAAAGCGAGGAAGCATGAAGACGGTTCAGGAGCTGGGTTCTCCGATCGCAGTCGGCCGGACAGGAGAGATCTTCGCATGGGATGATGATCGTGTGATGAAGCTCTATCGGGAGGGCAGCTCTCGCGACTACGTGCGGCGCGAAGCGAAGGTCTCGCGGATCGCCAACCAGTTGGGGCTTCCAGCTCCTGCGGTCTACGATGCGGACACCGAGGACGGTCTGTGGGAGGTCAGCGGACGGCTGGGCGTTCTCTACGATTGGATCGAAGGCCCGACGATGCTTCGAGATCTGACGCGCCGGCCGTGGATGATCGTTGCGCATTCCAAGGCGCTCGCTGCCCTCCACGCGCAGATGCACTCCAAGCCGGGCGATGGGCTTCCCGATGGCCGGGCGCGCGTTGAGTCCGTGATCGGCAGACTGACAGATAGCCTGACCGACCTCCAGCGGGTGGCTGCGTCTTCGGATCTTGCATCGCTGCCCGTGGGAAGCAGCGTCTGCCACGGAGACTTCCACCCCGACAACGTTCTTCTCCAGGAAGGCGGACCGGTCATCGTCGACTGGGGACCGGCCTCCTGCGGTCATCCCCTGTCCGATGTGGCGTGGACCTATTTGCTCTACACGATCTCCGGTGACCCGATCGGGGCGACTCTCTGGATGCGCATCGTCCTCCGTCTCGTCCGTCGAGTGTCCCTCGGCGTGTACTTGAGGACGTACTTCCGATTGACTGACTCGAACCGATCGGACCTTGACGCATGGCTCGGCGTCATCTCCATCCTCCGTCTCGGCGATGGCATCTCGGAAGAGCGAGAGGCGCTTCTCCGCTTGATCCGCGACCGCTATGGAGACGTCTAGCTCGTCAGTTCGGAGAGCTTGGATCGCCTCAAGCCACGCCCTCTTGGCGCGAGGGCCGGATCGGGAGTTCGCCAACGGATCTCCCTGGAACCTGTTTGACAGCATGGGAGCCTGCGTGCTAGCTTGCTCCCAGGAGGTGTATGCGGATGAAGAAGGCGTTCGTCATGATCCTAGGTCTTGTGTTGATCCTCGGTGTCGGGGCGGTGGCGGAGACGTACAAGGTGGCCTCGGACACCACATGGCCGCCATTTGAGTGGGCCGATGCGGAAGGCAATCTCCTCGGGTTCGATCTTGACGTGGTACGCTGCATTGCCCAGCTACAGGGATTCGATGTCGAGATCATGTCGTATGACTGGGACATCATCTTTGACGATGTTGGCAGCGGACGAATGGACATCGGTGCTTCCGGTGCAACGATCACCCCCGATCGTGAGCTGAAAGTTGACTTCTCCGATCCGTATTGGACGTCCGACCAGGCCGTGCTCGTGCGCGTGGACTCGGATCTGAACATCGTGACGGCGCTGGCCGGGGGGAACACGGTGGGTGCACAGCTCGAGACGACGGGCGCCGGGTTCATCGCCGATCTGGTGGCCGCGGGAATCGACGTGACGCTCACGGAGTACACGCTCTATCCGCTGGCCGTTCTCGATCTGATCAACGGCAACATCGACGCCGTCATCCAGGATGAGCCTGCCTCGACAGCGAGCGCCACGGCGGAGGATGCGATCATGGTGGCTGGCATCATCAAGACAAACGAGAACTTCGGCTTCTTCGTCGCCGAAGGAGATCCCAAGGGAATCCTGACACTGCTCAACGACGGAGTCGAGCAGCTCAAGGATCTCGGCGTCTACGACAACCTGATTGCCGCCTACATGGGCACGGAGCTTGAGAAGGTCGAGGCGGCCTGGAGCGCGAGCATCGGCCTTCTCGAAGGTGGGGACGTCGTCGGGTTCGCACAGCAGTTGGCCGATCTAGCGAATCAGTAGGGTAGGAAAGGCTGATCTAAGCCGATGAAACGGGGAGAAGAGGAACGCGGCAGTGCCCGCGTTCCTCTCTCTTCTGCCAAAGGAATAGGGCGACATTGAGCGCAATCTGGCAGAGCCTTGAGTTGATGGTGGAGAGGGGGTTGCCGACAACCATCCTCTTGACGCTGGGACTTCTCGGGATGGGCCTGCTCATGGGATATCCGATTGCGTTTCTCCAGGTCTACGGTCCCCGCCCGGTCCGATGGTTCTGTCGTGGATACGAGCAGGTCTTCCGTGGGATCCCGGCCATCGTGCTGATCTTGCTCTTTCACAGCGGGCTCTCTCGAACGTTCGGCATCTTGCTTCCAGCCTTTGCATCCGGCCTTCTGGCTTTGGGACTGCGATCGTCAGCCTACCAATCGCAGATCTTCCGTGGCGCGATTCAGTCGGTCAGCGAAGGGCAGATGCAGGCGGCTCGATCCGTGGGCATGACGAAGGTCCAGGCGATTCGCTACGTGATCCTTCCACAAGCCTTCCGGCTGTCCATCCCCCCGTGGACCAACGAGTACTCCAGCGTTCTCAAGGACACGTCTCTCGCCAGCGCGATCGGTGTCCACGAACTGATGAAGCAGACAACCCTCATCTACACCAGAATCCAGTTCACCAAGGGCGTGGAGTGGATCCTGGTCATTCTCATTCTTGTGGCGCTCATTTACTGGGTCTTGACGTTCGTGGGGAACACCGCCCTGGGATTCCTCGAGCGGCGGACGAGGATTCCAGGCTTCGAGACGAAAGGTCAGGTGGAGAGATAGCATGGACACTCGGCAGCGTCACAAGCTAGGCGGGGTCGTCCTTCGCGTCGAGAACATCCACAAGACATACGGCGACAACCACGTTCTGCGCGGAGTGTCGCTCGACATACGCAAGGGAGAGACGAAGGTCATCATCGGCCCTTCGGGGACGGGGAAGAGCACGCTTCTGCGCTGCATCAACCAGCTCACAATGCCGGACGAGGGCAAGGTCTGGCTTGGAGACTGCGAGATCACAAGTCGCCGAGAAGACATCAACTGCGCGCGGGCCAAGATCGGCTTTGTCTTCCAGAGCTTCAACCTCTTTACGCACCTGACGGCCCTCAGCAACGTTCGCATCGCGCCGATGAAGGTGGGGAAGATGCCCAAAGCGAAAGCTACCGAGCTGGCAATGAAGGAGCTGGAACGTGTTGGTCTGGCCGACAAGGCCGACGCCTACCCGGCCGAGCTCTCCGGCGGGCAACAGCAGAGGGTCTCCATCGCTCGGGCCTTGGCCATGTCACCGCAGCTGATCCTCTTCGATGAGCCGACGTCGGCACTCGATCCGGAGCTCATCGGCGAGGTGCTCACGGTGATGATCGACTTGGCGAGAGACGGGATGACGATGCTCGCGGTGACGCACGAGATGGGTTTCGCGAGAGTTGTAGCAGACGAGATCATCTTCATGGAGGGCGGAGGGATCCTGGAGCAGGGTCCTCCTGAGCAGCTGGTGCGCAATCCGCAACATGCTCGCACGGGGGAGTTCCTCAATAAGATCACGGAGTTGTACGGGGAGTAGTCGATCGCATGGGCGTGTTCGAGTTCCTGGGAGATCTGCTGCCGAAGCTGCTGAAGGCGACGGTTGTCACACTTGAGCTGACCGGAGGCTCCATCGCGCTTGGTTTCGTCGCGGGGATCCTGCTCTCCATGGGTCGGGTCTACGGGCCGGCTCCGGTTCGATGGTTCTCCAGCGGCTACATCGCCTTTTTCCGCGGGACCCCTCTCTTGACTCAACTTCTGCTCGTCTATTTTGGGCTTCCACCTTATCTTGCGATGATCGGGATCAAGATCTCGCCGATGGTGGCGGCCATCATTGGCTTGGGTCTCAACAGTGCTGCCTATCAGGCGGAGTACTTCCGCGGGGCCGTTCAGTCGATCGAGAGCGGGCAAATGATGGCCGCGCGTTCGATTGGTCTCTCACGCCTGAAGGCGATCCGTCATATCATCCTTCCGCAGGCCCTGCGGCTGGTCATCCCCTCCTGGTCGAACGAGCTGATCTACAGCATCAAGTACTCGTCTCTCGCCTATTTCCTGACGGGGATCCAAGAGCTGATGTTCGTGGGCAGGAAGGAAGCCTTGCACACGGCGAACACGTTTCAGGTCTACTTGGTGGTCGCAGCGATTTACCTAACAATCGTGCTGCTTGTCTCCAGGCTTCTCTCCATGTTGGAAGAGCGCGTTCGCATTCCGGGTCTTGGTATCGGGCGGACCCAGACAGATCGGCGGCGCTAGCTGAGACCTTCTCGGCGCGCATCTGCCCACGCATCCCTGAATGCGCTCACCGAGTGGAAACGATCCTCTGGATTCAGCGCCGTGGCACGGCGCGCCACGGCCTCGCACTCGTCGCTCCCTCGCCATGCGGGCGATCCCACGTGGCCATCGCCGAGAAGGACAGCCGCCGTCCGCCCCAGTGCAAACACATTCGCTCGCTGATCGATTCGAGAACCACGGACGAACTCCTCCGGCGCCATGAAGCGGCTGGATCCAGGTAGGCGAGTCTCCTCAAGCACGAACGGCCCCGGGCGGTATTCGTCCAGATCGCACAGCCATGTCCGATGCTCTTTGAAGTCGTAGAGGATGCTTCCGTCGTAGAAGTCGACGGCGACGAAGCCCGCTTCGGCAAGCAACACGTGCACCTCGAAGATGGTGTCCAGGACATCGAGGATCCGGCCGACCGGAAGGGACCGAAAGCACGCGTGAGCGGAATCGGGATGGCGTCGTCCTGCGTCTCCCTCCATGGTGACATCGTCGTAGAGAACCTCGCCCGGGACGGCCTCATAGACATGAAACGGTCCTTCGAGCGATGCGCCCGTGCGCAGCAGGGGCGGAAGGGCTCGATGTCTGATGGCGCGATGCAGCGTCTCCGCTCGTTCCAGCGACGCGGTAGCGAGGGCGGTTCTCGCGCTCTTGTCGAACAGGCGTTCGCCCGCGGCGGTCACGATGTAGGAGACGCAGCCC
>Ga0180430_10005617_pt1 | contig 10377 bp, 6 predicted proteins | sample SS_ome_9_FD_132999 | JGI IMG/M metagenome (GOLD analysis project Ga0180430, IMG submission 132999) | Hypersaline lake sediment archaeal communities from the Salton Sea, California, USA - SS_1_S_2 metaG | ecosystem: Environmental > Aquatic > Non-marine Saline and Alkaline > Hypersaline > Sediment... | reverse complement strand
GAAAAGAAAACGCCCTCTGTTCCTAAAGTTGACCCTGTTGCTAACATAAGCTCACAGTCTGGTTTTGTCTCAAATATCACCTATCGGAAGGTCGATGGATATGAGCTGGAACTGGATGTCATTGTACCCCGGATTCACCTTGGAGAGGGTCCCTATTGGTCAAAGTTAGACAGAAAGTTAAAACCCACTTTACTTTATATCCATGGAGGTGGTTGGGTTGAAGGTGAAAAGGAAACACGGATGCTCGGACTACTGCCCTTTGTTTCGAGGGGATGGGTTGTTGTAAATATAAATTATCGCCTGGCGGGAGATGGAAAAGCTCCGGCAGCACTTGAAGATTGCCGGGAAGCATTAAACTGGGTTTATGAAAGCGCTGCCGGGTTTCAAATTGATACTACACGTATCGTTGTGGCAGGAGAATCTGCAGGGGGACACCTGTCTCTAATGACCGGCTTGGTAAACAAGGGAGATTCAATTTGTGGTGAAGCTTATATTGTGGAAAGACATAGGAGTGTAGCGGCAATAATAAACTACTATGGTGTTACAGATATTCGGACTGAGAAATATGAGGACCATACCTGGTTTGAAGGGATTGACAATATTGAGGAAGCGCTCTATTCTTTGTCACCCATCACCCATTTAAGCAAACTTAGTCCTCCGATTATTTCTGTTCATGGAGATGCAGACCCCGTGGTTCCTGTTGATCATGCTAAAAATCTCCACAAGAAACTGGATGAGTTGGGAGCAAAGAACAGAATGGTCATTATTCCGGGAAAGAAGCATGGTAATTTTACGGGAGAAGAACGAACATATATATTTGAGCAAATCTGGGATTTCCTTGAAAAAGCAGGAATTTCGACTACCGTGGAATAGCTCCTGCTATACACATAATTAACACAAAGAACTCATGTTGTATAAGAAGATGAAAACACAACAATCAATCATTCTTGGATTTCTGATTTTGGGTCTCGTTTCCTGCAATATGGAACAGGAAATCATACCCGATAGTGAATTCTTATATGACCTGACAGAAATATCCCATGAGTTTAAGGGATTTGGCGCTCAATTATGGGCCTACTCCCAGGATGAGGATTTTCCTGAATTACAAAAATACAGGAAAAAAGTCCTCACTGAGCTCAATATTAAATATGTACGGGTCCCCAATTCTTTTGAATCTGACCATTGGGAAGCGTTTGCAAAAACAAAAACAATGACAGATGAACTTGGTGTCATGTGGGTATTTCTTATCTGGTCTGCTCCGAATCGTTATAGTGATGATCATAGAATGCTGGTAGATGTAAGTGGTTTTGCAGAATACTGGAAGGATTTGATTATCAGCCAATACGAGCAAAACATTAATATTGAATACGTAGAATTAATGAACGAGCCGGATAGCAAGGGAGCATGGAGTACCGGGATCACACCGGAAGATTATAATGAGCTGGTCATTCTGCTCCGGGCAAAGCTGGATAGTGCGGGTTTGGAGAATGTCGGAATTGTAGGACCCGGACCAGCAGCAATGTGGTATTTTAAAGATTATGCAGAAGCATTAACAAAAGAAGGCGTTTCCTCTCATGCAGCATTCTCAAGCCATGCCTGGGGGACAGATGGTTCCTGGTTAGATTCCGCAGATATCGATCCGGGTCAATTCACCTATGATACAACAGTAAAATACTTTAGAGATCCCGCCAACAAGCTTTCGCGGGACAAACCAAAATTTATCACTGAGTATTCTACGCATGAAACTACATTCGAAGGATATACCTACCCACATGGCGATAGATACGGTGAATGGGATCCTGATAAAATAGCACCCAATTATAGTGTAACCAATACAATGGCTTATGGTGTTCGTTGTTTTACCAACACCTTGGCCCTGCTAAATGCCGGTGCAGAAGTTCCGTTTATCTGGCAGGCAAATGATGAACCAACCGAATCAAATCCACCTGAAAGCCATTTAAGTGAAGTGTCCGACAAAAGAAAGGCATGGGGGCTGATCGATCTCTCAGGAAATGAGAAGCCAGTTTATAGAACCCTGAAAACCATCTACCCAAAAATACCTGTTGGAGCACATGTGTTAACTGCTCCAAACCATGAAGGTGAGATTTTGTATACCGGTGCTTTTGCTTCAGAAGATCAGGTGATCATCGGAATAACGAATGAATCTGACAGGGAAAGCAGCGCCCGCATTAAATTAACAAATACTGGAAAACTAAAATTCAATTCTGCACTCACCTCTGAGCGCAGACTTAAAGGCGATCCGGAAATTGGTGAGCCCGATATTTGCGAAATTGCAGAGATTAAACTTAAAATTATAAAAAGTAGCCCTGGAGCTTATTATGTTGATATAGTAATGAATCCATTAAGCACATTGACCATTGTTCTGAACAAAAAACAATAAAGCGTTTGCTATACTGCTTAAATGGCAAATCCAAATGTCGAGTTTACTTTAATTTAAAAACTACAACACTTAATAATGCCTATTATGAAAAATCTGATTCTTATTGCGCTGGCAATTTTTGTATTTGCTTGTCAACCAAACACTACAAATGAAATTGTTATTAAAGAAAACAGCAGCACTGATATGCCTTTTATTGGACATGGGGCACAATGGTCTGCCTATCATCATGCCGATTGCGAAACTGCTGAATGGGGTCACCTGATGACAGAGGAAAAATGGCAAATGAATTTCGACAGGCTTGATTTTATGCAGCCAAGGATTATCAGACTCCTTGATCAGGCCAATTGGCGCTATCTGAAAGGATTTACTCCAGAGGGAGATGCAATTCTGGATTTTGAATCACCTGAAATGCAGGCCTTGTATAAAGTGCTTGATTATTGCGAATCTCGTGGAATTAAAGTCTTAATAGGTGAATGGGGATCGCCTTATAAGGTACACGATCTATGGAGAGTTCCTGAGCATTTTAATCTAACCGGGGCTGATGATCCGCGCTGGATTGAAATGATCGTTGAAGAACTTGACTATCTTATTAATACAAAAAAGTACACTTGCATAAAATATTATAACCTGGTGAATGAACCAAATGGCAGTTGGGCAGGAACGAATGGGAACTGGGATCAATGGAGTACTGGTGTGAAAATGTTAGCCAACAGACTAAGGGAAACGGGACTGGATAAACAAGTTTCCATTGCGGGACCGGATGCTGTTCCGGGAAAGTTTAATTCAGAATTCACGGGAGAAGAGTGGCTGACAAAATCAGTCGATGAGCTTAATGATGATCTGGGCTGCTATGATATACACAATTATCCGACCAGCGACTTTATTTTCTCAGGCCAATTCAAAAAGTATTATCAGCCTCAAATTGATAAGGTTAAGCCAACCGGAAAGCCGTTTGTATTTGGTGAATTAGGGTCCAGCAGAAGCAATGAGAAAAACCAGGATCGGATAAAAGAAGATCCTTATGCAAGTACCGACAGCCAGATGGAAGTATACGATTTCAGCTATGGGATTCAGATGGCTGATGCCTGCATCCAGGCAATGAACCTGGGTTTTGGTGGCATAATGGTTTGGGATGTTGATGATGCAATGCACACGCTTGACGATAAAGGTGAAAAGAATCAGCTTAAAAGGTGGGGCTTTTGGAACTCTCTCGGAACTGAAATTTGTAATGACCCGGCGGATGAGAATATCCGACCCTGGTTTTATGCATGGTCATTAATGTGTCGCTACTTCCTGCCTGAATCAAACATTATGCCGGTTGAAACTGGTAATGAAAACATCCATGTTGTTGCAGGAGAAAAAAATGGAGATTATACCTTCGCTATCACGAATATTGGAGATGAAACCTTTGAATTTAGACTGAAGACTGAAAAAACATTAAAACTAACAGGTGTAAAAATATATATTTATGAAGAAGGTGCCTATGTCACTGATGAAAATGGATTTGCTGTTCCAAATCAGGTATATATGAAATTGAATATGTCAAAGGGAACTGTAGTATCAATCAATCCAAAAAGCTTAATTGTTCTTACATCGATTGGCGATAATTAAGAGGCCTTCCCGAAAACAGTTGAATATTTGCATAATTATTAGAAATGAGCTTTAAGAAATTCCTTCAAACAGGCATATTGCTGTTTTCTATTCCATGTATTCTTATCTCTCAGGATATCGATACCATTAATATTGATTTTGGTGCCGCTGCTTCTACTTCTGTTGGGGGCTGGAATAATATTACAAATGCTCAATCAGGAGAGATCAATGAATTAATCACCTCCAGCGGAACATACACAGGGATGAATGTAGCTGTGACAGATGCTTTTAATGGTATTAATGCAAATGGTCTGAGCGCCGAAACATCATTAGACATTCCACAATCAGCATCATCAGACAGCTTCTTTGGAAATTCAATCGCCTGGAGTGGTGTAATTGAAACTACAGGAGGTGTAACATTCACGAACCTTGATCCGACGCTGTCATACAGTTTTTCAATTTTTGCCTCCAGGGATGCTTCAGATAATCGGGAAACCACTTACCTAATAAATGGAGCAAGTGAAGTAACATCCAGCATAAATGTATCTTCAAACACCAATACCGTTGCTGAAGTGAAAGACATTTATCCTGCTGCAGATGGTAGTATTAAAATTACGGCTTCTGCCGGGAGCAACAATACCAATTCGTATAAATTCTTCTATATGGGTGTTATTAAAGTGTATTTTACAAATAATTACACACCCCCTCCAGGAGAAGCTTCGTTAATTTATCCCAATGGCGATGAAGCCTGGGCAGTTGGAAAGACTGCATCTATAAAGTGGAATAGTATTGCAATCACAAATCTGGACCTGGAATATTCTATTGACAATGGCATAAATTGGAAATCCATAGCATTAGCAGTACCGGCAATTGATAAGGAATTTGTGTGGACAATTCCCTCAGAGATTTCTGAAAATTGCCTGGTAAGGTTACTGGATTCAGAAGATCATTCTGTTGGAGATACAAGTAACAATGTTTTTAGCATTGTTGAAGATGATGGAAAGGAGTATCAGATAATTGTGCTCGGATCTTCCACTGCAGCCGGAACGGGGCCTTCAGTTGTGGATAGCGCCTGGGTATGGATGTATACTGAAATCGTGGAAAGCAGATCTACAAATTTTACAGTTTCAAACCTTGCAAAGGGTGGCTTTACTACCTATAATATATTGCCAACTGAATATTCGATACCAGCAGGGATCAACAAGCGGGTAGATCCGGAAAGAAATATTACAAAAGCACTGTCCATGTTCCCGGAAGCGATTATTATTAACCTCCCCTCCAATGATGCGGCCAATAATTATCCGGTTAGAGATCAGCTGGCAAACTATGATACCATCGCAAAACTGGCAGAGCAGTTTGGTGTTTCACTCTGGGTAACGACCCCACAGCCTAAGCGCTTTAATGCTGCTCAGGACCAGATACAGCTTGATCTTTACGATTCTACTTTCTCAATCTTTGCAGAAAAGGCAATTGATTTTTGGGATGGTTTATATGAAGAAGGAAGCTATGACTTGAAAGATATCTATGATTCAGGCGATGGGACACATGTGAATAATGCTGGACACAAGATATTTCTATCGAGGGTAATGGGGGCTCATATCGACGACTATCTTCATTTGAACTACGACAAGTACTTATATACTTCACTTCCTGGCATTGAATTGGTTCGCCTTGCCGGCAGTAGTATGGATCTGTCTATTCATACTGATGTGGCCTGGACAGTTAGTGTTGATCAGGATTGGATTGAATTGAGTGCAACTGAAGGATCAGCAGATGAGCAGATGAGTATTAGCAGCACTAGTGACAATTTAATTGATTCTGACAGGTATGGAATTCTGACTTTTAAATCGGCAGAGCTTGATGATGTGCATGTTGAGGTGCGGCAAAAAGGAACATATTATTTCTCACTTACTGTAAATGCAGGCACAGGAGCCGGAGATTTTCCTGCAGGCGATACTGTAGATATAATTGCAGATGTTCCGGCGGAAGGGTATGAGTTTGATAAGTGGACAGGTGATATTGAAAATATTCAAAATATAAATGCATCTTCTACAACCCTGCTTATGCCAGAATCGAACATCGAAGTGATTGCCACATACAATGAAATTACCGGAGTGCAAACAAGTGAAAGATTTAATTCCATATTGGTGTATCCAAATCCAGCAATTGAACAGGTAGCAATTCAAAATATGAACATTGACGATAACCTGGAAGTGATGGATGTATCCGGCAGGTGTTTGCTTAAGCATATTGCATCCGATCAGGAACTAAAGATTGATGTCTCTAATTGGCCTGAAGGAATCTATATAGTTAGAGTAAGCGACAATAAGCACAGCAAAGTGTTTAAATTGCTTGTAAAGTAGTGGCACACGCATATTCTTCTACTCTATTACCTTACTGCCAAAAAAGAATGCAGGTATTTTCGTTTGACTTAAAAAACCTTATTGAAATGAAAAAAATAACTTGCAACATTCAGATTTTTCTAGTAGCAGCTATCCTACTATCAGCATGTACTCAATCCGTTGAGCAAGGTAATTTAAGTCTTCCAACCCCCGAAGAGGCAGGAATGTCGTCAGAACGGCTGGAAAGGTTGAAAAACTACATGCAAAATGAAATAGACGAGGGTAATACTCCCGGAGTTTAAGGGGATGAGGCAACAATTCGGACATATACCACAGCTTGATAATATCTACCGGCAACTCACTTATCAGGCTATAATTGAATCAACGAGTATTTATTCCAGATACAGTTTAAAGTCAGGCATGAAAGTATGACATACAAAATCTGTTTATATGTCAGTTTTTCAAATAAATAGAGAATATTGAATAAATATCAATGGAATTTGCATTCATAATACCATCAGTATTAGACATTATAATCCTAGAATTCAAATCTTATATAACTTATTTTTGAATAACTATGAAAACCTCATCATCGGGAATATTTTAAGGGAGCAATACTTAATGCAACAATTATACTTATATCGGTATGTAGTCAAATCGTTAAGCGAAGAGATTTAAGTCATGCTACTCCGGGAGCAGTTGGTGTTACTTGTGAACGGCTTGAAAGATTGAACAAGCGAATGCAGAGCGAGATTGATGAAGGGAATACCCCCGGTATTACAACAATGAAACGTGATAAGACCATTGAAATATTTGTCCCTGCTAATTCTTCTTTCATCTTGCCAGGAAGAGATAAACCAGGATGTTGCTTTAAAGGATGTCACTGATACTGAATTCATTGCTGAGCTCATCGAGAATGGTAATCTTATATCGCCATTGACAGCAACGATAAATACAATCTCCAGATACGAACACACTGTGCAGATAACCATCCGGGGAAAACAAGAAAATGATCTTACATATACAAAAAGAGAATTATCCAAAACACATAATATCCCACTGATCGGACTTTACCCGGGATACACTAATGTAGTTGATATTAAGGCATATAACGCGTCTAATCAGCTTGTCGCTTCCAGGGAGTTTGAATTTCTTACTGATTCTCTGAATATCCGCTTTCCGAAAATAGAAATATTGCATTTTGACTCTGTCCGTTTGAAAGAGAGGCTCAGTTTCGTGGAATACAGGGTGGGGATCAACAATATCCCTTTCATCTATGATCAATACGGTGATATCCGCTGGTGCCTGGTATATCCTGAACAATCATTGGTAAGACCAACGATTCTCACCAATACTCAAGAATTCTTCTGTGGTGATTTCGGGTACGAAGTATTTTACCGCTATGACTGGCTTGGAAACGGGGATACCATAGCACTGCCTGCAGGTTTTAAACAACTACATCATGATATACACCAATATGATGACCATCTATTCTTCCCGGCAGACAAAGATTATGTGCTGGAATGTGATACCAACGGTAACCTGATCCGGTCCTGGAACCTGGCCGAAATCTTCAAACGCTATCTTCCAGCTAACCAGGATATCGTCAAAGACGGGAAAGATTGGCTCCATGTAAACTCTGTTTTTTACCAGGAAGCTGACAACTCCCTTATCATCTCTGCCAGGCAATCTGCCGGGATCTTCAAGATTGATTACGCCTCGGGCAACATCCGTTGGATCCTGAGTGATACCACCATGCTATGGTACAGCTATCCAGCCCTCAGGAAACTTGCCCTTCAACCTGCCCCGGGATGTGAGCTTCCCCTGGGTCAGCATTCTCCGGTAGCACTTGAGAAAGGTCGAATGCTGGTGCTGGACAATGGCTATGACGGCTATGAACGCCTGGACAACCAGGACGGATTGATCAGTGGAGGGAAAGGCTATAGCCGCCTGGTTGTTTACCGGATCGATGAACAGTCCATGACTGCAGAACAGGAATTTGAATATGGCCGGAAGCAGAAGCGGGAACTCTTCTCAAGGTTTGCCGGGAGTGCCGGTTATGATGAAAAAACGGATACTTATTACGGTACTTTTGGGAACATTGTTTTTCAAAAGGGTGCGCCTGTTACCGGCAGGCAGATTGAGGTCGGCAGTGACGGCACACTGCTTTTTGATGCCAGGCTAACCTCCCTGAAAACCGTTGAGATGTTTTTCAGGGGCGAAAAAATCAATCTAAACGATGTGGTCAATGAATCTAAGTGAAACCAATAATAACACCTGATGATGAAATTTTGTATCAAACATATCATTTATACAATGCTGTTGCTCCTTATCTTCAGCAGTTGCAGCAAGGAGCCAACGACGGTAGCAATAGTAAATACAGGGGACATTCAGGTCAATCCCTACGGATATGCACCTCTGACAGCTGCCCTTGATGTGCATGTTGAGGGAGCAGATGTGACTGCCACAACCGTGATCAAAGCCCGGAATGAAAATGAAAAGGATCTCACCATTCAGAAGGTTTTGTCACCCTCTTCTGAGTCCCAACTCGTGCCGGTGATGGGTTTATACCCAAACTCCGAAAACATTGTACTCTTTTCCTTTTCCGATCAATCGGGAAAAGTTTTAAAAGAATTGACCGATACGCTCTACACCGATCAACTGCCGTTTGAATTCAATGAGCCTCCTGTTGTCAGCGGGACTCTAAACCCCAATGAGATGATCTTTACCATCCTCTATACGGCTTTCAATCTTTCATCTGCAGGACTTGGCACCCTGGAATATACGCAGTATGCTGTGTTGTTTGATGGTCTCGGCAATATCAGGTGGTACAGCGATTTCGCAGGCAGGGATCATTCTGTTTTCAAAATTATTGATGGGTATCTTTTTGCCGGAAGCAGTAACGGAATGCACGTTAGTGAATTGATCAAATACAGTATGCTCGGTGAAGAACTCGAGGTGTATGACTTTTCCATATACGGACCCAGGGACGGGTTCGAAAACATCCACCATGATATACAACAAACAACCGATGGAACACTCCTTCTTACCGTCAATGGGATTGATCACCCATCTATAGAGAATTTTATCATAGAAATCGACCCTTCCCTGCAAAGCAATACCATTCAAACGGTCATTGACCTGGAAGAGATTCTGCCCAACGTGGATGATCTTTTTCCCGATCTGCCCCAATCCTACGCCCCGGGGAAAACCGATGCCATCCATAACAACGGCATTTATCCCTCTCCCGATGGAAAGAGTTTGCTTGTATCCTCCCAAAGATCGGGTCTGGCTAAAATCAACCTGAATACCGGAACCCTGCGCTGGTACCTCTTTTCCCATAAAGTACAGGCTGCACCGGGTATTTCAAAACAGGACTATGATCCGGAACCCCTTTACGATAATAACGGGTATCCCATGCCCCACCCCACCTGGAGATCGCCTGCAAATGGTGACTTCCCTTCTGAAGACTATCAGCTGGCTGGAGGATTCAATTATAACAAATTCCTATTGCATCCGCTGGATGCTTCCGGGGACACTATTAAAAACGAGATGACCGTTTGGGAAGGCCAGACAGGAACTGATTTTTCCTTTCCATACAGACAACACTCTCCCGTAATCCTGCAAAACAATAATATCCTGGTTTTCGATAATGGCTATATCCGGGATTTCATTCCTCTGCCCTCTTTCAGCCGGGTGATAGAATACCGGGTCAGCGAAGACAACTCCGACGGATACGGAGGAACCGTGCAGCAGGTGTGGGAATATATCCCGGGAACCGGAAATGAGTATTTCTCTCCAGTGGCCGGATCCGTTAATGAACTGGAAAACGGGAACCGGCTGGTTTGTTTCGGCTCTGCAGGTTTTACATTATCGCAGGACCTCACCCCTGAACAAATGCTGGCCCTCTCCCAACAAACTAAAGCCTTCATCGCAGAGGTAACTCCGGACAACCCGCCCGAGGAAGTGTTCACCCTTCAACTTAACACCAAATCCATCGGACTCACTGCTACCGGGGCAGACATAGTAATACTGGAATAAGGG
>Ga0180430_10005616_pt1 | contig 10378 bp, 11 predicted proteins | sample SS_ome_9_FD_132999 | JGI IMG/M metagenome (GOLD analysis project Ga0180430, IMG submission 132999) | Hypersaline lake sediment archaeal communities from the Salton Sea, California, USA - SS_1_S_2 metaG | ecosystem: Environmental > Aquatic > Non-marine Saline and Alkaline > Hypersaline >... | reverse complement strand
GTGGACAAGGGCAACACGGTTATCGTCATCGAGCACAACTTGGACGTCGTCAAATCGGCGGACTACGTGATCGACCTCGGCCCCGAGGGCGGATCCGGCGGCGGCACGGTGGTTGCCGTGGGTGCGCCTGAGGAGGTGGCCGCGGTCGAGGGCAGCCACACCGGATCCTTCCTGGCACCTCTGCTGCCCTCCGGTCCGAAGGGCAAGGCGCGGTCGGGCCGTGGGCGCCGATCTGACGTACGCTAAACGCATGGCCAAGGTTGTTGGACGCAGACAAGTCATCGCCGGAGGCGGATTAGTCGCGGTTGGGGGAGTCCTGGTCGCCTGTGGGGGCGGGGGAACCGCCACCGAGGAAACTGCGGCACCGGCTCCGAGCGAACCCGCGGAGACCACCGCCGAGGAGGCCGAGGCGGCGGAGGAAGTAGCCGAGGAGGAAGTGGCGGAAGATCAGGGCGACGCCCTCGTTGCCGTAGGTGACGTCCCGGTCGAGGGCGGCGTCGTCATCCCCGATCCAGCCGTGGTGGTGGTACAGCCGGCGGCTGGAGACATCAAGGCATTCAGTGCGGTCTGTCCGCATCAGGGTTGTCTGATGTCCTCTGTCGAGGCCAACGAGATCATCTGCCCGTGCCACGGTTCGCTGTTCTCTTCGCAGGACGGTGCTGTCCTGCAGGGGCCCGCCACCGAGGGTCTGCCACCCGTCGACGTCCGTGTCGAGGGGGACTCGGTCATCCTTGGCTGATCGGCCGAAAATGGCTGATCCCTCGAGTTACCGACCGGCGTCCGGGAGCATCCCGACCGATCCGGGTGTGTATCGGTTCCGCGATGCGCACGGACGGGTCATCTACGTTGGCAAGGCGCGCTCTCTACGTTCGCGGCTGAACTCCTACTTCGCAGATTTCGCCTCCCTCCATCCGCGTACCCAGTCGATGCTCCAGGCGGCGTCAGCGGTCGATTGGGTGGTGGTCGCTACAGAGGTCGAGGCGCTGGCCCTTGAGTTCACGTGGATAAAGGAGTTCGATCCGAGGTTCAACGTCAAGTATCGGGACGACAAGTCCTATCCCTACCTGGCTGTAACGATCGGCGAGCAGTTTCCGCGTGCCTCGGTGGTCCGTGAGCCACGACGCAAAGGCACGCGGTACTTCGGTCCGTACGCACACGCGTGGGCGATCCGCGAAACACTTGATGAGCTTTCGAAGGTCTTCGGGGTCCGGACCTGCCGAGACGGTGTCTTCCGGCGGGCCGCGCAGATGGGTCGCCCATGCCTGCTTGGCTATATCGACAAGTGCTCTGCGCCGTGTGTCGGCCGTATCGATGAGGCCGACTACCGCACACGTGTCGACGATCTGTGCCGTTTCCTCGGGGGGAATACCCGACCGTTCGTGAAGACGCTTGAAGCGGCGATGACGCAGGCCGCCGAGCGTCAAGACTACGAAGAGGCAGCAAGGCTGCGTGATCGACTGGGCGCCTTGCGCCGGGCGATGGAACGCAACGCGGTTGTCCTCACCGATGGCACGGACGCCGATCTCATCGCCGTCCACGACGATCCCTTGGAACTCGGTGTCCAGGTATTCCATGTTCGCGACGGCCGGTTAGTGGGCGAGCGCAGTTTCATCGTGGAGAAGGCCGAGGAATTGGCCCTGGGTGGGTATGTCGAGCGCACCGTGCAGCAGGTCTACGCGGGACGCGATCGCACCGGTGTGGAGATAGACAGCGCCCGCCCGGCTCGGGAAGTCCTGGTTTCGTGCCCACCTGCCGATCCGACCGCCCTCGAAACATGGCTGGGGGATCGGCGAGAAGGTCCGGTCGATCTTCGTGTGCCCCAGCGCGGGGATAAGCGTGCACTGATGGAAACCGCTGAGAAGAACGCTGCCGATGCTCTCGCACGGCATCGGCTCAAGCGATCCAGCGACCTCACGGCACGCAGTGAAGCGCTCAATGAACTTCAGAGTTATCTGGAACTGGCCGAGGCGCCACTGCGCATCGAGTGCATCGACATTTCAACCCTGCAGGGGACTGACACGGTGGCATCACTGGTTGTATTCGAAGACGGATTGCCGAAGAAGGCGGACTACCGCACATTCGCGATCCGCACCCCTGGAGCCGATGACCTCACTGCGGTAGCCGAAGTGGTGTCGCGACGATTCGCGCGCAAAAATGCTGCTGAGCAAGTCGACGGCCCGGCACCGGAAACTGTTTCACCGGGCGTACCGCAAACCTCTACCTTCGCCTATCCACCGGGACTCCTGGTGATCGATGGCGGAGCGCCTCAGGTTGCTGCGGCCCAGCAGGCGCTGATGGAGGCAGGTGCTCGAGAAATCCCGGTGATCGGCTTGGCCAAGCGCCTCGAAGAGGTCTGGACGCCCGATTCCCGCGATGCAGTGATCCTTCCGCGCACCAGCGAGGCGCTATACCTGCTGCAACGCGTTCGAGATGAAGCGCACCGAACAGCGATTGCCTTCCACCGCAAGCGGCGATCGGCACGAACCCGTTCGAGTGCACTCGATGCGATCCCCGGGCTCGGGGAGGTGAAGGCGAAGGCGTTGCTGAAGCACTTCGGCAGCGTCAAGGCGATTCGAACCGCTGATGCGCGGGAACTGCAGCAGGTGGCCGGTATCGGTCCGGCGCTCGCTGTTTCAATAGTCGAGACGCTAGCGTCGGGCCCGAGCAGTGAACCGAGCAGTGAACCAAGTAGCGAACCGAGCAAGGAGCGCGGCGATGGCTAACGGGAAGCGAGCTTTCGACGTTCTCTTGGTCACGGGAATGTCCGGAGCCGGTCGGTCGACTGCGGCGCGCGCACTGGAGGACGCGGGATGGTTCGTTATGGACAACATCCCGCCGATGCTTCTGGGCTCGGCGATTGACGTTGCGGCCGACAATCCTGATGTCGACCGCGTGGCTGTTGTGGTGGATGCCCGAGGTGGCTCCTTCTTCCCGCAGTTGGCCGAAGCGATGACCGGCTTACGGGACAGAGGCGTGAATGTCGGAGTGTTGTTCCTCGAGGCCTCCGAGGAGTCCTTGGTTCGGCGGTTCGAATCATCCCGGCGCCCGCACCCGCTGCAGGAGGGCGCGCGGATCCTCGATGGGCTGCGACGCGAGCGCCTTGTTCTCGGCGATCTGCGTTCGGAGGCCGACCTAGTCATCGACACGACGTCATTGAACGTGCACGAACTTCGTCGCGCCATCGACGCCGCTTTCGCTGATCCCGATGAGCGACTGCGCATCACCGTGATGTCCTTCGGCTTCAAACACGGCATCCCGGTCGACGCTGACATGGTTGCCGACGCCCGTTTCCTGCCGAATCCGTACTGGGATGACGACCTTCGCGATCTGACCGGTCGGGACCCGCGCGTTGCCTCGGCAGTCCTGGCAGGGGAGGGGGCTGCGGAATTCTTGGATCACTTGACCGCATTGGTGAGCACCACCCGCGATGGCTACCTTCGCGAGGGCAAGCGCTTCGTCACTGTCGCCGTCGGCTGCACCGGTGGAAAGCATCGAAGTGTGGCCTTGAGTCGAGCCCTCGCCGAACGGCTCGAGTCCACCGAGGTGGTTGTCGGCGTCGAAGACCGTGACCTAGGCAAGGAATAGGGGCACGCAGGTTTGGCACGAGTAATCGAAAACGGCGTTGTCGCGCTCGGGGGAGGGCATGGCCTAGCGGCAACCCTGCGCGCGTTGCGGCAGGTCACCGACACGCTGACTGCGGTGGTGGGAGTGGCAGACGACGGCGGCTCCAGCGGTCGATTGCGCCGGGAATTCGGCGTTCTGCCCCCGGGGGATTTGCGCATGGCGCTGGCGGCGTTGTGCGCCAAAGACGAGCGGGCGCAGGAGTGGGCTGATGTCCTGCAGCATCGCTTCGGCGGCGATGGGGAATTGGCTGGTCACGCAGTCGGCAACGTGCTGATGACCGCGTTGTGGGAGCGGCGCGGAGATCCGGTTGCCGGCCTCGACGACTTAGCGCAGTTGGTGGGCGCGGTTGGCCGGGTACTGCCGTGCAGCCTCGAGCCACTGCAAATCGTCGCGGATGTCACCGGACACGACCCGCAACGCCCCGACGCGATAGTCACGGTGCACGGTCAGGTGGAAATCGCAACGACACCGGGCCGCGTCGAGAAGGTGTGGCTGAATCCGGCATCTGCTCGTGCATGCCCGCAAGCACTCGAGGCGGTGCACTCGGCCCGATCGATCGTCCTCGGTCCAGGTTCGTGGTTCACCTCGCTTATGCCCCATTTGGTGCTGCCGGAACTTGGCAGGGCGGTTGTCGCCACCGAGGCACGCAAGATCCTGGTCCTGAACCTCGACCCGCAAGAAGGTGAGACAGGGGACTTCTCGCCGGCTGAGCACATCGAGGCGCTGCGCGCACACGCGCCGGATCTGGAAATGGACGTTGTGATCGTCGATGAAGGCCACATGGGTGACGCGGCGGCACGAAAGCAGTTGCTGGATGCCTGCTTGGCTTGGTCCGCGGAAGTCCTGGTCACAGACGTCGCGGGGTTCGCGGATCGCCACGACCCGGACAAGCTCGCCCGGGTCTTCGATACGGTTCTCGCCTGATGACAGGAGGACCCACCACTATGGCAATGACGGCTGCGGTGAAAGACGAGCTCAGCCGCGTCGAGGTCACTAAGACGTGCTGCCGCAAAGCCGAAGTTGCCACCTTGCTGAGGTTCGCTGGCGCCCTGCACATCGTGGCCGGGTCGATTGTCATCGAAGCCGACGTCGATGCCGGCGCCATCGCGCGGCGAGTGCGCAAGGACATTTTCGACGTCTATGGACACGACAGCGAGATCGCGATGGTGCAAGGCTCGGGGATTAAGAAGGGCACCCGCTATCTCGTGCGGGTTTCCGAGGGTGGCGAGGCACTGGCGAAACAGACCGGGATCGTCGACGGCGGCGGTCGACCCGTGCGTGGACTACCGCCAGCGATCGTTGCCGGCGGTCTGTGCGACTGTGAATCTGCATGGCGGGGCGCATTCCTCGCCCATGGATCGTTGACTGAACCCGGTCGATCCTCATCGCTTGAGATCACCGCCCCGGGGCCCGAGGCCGGCTTGGCGCTCGTGGGAGCCGCACGGCGCCTGGGCATATCCGCGAAGTCGCGGGAGGTGCGGGGTGTTGACCGCGTCGTCATTCGCGACGGCGATGCCATTAGTGCGTTGCTCACCCGGATGGGGGCGCACGAGTCGGTGCTTGCGTGGGAGGAACGCAGGATGCGCCGAGAGGTTCGGGCCACCGCCAATCGGCTAGCGAACTTCGACGATGCCAACCTGCGCCGGTCGGCACGCGCAGCGGTGGCGGCGGGTGCCCGGGTGGGGCGGGCCTTGGAGATCCTCGGTGATGACGTACCCGATCACCTCGCGGTCGCTGGACGGCTCCGGATGGATAACCAGCAAGCCAGCCTCGAGGAACTCGGGGCACTAGCCGACCCGCCGATGACCAAGGACGCCATCGCGGGTCGGATCCGTCGACTTCTCGCCCTGGCCGACAAGCGTGCCGGAGAGTTGGGAGTGCCCGACACCGAGGCGGCCCTGGTGGACGCCGACTTGTCCGATGACTGAAGGACGATGGACGCATGACCGACTCTCCGGTGTCACGTAATCGTTACCTGCGTCACTAGGATGTAAGCGTTATCGGCGCGTGACCCGCGCTCTCGGCGGTACTACGGAGGAGTTCCCAGTGACCATCAAGGTCGGCATCAACGGTTTCGGACGCATCGGCCGCAATTTCTTTCGAGCATTGCTCACCAGCGGAGCCGACATCCAGGTGGTGGGTATCAACGATCTGACCGACACCGGAACCTTGGCCCATCTGCTCAAGTACGACTCCATCCTCGGTCGCATCGGGATTCCCGTCGCAGCGGCCGAAGGCGCGATAGTGGTGGACGGCACATCGATTCCGGTGTTCGCCGAACGGGACCCTGCCGAACTGCCCTGGGCCTCGGTGGGCGCAGACATCGTGGTCGAGTCGACCGGGATATTCACCAGCGCCGACGACGCCCGCAAGCATGTCACCGCTGGTGCGAAGAAGGTCATCATCTCCGCACCTGCCAAGGGTGAGGACATAACCATCGTGATGGGCGTCAACGACGGTGACTACGACCCCGCGAAGGACGTCATCATCTCCAATGCGTCGTGCACCACCAACTGCTTGGCGCCGATGGCCAAGGCCATCGACGATGCGTTCGGCATCGAGCGTGGCTTGATGACGACGATCCACGCGTACACGAACGATCAGCGGATCCTGGATTTCCCGCACAGTGATCTGCGCCGGGCGCGGGCTGCCGCGATCAACATGATTCCCACGAGTACTGGGGCTGCGAAGGCCATCGCGTTGGTCCTGCCGCATCTCAAGGGCAAGCTCGACGGCTACGCAATGCGCGTCCCGGTTCCCACCGGCTCGGCAACCGATCTCACCGTGGAGTTGAAGACGGCAGCCACCAAGGACGAGATCAATGCGGTAGTGAAGAAGGCTGCCGAGGGCCCGATGAAGGGCATCTTGCAGTACACCGAAGATCCGATCGTCTCCAGCGACATCGTGACGGATCCTGCCTCCTGCATCTTCGATGCAGGCATGACCAACGCGAATGGCAACATGGTCAAGGTCCTCGGCTGGTACGACAACGAGTGGGGTTACAGCAACCGCCTGGTGGATCTCGTCGGTTTGGTCGGCTCGAAACTGTGAGTATCCCGAGCCTGGAGGACCTCTCGGTCGCCGGCTCGGTCGTGCTGGTGCGGGTCGACTTCAACGTCCCTCTCGCCGACGACGCCACCGGCGCCCGCGTGATCACGGATACCGGCCGCATTACCGCGGCACTCCCGACCATCGAGTACTTATGCGACGCCGGTGCGAAGGTCTTGCTGCTTGCTCACCTGGGTCGACCGAAGGGTGTGGTGGATCCGGCCGCGAGCTTGGCTCCGGTCGCTGCGGTACTCGGTGAGCTCCTCGGAACAAACGTCCCGCTCGCTGCGGACATAGCTTCTGCGCGTGAGCTGCTCGCGGAGGCCGACCCGGGAGACATCGTGCTGTTGGAGAACATCCGGTTCGACCCGCGGGAGACGAGTAAGGATGCCGCTGAACGTGCGTTGCTCGCCGCGGAGCTAGCCGATCTCGGTCAGGCTTTCGTCTCCGATGGCTTCGGAGTCGTTCACCGGGAGCAGGCATCGGTCACGGACCTGGCTCGGGTGCTTCCACACGCGGCCGGCCGACTCGTGCAGCGCGAATCGGAAGTGTTCTCACGGTTGCTGGGCGATCCGGCCAGGCCCTACGTGGTGTTACTCGGCGGCTCGAAGGTGAGCGACAAACTTGCGGTAATAGGCAACCTGATCCCCCGCGTGGACAGATTACTTATCGGCGGTGGGATGGCCTTTACCTTCTTGGCCGCTCATGGGTACTCGGTCGGGGATTCGCTTCTGGAAGCCGACCAGATCCCCGCGGTCGAAGGCTTCCTCGAGCAGGCGGCACGTCGCGGGGTCGAAGTTGGATTGCCGATCGACGTCGTGGTTGCCGACCGATTCGCGGCCGATGCCGAGGTCCGCGTTGTGCCAGCGCAACAGATCCCGGATGGGTGGATGGGGCTGGACATCGGGCCGGAGACCGCGCAGCGCTATTCGGAGAAAATCGCCGATGCCGGCACAGTGGTGTGGAACGGACCCATGGGCGTGTTCGAGATGGAACCGTTCGCGGCCGGCACGACCACTATCGCCGAGGCCATGGCGCAGTCGCCGGGGATGACCGTCGTCGGCGGCGGCGATTCGGCGGCGGCGATTCGATTATTGGGAATCGACGAGAGCCGTTTCGATCACATCAGCACTGGTGGGGGAGCCAGTTTGGAATTCCTGGAAGGCAAGGAACTTCCCGGTCTTGTCGCTTTACAGGACACCAAAACCGAACAGGAGAACCAATGACCGAGCGCAAGCCGTTGATGGCCGGCAACTGGAAGATGAATCTGAATCACTTCGAGGCTATTGCGCTGGTGCAAAAGCTCGCCTTCGGCCTAGACGACAAGGATTTCGATGCGGTGGAAGTGGCCGTGTTGGTGCCCTTTACCGACATCCGCAGTGTGCAGACGCTTGTCGAGGGCGACCACTACGACATCGCCTACGGCGCCCAAGACATTTCGGTCCACAGTTCGGGTGCGTACACCGGAGAGGTCTCCGGTGCCATGCTCGCCAAGTTGGGCTGCACGTTCGTCACAGTCGGTCATAGCGAGCGCCGCCAACACCACGGCGAGGATGACGCAACAGTCGCTGCGAAGGCTTCGGCGGCAATCGCCTCGCAGATCGTGCCGATCGTATGCGTTGGCGAAGGTTTGGAAATCCGCCAATCGGGCGAACACGTGGCCTACGTACTTGAGCAGGTCCGTGGATCCCTCGCTGGCCTGAGTGATGAGCAGATCGGCGAACTGGTGATCGCCTACGAACCCGTGTGGGCGATCGGGACCGGGGAGGTTGCCACCGGCGAGGATGCCCAAGAGGTCTGTGCCGCCATTCGCGGCGATCTGGCCCAGCGCAGCAAGCCCGCGGCCCAGTCGGTGCGCATTTTGTACGGAGGTTCGGTGAAGGCTGCCAATGTGGCAGGGATCATGGCCCAACCCGATGTCGATGGCTGTCTCGTCGGTGGGGCATCACTCGATGCCGACGAGTTCATCGGCATCGTCCGCTTCAGGCTGCACCCTGCGCCGCTGGCGTAGGACGCGGGGGTATCGTTGGGCTCCTTATGACCACCGTTCTCACCATCGTCTTGGCCGTGCTCTTGGTCATCACCAGCGCCCTGCTGGTCGTGTTGATCCTGCTGCACCGCGGTAAAGGCGGAGGCCTCTCGGATCTGTTCGGTGGTGGTGTGTCGTCTTCGATAGGTGGATCCTCGGTCGCCGAGAAGAACCTGGATCGATTGACGGTCGGCATCGGTCTGATCTGGGCAGCGAGCATCGTGGCCGTCGGGTTGGTTATCAGCACCAGCGTCTAGGGCGTTGCCCTAATGAGGAGGAGTTATTCATGGCAGGTGGCAGCGCGATCCGTGGCAGCCGTGTCGGTGCCGGTCCGATGGGCGAAGCCGAGCGTGGGGAGGCAGCGCCCCGGATCTACATGTCCTTTTGGTGCTCGAACGAACACGAGTCACGGCCGAGCTTCGCGACCGATGCCGAGATCCCCGAGGAGTGGGATTGCCCGCGCTGTGGTCTCCCGGCTGGCACCGACAAGGACAACCCACCGGCACCTCCCAAGATCGAGCCGTACAAGACGCACCTGGCCTACGTGAAGGAACGACGTTCGGATAAGGACGGCGCTGCCATCTTGCAAGAGGCACTTGATCGCCTCGGCGGCAAGTAGACGACTGTCGAATTCACATCGACGGGCTCTGCAGGAAGGCTGCGAGCACATCGCCGTACTCATCGTCGGGCCCGAGGTGGCGCAATTCCTCGGCCAGGAGTTCATCTAGGCCGCGAATCGGCAACATGATTCCGGTTGTCGGTGAGCCCGGACGCGCGAAGGTGGCGTTCTGCCAACGATCGGGCAGGCGATTGGCGGGGGAATCGCGCTGGGAATCAGCTCCGCGATCAGCGTCCGTGCGACGGACCTCGATGGGCCCGTCGGCCGTAGCCAGCACGACCGACTCGATATGCCGGCTGTCGACCTCGTCGATGGACACCCGGCACTGCAGGCGAAGCCCTAGCCAGGCGGCGAGCAATCGACCTGTGGGTAGATCGGGCCCCGCCTCGATAGACACGGAAGTGACCTCGGGCTGGGGAAGTGCGTCCAAACTTCCGGCGAGCACTGTCCGCCAGGCTGTCAGTCGGGTCCAGGCCAGATCGGTGTCGCCGGGGGAGTAGGTCTCGGCGCGCTCGAGTAGCAGTTCCAATGGTGGGCGTCCGTGTCCGCTCGCGATGTCGGTGATCCGGCGAGAGGCGTGTCGTCCGATCGGGTCCCGGCTTGGATCAGCCGGAGCGTCGCCAGGCCAGAAGGCGACGATCGGTGTGTCGGGCAACAACAATGGAATCACCACCGAGCCAGCGTGCTCAGCCAAGGAACCGCGCAAACGAAGAATCGCGATTTCCCCGGGGCCTTCGTCGCCTCCAACGAACACCAGCGCATCTAGTTTCGGGCGTTCCTCGTGTCCGGACTGCCGAGGAATCACCGTGATGATGCGCATTGGATGCTGGCGGGCGGCGTGTACCGCCGCGGATGTGGCCTCTTCCTGATGCTCCTCGCTGGCCAAGATCAGCAAGGTCAAGACCATGCCGGTCGTGGGTGAACCCTGTCGATGGCGTTCAGCGGCGATCGCCGCAGCGACCGCGGTGCCACTTGTGTCCTCGAGCCGGATCATGGTCGCCGCCACATCCGGCCGTCAGCCTCGACCATCCGGTACGACGATTCCGGGCCCCATCCCC
>Ga0180430_10005615_pt1 | contig 10378 bp, 6 predicted proteins | sample SS_ome_9_FD_132999 | JGI IMG/M metagenome (GOLD analysis project Ga0180430, IMG submission 132999) | Hypersaline lake sediment archaeal communities from the Salton Sea, California, USA - SS_1_S_2 metaG | ecosystem: Environmental > Aquatic > Non-marine Saline and Alkaline > Hypersaline > Sediment... | reverse complement strand
TGAAATGACATATGCTCGATTAATTCATGTAAACGCGCCAATAAATCCTCACGTTTGTAATTTTCTTTCTTAAAAATCGTATCAACATAACGATTTAAATGCGCTTGTTGTTCAGCATTTAATGTTTCACACGTTAATACAACAACAGGTATATTTTTACCTTCTTCCTTTTCTCTTAATGATTCTAAAAATGTATAACCATCGACCACAGGCATATTAAGGTCTAATAAGATTAACTTTGGTTTTTTCAAAAAGACTTGATCTAAAGCAACTTGACCATTTTCTGCTTTAAAAACATGCCAACCTTCTTTTTTCAACATATCTGCCATCAATTCACGCACAATAAAATCATCATCTACAACCATGACCAAACCATGTTCTTCACAATCTGTTTTGTGGCGTTTTAAAATATTAGCAAGTTGTGATTGCGTCACAGGTTTCGTAATATAATCTGCTGCGCCCATAAGTGATCCTTTTTTCTCAGTATTTTCTACTGAAATCATAATCACAGGAATTTCTGATAATAAACTATCCCCTTTTAAACTAGATAATACCTGCCAACCATCCATATCAGGCATATAAACATCTAATAAAATGATATTGGGACGTAATTTTTTAGCTAATATTAATCCTTCTTTCCCATTTGATGCAATAGCAACATCATAACCTAAACCAGTTAAATAATTATCTACTAATTCTCTGATTGTTTTATCATCATCTATAACTAAAACAGTACCACTACCTTGCAATGTATGCTGTATTTGTTCTAAAGTTTGGTCAAGTTCGATAGGTAGATTTTTAGCATTAGACAATACACGTGGAATAAAAATATTAAAATGCGTGCCTTTACCAAAATGACTTTCTACTGTGACTGTGCCACCCATCATTTCAGCAAATTTTTTAGTAATTGCAAGCCCTAATCCCGTACCACCATATTTACGTGTCGTTGACGCATCTGCTTGGGTAAAAGGTTGAAACACTTTTTTTTGCTGCTCTACCGTCATACCAATACCTGTATCAGCAACACTGAGTTGTATAATGTCTTGTTGATGCTCTTTTTTCAACATTATATCTAAAGAAATTGTACCTGATTCTGTAAACTTCGCAGCATTACTTAATAAGTTTAATAACATTTGGCGCAATTTAGTAGAATCTGAATACATATCAATGCTTTCATTTGAGGAATTAACAATCAATTTATTATTTTTCTTCTCAACCATTGGACGCACTGTATCAACAACACTATGTAACAGTTGTTCTAATTTGAAATTTTCTGCACTTAATTCCATTTTTCCCGCTTCAATTTTAGACAGATCAAGCACGCCATTAATTAAGCCTAACAAATGTTTACCCGCAGAATGAATTTTCTTTAAATCTTCAACAAACAAATCCTCTCCCATATCTTCAGCATCTTCTTGTAACATTTCACTGTAACCAATAATGGCATTCAATGGTGTACGCAATTCATGACTCATGTTAGCAAGAAATTGGCTTTTAGAATGATTCGCAGTTTCAGCAATGAGTTTTGCTTGTTCTGCTGAATTTTTTGCATCTTGTAATTCAGCGGTACGCTCCTTCACACGCACTTCTAATTCACTACGGGCTTTTTCTAATTCCGACGTTCTTTCTTTAACTTTATGTTCTAATTCTTGATTATGTTGACGTTCTTGTTCAATAAACCGCAAATAAGATTTGATACGATTAATTAATTGCACCGCATCAATAGGTTTAGTCAAATAATCAGCAGCACCAATTGCAAAACCTTTTTGTTTAAATTGTTCAGATTTATAAGCCGCTGTGAGAAAAACAATGGGAATATGTTGAGTTCGTTTACGAGAACGAATAAGTTTAGCCGTTTCAAAACCATCCATTTCTGGCATTTGAACATCTAAAATAATAAGATCAATTCTTTCTTTCAATAATATTTCTAATGCTTCTAAACCAGAATTCGCTTCTAGAATAGTTGCACTAATGTGTTCATCAATTAATGTATGCAAAGTAAATAAATTGTTCTTATTATCATCGACAATAAGAATATTTACTTGTTGTGACTGAGACATCTTATTTTTCCATTTTCTCAGCAAGAAAAAAAATAATCTATACGCTACTACAAATTATAGCTTTTTTTCATTGTAGCATCTAATTGTACTACGCTTTTTAAGTATAAATATTAACTTATCATTACTAATCTAATAATTTTAGATACTTATCTAAAACATTACAGTAATTTTATTATTATTTTAATTTATATTAATCTATTAGTATTATGCATGTCATTTCTATGAAAGTAAAAATCTAGAATGTGTAAATCTAAAGTTTAAATGGCAAATTTCTTTGTTTACGATGGCTACGATTGACCAATTTTAATAAATAAGTACCAATTTCATCCACAGGTAATACGATGTCAACTTTGGTACTATTAATTGCTGCTTTTGGCATTGCATCTGCTTCTGCGGTTGCAGGGTCTTGAACAATGATGTAACCACCTACTTCTTTAATTTTTTTAATTCCTATACTACCATCACTATTTGCGCCTGTTAAAATAATACCAATTAATTTATTTCTATAGGCATAAGTAGCACTTTCAAATAACACATCAACGGAAGGTCGAGAAAAATTGACAGGGGCTTCTAATGACAGTGAAAATGTAAAATCTTCTTCAACCAATAAATGGTAATTGGGGGGCGCAATGTAAATTAAACCTGCTTGAATGCTTTCTTTTTCATCAGCTTGTTTGACGGTTAAAGCACATCTTGAATCTAAAATGTGGGCTAAATAATTGTCTGAGAGCGGGTGTAAATGTTGTACGATAATAATAGGTAATGGAAATTCACAAGGCAAAGGATTTAATACCGCTGTTAATGCACTAATTCCACCTGCTGATGAGCCAATGACAACAGCTTGAAAAACAGTTTCTTTATTCATGTTAAGCAAGCTTTTTAAAACGGGTGGGCGGTGTACTGGTTTTTTTCAAGTAAATTCTTTCATTTTTGACAACATCATCAAAAACGTTGGCATATTCTGATAAACGTACCGTTTCTTTAGCCCCTAAACATAATAAACCACCATCACATAAACTATTAAAAAATAAGCCAAACACATGATCTTGTAAATCCCGATCAAAATAAATCAATACATTGCGACACATTACTAAATGCATTTCTCCAAATACACCATCTGTGGCTAAATTATGATCAGAAAATAAAATATTTTTTTTCAATGATTTATCAATAACCACGTAATCATAATGGGCGGTATAATAATTGGAAAAAGATTCTTGTCCCCCTGCTTTTTGATAATTTGTCGTATATTGTTTTAGTTTATTAATAGGAAAAATGCCATCTTTTGCCTGTTTTAAGACAATTTCATTCATATCTGTGGCATAAAATTGGGTACGATCATAAAGTCCCTCTTCTTTTAGCAAAATTGCCATAGAATAAACTTCTTCACCAGTAGAACACCCTGCGTGCCAAATTTTTAAATAGGGATATGTTCTTAAAATAGGGACAACTTTTTCTCGAATGGCTTTATAAAAATTGGGATCGCGAAACATTTCTGTTACATTAATAGATAAATCTAACAGCAAGGTTTCAAAAAAAGCGAGATCATGCAGTAATTTGTGCTGCATGGCTGAAATATTAGGCAAATTATCTTTTTCAAGCCGTTGTTGGATACGACGTTTAATAGACGCTTTAGCATAATGCCTAAAGTCATAGCCATATTTTAAATAAATTGCTTGTAATAATAACTGCAATTCAATGTTTTGATTATCAAATTCGTCATCAGTAGTCATGATGATATGTTAGCACAAAAACAGAATCTCTTTCCAAAAAAATAGTGCAAGTTTATTCCATTCATGACTTAATTCGTTCTAATTATATTCTATAAAACCTGTTTAAAATCTTTGAAAATCTGACAAGCCTAATGTTGACATGATAGTTTGAGTAAATGACTAAAAATTTTTGTTATTTATCTAATTTTTTATTTTGGCACTGTTAATGCAGACTAGAATGATATTAATAAGTGTCTTTTGGGTATGAGGTAACATTAATGAATACTGACACTGACATTATGATTCAACAAGATGAACAGCATAATGTTGTTATTAGTAATGACAATACAAAAGTTTATGTCACAACAAAAAATAACAATATTATAGAAGTACCATCAATGGAAACATTGATTTTTTCACCTAATCCTTATAAAGGACTCGCTGCCTTTCAAGAACAAGATAGTGTCCATTTTTTTGGGCGAGAACAACTCACGGCTAGATTACGAGATAAATTTTATCATTTACATAATATGACGCATAAACAGTTGGTATTACGTGTTTTGCCAATTGTTGCACCTTCTGGATTTGGTAAGTCGTCATTAGTACGTGCAGGTTTAATTCCTGAATTAGCGCGTTATCCACTTTTACCGACTGTACATATTGCGGTTGTTAAACCTGGTCGCCACCCTTTGGATAATTTGAGTTTTATATTGGCACGCATTGCGACTAAAGACATGAATCCTGTGGCTAAAAGTCGTATTTATCGCAAAGAATTAAATGATAAAGATGGATTGCGTCGTTTAACAAAAGATATTTTGCCTGATATTGATAATAGTTTATTAATTATTTTTGTTGATCAATTTGAAGAACTTTATACCTTATGTCAAGACAGTAATGAGCGTACTTTATTCATTGAAAATTTAATGTTAGCGGCGGCAGATCGTGCGGCAACCGTCTCTGTGATTTTTACTTTGCGTAGTGATTTTATTGGTGAAACTCAGTGCCATCCTATGTTATATCAAACAGTGGCAAGACAAGCGGTGATTGTTCCTATGATGCATCAGGAAGAATTGTATCGCGCCATTACTGAACCTGCTAATCGTGCAGGACATTCTTTTGATGAAAATTTAGTTAAAACCTTAATTTCACAAACAAAAGGTCAAGAACAAGGATTATCTTTATTACAATTCACTTTAACTTGTCTTTGGGATGGTATGCGACGTGGTATTGCACCAGAACAAGTGTTACAACGTTTAGGCGGTGTGGGCAATTCATTAGAATATGAAGCAGAACGTTTATATGACACACTATCTTATAATGAAAAACAATTAGCTCGACGTGCATTCTTGAAACTAGTTAAATTAGGGACAAGTGCCTGTGATACCTGTTGTGGTGCTAGTGTTAATGAAGTGATTCATCAAAGTTCAAATAATGCCAAAATACGTGAGATTTTAAATTATTTTTCTCATCATGAAAGTCGTTTGATTACCATTTCTAATCCACCGCATGCCACTATTGAAATTACACATGATGTTTTATTGACGCAATGGTCGACTTTGCGTAATTGGATAACGGCTTATCATGAAAATCAATATTTAAAATATCGTCTTTATGACACGGCTCAACATTGGCAAGAACAAGGACAACCTAATGATTTGTTATGGAAAGATAATGAATTAAATTGTCTTAAACGTTTGGAGCAAGATGATATTACGTTTTCTGAAACAGAGCAGGCTTTTATTCGTGCTTCTAGTAATAAAAAACGGACAATTTATTATATCGCATGGTTAGGTATATTGGCATTAACGGTAACCATAACACTATCTTCATTAGAAATGTATAATACCAAACAATTGTTGTATCAAACTAATCAATCACAACAACGATTGCACCAGCAATTAGTAAAAATTCGCCAAAATGAGGAATTGACACAGCAAGCATTAGTGCAAGCGAAACAAGCTGAAAAACAAGCGCAACGTCAATTACAAGACATTTTAAAGCAATTACAACAAGCAGAAAATATTCAGAAATTACAAATTGATTTATGATACCTGTTTGTTTATTCACATCTAATATTATCTACGTCGTCGAGTATGATGTGAACGAGAAATAGTTGAAGATTTACGGCGACTTAATGAATGGGTTGCAGCAGGTTTTAAATTAACTTGTTGTAATAATTGATTTTGCATAGTGGTATCTAATTCCATCGTTTGACCTGTGCGCAATCGTGCTGGCATTTTAAATTCTCCAAAACGAATTCGAATTAAACGACTTACCGTTAAACCTAATGCTTCCCATAAACGACGCACTTCACGTTTTCTACCTTCACTTAACGTAACATGATACCAGTGATTAGCTCCTTCACCGCCAGCTTCAACAATTTTGCTAAAATTCGCTTTGCCATCTTCCAATTCAATGCCAGCCTTTAATTTTTCCAACATCTCAGGTGTCACTTTACCTAAAACACGCACGGCATATTCTCTTTCAATTTCATAACTAGGATGCATTAAACGATTAGCTAATTCACCGTCTGTGGTTGCCAACAATAAACCAGAAGTATTAATATCCAAACGTCCTACTAGAATCCAACGACCTTGTTTTGCAGGTGGAAACTTTTCAAACACAGACGGTCTACCTTCAGGATCACGACGTGTACACACTTCGCCTTCTGGTTTGTGGTAGCATATCACACGTAATTTAGGTGGATTTAAACGTTTTAATGAAATTTTGCGTCCATCCAAACGAATATCATCTTCTAAACTAACACGCGCACCTAATTGCGCTACTTGATGATTAACTTTAATGCGCCCTTTTTGAATCCATGTTTCAATCTCACGCCGTGAACCTAATCCTGCACGTGCAAGTACTTTTTGTAATTTTTCAGTCATAATATTATCTTTAATGTTAAGTAATGGCGTATTGATAAACACATTAAAATAAGCGATTGATTTCCTGCAATAATTCTGATGGTAATTGCTCTTGGTATTTATCTAACCAACTCTTTTTTTCTTGTTCTAATTTTTGCTTAGTATAGTCAGCAAACCAACCTTTTAAATCGACAGAAACTTGCGGTTGTTGAAAACTGCCTTTAATTTTCATTGGCACTTCAACGCCTTTTAATTCCTCTAATTCTTTACCAATTTGCCCTTTACTAGTTTCTACAATTGCTGCTTTTAATGCTAAAGCTAATTCTTGTTGGAATATATTAACCTTGCCTTTACCTTTGACTCTTAGCAATGGCGATTTTAAACGTAAATCTTTAGTGTAAAACCAACCATTTTTAACATTAAAACTAGCGGTTAAACTACTAAAATCAGTCGCTAAAGGTTCAGCTTTTGGTTTTTTATCTCTTTTTAATAATGATTTAGCATAACGAATGGCATAACCTAAATTAACACCTTGCACAATACCTTCCAACAATGCAACCTGACTTTGACCTCTTAAACTTTGCTGCAATCGTTTCCAAGTACTCACATCAGCAGATAATTTTGTCGTCACTGTTGCTGTGCCACTAATTAATGCTGTGCCCATAAAATCGTGCAATAACTTGCCTACTTTGACCTGATTTAAACGTTTATCGATTTTTAATTTAGGTGGTGTATCTTGGGCATTTAAATATAAACTCCCTACGTAAGAACCTTGATATAACTTGGCATTCATTGGCGAAAGGTATATTTTTCCTTGATTCGCTGTCACTTTTAAATAAACATCAGATAAATTCACTTTACTGACAATAAATTTAGCCGCTTTTAACGTCCCATTCATATTTAAACGCCGTAAAGTTTCAATAGGTAATAAGGCAGCATTGTCATCCTTTTCTTGATTTTTTTCATCACTAGGTGGTAAATAGCGATCTAAATCCAATTTATCTATATTTAAATCAAAATTAATTGCAGGCTGGGCAAAATTGGCGACTTGTAATTTTCCTGTTAAGTGACTTTGATCCAATTTTAAATCCAGATTTTGTAATTTAAAATAAGAAAAATCAGATTCTAATTTTGTTTTTAATTGCATGGCTGTCAATGCATCACTGGCTGCCATTTTAGGTAGAGGATAATTTAATTTTTGCAATGTAGCTGCTAAATTAAAACGAGAAGTCGCAATTTGTCCTTGCAAATAGGGTGTTTTTGCATGGTTGAATATCAAATTGCCGTTGAGATTTAGACCTAATAATGTTTTTAAATCAAAGTTTTCAAGTTGTAACTGTTTTTTAGAAAAATTATATTCTGTCTTTTGGCTAACTAGTTGATTATCATCGATTGTTAACTTTGTTTTTGCTAATTTCAGTCGTTCTGACGTAATATCAACATTTGTGCTTAAATTACCCTGTTTTGCTGTAAAAGGTTTAGGTAAGGTTAAAGCAGGTTGTTGCAATAATTTCAGCCATTGTGGAATATCAACATTGTCAAGTGAAATATTACCTACGATTTCAGGCTGTTGAAAAATGTGCTGTCCTTTAAGTGTTGCTTTCAATGTGGTATCAAAAAGCTGGGCATTTAAATTATTTAAAGTTAAAATTTCTCTGTCTACATCAAAATAAATTTGCGAACGTAGCTGATTATTGCCACCTATATTTAAAATAGCATGGTCGAATGTGATTGCTTTAAAATTGGTATTGAACTGGGTTTGTAAATGCAGTTTTTGCAAAAAGGGGTCTAATTGGTTGAAATTGAGTAATTGTGTCAATTTTTTTGGTTTATCAGTAACAGCCGTGATTTGACCAGATAAATTGGGATGTAATGTTAAAATATGCTGTGCTTTTAAAGTACCACTTAATATAGTATGCAGACCTTTTAATTGAAATTTCGTTATACGTAATTGTTCTTGCGATAAATCTAAATTAATTTGTGGCGTATTCAAAACAAAGGTTTGTTCGTGATTTGGAATTGGACGACCTGCTACTTTTGTAGAAAATTGCACATCATCTAATTGATAATTTTGTTTAGCGACATCTAACGTTATTTTGGTATCTAAAACAACATGACCTTTAATATCAGGATGTTTAAAATGGGTATCAAATAAAATTTTAATAGGTTGTTGTAAATCTATTGCAGAAGTTTCTAAATTCAAATGCGTGGCAGTATAACGGGTTTGATGAGTATCATCCACCCATGAAATATTAGCTTCTCTTATATCTAACCCATTAATTTTAAAAGCTTTATCACTAGACTGTTGTTTATCATCTTGACTACCTAATTGTGCCAAATCTTCCCAATTTGATTGCCCTGCTTTATTACGGATTAAAAATAACTCCGCTTTTTCTAATATAACAGTATCAATTTCGATGTTATTAGATAATAAGGAAAGTAATTTAACTTGAACTTTTGCATTAGCAATCCTTGCAAAAATAAGATCATTAAAATTTCCAGGATTGCCTAATTGCATAGTGCCAACTTCAACACCTAACCAAGGAAAAAAACTGAGCTGCATATCGCCAATGATTTTAAAATCACGTCCCACTTTTTCCTTAACTAATTGGCTAATTTCAGTTTTATAGTGATTAGGATCAAAAAATAATTGTACACTTACAATGACAATTAGAATAATGACTATAAAACTAAATAATGCTTTTAATAAGAACTTAGCAAACTTTTTCATTTTTATTCATAAATACCAACAACTTGCCATTTCCAATCTTTCAATTCCATTTGGATATGGATAGGATTTTCCCGCAATTCACGAATGCGTATTGTAAAGCGAGTCGGTGATTCAAAAAAGGCAAATGTCATGTCTTGAATCAAAGTACGACCATTCTCACCTTGTAAGTGCTGACTGATCCAATCGTAATTAATCGTACTCGCCATCACAGTGCCTGCCAATCCTGCTCCTTCTGTCATAATATCAGATAAAATATTAGGCGTGGCATTCATATCAACATTATTTTTAACGCTATATTCTAATGCATGTTTATGGTTATCTTTAACGGTTTCCAAATTAACCAAATTAGCTAATTCAGTATGATCGTTGTTTTTAGCCGCTTCATTCAAAAAATAGATTTGTGTGTAAGGATAGCCTAAAAACACTAAGGCAATAATAAAGAGTAAAGTACTAATAATACGCATATTTTTCTCCTTGAAAATAGTGGATTAAGTGCAAATGCAATCGTATCAAGATTGACTTTTTCACTCAGACTACCATTCAATTTGCTGTTTTGCAACAAATTATCTACCCAACCAGCGTCTAAAATGACGTAAAGGGGCTGTCACTTTCCAAGAATGTGAATTTTCCACAATATGCAAATAATGATTGAGTTCATGATAGGCTTGTTCACAATCCCAGCCCATAAACTTTCTTTTATCTTCTTCAAATCGCATATCTGGCGAAAACGTCGCATTTTTACATAATTCTTTCAAAGGCTGTGTGACACGAGACCACGTATACTCTTGTGCTAATTGTTGTATCCCTTTTTGTAAAGTTGCATAATGCTCAGGGTCATGCAATTGCTCAATCGCTGCCATCCACGCCTTTTCATCTTCATAATCGACGACAATACCCGCATTATTTGCACGTAACATATCTGCTAAAATATCGCCTTTCGTTGTAATAATCGGTTTTCCTGCCCATAAATAATATAAAATACGGGTTCGGAAAGAAAAATGCGTTTCC
>Ga0180430_10005614_pt1 | contig 10382 bp, 6 predicted proteins | sample SS_ome_9_FD_132999 | JGI IMG/M metagenome (GOLD analysis project Ga0180430, IMG submission 132999) | Hypersaline lake sediment archaeal communities from the Salton Sea, California, USA - SS_1_S_2 metaG | ecosystem: Environmental > Aquatic > Non-marine Saline and Alkaline > Hypersaline > Sediment... | reverse complement strand
TCGAAAATCGCAGCCCACTGATTACGCCCGGGCGGAACAGGACGCAGGTGAGTTCTTTCTCGCGGACTTCACTTCGGGTAGAATGCGTTCTATGGCCAAGCGAGATTATTACGATGTCCTCGGCGTGAGTAAGGGCGCCTCCGATGCTGAAATCAAGCGCGCCTATCGCAAACTTGCCCGCAAGTATCACCCGGACGTGAACAAATCTTCCGGTGCGGTCGGGAAGTTCAAAGAAGCCACCGAAGCCTACGAGGTGCTCAGCGACAAGAAGAAGCGCCAGTTGTACGATCAATTCGGGCATAGCGGCGCCCCGCGTATTCCCGGGGGCGCGGGCGGGGGTTTTCAGGATTTCTTTTCAGGCGGCGTCACTGGTGAACGGGGATTCATGGGAATGGGCCTCGACGATATCCTACAGGCGCTTCGGGGCAAAATACCCCGTTCGCGAAAACAGCGCAAAAACCGGGAAACAAGTCTGGATATCGAGCAGAGAGTGACCCTGGAGTTCATGCAGGCGGTCTTGGGGACTACCGTTCCCCTCCTCCTGCGCCGGGGAGGCGCCGGCGATCCGAAAACCGAAACCATCGAAGTGAAAATCCCACCCGGCGTCCGCGAAGGCTCCAGGATCCGAGCGAGGGGACAGGGCCTGGGGCACAGGCGCAGCAAGGGCGACCTGTACATAATCGTCTCGGTCAAACCGCATCCGTATTTCACCGCCAAGGGAAATGACATTACCGTCGAAGTACCGATATCCATCACCGAGGCGGCGCTCGGGAGCAAGGTGGACGTGCCTACCATAGACGGTATGACCTCAGTAACCGTACCACCGGGAACGAGTAGCGGACAGCGCCTTCGCCTTCGAAAAAAGGGCATCAAGGCGGCATCGGGGCGGGGAGATCAGTTTGTGTTGATCAAAATCGTCGTCGACAAAAGCATCTCGGACAACGGGCGAAAGTTGCTCGAAGCATTCCGGCAGGGCGAGCCGTTCGACCCCAGAAAGGATGCACCGTGGAGATGAGAAACCATCAGGCACGTTCGTCCGGTCGAACATTTCCCGCCATATTGCTGGTCGCTGCAGTGGTCGCGCTGACCGTGGCGGTCTGGAAGTTATCAGATGCGGTCTCGGCGAATAGCGAGGACCCGGTATTGCGGAACTACCTCGGTTGGACAACCTATCTGGCGACAGTTCTCCTGATGCTGGCGTTGGCGATCCTGGCGATCTTTGGAATCCGATGGATCGTGGCGAGGTTCAAGCCGCCTCCGCCGACCCAACCGACTTCGCAGGTGAGTGCGTGGGAAGAGGCGGGGAAGCGATTCGAACTTCCCGCCGATGACCAGGCCGAAAGCCGGGAGCCTCCTTCAGATGTCTGACTTCATCCTATCCACTTGAGTTTCCGCCCGGTTTCCAACGGATGCCGGACGCCCAAAGAGGCGGACCTCTCCGGACTTGAGACGCAAAATGAGTTTCTCAGGCGTGCGAATAACCGCCTCGTCGCGCGCCATCTCCTCCAGATTGTAATACAGTGGTACGGTGTGGGGCGCCGATAGTTCGCAGTGAGCGTCGCGCAGGCACGAAATCAGCAGAAGGCGCCCGTCGTCACCAAGTTGCCTCCGCACGATGATTGGTTCGAAACTTGCGGCCAACCACAAGCCCGCGGCCGCAGCGATCACCGTGGCGGTAGCCCCGAACACACGCCATCGCGCACGCCGCACCAGAAGACTCGCCGCCAGGAGCACGCAGGCTGCGGCGGCGATGACAAACACACTTTGAAGAGTGCGATTCGACCAGACTGGTGGAAGGTAATCTCCGGTATCGTAAGCGTCGGGGTCGAGGAAGGCCTGGGCCGTCACCCATCCCGCCGGCCAGTCGAGCGGTAAATCGAACTCCGCGATGACATCGTCCTCGGCGCTCTGTCCGGACAGGAGACGCACTTTGTAGGATTCCTCGGCCGACAATGCCGGTAAGACTACGCTGAGCTTCCGGGGAGGTGCGCCTGCCGGGATCGTAACACCGAAAAGCATTGTCGGACCACCGCGAGCCGACCGGACAGTGATTCCGCGGATAACTTCATACGTATTGTCCGCGTCAGGAGATTTTGAATCATACTGAACCGTGAGAAACGCCGGGCGGTAGGGCAGTTCTGAGTCATCGATACCTTTACCGCGTTCGAGCGAAACTCGCACCGGTCCGCCACCGTCGGGAATGGTCTGCGCCGTGGCGGTATGTATCGCCAGGAACATCGCGGTCCAAAACAACACTATTCTTGCATGCATCATTTTTCCAGCATCTCCCGGTAAGTCTGTACGAGGCACTTGGCGCGCAGCAGTTCAGCCACCGACCATGCCTGAGCGATACATCCCCTTGGAAGATGGGGGCGATCACCGTCGAATATCTCGCTGATATAACCCATCCCGGCTTCAGAGAGATGTTCGTCAAATTGCCCCAACCACCAGTCCGCCTGCTCGACCGCCTCCCGGCTGGCGGCGTTGACCTTCAGGTACGCCTCGATGAACGCCCCCGTAAGCCACGCCCACACCGTGCCCTGATGATATGCCCGGTCCCGCAACTGGCGCGAACCTTCATACCGCCCCTGGTAGCGCCGATCACCGGGCGACAGCGTTCTCAGCCCGCGGGGCGTCAGCAGGTGACGCCTTACGGTGTCGACCACTGCACGCTGCCTGTCGGGACCGAGCGGGCTGTGCGGAAGCGAAACCGCAAATATCTGGTTCGGGCGGATCGAGGCATCTTTCAATTCGTCGTTAACGCGGTCGTAGAGACATTGATCTTTATCATTCCAGAACACGCGCTCGAACGCGGGCGCGATGATGTCGGCCAGATCAGCATACTGCCGCGCGAGGTTTTCGTCGATCCCGCCGCAGCGCTGCGCCATTATCCGATGAGCGCTGTACCAAAGGGCGTTTATCTCGACGGCCTTACCGCAGCGGGGGGTAACTGGCTCGACGCCGACGTTTACGTCCATCCAGGTAAGTTGCGTTTTGTCCGATCCCCCAGTCAGCAGTCCGTCGGCGTCGGCGTAAATGTCGAACGACGTGCCTTGGCGGTAGGCGCTCAGGATCGTATCGCACACCCCCAGCAGCTTGTCCTTCCAGAAAGACACGTCGCCGCATGCCTGGATATATCGCTCGGCGGCAATGATGAACCACAGCGACGCGTCAATACTGTTGTAGTGCGCCGAGGCGCCGTAGTCGTCGAAACGGTTGGGTATCATACCGTTTGACAGGTGGGCGGCGAATGTCTCGAACACCTTGCGGGCTCGCGAGAACCGCCCGGTAACCAGAAGCAGTCCGGGCAGGGAAATAAACGTGTCGCGCCCCCAGTCGGCGAACCAGTGGAAACCGGCGAGAATGCTCGTCGAAGATGGCGCATTAGAAAAGTTGCGCCGGACAATGAAGGCGTCGCTCGCGGCAGCAAGCGACCTCGCGGTTTCATCCGGACCCGTCGCGACGGCGCCCGCCAACTCCGCCCGCCGCTCCGTGAGCCTCTGAAGCGTCGCGTCGAAATCGAAACTCTTCGACTCATCCAGAGCTACCGTAAAATAACAACTCAATCCGTCGTCCAGTACATAGGTGAACGCACCGGGGCAATAAAGGTCTTCGTGGGCTTCCTGCCCGCGATGCGCTTCCCGGCGGTAGTAAAAGTTGTACCACCAATCAGGCGAGGCGTGGAACTGCCCGTTGTGACCCATTAAATGCAGCGTGTGGTCCGCCCCGGCGGCGTCCCGGACGACCAGGCCGCGATCCGTCGCCTGGAACGTCATCTGACTCGCGCCTGACGATCGTCGCAAACGGTGGAAATCCCTGATCGCCGCAAACGGAGAGAGAACCAGCCTCCCCGAGCAACCGTGCAGCGTGTAGCGCAGCGTTACGGCGTTGGAGGCCTCTGCAAGGACAATCTCCTTGACTAACTCGCACTCGCCAAGGCGATAGACGAAAGTTACCCCCGCATCTTTCCGGAATTCCGCCAGCAGACCGACGCCCATGGGCGAGAAGACCCCGTCGAACTCGTTTGTCGCCAGTTCATATGAGCCCCGATCCGTCTCGAGGCGTTCCATTACCGTCGAGAGCATCATCATCCGCCCGACAGGGGGGCTTGTCGCGGCTATCAGGAGTCCGTGATATCGGCGGGTATTGCACCCCGCTGCCGTGCCCGAGGCGAATGCGCCGAGATGATTGGTCACCAGCCACTCTCTGGCCAGGAGCGAATCAATCTGCTCGTCGCGGCAGTTGACAACTATTGTTCCGGGTATCGTTTCTGTTGGGTCGGCGTGAGTCATAAGTTACTCATCGGCACGTCGCGTATCCGGATTATAGGTGATTGTGCCCCGCAAGTGCAGTCCCCCGCCCGAATCGGTCAGGGCAATCGTATCTAAAATCTCTTTCAGAATTACGGCAAGGGACGCCGTTGGCATCCACCAGTTGCCGAAGACGACAAAGCCGTTAAGCAAAGACGCTTCAGTCACCAGTAATCAGTGACCAGTGACGACGTTGTAACCAGAGCTGTAATTTGGATGCTGCCTGCGGTGGGCAGGTGCTTTGAAAATTGGATATCGAAGATCCGCCCGTGGCGGATTGACTCCCTCGCCGTCGGCCGTACCGCTTATGGGCGCCTCCGTGATATTTGCACTTCAATTACCGTGTCCTTGGCGTTTTCGAGGTGAATTGCAAGTTTGGAGCGTCCCTTGTTGCTTGCCTGTTTCTCCGGGTTGGGCGAGCTTGGGAAGGGCGCGGCAAGGCAGGTTTTGAAGGGGGTATTGACCGGCTGAAGAATCTCCAGATAGAGGCGTTTGCCGTTCATTTCCAAGATGGCCACCTTGCCCAACGTAATAATCTTGGCTTCGGTGTGGGCGAACCACCATAGGTCATTGGCCTTGTCCGAACGAATATCGTCGCGGATCGTAACAGTCTCCCCCGCGGTCATGGTAAAGGTGCGGGTAACCGAGACGGCGTGCCGCTTGTAGGCCGAACCGAGATCCAGCACTGCTTTGCTGGTTTTATCGCCGCTTTCAAACAGGGTGATGGGAACCACGGCGTCGATGGCCTGATCCCGATATTTATCTGGATTGAAGACCAACGTATTGTGTCCCTCGGCGCGTGTACGATAAAAATCGTAACGACCATGCTTGTTCCGGTGGCGTTGATAGGTCTCGGGCTCCCTGCCGGAATCGATAAACCAGCGTTCGCCCTGGGACTCGATAATGAAACTGCCCAAATCGAGGTGACGGTGCTTGTTCCAGTCGTTCTTCCCCGCCTGAATGGCAAGCACCAAGGCCTCCGGATCGCCCCAGGCGCTCCGCATGGAAGCCACCTCGGCCTTCCGGAAATATTTATCCCGGGGCAATGCCGTCACGTCGAAATCGCGGGCCTCGTCATCCCACCACAGCAGATCCAACAGCGTGCCCTGGTCGATATTCCCGGCCAACGTGCTGTACCGGAACCAACTGTAGGCCGGCTCGTTGAATACCTTGCCCATCCAGAAATGTTGGGGGGTCGAAGTGGTGACGAGGCCGCAGTCGCCGAAGTTAAAAGAGCACCGTTTCGCGCCGGAGATGTAAAGGTGGTAGCTGCCGCTTTCCTTGAACCCCGGGATTTTGGCCAGGCCAAAATCCGTGTCGAGGGCGTTTTGCAGCGCATCGAGCAGAATGATATTGTATCGCGTGCCGTAGGACCAATAGGTAACGCCTTCCGTCCCGCCGCCATCGGGCGCGTAATAGTGCATAGCCAGGGGCAGACTACGGATTCCCTTGCACAGGGCCTTGGCGGGCAACTGGCTTTCCGTTTCGCCCGCGACGGCCAGGCAACCCAGGCCAATACCGCCATTGCAGACCTGATTCCAGTTGTTTTCACCCAAATGCCACCCGAACTTCTTCGCATACCGCTTCAGGGCGGGCTTGATGCCAAGTTTGACAATGGCCTCCCGCAGGATACGCCGTTGCTCCTCTGTCCATTCATCAAAAAGCGAGTCATACGCCAAGGCCACGGCGTGCGTCATTTCGGCGGTATCGAGAAAATGGGCCGGATTCCAATCCGGAAAATTCACCACCGCTTCCATTTCCTTCCAAATGCGCTCCTTGTACTGCCGGCCCCCTTCGAGCAGATAGACCAAGGACAGGGCGCGAACCCGTGACAGCACGGCGCGGCTGATGCGGAGTAGACGCCGACCGTCGGGCTTTTCGTACTTGCGTGGCGGGGCCTTCAGCATTTCGAGTGCATCTGCCTTAACGCCGGCGTAGATGCGCCGGGCCATGGCGTCCCGTTTCAAAAGCGCAGAGATCCGCTTCGTCTTTTCCGGTGTAAACACCAGCCGGGGATGTTCAGGACGCAGGGTGTTGAAAACACTCTCAGGCTCCGGAAAATCCACCATGTCAAAGGCCGGTTCGACACAGGCAATCCCACTGGTCAGGCACACGGCCAACCAAATCGGCAAAAACTTCATATACATTGTCTTTCCTCTTGTTGCTAATACGCGGCACTTGTACCCGGCGTAAAACGGGTTCCGTCTTCGCCAAGGCTCCGTCGTGGCAGCCAGGGAAACTATTTTATCGGTAGTGTCCGGAATCTTTCACACATTTTCTTACGGGTAGTCATTGCTTTGGTCCTTTTGCGCGAGTTTCGGAACGGGCAAGAGTTTCTGGAACTTGCATGCTGCGTCGAGCGTCGTATTATGTACGGGTAAACTGGTTTGATTTGTGGCATGGCCTTTAGAGAAAGCTGACTATGCGTATTAGCAAGACAAATTTATGGTTGATTCAACTGGGTGTGCTTACGATGGTAACGGGCTCGATGCTGGATTCCGCCCGGTGCGGTCCTCCGTCCGGTAAGCGCCCCGGACTGCACATCAAGCAGGTCTCCACGGTTAACTTCCGGAGCAGCAGTTATCACGTGATGAACGATTCGGCGGGCAATCGCTGGGACATTCAGTATTACGGTTCGGTATATCGCGGTACGTCGTACTCTTATTCCGGCGGGATGTACCTTCAGGTGGGGGGGGCGCAGTTTCAGTCGCCCGACCGCCAGGGATGGAGCAATAAGGAAGGCGAACTCGAACTGGGGCCCTGGAAACGAAACAATCTCAACATCTATCGGCGCATCAAGGCCTACAAAGACCATCCTTTGGCAAGATGGCTCGATATCCTGGAGAACCCCACGAGTGCGGCGGTAAAAGTGCAGGTGACGATCTATAGCAACGTGCGATACTCCGTGACGCAATCGAAGACCAGCAGCGGGCAGAGAACCTTCGGCGCCAAGGACTGGGCCATCTGGACCAAGGGATCGAGTTCGCGAAGCACCCCGACGCTGCACGTTGTAACAAGCCCCGACGCCAAGGTCCGCCCGACCGTGAGCGTATCGAGCAGCCAGATATACACGCGCTACAACCTGACGATACCGGCCGGTAAAACCGTGGTGCTGTGTCACTTCGAGGCCCAGAATCGCGATACGTCCAAGCTCGAGGCATTGATGAAAAAGTTCCCGACAAAGGCGCTCCTGAAAGACCTGCCCGGTTCGGTGCGCAGGATGATTCTCAACGTCAGGGCGGGCGGGTGGATAGAAGGCGTCGATCTCGAAAGGCGGGAAAAATCCGATCGCGTGGTCCTGGACAACGGGGACCTGATGCTGGGGACTGTCGGAAACAAGTCGTTCAGGATATCGACGCTGCTGGGCGAGATGGAGTTGCCGTCGGCCGATCTGCTGGGAATGGCCGCGGGCAAAAAGGGACAATTGCGGTTTGTCCTGACAAACGGGCAGGTTATCGGCGGGACGGGTAAGGGAATCAAACTGAACCTGGTGCTGCCCAGCGGGGGGAAGCTCAACATTCCGATCGAGAAGACAAAGCAGTGGTCATATCGCATCAGCAAGGAAAAGCCCGACGATCTGGCGGAACTCGGACCGTACATAGCACTCGATACCGGTGATATTCTTGCGATCGAGACCGGCGCCGACGCGATGAAACTTCGCTTCCGCGCGGAGTACGGCACGATCGAACCAGACCCGGGAGAATTGCTCGAGATCGGGCGCAACCAGCGAAAAGGCGCCAAGAACGCCTATGTCGTTTCATTCCTGAACGGATCCCAGGTCTCTGGGAACTTCGAGGATGAGAAACTTCCTTTGCAACTCAAACTTGGCGGGCGGAGGGTTAATGTCCCGCGAGATAAAGTGCAGTTGTTGTTCTTTACCGACGAGGAGAAATCGGAGCCCAAGGCCTGCGAACTGGTCTTGAACAACACAGACAAGCTCATGGGCTCTTCAGGCGACAAGGGATACCGTTTGGCTACTGACTTCGGCCAGGCCGAAATCGGTTTCGACAAATTCAAAACAATCATCTTCAAAAAACCTAAACGTGGCGACCCCGTCGTTGCGGTCGTCGAGATGCTCAACGGTACGATCCTGCGCGGTCGCCTCGACAAGGAGAAGCTCGATTTCAAGGTAGGCGCCAAGATACGCCTGAACATCCCCACCAGCGTGGTGACATCTCTGACCCGCCCGGACGTAATTGATAATTCGAACGACAAGCCGAAACCCCCGCCCGGTGTCAAGCCGGTCAACCCGATTATCGCTCCGCCGCCCCCGATAATCATGCCCAATATTCCGCAGCGGGCGTTGCGGTTGAACGTCGAGCACAATTGAAAACGGAAAGCTGTTTCGGGCCCGGGGTTACTTGCCCTGCTTCAGCAGCATTGTCAAAACGCCCGCAAATGCGCAGAGCGCCGCGAATATGCTGCACGCCAGGGAAAGCAAAACCAGCGTTGAGAGCTTGCCGGTGCGCCCTTCGATGAGTTTGGTGATTTCCCTGACGTCCTGAGCGCTGCGGTCTGTGGCTTTGGCGGCCTGGTCGGATTGGTCGTTTGCGGCGAGCAAGGCCTCTTCCACCGTGGTCTTCAGCGGTTGGACCAACTCGCCGATGGCTTCGAGATCCAGCACGGGTGCGGATGCCGCGGGCGGTGATGGAGGATTGGTTGTCGCCTCGCTGATCGCGGTAAGCTGTCGTTTGATTTCAGCGACGTCGCCGGGGTCAATTCCGCCGGTGACGGTGCCCGTGCAGTCTTTCAAAACGGTTTCCAGCCTTTTCAGCGCGGCTGCCATGCGGTTATTGGTGGCCGCTACGCTGTCGGCGGACCGCTTGACGTTTTCCGTGGCGGTGTCGAGTTTTGCGCTGGAGAGTTTGAAAGTGTTGTCGATTGCCGATCTGGTGTGCTTTCCGGCAAAGGTTATTGTACTGGAGGCGTCATCGAGGGCCTTTATGACGTTGTTAAGCAGTTCCAGGCCTCGCTGCGATCTGGCGCGAGCTTCAGCGACGGTCTGAGGGGGTTGGGCCTGGACGGATTTGGACGCGGCGGCGACTGCCGCTCCCTTGGCGGTGGTGGGGGCCTTGGCGGCGGCGACAAGATCGCTCAGGGCGTCTGCCGGTGATTTCGGTTTGGACGGTGAATTACCCATAGCAGTTCTCCGGCGCAGGCGTTGGGGGCGGTTGCGTGTTGCACGCGTTCAAGGCGTATTAATCCGATTGCTTATCCGGTTTTGGCTCCTGCGTTGGTTTGGTTTGCGTTTTGCCCTTGCCTTTCTGATCGGACGCGGTTTTTCCGAGATATTCGGGAAGGTCGAGCCCGACCTGCCTTGCCAGTTCGTGCATTGGCGGCAGGGCGCCCATGAGCCTCTGTCCAAGCCCCGACATTCCCTGTGAATCTCCGCCGCCGTCCCAGACGACGATCTTTTCGATGGGCAGGTCCTGGATGGCCTTGGCCTGGATGTTCGCGACGTCGGTGAGCTTTTCGACGATGAGCAGTGATGCAAGCTGCTGTGCGCCCTGGCAGGAACTGACGAGGTTGGTGTATCCTTTTGCCTTTCCGTCGAGAATTGCCTGGACGCCTTTACCCTCGGCGGTCATTTTGGCGAGCATGGCTTCTGCCTGCCCTTCGGCGATTCGTATCGCCTGCTGCTTCTGGGCGTCGGCGGCGATGACGATCTTTTCTCTCTGGGCGTTTGCGGGCACGACGACTTCCGCGTTTAGGCGAGCCTCTTCGCGTTGGGCGCGGGCTTCTTCGGCGGCTTTTTCCGCCTGTTCCTGGGCAACGCGAATCGCGCCGTCGGCCTTTCTCGCCGCGGACTCCGAGCGATTTCTCGCCTCCTGTTCGGCGACGCTCTGGTTTGCGCGATACTCGGCTTTCTTGGCGTCGGCCTCGGTTTCGGCGCTTACGGCTTCGGCTTCCAGGGCGGCGACCTGCTGCCGTCTGCTGCGGTCGGCGCCGGCTTCACCGATGTCGGCGGTGGCGTTGGCGTCGGCGACGGCCACGCGGGTATCTCTCTGGCGTTCGGCGACGCCGGTCTGTCCGGCTTTTTCCTGTTCCGCGACGTCGATGTTCGCCTGGTTG
>Ga0180430_10005611_pt1 | contig 10389 bp, 9 predicted proteins | sample SS_ome_9_FD_132999 | JGI IMG/M metagenome (GOLD analysis project Ga0180430, IMG submission 132999) | Hypersaline lake sediment archaeal communities from the Salton Sea, California, USA - SS_1_S_2 metaG | ecosystem: Environmental > Aquatic > Non-marine Saline and Alkaline > Hypersaline > Sediment... | reverse complement strand
GAAGAACTACACGATATACCGGACCTTGTCCGACGCTTGAGCCCCGGCCCCCTGGGCCCCAATCCCTTTCTCCGAGTCCGCCGCCATGAGCCAACTCACGCCCCCCCCGACCGAACAGGACAGCCCCGGCCGCCGGGGTCACCTCCTGGAGGACGTCTTCATCCTCCTGTGCATCCTGAGTCTGTGGCCGGTGATCCTGGGATGGAAGGAGCCCATCTACCAGGTAGTCCTGTACGGCGCCCTGGCGGGCCTGGTGGTGATCCTGGTGCGGCGGGTGCGACGCTTCAGCGCGGCCCGGCGCGAACTCGAAGAGAAGGACTGACCTGCACGGTATCGCCATGCCCCCCACACCAGACACGGTGACCCGCGTTGCGAAGGTCAGTCCGCAGGACTGGTCTTCGCATCTCAAGCCGCGACCGGCACGCCCCCCACATCAGACGCGGTGACCCACTGTGCGAAGGTCAGTCCGCAGGACTGGTCTTCGCATCTCAAGCCGCGACCGGCATGCCCCCCACATCAGACGCGGTGATCCACTGTGCGAAGGTCAGTCCGCTGGACTGACCTGCACGGTACCGGCATGCCCCCCACGTGCAGAAGGGGGCCCGTGCCGCGAAGGCCGTCCCTCAGGACGGCCTTCGCGCTCCCAGCCTTTCAATCGCCAGCACCGCCACAATACCGATGGCCATCATGGCGATGGTGCTGAGCACGTCGCCATCCAGGCTCTCCGGCAGGGCACAGGAGTACGTCTCGCCGCCGTCGGCCGCGCTGTACTGGCGAAAGGGCCACACCTTGCGCAGCGAGCCCAGCATGAGGCCCACCAGGAAGGCCATGGTGGTCGCGTGGTGCCGGGCCAGCAGGCGCTTGAGCACGCGGGAGAAGGCCAGGATGCCGGCCACAAAGCCCACGCCAAAGAGGACGACCACCACCGGGTCGCGCTCGTTGACCGCGGCCAGTACCTGCTGGTACTTGCCCATCAGGACCAGGAGGAAGGAGCCGCTGATCCCCGGCAGAATCATGGCCACGCTGGCGATGCTGCCGGCGACGACGAACTTCCACCACTCCACGCCGGTCTCCAGGGGCACGATCAGGGTCACGCCATAGCCCAGGGCGGCCCCCACCAGCACGGCGGCCGCCCCTGCGCTGACCCGCCCCCCCATGTGGCGGGCCACCACCAGGGCGCTGGCCAGGATGAGGCCGGTGAGAAAGCCCCACACGGGCCGGGGATGGGTTTCCATCATGTAGAGGATGATCCGCGCCAGGGCGACGATGGCCGTGCCGATACCCAACAGCAGGGGCGCCAGGAAGCCTACATTGACACGCACGAGGGTTTCGCCCCACCGGCGGCCGGCCAGGGACCTCATCACATCCGCGTTGACGCCAGCAATGGTGCCCACCAGTTCGTCGTAGATGCCGGTGACCAGGGCGATGGTCCCCCCCGATACGCCCGGGATCACGTCGGCGGCCCCCATGGCCACACCGCGCAGGTACAGGCCTACCCCGCGCTGGCGGATCGAGGCCAGGATCGCGGCAAATGGCGCGTCGCTCAAGCATACCCCCTTCGGCTCGGCGCGCGGGCGCGGGTTGCCCCGCCGCGGCGCCAGGTTTGCACCCCCGGCCGGCGCGCACATGACCGGCCGGCCCACACTCGGGTGAGCTGGCTCAGGTGAACAGGCTCAGCTGGTCGCCCCGCTTGCCCAGCTCTTCCAGCACGCGGCGGTCGGCCCGCGGCATGGCGAACTGGCCGAGGTCGGCCGGGCTCACCCACTGCCAGGCGGAGCAGCCGATGGCCTTGGGCTCACCGCCGGCGTACTCGGCCTTGAAGGCGTGCAGGGTGATAGTGAAGTGGGAGTACCCGTGGTCCACACTGACCAGGCGCTCCCGCACATCGATATCGAAGTCGAGTTCCTCGCGGATCTCCCGGGCCAGGCACTGCTCCAGACTCTCGCCGGGCTCCTGCTTGCCCCCGGGGAACTCCCACAGGCCACCGAGCATGCCGTCGCTGGGCCGCTGGGCCAGCAGCAGGAGGCGGTCCTTCCAGATGAGACCCGCCGCCACCTCGTAGTGGGGCCGCGGCGCCTTGGGCGCCTTGCGCGGCAGGTGCTCGGGCCGGGCCAGCTCCTGGCGGGCGCGGCACAGGTCCGCGACCGGGCAGTGGTCGCACTGGGGTCTGGCCGGCGTGCAGACGCGCGCGCCCAGCTCCATCATGGCCTGGTTGAAATCCCCGGCCCGCTGCGGGGCCAACAGGCGCTCGCCCGCGGCTATGAGCTCGGCCCGCACGGCCGCGCGGCGGGGGTCGTCTTCCACCAGCAGCAGACGGCACAGCACGCGGGTGACATTGCCGTCCAGCACCGGGTGTGGCGCGTCGAACGCGATGCTGCTCACGGCAGCGGCCGTGTACGAACCCACCCCGGGCAGGGCCAAAAGGTCGTCGTACTGGTCGGGGACCCGGCCCCCGTACTCGTCGACAATGCGCCGGGCAGCGCGGTGCAGATTGCGCGCCCGGGCGTAGTACCCCAGGCCCTCCCAGGCCTTGAGCACCTCGTCCTCCGAGGCGGCGGCCAGGTCTTGCACCGTGGGAAAGGCCGCCGTGAAACGCTCGAAGTACGCCTGCATCTGGTCCACGCGGGTCTGCTGCAGCATGATCTCCGAGAGCCACACCAGGTAGGCGTCGCCCGCGTCGCGCCACGGCAGCTGCCGCTTGTGACTGGCGTACCAGGCCAGCAGGGCGCGGCGGAACTCGCCCACCATGCGGCTGTTCTCGAGCAGGCTGCGGGGCACGCCTCAGCCCTCCTGCGGCCGCAGACGCCGCACCGCCGCGGGCCAGCCGTCCAGGGGAAGCGGGGGCAGGTGGCGCCCGTCCCGCGCCACGGCCGGACCCGCCGCGGCCGCGGCCACCAGACCGTTCAGCGCCGCCTCTTCGCAGGCCTCGGCCGCAGCCCGGAACAGACCGGGCAGGTCGTCCTCGCCCGCCAGGCCCACCCTCTCCAGGCCCGCCTCCTTCAGGGGCCGCGCCGCGCCGGGGGCAGCCACGCCCGTGGGCGCGGGCGTCGCTCCCGCCGTCTCGCTGACCAGACCCGTGGTCGACTGGGCCAGCACCAGACCCTCGCGCGTGTCTGCGTCGTACAGCCCCAGGCGCGCCAGCCCCAGGACCGCCCGACCGGCCAGGCGGTCGAGCTGGCGCGGCATGAGGGGCGCGTCGGTCACCAGGGCGGCGGCAAAGGTGCGCGCTGCTGAGGCGGGCAGGGGCGGCGCCCGCAGGTGCGCCCCCACCGGCACTCCGTCCACGCTCAGGCTGGTGGGCTCGCCGCCGTTGACGGCTACCAGGGCGCCCACCACGGCCTGCCCCCCCGCGGCGCGGCGCGACGCCGTGCCCACCCCCCCGCGCCCCCCAAAGGCGACCAGTCCGGCGCCGATGCCCACGGCCCCCTCGGCCGGAGCCGACGTCGCGGCCGCGGCCAGGGCGGCGTGCACCAGGGCCGGCCGGGCCAGGTCGTGCTGGACTGCCGGGTCGCTGGTGACGGCGTCGTCCACGGGGACCACCAGGGGCGGCCAACCCGCCCCCACGGGCAGACCCGCGTCCACGCTCAGGCCCAGGTCGATGAGGGCTTCGTACGCCGCTCCCACAGCTGCGGCCGAGGCCAGGACCACGGGCGCCGAGGCGGTGCCGAAGTCCTCGACCACGCCCAGAGACGTCATACCGCCACCGCCGTCCACTGCGTAGAGACCGGTGGCGACCGGCCGGGGCGCGGCACCGTACGGGACGATCGCCGTCACGCCCACCGCCGAGCCGCCCTGCCGGGTCGCCGCCTGCCCCACGCGCACGCCGGGCACGTCGGTGATCGCGTTGGCCGGGCCGCGATCCAGCCGGCCCGGACGCAAGCCCAGATCGCTCAGCCGCACGGCCTCTGCTCCCTCCCGGTCTGGTCGCGCCGGGCCTGATCCCGTGGTGTCTCGTCCCGTGAGGACTGGGGCCGCATCACCGACTCCCCCGGTGCCGCCGCACCGCCTCGACCAGGCGGTCCAGGGGGAGCGCGTATATGGTGTTGCCGTCGCGGCCCGTTGTGGTGGCCGCGGCGGTCAGGGAGTTGAGCACGGCCTCCTCCGTGGCCTCGACCGCGCCCAGCAGCAGGGGATCGACGCGGTCCGAAGGCACGCGCTCCACCTGGCGGGCCCGCCGCACCGGCCCGCGCGCGCCCGTGGAGAGGGCGATGATCAGGTCGCCGCTGCCGTGGGTGGAGGTGGCCCCGGTGCGGGCCATGCCCAGGGCAGCGCGCTTGCCAAGCCAGCCCAGCTGCAGGGGCGAGAGGGGGGCGTCGGTCGCCACGACGGCCAGCAGGGAGTTGCCCTCTGCCGCCGGCCCCGCAGTGCCGGAGCCGCGCCGCGGCAGCAGGTCGTCGATCCGCCGTCCCACCGGGGCGCCGAGCACGGTGAGCTGGCGCCGCCGGCCGCAGTTGGCCTGCACCAGCACGCCCACGGCCCAGTCGCGGCCCTCGATCTCCACCTGGCGCGAGGCCGTGCCCATGCCGGCCTTGAACCGGAAGGCCCGCATGGCCGTGCCCCCCCCCACCGAGCCCTCCCCCACCGGGCCGCCGGCAGCGCCCTGGAGGGCGGCGGCCACGTGCGCCGGGCCCAGGTGACGACCGCCCGTGTCGTGCAGGAAATCGCCCCACGTCTCGCCCACCACGGGCTCGGGGCGCAGGGGGCTGGCGTGGGGTGGCGTGGGCGCGGCGAGCATGTGGCCCAGGGCGGCGCCATAGGCGACGCCCACGCTGCCGGTGTCCGTGAGCAGGATGGGGGCAGCCAGGTACCCGGTGCGGCGCACGGGCCCCAGGCCGGTGAACTCGCCATTGCCATTGAGATTGAAGTCGGCGGCCGCCACCGGCTCGCGCACCAGGTCGCCACCGTGAGGCAGCACGGCCGTCACCCCGGTGCAGGCGGGTCCCCGAATGAGCGTGGTGTGCCCGACGAGCAGGCCCGGTATGTCGGTGATGGCGTTGAGGGGGCCGGTGGGCAGCTCGCCCACTGCCAGCCCCAGATCGCGCAGACGCGCGCGGGCGGGCTCTTGGCCGGCGCGGCCCACCCCTGCCGGCCGGCCTGCGACTCCGGGCAGGCGGGTGGTGCAGGCCGCCACAGGGGTCAGGGCGGCGGCGGTGCTGAGCTCGAGGAAGCGTCGGCGATCCATGGGCTCACAATCGGCGCACCCGCCGGCGCCGCGGCCCGCCACGGTCTGGCCCGGCGCCGCGCGAGGGGGCTCAGGGACGGGCGGCAGCGGCGAGGGCAGCCCCCAGCTCGGAGGTGGTCATGGCGCCGCCCAGGTCGGGCGTGCCGGCGCCGGGCTCGGACAGCACCGCGCGCACGGCGGCGTTGATGCGCCCGGCGGCTGCCACTGCGGCCGCGTCGCCGCAGCGCTCGCCCAGCCAGTCCAGCATCATGGCGGCCGACAGCACGGTGGCCACCGGGTTGGCCACACCCTGGCCGGCGATGTCGGGGGCGCTGCCGTGGGAGGGCTGGAACACGCCGGCCTCCTCGCCAATGTCGCCCGACGGGGCCATGCCCATGCCCCCCACCAGGCCGGCGGCCAGGTCGGAGAGGATGTCGCCGTACATGTTCTCGGTCACCACCACGTCGTACTGGCCCGGCCGCTGGACCAGGTACAGGGCCATGGCGTCGATATACGCGTGGTCTCGCTCGATCTCGGCGTAGTCGGCGCCGACGCGGTCGAAGATGCCGCGGAAGAAGGCCATGGACTTGAAGATGTTGGCCTTGTCCACGCACGTGACGGACGGGGCCCGGGCCCCATCGCCACGGCTCTCCTCTTGCCGGGCAGCAGCGCGCTGCCGGGCCAACTCGAAGGCGTAGCGCGTCACCCGCTCCGTGCCGCTGCGCGTGATCACCATCGAGTCGACGGCCACCTCGCCGCGCAGCTCGATGCCGCCGTTCATGCTGGCGAACAGACCCTCCACGTTCTCCCGCAGGATCACGAAGTCGATGTCGCCGGGTCCCAGGCCCTTCAGCGGCGTGTGCCCGGCCGCGTACAGGTAGATGGGCCGCACGCCGGCGTACAGATCCAGCTGCAGGCGCAGATCCACCTGCGGACGCATCTCGGTGCCGTCGGGCCAGCGCACGTCGGGCCGGCCGGCCGCGCCCAGCAGCGCCGCGTCGGCGCGGCGGCAGGCCTCCACCGTGTCCTCGGGCAGGGGCGAGCCGCAGTCCAGGTAGCAGTCGGCGCCCAGCGGGTGCTCGGCAAAGCGCAGGCGCGGCCCCCCGCCACCGGTCGCGGCCTCGAGCACGCGCAGGGCCTCATCGACCACGTCGGGCCCGATGCCGTCGCCCTTGAGCACGGCGATGTCGTAGGTGGGCTCGCCCACGTCGCGACCTAGCTCCATAACCGGTCGTGGGCCTTCTCGCCGTCCCAGGCCGTCGACGGCGGGAACACCTCCGGCTCATCGGGATCGGCGAACTCGGCCATCACCTCTTCGTTGAGGTCGGTGAAGCCCAGTCCCGGGGTCTCCGGCACGGCCATGTGCCCGTCCCGCACCAGGGGGTTGGGCAGACCGTTGACCAGGCTGCTCCAGCGCTCCAGGTCATCGACCGAGTGATTCTCCAGAACCATGAAGTTCTCGGTGGCCGCGGCGCAGTGCACGGCGGCCAGCGCGGCGACCGGGGACATGGCCATGTGCATGGCCATGGCAATGCCGTGGTCCTGGGCCAGGTCGCCTATCTTCTTGGTCTCCAGGATGCCGCCGGACGAGGCCAGGTCGGGGTGAATGACGGACACGGCCCGCTGCTCAAAGAGCTCGGCGAAGCCCTCCTTCAGGTAGATGTCCTCGCCCGTGCAGACGGGCGTGTCCACGGCCTCGGAAAGGCGCACATACTGGTCGGTGAACTGCCAGGGGATCATGTCCTCGTACCAGGCCAGGGAGAATTGGTCCAGGGCCTTCCCCAAGCGGATGCACGACTCCAGGCCGATGTGGCCAAAGTGGTCCACGGCCAGCGGCACCTCGTATCCCACCTCGTCGCGCACGGCGGCCACGTACTCGCACAGCAGACCGATGCCCTTCTCGGTTACCTGGATGCCGGTGAAGGGATGCATGACCGTGCTGGTCTGCAGCATGTTCGGGGGCGCGATGAGCGCGTCGGGCACGTCGCGCAGCAAGCCGATGCCCACGTCCATTTTCAGGAAACCGAAGCCGTCGTCCATGCGCGCCTTGAGGCGCTTGCCCATGGCCGTGCCGTCGCGCTCGGTGGTGGTATCGCAGTAGCACAGAATGCGATCGCGGAAGCGCCCCCCGGCCAGCTGGTAGGCCGGCACCCCGTACGCCCGGCCCGCCAGGTCCATCAGGGCCATCTCGATGCCGCACACGCCGCCGGCCTGACGGGCGTGGTGGCCGAACTGCTTGATGCGGCGGAAGAGGCGGTCCACGTCGCAGGGGTTCTCGCCCACCAGGCGGCTCTTGAGCGCCAGGGCGTAGGTCTTGCTGCCGCCGTCGCGGATCTCGCCGTACCCGCTCAGACCCTGGTTGGTGTCGATCCGCAGAATGTAGGAGTGGAAGGGCGCGCCCTGCAGATGGGCGACCCTGAGGTCGGTGATCTTGAGCTGCGACGGCCGTGAGCCCTCGTTGACGTGTTCCTGCATCTTCCCCTGCCCTGTCGTGTCCCGGCCGCTGGTGCCCGGCCCGTGGTGGTCTGGTTTCGGCGCGATCGCGCCGGCGCTGCACTAACTCGGATGTGGTGGATTCTCCTCCCGACGACTCGTCCGGGATCGGGCCGCGGCGCGGTCGCGGGGCGCTGTGTCTGGAAGGGGAACTAGGATACTCCCCCTCAGGGGGGCCGTCAATGAGATGACTGGGCGGCTCTTCGGGGCAGTTGCCCGGGCTCGGTGGTGGAACCACATTCTGGCCGCCGTCCCCTGTCTACCTGACGCCGATGACCTGAGCGTCGCCACTGCGCCGCAGCTGGCCCGGAGCCTTTGTGTGACTGTGCCCGCCCCCACCCGCCTGCGCCTCCTGCTGATCGACGACGACGAGATCGTGCGCCGCACCGTGGGTCGGTTCCTCGAGCGGCTCGGCCACGAGGTGCTCGCCGAGGGCAGCGCCACCGACGGCCTGGCCCGCTTCGATGCGGAGGCGCCCGACGTCATCATCAGCGACGTGCGTATGCCCGGGCTCGACGGCATCGAGCTGCTGCGCCAGCTCAAGGCGCGCGACGCCGACGTCGAGGTCATCCTCATCACCGGGCACGGCGACATGGAGACGGCCATCGCGGCCCTGCGCGAGGGGGCCTTCGACTTCCACAACAAGCCCGTGCGCCTGGAGGACCTGGCCGCCTCGCTGGAGCGCACCCAGCGCTTCCAGGCCATGCGGCGGGAGCGCGACCAGGCCCGGGCCCAACTCGAGAGCCTCGAGCGCGCCCGCTCGCCCCTGCTGGGCGACGCCGTGGTGGGCGAGAGCCAGGCCATGCGCCAGGTGGCCGAGCTGGTGGCCAAGGTGGCCGGCACCGAGAGCACCACCGTGCTCCTGCGCGGCGAGTCCGGCACGGGCAAGGAGCTCATCGCCCGGGCCATCCACCGCCGGAGCGCCCGTTCCGGGGCGCCTTTCATCTCCGTCAATTGCACGGCCGTGCCCGACACGCTGCTGGAGAGCGAGCTCTTCGGGCACGAGAAGGGCGCCTTCACCGATGCCCGCGCGGCGCGCCAGGGCCTGTTTGAGGTCAGCGACGGCGGCACCCTGCTGCTCGACGAGATCGCCGACATGAGCCCGGCCTCGCAGGCCAAGATCCTGCGGGCCCTCGAGGAGCGCGCCATCCGGCGCCTCGGCGGCGTGCGGGAGATCCCCGTGGACGTGCGCCTGGTGGCCTCCACCAACCAGGATCTGGCCAGCCTGCAGGCGGACGGCCGCTTCCGCCAGGACCTGTTCTTCCGCCTCAACGTCTTCACCATCGACCTGCCCCCCCTGCGCGAGCGCGGCGACGACGTCCTGCTGCTGGCCTACCACTTCCTGAGTCTGTACGCCAGGCAGTTCCGCAAGGACGTGCGCCGCATCGAGCCCGACGCCGAGGCCGTCCTGCAGTCCTACCACTTCCCCGGCAATGTGCGCGAGCTGCGCAACCTGGTGGAGCGGGCCGTGATCCTGTGTGAGGGGCCGGCCCTGACCGGTCACGAGCTGCGCGACCTGCAGGCCCCGGCCGCCTCTGCCGGCGGTTCTCAGGCCGGCGAGCTGAACCTGGCCGTCCTCGAGGAGGACGCCATCCGCCGGGCCCTGGAGCGCAGCGGCAACAACCAGCGCCGGGCCGCCGAGATGCTGGGTATCGGCGACGACGCCCTGCGCTATCGCATGCGGAAATACGGCCTGGCCTAGTCTCCGCCCAGACGTCTCTGCCGGACCGGCTCGGCGCGCCACAGCCCCCCCTGCCCTTCCACTCCATCTCAGGCGTGGCGCGTGTCGCCATATGGCGGCACGCGCCGCCATATGGCGACCTCTTCATGCGCAGATAGATCTGCCATAGTCCCTTAACATTATAATTAACAGTAGCTTGCAGGATTATAGGTTATATGGCGCACGAGTTGCTCTATTCTCCTGCATCGCCAACCGGCGGTCCTGCCTTCAGCGCGGGAGGTCGGGCGCCCCCGCCCACAGCGCGTGAGACCCCTGCAGAACAAGGAGTTGGTGGAAGTGCAGATTCTGATAGTGGACGACGAACCCACCATCGCGCAGTTCTTCACGCGCCTGGCCGCCCTGCGGGGCCACGCCGACATAGACACGGCCGGCACCGGCGAGGAGGCCCTGTCGCACGTGCTGCGCCGCAGCTACGACCTGATCACCGTGGACATACGCATGCCCGGGGTGAGCGGCCTGGAGATCATCGGCATGCTGCGCAACATGAACCCCCACGCCATCATCGCCATCGTCTCCGGCTTCATCCCCGACGAGGTGTCCGAGGAAGTCGCCGGTTGCGTGGACGTCATGGTGCCCAAGCCGGTGAGCGTGGACACCTTTGGCGAGCTGCTCGACGCCGCCGACCTGATCGCCCAGACCATGGAGCGCATCCGCCTCCTGGGCATCCGCCCCGCCACGGTGCGCTGACCGCGGGCCGCGAGGCGGAGTTGAGAGCCATGACGCCGGGAGCCCCCCCAGGGAGAGTCAGCGCCGCAGCCCCAGCCGCGGCCGCCTGTGGCTTCGCCCGGTCCGAGGTCGCCAGTCAGGGGCGCGAGCCCTTCGACCTGGACGGCCCCATGGCCCTGATCCTGGCAGACGGTGGCAAGCCCCTGGAGGACATCTCCCTGGACACCTTCGGGCGCGACTTCGACGCCGAGGACGACAACGTCATCGTGCACGGCGACGTGCCCGGCGGCGCCATCGTGCGGGGCAGACGCTCGGTGCTGGTCCAGGG
>Ga0180430_10005610_pt1 | contig 10389 bp, 7 predicted proteins | sample SS_ome_9_FD_132999 | JGI IMG/M metagenome (GOLD analysis project Ga0180430, IMG submission 132999) | Hypersaline lake sediment archaeal communities from the Salton Sea, California, USA - SS_1_S_2 metaG | ecosystem: Environmental > Aquatic > Non-marine Saline and Alkaline > Hypersaline > Sediment... | reverse complement strand
TTTACGGAAGAAGCCAGGGGCAGCCTGTGTACGGGACTCGCCCGCGCAGGCAGGAAAGACCGGGCCATGGATGTCTGCGGCACATATCTCAGGCAGCACGCGAGCGGTTATCACAGGCCCGCTGTGGCCCTTATCATGGCCGATTACCTTTCGTCAGCCAGTGCCTGTTCAAAGGCGATACCCATGTACGAAGAATTTCTGAGAAAAGGCGGGAATACGGGCAGGGCGTCTGCTCTCGTGGGTCTTGCAAAATGCCAGATTGCAACAGGACGCCGGGATGAAGCCGCCAGGACTCTCAAGGCATACCTGCGCGATTATCCGAACGGCAAAGACGCCGAATCTGTAAGAGAAACACTGAAAAGTCTTAAGTAGGAAGGTCGGACAGGTCTGACGCGTCAGACCTGTCGGATCTAGTCTCCCGAGAACAGTATTATGGCGAGAATTATCAGAATGATTACGCCTATGACGGCCCCGATGATAATGCCCTTCTTGGCAGACGCCTCAGCCGGCATTTCATCTTCCTGCTTCTGAATGGCAGTTTCGGGTTCTTTTTTCTCTGCGGGCCCGGGCTTCTTCTCAGGCGCTTTTTCTCCGGCAGGCTTTTCTTCCTTTTTCCCGGCACTGTCTGCGGCCGCTTTTTCCTCTTTTTCGGCTGAAGCCGCAGGCATTCCCAGCATTGTCTTTTTCACGTCCGCTTCGGACGGTGCCGCCTTGTCCGAATCGGTGGGCTTCTTCTGAGCATCCGCAAGTGCGGCAGCATTAACCGCCGGCATTCCGAACATTGTCTTTGCAGCTCCATCCGGTGCGCCGCCGGGGGCCGGTTTGTCACCCGCTGTCGGTGCCTTTACGACACCGGGCGCAGTCGCCCTTGCTGCGGACTCTGCCGGAGCCGGGGTCGGAGCAGGCACCGCCTTGGGAGCGGGAGCGGGTACCGGCCCTGACTGTCCACCTGCTGAGGCATCAGGCGCCTTTACAACCTGCTGCGTGCCGCGACCCTCCGGCTGGGCGGGTGCGGGTGCAGCGGCAGGAGCCTGACCCGATGGCCCTGCAACACCGAAAACAGTCTGGGCCATTGCGAGTTCATCCGGCACCTGTGCAGGCCCGGGCTGTGAAACAACAACCTCGGGAGATTTTGAAAGTTCAGCCGGAGCCGGAGATGCAGCATCCTGGTAAATCTTAATAAGTTCCTTTTGAATCATGGATGCGCTGAAAGGCCTCGAAGCAGGCCGCTTTGACAGAAGTTTGGCTACAAGGTCCGACAGCTCTTTCGGAACATCAGAATCGACACTGGACAGGGCTTCCGGCTCGCTCGAGCGGTGAAGGTCAAGCAGCTCACTTGCGCCGGATGCTTCAAAAAGACGCCTGCCCGTGATCATTTCGAAAATGATGACGCCGAGGGCGTAAAAATCCGAACGGAAGCTGACCATTTTTCCTTCGGCCTGTTCCGGAGATATGTAACCGGGAGTACCGCTCAAGTCCTTGATACCTTCAACGCCGTCTACGGGCGGGGTTACGCCGAAATCGATCAGGGCTACTTCCGATCCTGAATCGGTTGAGCGCAGCATCACGTGTCCCGGCTTGAGGTCCCTGTGAATCAGACCCACTTTATGCGCCGCATCAAGCCCCGTGCAGATCTGATGCGCAATTTTCGCCGCAACATCAGCCTGAAGCTTTTTTTCCCTCAACAGCACGCTGGAAAGAGGTTCGCCATCGATCCATGTGCGGGCAAGATACATCAGATTGCCGTCTTCTCCGAAGTCGACGACCTTTGCAGCCGCGTCCGTATTAAGCTTTGCATTCTGGGTGAGTTCCCTCTTCAGACGCTGTTTTACGGGTGCAGCGGCTTCAAGGGCGGGATGGATTATCTTCACAAGCACATCCTGGCCGCCCTCGGAATCCTCAGCGCGATACAGGGTGCCCGTAAGCCCCTGTGCAACGACATTCTTGAGAGAGAACCTGCCCTTGATCGTTGTTCCCGCATCAGGGCTGACGGGTGTCGAGGGACCTGACGGCGCTCCATCGTAGGGGCATTTTTCTGCATCTCCGGGAACGTTTCTATGACATACGGTACAGAATTTCATATGAAATAACCTCCCCGGCCTGAATCTGGGATACGGTAATAAAACGGCCGGTAAATGAGGGGTAAAGATTACCTTGATGCAGCTCGATGGTCAACAGTGTCCACACCGGCATTTCCATGAATTTTCAATAAAATGACTCGGCGGCGCCCTGTCACCTCACACCTGCCCCCGTCTGCTTCAGGACATCCATCATTTCATCATGTATGAGCCCGTTTGAGGCCACTATATTCCCCTCGAAAATATCGATCGGTTTCCCGTCGTAGCCGGAAACAGTGCCCCCGGCTTCAGTTATTAAGAGAACACCCGCGGCCAGGTCCCATGGCTTGAGACCGGGCTCCCAGAATCCGTCATAGACTCCGGCGGCCAGCAGGGCGCAGTCGATGGTTGCAGCGCCGCAGCGCCTTACTCCCTGGCAGAGGCGTATGAAGGCGGCATGCTGACTCGAGTTGTTGTTTCTCGCCGTCCGGCGGTTATAGGGATATCCGGTGGCAAGAAGCGCCCTGTCCAGCACGGGCGTAGTGCTTACGTGGATTTTCTCATCGTTCATCCGGGTGCCGCCGTTAACGTATGCATGCTGTGTCCATCCGAGCCGGGGGGCGCAGACGGCTCCTGCCACGAGCTTTTGATCAACCTGAAGCCCGACGGACGTAGCCACGAACGGATGGCCGTGAGCGAAATTGGTTGTGCCGTCCAGAGGATCAACGATCCAGCGAATGCTCTCGCTTCCTCTGGCCCCGTCTTCCTCGGCCAGAATCCCGATTCGGGGATATCTTTTCTCGAGCATCGATGTAACGACTTCTTCTGCCCTGCGATCAACATCCGTAACCAGATCCACCTCGCCCTTGAAATCAACCCGGAATCCGGATTTCGCTCCCTCGCGAATCACTTTTCCACCCGCCTCGGCAGCTTCCCTTGCTGCAAAAGCCAGTTCTTCAAGTTCGGATTCGGTAAAATCCATTCAAAGTTCCTTTTCAAGTCGTTTTATCAGCCCGCCGAAGGAACCGTTCGAAAGCACAGCTATCACGTCTTCTTCCCGCGACCATTGTCTGAGAATGTTTACAACAGTATTAATTGAATCCGCTGCAATGGATTCAACGCCCCTTTCCTTAAGGTCCTTTTCAAGTGCGGTTGTATCGAGCTTCTCATCCTCCGGCAGATCTCTGGCCACGGGCGCTATTACGGCGAGGTCCACGGCGTCAAAGCTCGTGACATACTGTTTCTGATGCAGCGTCCTGCACGCGGTCGCGGAACGCGGTTCAAATGCGGCCGCTATCCTTGAATCCGGATGGGCCGCCCTTATCGATCCGAGGGTTTCCCTTACCGCGGTCGGATGGTGGGCGAAATCGTCGTAAACGCGGACCCCGGAAAAAATGCCGGCCAGCTCCTGTCTTCTTTTTACTCCTTTCAGTTCCCCTGTCTTCTGTCTGAGCATTTCGAGCTCAACACCGGCAACCTCATGCGCAACAATGAGTGCGGCCATGGCGTTTCTCACGTTGTGATGCCCCATATGAGGCATGCTCCACCTGCCCGCGTCTTGACCACGAATCGAGAGATCGAACACGCCGTTGTCGACAACGGATGCTGTCCAGTCAGCGGCCACGCCATCTCCCTTTATTCCGTAAGTGACCACGGGCGCGGCGCAGGATTCTTCGAGGATATCCCGCTGCTCAACCTGTGCCGAGAGCACGAGCATGCCCGCGGAGTCGATTATGCCCGCAAGATTTACAAAACTGAGCAGGTAGGAAGCAAAATCCGGGTAGATGTCTATGTGATCATGTTCCAGGGAAGTAATAACGGCGGCAAAGGGATTGTACTGAAGGAACTTGGGGGATTTTTCAAAATACGCTGAATCATATTCATCGCCCTCGATGACGAAGTATTCCCCCGCGCCAAGTTTGAAATTGCTGTCCCAGCGATTGAGAACGCCTCCGGCGAAAACCGAAGGATCCAGTCCGCACAGATCGAGAAGCTCACAAAGCATTGTCGTAGTCGTTGTCTTTCCGTGCGTCCCGGCCATTACGAGGGATTTCTTTCCCTTCAGGAAATAACCGTTTAGCGCAGCCGGAAGAGAAATATAGTTCAGTTCCCCCTGTCTTGCTGCCGCGGCCTCGGGATTGTCCTTCCTGCACACATTGCCCACGATAATGAGATCGGGTTCAGGGTCGAGGTGCGCCGGGTCGAATCCTTCGAGAACGCTTATGTCCCATTTCTCAAGCTGATCACTCATCGGGGGATACACTGCACAATCCGACCCGCTCACGCGCCAGCCGAGTGACTTGAACATGGCCCCGAGAGCGCCCATGGCCGTGCCCCCGATTCCAATCAGATGAACGTGCCCTGAATCCATTTAACAACCTCCTGATACACATTCCATAGCAGCTTTCCAGAGTCAAAATCATGAAATTTGAGCATTTCCGGATGATGTAGTATAATGTATTCATAGGTAGGACCAAACCAGAAGGAGACAGCATGAACCTCAATACCGACCAGAGAAAAAATCGCAGCGATCAGACCGGTGAGGCGCTCGAACTGCAGCTGAAAGCGAGCGCCGTGCGCCTGGATGCGGAACTGTTCGTTCTTGCCGATGACGCAGGTCTAATGATCGCGGGCAGCCGCCCGGACGAGCAGAGCGAGGAAGTGGCCGCTCTTTGCCCGCATCTGGCACCCACGGGCAGGTTGTGGTCAGGAAGGCTTCGATGGAAGACGCGCAGTCACCATCTGACCATAACTCCGTTCAGGGCGGGTTCCTTCCTTCTATACCTCTGTCACATGGGCACACGCCATCCCAAGCTGAGCACCGTGCTCAGCAGTACTCGAAAGGGCGTTCTGAGAATTCTCGAAATGGAATAGATCCTCAGGAGCCATCACCCGATTCAAGTGTCCTGAGGTCGAGAACATCTCTGGCCTTTTCGGCCAGTTCACCGGGAAGAAACGGTTTGCGAATCAGCACCGTGCTGTTTTCCGTTACCAGACGTTCGTGATCCCGTTCCTCGACTTCGCCTGCAGTGTAAAGAACCTGGGTCTCAGGATGAATGCCCGAAACTTTCTCGGCCAGATCCTGTCCGTTCATGTCCGGCAGGATCAGGTCAGTGATAATGAGGTGGATGTCCTGTGCGTGATTCCTGGCGATTTCCAGTGCCCCGCTGCTGTCCCGGGCATTGAGCACGCTGTAGCCGCAGGAACCCAGGATCCTCATCATCAGCATATTGAGCATGCCGTCGCTTTCCACGACCAGGATGGTTTCCGTTCCCATGCAGGCTTCAGGAATCGGCTCTACAGTGTCGACCTCAACCGGTTTTTCATCCGACCTGGGCAGGTAAATGTTAAAGGTCGATCCTTTGCCCGGCGTGCTGGAAACCCATATCTGACCGCCGAACTTCCTTACGATTCCGTAAACTGCACTGAGCCCCAGCCCTGTACCCGTGCCCATTTCCCTGCTGCTGAAGAAGGGATCGAATATCTTTGCGCGGGTTTCCTCGTTCATTCCCGCACCGGTGTCCGTGATTGACAGAAAAACATAAGCTCCCTTTTTAACGCCTACGTGCTGGTGCTGGCTGTCTTCGTCCAGATCCATGTTCTGCGTCTGCATCGTAAGCTTCCCGCCTTCAGGCATTGTGTCCCTTGCATTGAGGGCGAGGTTCATCACCGCCTGCTCCATGAGTTCGGGGTCTCCCTTTACAAATGCAACAGGCGCACTCAGCACAGTTTCGAGTTCGATGCCCGGACCCATGAGCTTCTGCATCATTCTTGCCAGGTTATCGATGATCTTGTTCATATCGAAAACGACGGACTGTTTTTTCTGCTTGTCGCTGAATATGAGAAGCTGCCTCGTCAGCATCAGCGCCCGCTTTGCCGCCTGTTGAATCTGCCCGATGTCCTCATGATGGGGATCGTCCTCCTGCATTTCCTTCAGCAGGATATTGCAGTGCCCCATAATCACGTTGATGACATTGCTGAAATCTCCGGCAACACCACCGGCCAGTCTTCCCACGGCTTCCATTTTCTGTGAAACATGCAGCCTTTCGTCGGCTTCCCTCAGCGCTTTCTCGGCTTTCTTCTTCCACGTGATGTCCCTGCCTATGCCGAGCATTGCATAAGGCTCCCCATCCCTGTCCATGCGCACGCCGGTCACTTCCACCCAGACGTGACTGCCTCCCTTTGTTCTCAGCCTGAATAAGTTTGAGCGACTGTCCGCTCCGTGCTCAAGTATTTTACCAATAGATTTTACAGCGCGTGGAATGTCCTCCATGTCGACTATGTCGGCAACCGTTATGGAGGCGATTTCCTTCCGGCTGTAGCCCAGCAGCCTGAGAGCCTGATCATTCGCGTCCAGGAAACGGCCGGAAAAATCAATCATGTAGAATACGTCAGGTGATTTCTGGAAAATCGCGCTGAATCTTTCTTCTGACTCTCTGAGTGCTTTTTCGGTCTCTTTACGGTCCGTTATGTCCCTGGCAACGCCCAGAATAGTCGATGGTCTGGCTTCGTGATCGATGCGGACGGCTATCACTTCCATCCAGATCCTTCCGCCCTCCCTGTCCCTGAGCCTGAACTGCACGGGGTCCAGGCTCGAACCCTTCTCGATTACGGACTGAAGGTTTTCGATGGCAGCGGGAATATCATCTTCGACCAGGATGTCGGTTACGGGAAGCGGCAGCTCCTGATCTTTATCAATCTGCAGGAGCGAATATCCGCGTTCGTTCGCATCCAGTATGTTTCCGGACATGTCCATCTCGAAAAAAATCTCAAATGAGTGATTGAACAGCGCCTCGTAGCGTTTCTTTGCCTTGTGAAGCTCGCGCTGCGTATCCTTGTGCCCGGAGATGTCCATAATAGAAACAACGCTCATCCTGCTGTCAGGAAGCATCCTGACGGACACGGTAAAGTCGCGGATGCGGCCCTCCCTGTCCACCAGTCTTGCATCATATGTATCGGGTGCCGAATCGGGATCTTCCCTCCGGGCCCTGTGATACTCCATCATCTTTTCGAGATCTTCCCTGACAGGGAACTCGGTCCATTTTTTCCTGCCGACTATTTCTTCTTTTGTGTAACCCGAGATTCTCTCGAATTCCCTGTTGATCATGCAGATGCCTGTATCTTCATCAACAACGAGGATGGCGCTTCCGGCATTCTCAATAACATCCTTTATGAATTCATTATCATTAAATTCTTTTTTATTATCATCACCCATATGACACCCGCCCGTTCATTCAAGTATTAAAATAATTTTCTATGTTTTCGCGTCGATGGTCAATCGACCATTTGATATTTTTCTTGAAAGAGATGCCTGCCGACCGGATATGGATTCAGAAAATTTTACGGCATGTCAGTCGGAATTTATCGATCTCCTCAATTCTTCGAGTTCTTCCCGGGCCTTTTCCAGATTCTCTTCAACACGCTTTCGTCTCGTAATGTCCCTTGCAATGCCCAGGATCGTGCTCGGCCGGCCTTCTTCGTCCATGCGCACGCCCGTTGCCTCAACCCACACATGTCCGCCGTCCTTTTTCCTGAGCATGAAATCGAGCGGCCGCCTGCCTGTATTGAACTTCAGGATGTAGGCCATGGATTTTACGGCACGGCCGAGATCCTGTTCCTCGAGCAGATCCGTGATGCTGAGGGACTTCATCTCTTCCAGCGAATAGCCGAGGAGGGACAGGGTTTTCTCGTTTACCTCCAGAAATTTTCCCTGAACGTCCACGATGTAAAAAAGATCCTGGGAATTGTGAAAAAGTGTCCTGAACTTCCTTTCACTTTCATCCAGAGCCTTTGCCGCCTGCTTGAAGCCGGATATGTCCAGAATGGACGTTACCGTCTGCCCGGTATCGGGAATAATTTTCGTGTTTACGAGAATGTCTCTCAGGTCACCGTGCCTGTCCTTGAAACGGCATTCATACGTAGCAGGCGCAAGTTCAGGGCCTTTTCTGCGCGACCTGTGATACTCAACTATCCGTTCCCTGTCACCAATGTCGATAAAATGCGTCCAGCTTCTGCCGTAAAGCTGTTTTCTTGAAAAACCCGAAAGCTTTTCAAATTCCCGGTTTACGAGAATGAGCGAAGTATCGTCCTCGTCTATGGCCATGGCCGTTCCCGCAGTCTCGAAGATGGTTGCATAGACCTGTTCCGAATGCAGGGATGAAACATCAGGCAGAGCCCTCAGCGTCTTCTTTACACGCTTCAGCTGCGAGTTTTCGACCTCGAGCTCGGCAATGCGGAGCTTCAGTGATTCCACTTCACTGGATGCGGTTATTTTCATTTGCTCTATCTCCGGTAAATTCCAGCATGAGTATAAACCATATTCACCACAGATGCACGATTCAGTACATTTTTTTACCAGAAAATTACTTACGTGGCAGATGTTGCCTTCAGGCTCTTACTTTTTTCTTCGTTTCGCTGAAATCGCGTGTGCCTGGAGTCCTTCGAGTTCGGAAAGCCTCGCCGCGTCCTGCACGAGGGGGGAAGCAGCGTTCGTGTCGTCGATTCTCATCCACGTGCGTATGCGTACAAAGTTGAATACGCTGAGCCCGCCCGTGTACCGCGCCGTGCCCCCTGTAGGAAGCGTGTGATTGGGACCTGCGCCGTAGTCTCCCATGACCTCGGCAGCGTTTGCACCTACGAACATGGCCCCGTAATGACTGAACCTGGGTGCAAACGACTGCGCATTTGCAAGGTGCAGGGCCAGGTGCTCGGGCGCTATCCTGTCGCATACGTTTACCGCTTCATTCAAATCTTCGACTACAACGGCGAACCCGTTGCCGAATGCGCAGACAGCGGTGCCCGCATCATCCAGCCCGATGATCTGTTCCTTAAGCGCCCGGTTGACCCTTTCCACCAGTGACCGGTCTATGGTTACGAGTATGGGCAGGGCGGATGGATCGTGTTCCGCCTGTGCGAGCAGATCCGCTGCCACCAGCCCGGCGTCCGCGCCGTGATCGGCCACGATAACGAGCTCGGACGGACCTGCCAGAAGATCTATGGCCACCTGGCTGGACACTACCTGCTTTGCCGCTGTGACGAACTTGTTGCCCGGACCCACGACCGCATCGCAGGCGGGAACCGGGCCGGCGCCAAAGGCCAGGGCCGCTATGGCCTGTGCCCCGCCAACGGCCAGGAGCCCGTCGACATTAGCGATGGATGCCGCGGCCAGCGTTATAGGAGCGGGCTTCGGAGATGCAACCCATACCTCCCCTACTCCGGCGGCCTTTGCCGTGACAGCGGTCATAAGCACCGAAGACGGCAGTGGAAAACGCCCTCCCGGGGCATAGCATCCCGCGGTGGAGACAGCGGACACCACCTGGGCTGCAACTCCTCCCGGGATTTCCATCTCGAACATGTCCAGGCTTCTCCTCTGCGCCTCTGCGAAACGCCTTATCCTCTGTGCCGTTCGCACGAGCAGGTTCTGATCCGAAAGCTGGACATTATCGAGTGATTTCTTCAGTTCCTCCCTGTCATATACCAGGCGTTCGCCCGGTTTGATATCGCCGAGCTTTTCCGCGTATTCCCTCAATGCGCCCTCACCCCTGCGCCTCACGTCATCAACGATCATCTTTGCATCTGCAAAAGTCTCGTTATCGAACGGACTTCGTCCCGAATCCGGTATGTCGTCAGGAGTCAGTGTTTTCAATAAATCATCACTCACAATCAGGCCTCATTCTCTGCGCGTAACTCTTCTTTTCCGGCGCTCAAGCTCTTTTTCAACCCGGTCCATGCTTACTCCGCATCGTGCCATGGCAACAAGGGTAAAGTATAGAACATCGGCCGCTTCATGCACAACTTCATCTGCCCCGGCATCTGTCCCCTCAGATGCCGCCGCATCCGCAAGTTCGCCCGCCTCCTCGATCAGCTTTTGTTTAAGCAGTTCTGAATCACCCAGAAGCCTTGCCGTGTATGAATCTTCAGGAGCATGATTCTTTCTGTCGAACAGCCTTTCCAGCAGCGATCCCAGTCCAGCATCATCGCCGAAACAGCCCGTGGTCCCGAGATGACAGAAGCCCTCCCCTTCCTGCCGGACCATGAATCGCATCGCATCCCTGTCGCAGTCGAGGTCTATCCTGAGAAGCTTCTGCGTGTTTCCTGAAGTAAGGCCCTTGATCCACAGCCCCCTTGACCTGGAATGGTATGCGCCGCGGCCGCTTCCAACCGCTTCCCGCACACTCTCGAGATCGGAATAGACCAGCCCCAGGGCGTGCCCGGTTTCATCCGTAACAATGGTGGCCCAGAGCCCGTCGGGTCGATCGGACTTCATCGGAGCCGCTATTGCATCTGCAAGGTCGAGCTTTCCGGTGTAAATGGCCATGCCGACCTGCGCATC
>Ga0180430_10005609_pt1 | contig 10392 bp, 11 predicted proteins | sample SS_ome_9_FD_132999 | JGI IMG/M metagenome (GOLD analysis project Ga0180430, IMG submission 132999) | Hypersaline lake sediment archaeal communities from the Salton Sea, California, USA - SS_1_S_2 metaG | ecosystem: Environmental > Aquatic > Non-marine Saline and Alkaline > Hypersaline >... | reverse complement strand
GCTCGGGAAGTGGCGGAGACCCTCGGCGCCAAGACGGTGGTGGTCCATCCGCCGTTCCGTTGGCAGCGGGACTACGCGCGTTCCTTCGAGGACGGCGTTGCTCGGATGGAGGAATTGACCGACGTGCGGTTCGCGGTCGAGAACATGTACCCGTGGCGGGCTGGCCCGTCGGCGCTAGGTGCGTACTCACCGGATTGGGATATCCGCAACCAGGACTATGCGCATGCGACGGTCGATCTATCGCATACCGCGGTCTCGCATACCGACCCGCGGGAGATGATCGCCGATCTCGGCTCGCGGGTAGCGCACATCCATCTTGCGGACGGCACGGGTTCACCGCGCGATGAGCACCTGGTGCCCGGTCGCGGTGAACAACCGGTCGCCGAGGTGTTGACCCAACTGCGGGCGCAGGAGTTCGCGGGAAGTGTGATCGCGGAAGTCTCGACCCGCGGCGCAGCATCTCGGGATCAGCGCGTGGAGGACTTGCGTCTTACGCTGGAGTTCACGCGAACTCACTTGGGACTGACGTGAACGACGACGACGACGCCACTGCCGCCAAGGACAGCCGGCAAGCGGCACTCGAGCGTGCCGCGCGGGCGATCTTCGAGCGGCGGGGCTATGCGGCGGCGACCGTGCGTTCCATCTCTTCGGCGGCAGGCGTGGCGCCGTCTGTGGTGTCGTCCTATTACCGCAACAAGGCCGACCTGTTCGCTGCGGTGATGAACCTGCCCTTCGATCCGGCCTCGGCTATCCCGCGGTTGGTGGCGCCGGGGCTCGATGGCATGGGTGAGCGCTTGGTTCGGTTGGCGTTGCGGGCAGCGGAGGACGACCAATTGCGATCGGACCTGACGTCGGCCGCGTCGGGCTTATCGTCGGCCGCGTCGGGGGTATCGGAGACTCCCGTGTCGACCGAGCAGGTGCGGGTGGTGTGGGAGTTTGTCTCGACGGAGATCATCGACCAGGCACTGGCGCGGGTGGGTGTCGGCGATGCTCGGATGCGCGGGGCGTTGATCAGTGCCTATCTCGGTGGTGTGCTGGTCACGCGCTACGGCGCCAGGGTCGAGCCGCTGGCTTCGGCCACGGAGGACGATGTGGTGGCGATGGTCGCCCCGACGATCCAGGGCTTGATCGATCCGACGAAGCCACTCCCGCGGGCCTAGGGGCTAGCGAAAGCACCAAGGGCAGCGACTGGGCCTGTGGCAAGGTAGCCCGATCCCGTCGAGGCTGGGGAGGCCGATATGAGTGACCCGCTGCGCATTGCGATGGTCGGCGGCGGCGTCATGGGCGGGGCCATAGCCGAAGGCTTCCTCGATTCCACGATCGACGATCGTCCGGTGGACGTGCGGGTGGTCGAAGCCGACCGCGCGCGAGCGCGCTACTGGCAGGACCGAGGTGTTCGGGTAGCCGAGTTGGCCGATGCCGCCGGAGATGCCGATGTCGTGTTCCTCGCGGTCAAGCCGCACCAGATCCACGCGGTCCTCGATCGACTCGCGCCCAGTCTCGGCGAGCACACGATCGTGGTCTCGATCGCTGCGGGGATCCCACTCCAGGCCCTGCAGGCGCCACTCGGTCCGCAGGCCGCGGTAATCCGAGCGATGCCCAACACTCCCGTTCGGGTGGGCAAGGGCGTCATCGGGTTGGTGGTCGGCTCCTCGTGCACACGTGCGCAGGTTGCCTTAGTGCGTCGATTGCTGGAGCCGAACGCATTGACCGTGGAAGTACCCGAAGCCCAACTCGATGCACTCACGGCAACATCGGGTAGCGGTCCGGCGTACGTTTTCTACATCGCCGAGGCGATGCGTCGCGGTGCCCAAGAATTGGGTCTGCCCGCGGACACCGCTGCATTTCTGGTCGCCGAGACGATCACCGGTGCCGCCGAGTTGCTCGGTCGTGAGCCGGAGAACGCCGAGGGACTGCGCAAATCGGTGACCTCCAAGGGTGGCACCACTGCGGCGGCCATCGACGTCTTCGAACGAGCCGGCGTGCGCGAGATCGTTGGCGACGCGATGCGAGCGAACGTTCGTCGTTCGCAGGAGATGGCCGATGAACGCGAGTGAGCACTCCACTTCGCTCGTTTGGGATGAAGCCCTCGCCGAATACGACTTCGGCCCCGGGCACCCGCTGGCACCGATCCGCGTGCAGTTGGCGATGCGGTTGATCCGTTCCTTCGGCTTGGATCGGGAACTGACCATGCTCGGCCCGCTGGTTCCGGCGCAGGATGCGTTGATCTCCCGCGTGCACGATGGCGCCTACATCGATGCGGTGAAGGCGGCCGGGGGTGTTCCACCGATAGCGGATCCAGCGCGCGGGCTCGGAACTTCGGATGATCCGCTCTTCGTGGACATGCATCGAGCGTCGGCGCGGGTGTGCGCGGCAACTTTGGCAGCCGCCCAGGCGGTGTGGAGGGGCGAGAGCGCGCACGGCGTAAACATCGCCGGGGGACTGCATCATGCGATGCGGGACCGGGCAGCGGGATTTTGCATCTACAACGATCTCGCCGTCGCGATCGCCTGGCTGCTGGACAACGGAGCCGAACGGGTCGCCTACGTCGATCTCGATGTCCATCATGGCGATGGGGTGCAGTCGATCTTCTGGGACGACCCACGGGTGCTCACGATCTCGATCCATGAAAGCCCGCAGACCCTCTTCCCCGGAACCGGGTTACCGAGCGAGATCGGCGGGCCATCCGCACGGGGGTCGGCGGTCAACATCGCCCTGCCCGCCGGAACCGGCGACCAAGGCTGGTTGCGTGCCCTCCATGGGGTGGTGCCGGAATTGCTGGAGGCCTTCGCGCCCGATGTGGTGGTCTCCCAGAACGGGGTCGATTCCCATGCCGAGGATCCCCTCGCCCACTTGGCCTTGAGCGTCGATGGGCAGCGCCTGGGATTCGCGGCGGTGCACTCGTGGGCCCACTCCTTCGCACACGGCCGGTTGGTCGCCGCCGGTGGTGGAGGTTACGAGTGGGTGGATGTCGTGCCCCGTGCTTGGACGCACCTCGTCGCGGAGGTGAGTGGTCGGCGGCTGGATCCCGAATCCGACGTTCCGCCGGAGTACCGCGAATACGTGCACGAAGCGATGGGGCGCAGTGGACCGTTTCGGATGACCGATGGGCAAACGCCGTGGCCGCGGCCGTTGATCCAGGGGTGGAACCCCAGCGATCCGGTCGATGCGGCGATCTTCGCCACCCGCGAGTCGGTCTTCGGCTTCCACGGGCTCGATCCGGATCCGGAAGGCTGGTGATCCACGGGCGGGTGGTCGTTGGCAAGTGGTCATTTTGGGGAATCAACTTTCCCGATGCCCCCGAGCCCCGCTAGTGTTCTCGGCTAGGCCACCGGGCTGCCGGTGCGAAGCGAAGGATGGATACGACCATGGCCCCTACTTCTGAGAGTCCGTTGGGCGACGTGAAGTTCTTGACCGTCGCCGAAGTGGCTGCCGTGATGCGCGTATCGAAGATGACCGTCTACCGCCTCGTCCACAATGGCGACCTTCCGGCCGTCCGAGTCGGACGCTCGTTCCGGGTGCCCGAGCAGGCCGTCAACGACTACCTTCGCGACTCCTACATCGAGACGGCGTAACCGCGCTTTCCCGTCCACAGGTAGGCTTCACGGCTGATCGCCGCGACGGTCGAGGCGAGGGATCCGACGTGGGTCGGGAAACTAGGGAGTAGAGGCAGTACATGGGCTCTGTGGTCAAGAAGCGGCGCAAGCGGATGGCCAAGAAGAAGCACCGCAAGTTGCTGCGCCGGACCCGAGTCCAACGCCGCAATAAGAAGTAGTCCGGGCTAGCCATGGGCGTCGTCGCCGCGGTCACCGGGGTCTCCCGGTATCTCGGCGGCAAGACGGCCGCCTGGCTCGTCGACCAACCGGGCATCGACCGGGTCATCGGGCTCGATGTCATCCCGCCTCCGGCCCCCCTTGCCTGCGAATTCGTGCGGGTGGATATCCGCGACCAGGGCATCGCCGAATTGCTCGAGCGCTCGAACGTGGAGACCGTGGTGCATATGGGCGTCATCGCCACCCCACGACAGGCGGGCGGACGGTCGATGATGAAGGACATCAACGTGATCGGCACCATGCAGTTGCTGGCGGCCTGTCAACGGGTCGAGAGCATCCGGCACTTGGTCGTGAAATCGACCGCTGCGGTCTACGGATCGGGGCCGAAGGACCCGGCGATGATCACTGAGGAAACGGTGCCGCGCCATCCCCCGACATCGGGCTGGGCGAAGGACTCGGTGGAAGTTGAGCAGTACGTCCGTAGTTTCGCGAGGCGGCGACCGGATGTGCGGGTGTGTACCTTCCGCTTCGCCAACATCGTGGGACCGGGTATGCGCACCGGTATGACCGCGTACCTGACGATGCCGGTGGTGCCCACTGTCGTGGGTTTCGATCCGCGATTGCAGTTCGTGCACGAGGACGATGCGGTCGAGGTGAGCAGGCGGGCCGTGCTGCAGCGGACGGCGGGCACCTTCAACGTGGCAGGCAGGGGAACGATCGTGCTTTCGCAGGTGCTGCGGATGCTGGGTCGTCCGGCGCTGCCGCTGCCGGCGGGCATGCTGGGAACGGTCGGACGGTCCCTCTCGCGTGGTTCCTGGGCGGACTTCTCCCGCGATCAGATTCGATACTTGACGAGTGGACGGGTGCTGGACACCAGCGCGGTCGAAGCCGAGCTCGGATTCCGGGGTTCGCATTCGAGCCGTCAGGCGGTCGAGGCCTTCGCGCAGGCGGTGCGAGGTGGATAGTCATGGATAAGGCGATGCGACCTTCGCGGGCAGCTCGGCTCGTGGGTGCGACCGGGCCGGTGCCGGCCGAACGGTCGACACCGGTCTCGTTGACCGACGAATCCACCGAGACCTGGGACGTTCTGAAGGCTCGAGTAGCCGGCGACTATTCGGTCGACGATTTCGGTTTCGATCCGCAGTTCACCGATCGAGTGCTCATGCAACTCGTGCGACCGCTGTACCGGCATTGGTTCCGCGTGCAGGTCAGCGGCATCGAATCGATTCCATCCGACAGTGGGGCACTCGTGGTGGCCAACCATTCGGGGACGATCGCCTTCGATTCGGTGATGACCCAGGTGGCCGTCCTCGATGAGCATCCGGCCCACCGGAACCTGCGGATGCTCGGTGCGAACCTGGTGTTCCAAACACCTTTCCTCGGAGACCTCGCCCGGCGCGCCGGCCACACGCTGGCTTGCCACGAGGACGCCGAGCGGCTGTTGAACGCCGGAGAGGTCGTGGGGGTGTGGCCCGAAGGATTCAAGGGGATCGGCAAGCCGTTCGCCGAGCGTTACCGCCTGCAGCGCTTCGGCCGTGGCGGGTTCGTCTCCGCGGCGATCCGCACGAAGGCCCCGATCATCCCGACGGCGATCGTGGGAGCCGAGGAGATCTATCCGATGATCGCCGACGCATCGTTGCTCGCCCGCGTTCTGGGCTTGCCGTACTTTCCGATCACGCCGACCTTCCCGGCGCTCGGCCCGCTAGGGCTCGTGCCGCTGCCCAGTAAATGGTTCATTCATTTCGACGAACCGATTCCTACCGACCATCTGCCCGAGGGCGCCGCGGATGACCCCGCGGTGCTGTTCGAGGTCACCGATCAGGTTCGCGAGCGCATCCAACGCACGTTGTACGACCTGCTAGCGAAGCGCGGCGGAGTATTCGGCTAGCGGCGCTGGAAGTGGGAGAGCGCGTAGCCACCGGCCATGCCGACCGCGATTCCGGCCGCCCCCGAGGCCACCGGCGCGACGAACGGCTTGATGCGCGCGCGTCGCCGGAAGTCGCGGATGCGCCAGTCGTGCTCGCGCGCGTGTGCTCGTAGCTCCGGGTCGGGGTTGACGGCCACGGGGTCTCCGACGAGGGACAGCATGGGGATGTCGTTGACCGAATCGGAGTATGCGCTGCAGGCGGCCAAGTCCAGCCCCTCGGCCTCGGCCAGCGCGCGAACAGCTTCGGCCTTCGCCAGGCCGTGCAACGGCGGTCCATCGAGGTTGCCGGTGTAGATGCCGGCGTCGCTACGAGCCACGGTGCCCAGGGCGCCGGTGAGGCCGAGGCGCCGGGCGATGACCGCCGCGAGCTCGCGCGGCGTTGCGGTGACTAGCCACACCTGCTGCCCGGCGTCGAGGTGGCCTTGGGCGAGGGCCAGGGTGCCGGGGATGAGTTTGTCCACCATCTCGCTGTCGAAGATGTCCTCGGCGAGCGCCTCGAGCTCGCTCACCGAGCGGTCTTGCACGAACGACAGCGCGGCCTCGGTCGCCGAAGCCATGTCCTCCATGTCCTCCGAGCCGCTGAGCACGAACTTCAGCTGCTTGCGGGCGAACCCGCTGATCTCCCGCGTCTTGAAGTACTTGCGCTTGGCGAGTCCGACGGCGAGGTGGAACAGGCTCGAGCCACGCATGATCGTGTTGTCGACGTCGAAGAACGCCGCCGAGGTCGAGGTTAGGTGTTCGTCCGAGCGCGCCGCAGACGCCGAGGCCCGTCCGGCGCGCCGGTAGGAGGTCAGGACGTCGGGGGAGGTCACGAAGGCAGCGTACGCGTGCCCCGCTACCGGCTGGGGCTGGAACTGCCCTGGAACAATGAAGGCATGGTCCGGGTGCAGATCGTCTCGCGGTCTGGCTGCCACCTGTGCGAGGAGGCCGAGCGAGTGGTCGCCGAAGTGTGTGCTCGAACCGGGGACGACTACGAGGTGCGCTGGATCGAGGACGATCCGCAGTTGGCCGATGAGTACGCCGAATTCATCCCGGTGGTATTCGTCGATGGAGCCCGTCACGACTTCTATCGGGTGGATCCCGACCGGCTCACGACGGCGCTCGGTGGTTCTTAACCGATAATCGGACTCCACCGTCCGCAAGACTTTGTGCATTCGTGCACGAAGCCCTAGTGTGACGCCGCCCGATCGGCGATTCGCGCATAGCGCCCGGCGCCGGTGACGACCGACCAGCAGGTGACCTAGGTGCCCCTTCCCGATTCCTTCCCCAATTCCTTCGCTTCTGCAGGTCGGGGGATACCCGAGGCGACGGTCGCTCGGCTGCCCGTCTACCACCGTGTTCTCGCGACCATGGCCGATGCCGGGACGGTGACGATCTCCAGCGAGGAACTCGCCGCTGCCTGCGGCGTGACGAGTGCGAAGCTGCGCAAGGACTTGTCCTACCTCGGCTCCTACGGAACCCGCGGAGTCGGCTACGACGTCGCCTTCTTGACCTACCAGATCGCCCGCGAACTCGGCCTCACCAACCCCTGGGGCGTGGTCGTGGTCGGTCTGGGCAATCTCGGCCGGGCCCTGGTGTCCTACCGCGGTTTCGCGACCCGCGGCTTCACGGTCGTCGGACTCGTCGATTCCCACCCCGACATCATCGGCACCCGCGTGCAGGTCGGCGATCGGGAGTTGTCGGTGCGTCCCCCCGAGGACCTGACAGACGTCGTGACCGAAAGCGAAGCGCAGATCGGCGTGATCACCACTCCCGGCGATTTCGCCCAAGACGTCGCCGATCGACTCATTTCCGCCGGAGTACACAGCATCGTCAACTTCGCACCCGTCGTACTGAACGTCCCCGACTCGGTCGAGGTACGCAAGGTGGATCTCGCCGTCGAGTTGCAGGTGCTGGCCTTCCACGAACAACGACGACGACAACCAAGCGGTGCGGTGGTCACGCCACTGGACGCCGGCCGACAGGTGGGTGTCGGCTCGCAGGATTCGGATGGGAAGGCGATGCACGCATGAGCCCCGCGAAGAAGGACAGACCGACTCGACCAGCGCAAGCGGCACACAAGAAGAAGGCGGCAGGGAAGACAGTGAAGAAGGCACCGGCCAAGAAGAGCGCACCGGCCAAGAAGGCCGCCGCCAAGAAGAGCGCACCGACCAAGAAGAGCGCACCGGCCAAGAAGTCGTCCGCGAAGAAGGCGGCACCGGCGAAGAAGGCCGCCGCCGAGAAGAGCGCACCGGCCAAGAAGTCGTCCGCGAAGAAGCCGGCTGCGAAGAAACCAGCTGCGAAGAAGGTGTCCGTCAGTCCGGCTATGGACGAACCGACCGAGGGAACCTCGGCTCGCGCCGCCGCACCTGCCGAGATCCCCGAAACTCCCACCGTCTCCTTCGTTTCCGCCGGGCCGGGTGAACCTGAGTTGATCGCCTACCGCGGCGCGCGGCTACTCGCCGAAGCGACTCTCGTGGTCGCCGATACCCAAGCGGTGCCGGTCGCCGAGGCCTTCGTCGATCCGGAACTGGTGATCGCCGTGGACCCGGAATCGGTGACGAATGCCGGCGAGCGCATCAAGCCCGCCATCGATGCCGCCAAGTCAGGTGGCAACGTCGTGCGGTTGTTGGCCCAAGACCCTGCACTGGGATCCGAACTCCTCGGTGAGGTGGGCGCCGCTCGGCGCGCCAAGGTCGATGTCGAAGTCGTCCCGGCGGTCAGTGCGATAACGGGTGTGCCCGCCTACGCAGGGTACGGATTGCTGGGGGGCAAGGCCCGCGAGGTGCGCGTTCTCGACGCCCAGGATTCGACCATCGCGTGGGAGCGACTCAGCACGCCTCGTACCACCGCGGTATTCCCCGCCGGAGCCAACCGACTGGTGCACATCGCCCGATCCCTGCTCGATGCCGGCCGCGCGGGCAGCACTCCGGTTGCCGTGACCCGCGACGGCACGACGGTCGATCAGTACACCTACGTCACGACCCTGGCCGAGGCAGCCGAATCGACGGCCACCCGCAAGGGCGGCTTCGTGGTGATCGGTGAGGTCGTCGAGCAGCGTGAGCGACTCGATTGGTTCGAGCGCAAGTCCCTGGTCGGCTGGCGCGTACTCATCCCGCGTACCCAGGACAACACCGCGGCGCTGGTCTCGATGCTGCGACGTCATGGTGCGGTGCCCAGCGAGGTACCCACGATCTCGGTCGAGCCACCGCGCACGCCGCAGCAGGTCGAACGCGCTGTCCGCGGACTCGTGGAAGGACGTTACGAGTGGGTCGGCTTCACCTCGGCGAATGCGGTGCGCGCGGTGCGCGAGAAATTGCAGGAGTACGGACTCGACGCCCGCTCGTTCTCCGGCCTGAAGGTCGCCGCGAGTGGAGTCGGAACCGTCGATGCCCTCATCGAGTTCGGAGTCCGTCCCGACCTCACACCGGGCGGGGATCAAAGCACCAGCGACCTGCTCGATGTTTGGCCACCGTTCGATTCGCTGCTGGATCCGATCAACAAGGTCTTCTTGCCGCGAGCCGACATCGCGACCGACACCCTCGTGGCCGGACTGACCGAACTGGGCTGGGAGGTCGAGGACATCACCGCGTTCCGAACCGTGCGGGCGGCACCACCCCCGGCACCGGTGCGCGAGGCGATCAAGACCGGTGGGTTCGATGCCGTCCTGTTCACCAGCAGCAGCACGGTGCGCAACCTGGTCGGTATCGCCGGGAAGCCGCACCAGTCGACGATCATCGCCTGCATCGGACCGAACACCGCCAAGACGGCCGAAGAGCACGGCCTACGGGTGGACGTGCTCGCCGATGTCAGTACCCCGCAGGGGCTCGTCGCGGCTCTCGCCGAGAAGGGCGACTCCTTGCGCGAGCAGGCCGTAAGCAAAGGCCTCGAGGAGTGGCGACCGAGCAAGCGCAAGGCCGCCGGCAGGCGCAAGTCCTGACGGTGAACCCCGATCGAGCGAACTCACCTGGCATCTTGCGGCTTCAGGTGCATTGCTTAGGCTCGCTAGCGTGACCGGCACTCGAAGCATCGTCCATCTGTTGCGTCACGGTGAGGTGCATAACCCCGAAGGGGTCCTCTACGGACGTCTGCCGGGCTATCGACTCTCCGATCGCGGGGAGCAGATGGCTCAACTGGCCGCGGAAGCGCTCGCTGGTCACGACATCGCAGCGGTGGTGTCCTCCCCGATGGAACGGGCCCAGCAGACCGCCGAACCGATCGCGCAGGGCCACGGCCACGACATCGCGATCGAACCGCTCGCCATCGAAGCGGACAACGTCTTCGAGGGGCAACGGGTGAGCGTGGGTGATGGCGTGCTGCGGCAACCGGCCACGTGGCGGCACCTATGGAACCCGTTCAGGCCGAGTTGGGGCGAGCCGTACGACGACGTCGCAGCTCGCATGCGCCAGGCGATCATCAATACTCGCGAACTAGCGCCAGGTCGGGAATCGGTACTCGTCAGCCATCAACTACCGATCTGGATCGCCCGGCTCGACGCCGAAGGTCGTCGGCTGTGGCACGACCCGCGCTCGCGCCAATGCAATCTGGCATCGCTCACCTCGCTGACCTTCGACGACGACGAACTCGTCGCGATCACCTACGGCGACCCGGCCCGCGACCTGCTGACCGGTGCCAGCAAGGGTGCCGGCACCTGACGATGCGACGTCTCCTGCCGCTCCTGCTCGGGGCGTTCCTGCTCGTCGGTTGCGCGTC
>Ga0180430_10005607_pt1 | contig 10394 bp, 11 predicted proteins | sample SS_ome_9_FD_132999 | JGI IMG/M metagenome (GOLD analysis project Ga0180430, IMG submission 132999) | Hypersaline lake sediment archaeal communities from the Salton Sea, California, USA - SS_1_S_2 metaG | ecosystem: Environmental > Aquatic > Non-marine Saline and Alkaline > Hypersaline >... | reverse complement strand
GTCGATACGCTGAAATTGAGGGAATCAGCGCTTAGCCGCTTCTCGGCGATTTCAAAAGAAGCCCGGGTCCGGGTGGAATGTTCATAAAACAGATTTATTACCGTGCGGCCCCTGAGAGTAGGGACCTTCTTGATCGACCTGGTCGAAATCTCTCTGAAGCTTTTGGCTGTATTGAGGATTAACCTGATGTCCGAAACCGTAAGATCCGCGATACCTAAGAGGTGTTTTCCTGTAAGAGGCATAGCCTTGATTCTCTCCCAATGTTCCGGAACCTCGGCCCATTGCCGAATGAGTCTTCGTTCCGAAGTCTATATGTTTCTTCCGATGCCAGGTTTCAGGCAAGCACCTGATTCCGGGAATCCCCTCACCCCGATTTACCGGGGATCCGCGATCAGGAACCCTGCAGCAGTTCCCGGGTAGTCAGAAATACGCCTTCCTCTCCGTCGATACTGTTGACCCGGACTTCTATCAGCTCCTCTTCGGCCGTTTCAACATGACGGCCAATATAATCAGCCTGAATCGGAAGCTCTCGATGGCCCCGGTCAACCACTACCGCCAGTTCCACCCGGCGAGGCCGCCCGTAATCCATGACGGAATCAAGAGCCGCCCGCGTGGTGCGGCCCGTGTTCAGCACATCGTCCACCAGAAGTACTACTTTGCCGGTCACGTCAAAATCAAGGTGAGAGGTACCGACTACCGGCTGGCTGGCTACCATCGAAAGGTCGTCCCGGTAAAAGGTTATGTCCATTTTCCCCAGCGGCACCCTGGTTCCGGAAGACTGTTCGATCTTCTCCTGCAGAAAACGGGCCAGGGGAACTCCCCTCCGATGAATACCGATAAGAACAACGCCGGAAAGATCAGGATGATGCTCCAGGATTTCCGCGGCAATCCTGGTGAGGCTCAAATCCATTTCCTTGACACCCATTACCTTGCGTAAATACTTGATTCCCATCGTTCCTCACATCCTGTCCGGGGCCCTGCAGAGCCTCAACATGGTATTGCTGTTTTGCTAGGGATAATACCTCAAAAGCCTTTTTCAGGGAAGGAGAAACAGCTATTTTTTGCTCGATGCAGATGTCCCGATTCTTTACTCCCCTCTAATTAAGGCTGCTCTATGGCAATGCCGCGAAATCAATCTCCGGCGGGCTGCCCTTCGCCTCTCTGGCAAGAGTGATCCCAATCTCTGAACGTTCATTGAAAAACCCACAGTTTTTCAGATAAAACCACTTTCCCTCCGTACCTCCGGTGTAGTCAAGCCTCGCCTTCTTCCTGGCAGTTGCATCAGCCGTGAATCCGGCTTCAGTCAACTCGTGCCAGTCGCCACGGGAGTCATAAACCCACTGGCTGCCATACAGCCCCTTCCTCGCAATCCGCCCGGCGGCGGGAATGAAGTTCTCCAGGAATGAATAGAGCCGGGTGAGGTAACTGTCGGTATCCGGCCTTCGAAAGCTGGCAATGAGTTCCCACTCGCCTGTCTCGGGAGCGTAAAACCAGGCTGTGTAATCGGTATGGTTATTACCTGCCGGTTGGCCTTTCAACAGGAACCGGTAATTCGTGTCAGGCTTCCAGAAATAACGGCGGTAGCTCTGCCCGCCTGATCCCTCACCGCCGAATTTACCCGTGTATACACCCTCCCCTTTCTTGAGCAGCCGGATTCTCTGCTCTTCCGGAATTTCTCCCGGATTGTCGGTTTTGAAAGGACTCCACACCGAGAAAAGGATTCTTCGCTCCTCCAGCGAATTAACCTGGATCCCGAAATAACCTGCCCCGAAGCCGTTGGCCATAAAGTAGGAGCCTACTACGTCTTCTCCCTTCGGCACCCTCAATTCGCTGTAAAAGTAAGTGATGTCCCCCGCCTCGGCCGGGGCTTCGAATCGCAGGTGCACTGACGGACCGCGGCGCCCGAAATAGAAATCATCCCCGACATAAAAAACTTCTCCCCCGGCAGCCTCTCCCTCAATAAGTATATCCGTTATATCAGCAAAGATTTCCCCGGACTTTTCAACACCCCTGATATCAAGCCTCTGATAGCCGGACTCATTCACAGTGAAAGATCCAACCGCCGTGGATTCGAAACCGGTATTGGAAACAGTAACCGTTCTCGCTGCTCCTCCCAATTCAAATTCCAGGCGGGAAACTCCTGATTCAACCCTGGCTCGAACGGCGATCCTGATCTCCCCGGTCCTCTCGACTCGAAAAAAAGCGCGGATAACCGATTCGGGATCAGTCCAGTTTTCAACCCCGTTACGGGTAATGACACGGGGGCCTTCACTTTGCGCGGATCCGATTACCCAGCAGTTTCCGGCAGCCGGGATCGAAATCGCCTGACCGGCATTGGCAGCTTCCGATCCGATAAGGGCGGCACACAGTACAAAAAAAACAAAAAACATCTGGAATGCACCGAAACGATTCATCTCACGTCCTTTCAGGTTTGATTGAAGAATGACCGCCTCCTGTAAACATCAGGCCTCCGGGGTTTCCGAAAACCTACTTTTTACCGCTCACCAGGCTGTCAATTACCTCTATCATTTCGCTAAACTCATCTTCCTTGTAAAGCCTCGTCATAAAAGCAATTTTACCCTCTCTATCAATTATGACGTTCCTGGTGACACCCGCACCGGCCGCGGCAAAACGATAGAAAATGGAACCGTCGGGATCCAGGGTCAACGGATAGGTCACCCCAATCTCCTTCTGGAATTCTCTAACCCTTTCAGCCGGTTCGTCAAGGTCGATCCCGTAGAGGGCAAAGCCGGGATTATCGCGGTATTCAAGCCAGATATCCTCTTCAATGTGGGGCATCTCCCTTCGGCACACGCTGCACCAGCTTGCCGTAAACTGCAGCATCACAACCTTCCCCCGCAAATCCTTTATGTTCAACTTCGATCCGTCCAGCAGGAGAAGGTCAAAATCCGGAACCTCCTGTCCCGGGCGGACAATGTAGTCGTAGTCATCCGGGACCTCCTGCTGATACGGCTGAGCAAATAAGCTTCCGAAGATCAAACAAATAACAGCTGTAAGCAGAAAACCAATTCGGTTCCTCAAAATTCCTCCCTCTCTCCTGTAATGGTCAATTGCCGGGTGCCGGTAACTTTCAACCGGATCTTCCTTACCATAAGATCATATGCAACTTTTGGTTTCCATAAACTTGAACAGTTGCGAGTTGCAGTTGACAAGTCTCGCACCCCCCTCATCCTTAGTGTCAAGTCTTCCCCAGCGTACATTTCAACTCGGGGTCGGGGTCGCTATCGGTATCGGGAAAATACGCGAAGCTCTATGGAGCCGGGTTACGATTTACGGGTTGACGACTACGATCACGATAGCGAGTACGAAAACCATTCAGATAGTCACCTCGCCCAAGTTCCCCCTCTGTATGACTCGCCGAAAACGATGGCCTCACTAATAAGAATACACCTCTTCCAGGGCCTCCCTGACCTCGAGAAGAAAATCATGGACCTTCACCGCCGGATCCCCTTCTCCGAGGGTTTCGATCGGAATATAACCCCGGTAACCGGATTTTTTTATAATCTTGAACAAGCGGACCAGTTCGATTTTCCTGCTCTCGCCTTCAATCCAGATAAGCTCCTTCACCTGCCAGCTCACAGCGAATGGTATGGTCTGCTCGATCTGCAAATAAGGATCGCCTTCCCGAAAACTCCCGGTATCGAGTATGATCCCCGACCAGTCGGAATCAATCTTTTTCATCAGCTCAACAGCCTGGCCGGCATTCAGGATAAACTCATTGTGATTCTGGACGGCTACAATAACCCCGTGCTCCCTTCCGAACTCCGCGCACTCACGCACATCCCCTGCCAGCCATTCGGTCACCGCCTCGCGGGTATACCCCTGGTGATCCCCGCTCCCGGCGAAAATCCGGATGACCGGAGCCCCTAGCTTTTCGGCGGCGATGATCCACTCTTTCACCAGCCGGATTCCCTCCCGGCGACTGTTGATGTCGGGATCGGTAAAGTCGTTTCGAACTCCGGTACCACTGATCTCCAGCCCCAGGAGGAAGGCCTTCCGCTTGATTCGGTAAAGATAATCATCAGGCGGAACTTCGGGATAGCCGGGAAAATAGTAAGCGGTTATGTCGACGGCATCGAACCCTTCGGAGGCACAAAACTCCAGTAAACCGTCCAGGTCCATGGAACCATTCGCCAGAGGCGAGTTGAAAGAATAGGCGTTGAGGCTTGTCTTGATCCGGGACGGCAACCTTTCAGCCTCCCGCGGCTGGGCGCAGAGAAGACAGTTCCCAAGAAAAAGGACCGCTGTCACAAGTACCGCCCCCAGCCTCGCTGAGAACACACATTTTTCCGGATGATTCATTACTTCCTCCATATTCTGGTCATTTTAGCTCCTCGTGATCGCTCTCGCTATCGTTGTCGTTCTCGTTGATCGTAATTCCGTACTCCCTTTGGTGGGTCCGAGCTGCGATTTCCGATTACGAAACCGATCACGAGAGCGATCACGATTTTTGGGAAGGTCGTAATCCTGGCTGCTGGTTGGTTATTGGTAATAAGGCAGACCTGGCGGACAAAACGGCGGAGGAGTGTTCTTATCTTCACCCTGCGGATTCTCTATAACACCATTCAATGTTATCCTAATTAACCGTGATTTATACAACCTCAGGAGAAATTCTTGAACATCGGCAGCTGGCACCTGAAACCTGGGTACTGAAGGTGAGGAACGCCCAAATAGCCTCCCAGGTGAAACCGGGTCAATTCCTGATGGCCTCAATTGAGTCAAAGGATGAAACTCCTTCCCCGATACTGAAGAGAGCGCTTGCCGTGTACGGGACGGAACGGGAGGATTTAAGCCTGTTGATCCGGATCGAGGGAGACGGAACCAGGAAACTCTGCCAGGCGGCCCCCGGGAACAACCTGAACCTGGTCGGCCCGCTCGGAAACGGCTTCGACCTGGAGAGGGGAGTCGGCAGGTACAGCGTCATTGTCGCCGGAGGATCCGGAATCGCTTCCGTTTACCTCCTGGCACGCGAGCTGAGAAGAAAAGGCCGTGATGTATGCCTGGTTTACGGGGGGAGGAATGCCTTGGACCTGGCCGGGCTGGAAGATTTCCAGGCCCTCAAGATTCCGGTTCACACCTCAACCGAAGACGGGAGCGCTGGATTCCACGGAATGGTCACCGGAGCACTTCAGCAGGTTCTGTCCGGACTGGACGAAGCTCCTTTGAATATATACACCTGCGGCCCTAATCCGATGATGCGGGAAGTCAGCAACATCGCGAAAGTAAACTCCATTCCCTGCCAGCTGTCGGTTGAAATCAAGATGGCCTGCGGCTTCGGCGTGTGCCTGGGCTGCGCTGTCAAAACCACCGAGGGAAACCGCCTGGCCTGCACTCAAGGGCCGGTCTTTGACGCCTCCCGATTCATCTGGGAGGATTTCGCCGGAAACAGGGAGGAGCGGTCATGAAAAATAATCCCGACCTCAGCGTTTCCGTCTCCGGCCTGCAATTCAGGAACCCGGTAATTACAGCATCCGGAACCTTCGGCTACGGAATTGAATTCTCCCCCTTTTTCGACCTTTCCCTGCTGGGAGGAATCTGCACCAAGGGGATCTCACTGGAGCCCCGCCCGGGAAACAACCCGGGCAGGATCATCGAAACCCCTTCCGGCATGCTCAACGCTATCGGCCTGGAAAACGTGGGCGTGCAGTCATTCATCGATGACAAACTCCCCGGCCTGGATGGATATGACACTCACATCATCGCCAACATCCTCGGCAAAAGCGTTGATGAATTTGTGGAAATCACCGAAAGGCTGAACCCCTGCGCAAAAGTAAGCGCCCTGGAGATCAATATCTCCTGCCCCAATGTCGCCCAGGGAGGTCTGCAATTCAGCCAGGACCCTGAAATGGCAGCCCAGGTGACCCGTGCGGTGAAAGAAATCTCCGTCAAACCTGTATGGGTCAAGCTCTCTCCCAATGTCACCGATATATCAAGCTTTGCCAGGGCTTGCGAAGATGCCGGTGCCGACGCCCTGACCCTGGTAAATACTTTTGTCGGCATGTCGATCGATGTACACCGCAGAAGGCCGATGCTCTCCAATGTCATCGGAGGACTCTCCGGCCCGGCAATCCGCCCCCTGGCCGTCCGCCTCGTCTACCAGGCCTCCCGCGCCGTTGCGATCCCGGTTGTCGGAATCGGCGGCATCGTCAGCGCCCGCGACGCCCTGGAATTCATAATAGCCGGGGCCACGGCAGTCCAAGTCGGAACCGCCAATTTTATCGACCCCCTGGCCTCGGTGAAGATTCTGGAAGGATTGGAGACTTACTGCCGCGAACAGGGGATTTCAAACATCAGAGAACTGGTTGGCTCCCTGGAGCTTCCCGGGCCTGATGGATTTGTCTATTACTGATATACCTGAGATGCCCCTGGCGCCGGCCGCCGGGCGGACATCGTGCGAATGAATGCAATGAAAAAAACAACCCGGGACCCCAAAGAACACCTGATAATCGCCCTTGATGTCCCCGGGCGCGACGAGGCCCTGAGACTGTCCGAATGCCTTGCCGGAAAGGTGGGTTATCTCAAGATCGGCCTTCAGCTTTTTACCGCCTGCGGACCCGAAATAGTCAGGGAAATCCGCTCCATGGGGAACGAGATCTTCCTGGACCTGAAACTGCACGATATCCCGAACACAGTTGCCGGCGCCGTTCGTGAATCCGCCCGCCTCCAGGTCAGCCTTCTGACCCTCCACACCATGGGAGGGCCTGCAATGATGAGGGCCGCGTCCGAAGCAGCCAGGGAAGCGGAAACCATTCCGGGGGCAGTTCCGCCCCGCCTCCTGGGCGTGACGGTACTGACCAGCATCGACCAGGCGGAGGCTGAGAAAGTGGGAATGTCCGGATCTATAGAAAGCATGGTCCTTCGCCTCGCCAACCTGGCCGATGCGTCAGGGATTGACGGAATTGTCTGCTCTCCGCTGGAACTCGATTCCCTTGCCGCCAACCGTCCGGGAAAATTATTCTTTGTCACCCCCGGAATTCGGCCGGCAGGATCATCCGCCGATGACCAGAGCCGAATTACCACCCCCGCCCAGGCCATCGCCGGAGGAGCCAGGCACCTGGTGGTGGGCCGTCCGGTCACCAGATCCGAAAATCCAGCGACAGCCGCCTCCCGAATCGTGGAAGAAATCGCCCTGGAGCTGGAATCCGGAAAGGGAGCAAACAAAAATTCTCAATAATCGCTGTCGACCCGCTCCCTGGTGCCGAATGATCTAATCCCCAGAACCCGGAAGTCATCCCGTATATCAGGACTCTCGACGTTGATCGCGTTGATCTTCGATGCCAGGGAATCAAATACCATCCGGCTGACAGGCTCGAGTTTGAAAAGGTTTTCCCCCAGTTCGACACTGACCTTCTCAGGCTGCCTGAAATCTTCGAATTCCCCAACCAGGTCAACTCCGATAAAACTGTTTCCCAGCACCCGCAGGTAGTTCGTCAAATAAGGCTCTCCTTCAACCCCGGTATCGATCGAAAACCTCTCCACTTCCGCCGTCTGCCCCGCGGAATTGACCAGGTTCACCTGGACAGGACGAAAATCCCATTCGCCCCGGTCCAGAGTGATTATGTTAAGTATCGGAATGGCCCGGTCATAAGGATTGGGCACGATTTCAAGGGTCCAGATGAAGTGGGTGTCGATAAAGACGAAACTGGAGGACTGCACCCCCTGGGCAGGGACCGCAAAAGCGGGTGCCGGTGCGGCAAGGCTGAAAACGAGGGCAGCCGACAGGAATATGTACCTGAATCTCTCCATAACCCAAATTCTACCCGAAACCCAGGGAGGAGATAAGGAGAAGGTTGAGATGGAAACAAGGTCGACACCCGAAAATCGACACCCGGCAATTGGCATTCGACACTATCCCCCGGCACGATTCGTGAATCTTCTTTTCACCGATCCGGTTGGATGCCACATCCCGAAACTTGAGATTTTCAATTTGATACGAGATTTCTCACTCCAAGGGCAGGGCCGAAGGCCCCTCTCTCGTCCCCCGACAAAGGAGGGGGACGAATTCAGCCCAGGGCGGAGGATCCCCCGGGAGGGGGAACCGGAGCCCTGGGTCAGAGGCGTCGCGCGAGACATCACGGAGTGCCGAAGGCACGGCTTTCTACCAAAAGCTCCAGCCACTACGACGCCGCCGGGTCCGGCACGCCGAGCCGCCGGGATTCGATCCTGATAATCTCCCGCAGGTCGTCGATGACTATCACGCCTTCATCTCCGGACGCATCGTAATTGCCCGGAAGCAGATACCTCGAGCCTATTCCGGCAGCCTTTGCCGCCTGCATGTCTGAATCCTTGTCACCAACCATTATCGAAGCAGGCAGATCGATGTAGTGCTTGTCCGCGGCTGCCAGCATCATTCCCGGCTCGGGCTTCCGGCAATTGCAGGGCCCGGAAACAGGTGGGTAGTGAGGACAGAAATAAAAATCATCTATCTTGATTCGGTGAAAGCTGAACTTCTCCCTGATAAATTCATGCACCTTGAGGACATCCTCGGCCTGGTACAGGCCGCGGGCAATTCCGGACTGGTTGGAAACGATGATGATCTTCCATTTCCGGGAGGTGAAAAACCTGCCCAGTTCCAGGATTCCTTTCTGGAAAATGATCTCTTCGCTTTTCCAGACAAATCCATGGTCTTCATTGACTATGCCGTCCCGGTCCAGAAACAGTGCCCTGCTGCGCATCCTCTCCCTCTCCTCATCCTTCTTCTCTTTCATCAAGCAGTTTCCTGTAGGCGTCAACCGCCAATCGATCACACCTCTCGTTCTCCGGATGGCCGCTGTGTCCCCTGACATGCTCAAAAGAGGCGTCATGTTTCTCGAGAAGCCGGTCCAGTTCCTGCCAGAGATCGACATTTTTCACCGGCTTCAGGCCGCTGGAAGTCTTGCGTTGCCAGCCCCGGGCCTTCCAGCCGGGCAGCCATTTTTCCATCCCGTTCTTGACGTAGCTGCTGTCGGTTATTATGCGGACACTGACCGGCCTGCGCAGGGCCCTGAGCCCTTCTATCACGGCCTGCAGTTCCATGCGGTTATTGGTTGTATCCATCTCGGCTCCCGAACCCTCCTTCTCCTTGCCGGTCGGGACATGTCTCATGACATACCCCCACCCGCCCGGACCGGGATTACCGGTGCAGCCGCCATCCGTAAAAAGCAATACTTCGCTCTGTTTCATACTCTCCGATCAATCGCGCAGTTCACATCGAGGCCCTCAGTAGTATCGGCAAATACTGTTCCCGTTCCATGGGGTTCGGATCAGCATCAGGCCATTCTGGCATGCCTGACACATTCAGGAGAATCGTTCCTGACATTATTCACAAGGGTGCTGACAGGGTGGACATCGAACCTTGCCTCCGCGCCAACGCCCAAAAGGCCCAGGGCCTCCCGGGGGCCCGTGTCAGGTGAAAGCCATTCACTGAAATCAGGGGAATCAATGGGGACCGGCATTCTGTGATGATAGCGGGCCATCTGCGGATTGGCAGCCCGGGTAATGATCGAATAAGTGTGGAGAACGGTCTCTCCGTCAGTGAATTCATCCCAGATCCCGGCCAGGCCCAATAAAGGGCTTTCAGTCTGAAAGAAATAAAAAGGCTTCTTGCCGGATGAGGTCTGTTTCCACTCGAAAAAACCGCTGGCCGGGATCAGGCATCGGCGATACTTGAAAGGTCCTCGAAATGAAGGTTTACCGGCTATCGTTTCGGAACGCGCATTAATCATGCGGCTCCCGATTGAAATGTCCTTGCTCCAGGAAGGTACCAGGCCCCACTTCATCATATCCGCTACCCTGCGTCCCTCCTCAGGGTCATGAAACACGACCGGGGCGAACTGGGTGGGAGCCACGTTGTAGCGAGGCGGTATCTTCAGGTCATCGACTTCAAAAAAATCCGGGATCAGTTCAGTATGGGTTATCGCGTATCGTCCGCACATTGTCCTTCTAGTTATCCAGGGGAAGAAAAGAATACCTGTCAGCATAGAAAAGCATCTGTCCGGCAAAATCGTCAGGGTATTCGATCCGCACAGCGTTCACCTTTCCGTCAGAACCGATTTCAGCGGTCAGGAAGGGATTAATGAATCCGGCATAGGGAGCCCGGTTCAGCGTGGCATAACGATCACGGACTTCCTGGTGAATTTCAGGGTCCAGCTTTACTCCATAACTTTCCACCAGTTCCTTTCCGCTTTCATAATCGCCTTCGGATTTGATCCTCTGGACCTCCGCAAGCAGTTCCCCGAAAAGTTCCCGCAGAGCCTCGTAATCATTGATCTGGTAATAGGTCTTGCCGTCTTTCTCCAGCCTGGCGATCACCTGTTCATCCAGGCCCCGCTCATAAACCCACGTGGAAATCAGCTGGCGGTTGCGCATGTGCGCCTGCTCCAGGTTATCACCCG
>Ga0180430_10005606_pt1 | contig 10394 bp, 11 predicted proteins | sample SS_ome_9_FD_132999 | JGI IMG/M metagenome (GOLD analysis project Ga0180430, IMG submission 132999) | Hypersaline lake sediment archaeal communities from the Salton Sea, California, USA - SS_1_S_2 metaG | ecosystem: Environmental > Aquatic > Non-marine Saline and Alkaline > Hypersaline >... | reverse complement strand
GCAGTGGTGGTACGGACATAACGCGGTCGGTTTCTTCCTGTCTGCCGGCTTCCTTGGCATGATGTACTACTTCGTACCGAAGCAGGCGGGCCGCCCGGTCTTCTCCTACCGCCTCTCTGTCGTGCATTTCTGGGCACTGATCTCCACTTACATGTGGGCCGGTCCTCACCACCTGCACTACACGGCACTGCCAGACTGGACCCAGACCATGGGTATGGTCTTCTCGCTGATCCTGCTGGCACCGTCCTGGGGCGGCATGATCAACGGCATTATGACCCTGTCCGGCGCATGGCATAAGCTGCGCACCGACCCGATCCTGAAGTTCCTCATCGTATCCCTGTCCTTCTACGGCATGTCCACCTTCGAAGGCCCGATGATGTCCATCAAAACCGTTAACGCTCTGTCGCACTACACCGACTGGACCGTTGGCCACGTACACTCCGGTGCACTCGGCTGGGTTGCGATGATTTCAATCGGCTCGATGTACTACCTGATCCCGCGCATGTTCGGTAAAGAACAAATGTTCAGCAAAGGCCTGATCGAAGTGCACTTCTGGATCGCCACTATCGGTGTTGTGCTGTACATCGCCGCCATGTGGATTGCCGGTGTCATGCAGGGCCTGATGTGGCGCGCAGTCAACGCGGATGGCACCCTCACCTACTCCTTCATCGAGTCGGTCGAGCGTTCCTACCCGTTCCACTACGTTCGCCTGCTTGGCGGTGCCATGTTCCTGTTTGGCATGCTCATCATGCTCTACAACGTCCTGAAGACCGTCTCTGATGCCAAGGCTGTCGACGACGCAATTCCGGCGCCGGCCGCTCACTAAGGAGGATCAGAAATGTCTCACGAAAAAGTCGAAACAAATGTTGGCCTGATGGCCATCCTGATCGTTCTCGTGATCAGTGTTGGCGGCCTGGTGGAGATCGTTCCGCTGTTTGCACTGGACGAGACCACCAGCCCGGCACCCGGCGTCAAGAAGTACGACGCACTGGCCATTGAAGGGCGTGATGTGTATGTCCGCGAAGGTTGCTACAACTGCCACTCGCAGATGATCCGTCCGTTCCGTGCAGAGACAGAGCGCTACGGCCACTACTCGGTTGCCGGGGAGTCGGTTTACGACCACCCGTTCCAGTGGGGCTCCAAGCGTACTGGACCTGACCTGGCGCGTGTTGGCGGTCGCTACAGTGACGACTGGCACTACGTTCACCTGATGAATCCGCGTGACGTGGTACCCGAGTCCAATATGCCGGCTTATCCCTGGCTGGACGAGCAGGTCATCGACGGCGAACTCACTGGCAAGAAGATGGAAATGTTGAATATCGCTGTTGGCGCCACCTGCCCGAACTGCGAGCTGTACTCAGAAGAAGAGATCGCAGCAGCCAAGACGGAAGTCGCGGGTAAAACCGAGATGGAAGCCATCATCCACTACATGCAGGGCCTCGGTCTTGCATCCAAGCAGTGGTAAAGGAGGCACGAAATGATAGATATCAATGATTTCCGTGCCTGGCACACTGTAGTGTTAATGGCGTTGTTCATCGGCATCCTCGTTTGGGCTTACAGCAAAGGTCGCAAATCCTCTTTTGAAGAGGCAGCGAACCTGCCGTTCGCAGATGAGAGCCTACACGCTCAATCCGTTGCTCATATGAAAGAAGAAGAGCAAGCAAAAGAGGAGAAGAAGTCATGAGCACATTTTGGAGTTTATGGATCATTATCCTCAGTGCACTCAACATTGCTGGTTGCCTGTGGTTGATCCGCTGGACGATGAAGAAGCGTGCCGGTGAAGCTGCCGAAGGCGACACCACCGGCCATAGCTGGGATGGCGATCTCCAGGAGTACAACAACCCTCTGCCGCGCTGGTGGCTCTGGTTGTTCTACATCACCCTGGTCTTCGCTGTTGTCTACCTGGTCCTGTACCCGGGTATGGGTAACTGGAAGGGTGTTCTCGGCTGGTCTTCTCATGGGAGTCAGTACCAGGCTGAAATGGACGCCGCAGCACAAAAGTACGACCCGATCTACGAGAAGTACGCTGCAGTTTCCATCGAAGATCTGGCCTCCGGCGAGGAATACAAGGAAGCCCGCGATATGGGTAAGCGTCTGTACCTGACCTACTGCATGCAGTGTCACGGTTCTGACGCAGGCGGTGCCAAGGGCTACCCGAACCTGACCGATGAGGTTTGGAACTGGGGCGGTTCGCCGGCTCAGATCAAGACCTCTATCGCAATGGGTCGGAAAGCATTGATGCCTGCCCACGGCCATCTCGACGAAGCCACCATCAGCACCCTGGTCAGCTATCTGACCGGCGATGAAACGGCGGCAGAAGCTGGCCAGGCGGCATTCATGACCTCGGGTTGCGTTGGTTGCCATGGGATCGACGGCAAAGGTAACCCGATCCTCGGTGCTCCCAATCTGATGGATGAGGACTGGTTGTTCGGTGGAGGCCCCAGCGCAATCACCAAGTCCATCGTGGAAGGACGCAACGGCGAAATGCCCGCGCACCAAGAGCTGTTGGGTGACAACAAGGTTCACCTGTTGACAGCATACGTTTACAGCCTGTCGAAGTAAGGCTGGGATACCGGGCGACCCAGCAGGGTTGCCCGGTTACCACCACCCTCTTACTCTGGCAGGCCCGAATAACTGAAATAAGGATTGTCCTGTGCCTACTCAGCCTGCCACCTCAAGCCAATCGGATCAGATTCCGGCTATCCAGAACCTCATCTCTGTTCTTTGGCCATCTTTCCTGACCGCCGCCGCCGCAACCATCGTCTTCTTTACCCTGTTTGACCCGGTTCAACTCGGTCGACTTCTGGGGCTGGAGTTGTCGCGCATGGCCGGTTACACCGGGGGCTTCTTCGCTTTCTGGTTCCTCACTTCAATCAGCTGCGCACTGACGTGCTATTTCCGCCGTCCGTGTCATCGTGTTTCATCTGTAGACAGAGAGTAATAATGAGCAGTAACGAGAACAAACCTGCATCGGCACAGGATGCTGCGCTCGAGGACGAGCTGTATAAAAAGCGCGAGAAACTCTATGTTCGTGAAGTTCACGGCATCTGGGCCAAAATGCGCAATCTCGCCATGTTTTCCCTTCTGGGCCTTTATTATGGGTTGGCCTGGATCAACTGGAATGGCCAGCAGATCGTTTTGTTTGACCTGCCCGCCCGACAGTTCCACATTTTTGGATTCACCTTCTGGCCGCAGGATTTCATTTACCTCTCGGCCCTGCTGATCATCGCCGCATTGGCGTTGTTCATGTTTACTGCCCTGGCCGGGCGCTTATGGTGTGGTTACGCCTGTCCACAAACCGTGTGGACCGAGATCTACATGTGGATGGAGCGCCTCGTGGAGGGTGACTCACGCAAACGCAAAAAGCTCGATAATGGCCCGCGTGACTTCAACTTCTATCGTATCAAGACCTCCAAGCACCTGGTCTGGCTGGTATTTTCCCTTTGGACTGGTTTCACCTTCGTGGGTTATTTCACCCCGATCCGCGAGTTAGCCGAGAGTCTTGTTACTTTCAACCTTGGCCCCTGGGAAACCTTCTGGATTTTGTTCTACGGTTTTGCCACGCATGGCAACGCCGGATTCATGCGCGAACAGGTATGCATTTACATGTGTCCCTATGCGCGTTTCCAAAGCGCCATGATTGACAGAAACACGCTGATGATCAGTTACGATCCAAAGCGTGGCGAGCCGCGTGGCACACGTAAGAAAGGTGTCGACCCCAAGTCTGTCGGCAAAGGCGACTGCATCGATTGCAGCCTGTGCGTGCAGGTCTGCCCGACCGGCATTGATATCCGTAACGGCCTGCAGTACCAGTGTATTGGTTGTGCGGCCTGTATCGATGTCTGTGATGAAGTGATGGACAAGATGGGTTACGAGAGAGGCCTGATCAAGTACACGACCGAAAATGCACTCGAAGGTCAGAAGACCAAAATCATGCGCCCGCGCATGTTCGTGTACATCGGCATCATCAGTATCGTCTCTCTGATGTTGTTCTACGCTCTGTTGACCCGCGTACCTCTTGAAGTGGATATCATCAGGGACCGGAGCGCCTTGTTTACCGAAAATCGTCAGGGCCTGATCGAAAACGTGTACAACCTCAAAGTCATCAACATGGACAAAGATGATCATCTGTACACGATCACGGTGGATGGCCTGGACGGCATTGAAGTCAAAGGTGGGGCCTCGGTTGAAGTCTCCACGGGTGAAGTTGCTGACCTGCCTCTGCGCGTTCAGGTGCCACCTGGCTCGATAAAGGCACGCAGTAACGAGATTTACTTCAACATCACCACCAATGATGGATCCGGGATTGAGTTGCGTGAACCTGCCCGGTTCCTTGGCCCCGTGCAGCGATGAACTCCTGACTTCATTCGCTGACTAAAAACAAGCCGGGGAAACCCGGCTTGTTTGCGCTAAGATTCGCCAATCCTCTTCAACGAAAAATACAGAGAAACGCCATATGGCTTCTGAGAGCCCGGAAGACCTCAACCCCCCTCCCTGGTACAAACAATTCTGGCCTTGGTTCATCATGGCCCTCCCCGCCTCGGTTGTGGTGGCATCGATGTTCCTCATAAAGGCCGCCGTGGACAGCAATGACGGCCTGGTGAGCAAGGACTACTACAAGGAAGGTAAAGCGATTCACATGGATGCCAGCGCGCGGCAAAAGGCGCGCGACCTTGGCATTGTGGCGGACATTGAATTCACTCAAGCCGAGCAACTGATTCGCGTCACTGTGAACTCTGACTCGCTGGAGGCTATCGGTTCGCTGCAACTGGCTTTGCGACATCCCACCCGCGCGGGCAAAGACTCATTTTTGGACTTGCAGCCGGTCGGCCCCAAAACCTACCAGGCACCAATGCCCGACCTGTCCTCAACCCCTAACTGGAACGTTGAACTGATTGCCAAAGAAGCGGCCTGGGAATTGCGTGGACGCGCCAACCTGGGCACCGACGAAAAGCTAACTTTGCAATAACCGTGCAATCCGCCACCTTTTCAGGTGGCGGCGCTCATTACGACAGCGCAGGTATCAGTTTGTCTGCCCGCGCCAAACAGCAGCCCCTCCGCAGGCCTTATCGATCGCTTCCAGACGCGACTCATGCTCAGATATCTCCTGCTCACTGGCGCGAATCACTCTGAGAGGCGGTCTGTCAGTAGACAGGCGACGGATTTTTCCAACCTCCTGCCCCTCTCCACTCTCTTCTTCGCTCTCCAATGTCAGGGCTTTCTGACCGCCCGTCATCGCAAGGTAGACGTCTGCCAGGATTTCCGAGTCGAGCAACGCACCGTGCTTGGTGCGATGGGCGTTGTCGATATCGTAGCGACTGCAAAGCGCATCCAGGCTGTTGCGCTGGCCCGGATGCATCTCCCGCGCCATCACCAGGGTATCGGTCACTTCGCACAAGGATGCCGTCGTCAGCTTACCCGGTAATCGGGAAAACTCCGCGTCAATGAAGCCGACGTCGAACGGTGCGTTATGGATAATGACCTCTGCACCCCCCAGGTAGTCGGCAAACTCCTGTGCGACGTCCTCGAAACGCGGCTTGTCCGCCAGGAATTCATTGGTGATCCCGTGCACCTCGATCGCTGCCTCATCGATCTCACGATCCGGCTGCAGGTACACATGAAAATTATTGCCAGTGAGGCGACGCCCTATCAGCTCGACACAACCGATCTCGATGATCCGGTGTCCCTGAGAAGGCTCAAGACCCGTGGTTTCCGTATCCAGAACGATCTGGCGTTTGGTCTCATCAGTCATTTGAGAATTTCCTCCACACCACGGTTTGCCAGGTCATCCGCTCTCTCGTTTTCGTTGTGTCCAGCGTGCCCTTTCACCCAGGCCCATTCCACCTGATGCTTGCCCACTTCCTCATCCAGCGCCTGCCATAGGTCGGCGTTTTTGACCGGTTTTCTGGCGGCCGTTTTCCAGCCGTTGCGTTTCCAGTTGTGAATCCACTGAGTGATGCCGTTCTTGACATACTGCGAATCCGTGGTGACACGAACGTGACTGGCCCGGCTCAATGCCTGCAACCCCTGGATAACCGCCATCAGCTCCATGCGATTGTTGGTGGTATCCAGTTCACCCCCGAACAGCTCTCTTTCGGCATCCCCGTAGCGAAGCAATGCCCCCCAACCTCCAGCACCTGGATTGCCTTTACAGGCCCCATCAGTGAACAGCTCAACCACTTGTGACATATACACCTCAGTCAGGACTACGTTGCACACCATTGCGCGCAGAAGGTTCTATCGCTCTGGGTCCCAGTACCCTCAACCCTCCCCACGGAGAGCGAATCGGCCGCACGGTGGAAACACGCTTGACCGCTCTCACCGCATAAACACCGGCGACCATGGGCCAGATGCGACGCCCCGTCACCTCCAGAGACGCGATCCTTCTGGCCCAACTCTCACGGCGCAATGGAGGGGATATCGCACAAACATCTGTGCACTCAATGTCAAAACCCAACAGACCCAGCCAATCGACGATACGCCGATAGGATAGGAAATGCCCGCACCAAGGCACGGAACCACGCCAGCGCAACGCCAGTCGCCAGACACCCCAGAGACTGAACGGGTTGAAACCCAGGATTAACACCCGCCCCTCTGGAATCAAGATTCTCTCGACCTCTCGCAACACCTGGTGAGGATCGAGTGCAAAATCCAGGGTATGTGGCAACACCACCAAGTCAACCGAGTCGCTCGCTAACGGCAGTTGCTCACCGCGAGCACAGGCAGAAGCATCAGGAACCATCTCACCGCAATGGTCAAGCAATGACCGATGCTTGATCGGACATTGTTGAAAAGCTCCCAGACCCAGGCCGTAATCCTGCACCTGTACCAGGTGATATCCAAAGACATCCTCACTCAAGCGTTCCAGCAACTCGCGCTCAGCGTTGCAAAGGCGTGCGCCGGCACCGTAAGAGAACCAATCGCGCAACGCAACGTGCAGTTCCTGCTGACTTTTTTCGCAAATGGATGGCGAACCCATGTGGCTGGTCTGCCCTCTGAGAATTCCGTATAGTTGCGCGCCATGGAAAAAAAATCCCAGCACGGTTTACAAGCCGATTCTGAACAATCACGATCAACCCGGCAATGGTTGTCGCGCAGCTTCGCAATCGTCCTGGCTGGGATGAGCATCGCCTCTCTGAGCGGGTGTTTCAACTCCGCCCCCAAGAAACCTTCGGCGCAGCCCAACCTGGGCGGCGAACCTGAACAGGTTGTGGATAGCAACCCGGAACACCAGCCCAACAATGAGGCGACGGTCTCGTCTCAGCAACTCAATGCACCGGGCAAGGAATACGGGGATTTATGGGCGAGACTGCGTCCGCAGTTGCGACTGGGAGCCATCGATCACCCGCGCATTCAAGCTGAAATCCGTCGCCTGCAACACAGCCCCTCCTCGTTCTATGCACTGATCAGCCGCGCGGAGCCCTTTCTCCACCACATCATTGAGCGGGTCGAGCAACGTGGATTACCCGCCGAGATTGCCCTGCTGCCGGCAGTGGAGAGTGGATTCCGTCCATACGCTTACTCTCCCCATGGGGCTGCCGGTCTATGGCAATTCATGCCTGCTACCGGACGCAGCCTGGGATTGCGCCAGGACTGGTGGTACGACGGCCGACGTGATGTTCTGGCAGCAACAGACGCTGCACTGGAATACCTGGAACGCCTGAACAAGCGATTCGACGGCGATTGGCTACATGCACTTGCTGCCTACAATGCCGGTGGCGGGACTGTCAGCCGCGCCTTGCGCAAAGCGCGTGAAAAGCAGGCCTCCACTGCATTCTGGGACCTGGATTTACCCCGCGAGACCGATCACTATGTGCCACGCCTGCTGGCGCTGGCGGAAGTGATCACGGATCCGGGCCGCTACGGCCTGGCTCTACCCTCCCTGGAGAACCGTCCCTATTTTGAGCGCGTGGCCGTGGGCAGCCAGATTGATCTCCAGATTGCCTCGCAACTGGCTGACATTCCTCTGCAAGACCTGTTGACGATCAACCCCGGCTTCAACCGCTGGTCTACCCATCCGGAAGGCCCACATCATCTTCTGCTACCGATAAGCAACGCGAAATCCTTCGCAAAGTCACTGGCTGAGCTGCCACCGGAGCAGCGGCTGCGCTGGAAGCATCATCGTATTGCCAAGGGGGAGAACCTTGGCCGTATCGCGCGGGCATACTCCGTCACCATCAAGGCCATCCAGCAAGCCAACAACCTGAATGGTCACAACATTCGTGCTGGGAAGACCCTGATTATTCCGCTTTCTGAGAGCATTGCCTCTGCACTGCCTTCGAGAAAACTGGGTGTTTCCCGCTCACGCGTGCGCTACCAGGTCCGCAAGGGCGACTCACTGTATAAAATCGCGCGCAAATTCAATGTAAAGATTGCAGATCTGCGACGCTGGAACCGTGTTGGACGCTACATTAAACCAGGCCAGCGCCTGACTGTTTTCGTCAACCCGATAAGCCAGACCCTGTAAGCGCTAGTCGTCTTCACCGGACATTGCGAGGTGATAGCGGCGCACGAGCGATGCGGTGGAGCAGTCCACATCCGGGGTACAGGCAGTCTTCTTGAAATTCTGCAGAATGTGGCCAGCGAGCTGCTTGCCGAGCTCGACACCCCACTGGTCGAATGAGTCCACCCCCCAGATGATGCCCTGCACAAACACTTTGTGTTCATACAGGGCTATCAGTGCGCCGATAACGCGCGGGGTTATCTTCTCAGCAACCAGCATGTTGCTGGGACGATTGCCTGGGAAAACCCGGTGCGGTAATAACTGCTCGATGCATTCATCACCCACCTGGGCTTCGCGCATCTCTGCCAAAGCTTCTTCCCGGGTGCGTCCACGCATCAAGGCCTGCGCCTGCGCAAGGCAGTTGGCTACCAGCTTGTCATGATGGCTGCCGATCGGATTGTGACTGCGCAAGGGCAGTATGAAATCGGTCGGAATCAGGCGCGTCCCCTGATGAATCAGCTGAAAGAATGAATGCTGGGCATCGGTTCCCGGCTCTCCCCACACCACCGGTCCGGTCTGGTAAGCGACGGGCACCCCATCGCGCGTAACGCGCTTGCCGTTGCTCTCCATGTCCAATTGCTGCAGGAATGCCGGCAGGTAGCGCAGATACTGGTCATAGGGAATAACGGCATAAGAGTCGGCATCTCCGAAATTGGTATACCAGATACCCAGCAACGCCATGATGATGGGCATATTGGATTCCGGCGGCTCTTCCACGAAATGCTCGTCCATGTCGTGAGCGCCCAGCAAAAGTTCTTCGAAATTCTCCATGCCGACTGCCAACGCGATCGGCAGTCCGATGGCCGACCAGAGAGAATAGCGACCACCAACCCACTCCCAGAACTCAAACATATTACTCGGATTGATTCCGAATTCAGTGACGGCCTTGGTGTTGGTCGATACCGCGACAAAATGACGCTCGACTGCTGCCTCGTTGAACAGCCCCTTGACCAGCCAATCCCGCGCAGACTCCGCGTTGGCAATGGTTTCCTGGGTGGTGAACGTCTTGGAGGCAATGACAAACAGGGTGGTTGCCGGGTTCAGGTTGCGCACCGTCTGCGCCAGGTGCGAGCCATCCACGTTCGATACAAAATGCACTCTCAGATCATCCCACTGATAGGGACGCAAGGCTTCGCACACCATCTTGGGACCAAGACTGGAACCACCGATCCCGATACTCACGATGTCGCTGATGCGCTGCCCGGTGTAACCCAGCCAGCGTCCGCTACGCACATCATCAGTGAACGTCCGCATGCGTGACAGCACCGAACGGATGTCCGGCATGATGTCGCGTCCCTCATATTGGTATTCCCGATAACCGAGGTTGCGCAACGCCATGTGCAGCACCGCCCTGCCCTCCGTGGTGTTCACCTTGTCACCACCCAGCAGACGGTCCCCCCATTTTGACAACTCGGCTGCACGCGCAAGATCGAGAAGCAAATCCATGCCCTCGTCGTCGATCAGGTTCTTCGAGTAATCAAGGTGAATACCACATGCCGACAGGCTGAAACGTTCGCAGCGTTTGATATCTGTTTCGAACAGGTCGCGCATGTGCATACTGCTGCGCATAAAGGCCCAGTGTTCCTGAAGTGCTTTCCACTCGGGAGTCTGGTCAATTGATCGCGTTTCCTGTTTCATATTTAGGAGAATTCTTCGCCGTACTGGAATATTCTGCGCGCAGTATAGGTGAATTGCCTTACGATTTGGCGTCATCGGTCAAAAGCCGAGCCCGGTTTTTGACTCAGCGCAACCCCTTCAGTGGGGTACCAAAAGACTTGTTGGAGTAGTCATGAGCGATCCATTTGTAGAAGCCTGTATTAAGCGGGACAAGCACCTGAGAAGTCGGGTGAAACTGTTCGGCCGCATGCTGGGCGAAGTCATCGAGACACAG
>Ga0180430_10005605_pt1 | contig 10396 bp, 7 predicted proteins | sample SS_ome_9_FD_132999 | JGI IMG/M metagenome (GOLD analysis project Ga0180430, IMG submission 132999) | Hypersaline lake sediment archaeal communities from the Salton Sea, California, USA - SS_1_S_2 metaG | ecosystem: Environmental > Aquatic > Non-marine Saline and Alkaline > Hypersaline > Sediment... | reverse complement strand
TAGGCATAACCCGGGAGCCGATTAAGGGAATCTCGCTGGAGAATGCGAATCGTACGAGTAGTCTGGACGAGGAGGACATCGTGTACAAGACCATTCTGGTTCCACTGGACGGATCGAAGCGCGCGGAGGCGATTCTGCCCCATGTGGAGGAATTGGCTCAGCGCTACGAGGCTGAAGTCGTTTTCGTGCGCGTGCTTGAGCCCATTCCGTACGTCTCCGGCCCTGAAGGGACGCCGGTCACCCTGCGGGAGCAGGAGTTGGAGCTCCGCCGGAAGGATGCAGAGCAGTATCTCAAGGCCCGACGAGGCGAGTTCGTGGAGAAGGGAATCGAGGCGAAGGGGGTTGTCTTCCAGGGACCCGTGGTGGAGGCGATCACGGACGCGGCGGAGCGTGAGGGAGCGGATTTGATCGCCATTGCTAGCCACGGCAGGAGTGGGTTGGCGCAATGCTTCTACGGGAGCGTGGCCGCCGGCGTGCTCAACCGTGCCGATCGGCCCCTGCTGGTCATCCGCTCGCTGAGCGAGAAGTAGGGGACAAGAAGAGGGAGGGTGAGGTGTCTGACGATCTGCTGAAGGTCGCGACTTACAACGCGAACTCAATTCGAGCGCGGATGGATTTGATCGTCGACTGGTTGGATCGGGAGGGCCCCGATATCGTCTGTGTCCAGGAGACGAAGGTGCAGGATCAGGACTTCCCGGAGGAGCCCAACCGGGATGCCGGGTATCATGTCGTCTATCGGGGACAGAAGTCACACGCCGGGGTCGCCATCATCAGCCGGATGGAGATGGAGGAGGTCGCCTACGGCTTCGACGACGGCGGTGAGCCCGATGAACCACGGCTCATCCGCGGGGTCTACGCGGACGTGCGGGTGGTGAACACCTACGTGCCTCAAGGGCGTTCCGTGGATTCCGAGCATTTCGAGTATAAGCTTGAGTGGTTCGACCGGCTAAAGGATCTCTTCCATCGTCACTATGATCCTGACGAGCCGGTCCTTTGGATGGGGGATTTCAACGTGGCCCCTGAGCCGATCGACATCTACGATCCACAGGGCAAGGCGAACCACGTCGACTTCCATCCGGATGCCCGCACGGCACTCGACGAGGTGAAGGCGTGGGGTTTCGTGGACGTCTTCCGACACCATCACCCCGATGAGGAGGACCAGTACACGTACTACGACTACCGGGCGAAGGATCCGATCGAGCGGGGCGTGGGCTGGCGCGTGGACCACGTCTGGGCTACCGAACCCTTGGCGGTCGTGTCAACCGAGTCGTGGATCGACTTCGACGCCCGCCGTGCCGAGCGCCCGTCGGATCACACGTTCCTGGTGGCGTCGTTCGATTTAGACAAGCTCTCAAAGGCGTGACACAGAGATCACAGAGGACGCACAGAGAGGCAGAGAGATAGAAAAGGATCTCCCCTAAGTCGCTCTCTGCGTAACTCTGTGTTATGCCTGGTACAAAGGAGGACTATGTGTCAAGCAACAGTCTATCTGGGTGAGGAGGAAGTGGCGCGGGAGGTGACCGGGCTGACGCCGGTCGAGGAGGGCGTGCGGTTGACGTCGTTCTTCGAGGAACCGCAGATTGTGCCTGGTCGTGTCCTCCACATTGACTTCCTGAAGCATCGGGTCCAACTCGAACCCCTGGAAACCGAAGAATGAGCGGCTGAAGGAGGCCCTTGAGGCTCTGGAGGCTGCGCGGCGGAAGGATGCGCGATGAAGGGATCTGACGCGGTCGAGGCCCGATGGTACGAGAAGCTGGGCGAGGGACGGGTGCAGTGTCACCTGTGCGCTCACGAGTGTCGGATTGCCGAGGGGAAGCGGGGAATCTGCGCCGTGCGGGAGAACCGGGGTGGGAGCCTCTACACCCTGGTGTACGGACGCACGATATCCGAGCACGTGGACCCCATCGAGAAGAAGCCGCTGGCCCATTTCTATCCTGGAAGCAGGGCTTACTCTGTGGCCACGGTGGGCTGCAACTTCCGCTGCGCATGGTGTCAGAACGCAAATATCTCTCAGATGCCGCGGGAGACGGGATTGATCGTTGGCGAGAGGTCGAGCCCGGAGGAGATTGTGGCCTCCGCGAGCCGGTCGGGTTGTCGGAGCATCGCCTACACCTACACGGAGCCCACCATCTTCTACGAGTATGCGTACGACACTGCCGTGTTGGCTCACGATACTGGGATTGCCAATGTCTTCGTCACCAACGGGTTTATGACCGAGCGGATGCTGGACGCGTTTCAGCCGTACCTGGACGCCGCAAACGTCGATCTGAAGGGTTTCCGCGACGAGACCTACAGGAGGCACGTCGGTGGACGCCTCCAGCCCGTGCTCGACAGCTTGAAGAAGATGAAGGATTTGAGCATCTGGGTCGAGGTGACGACACTGGTCATCCCCGAGCTGAACGACGATGCAGGAGAGCTGCGCGACGCGGCCCGCTTCATCGTGGAGGAGCTGGGCCCGGAGACGCCCTGGCACATCAGTCGGTTCTTCCCGGGGTATGAGATGCGGCACGTCCCTCCGACACCGGTCGAAACCCTCCATCGGGCTGTGGAGATCGGGCGGGAGGAGGGGCTGCGGTACATCTTCGCCGGCAACGTGCCGGGGGAGGCGAACACCGAATGCCACACGTGCGGCGAGCTCCTGATTCGGCGCTCGGGTTATCGTATTCTGGCGAATCGTGTCACCGAACGGCAGGCCTGCCCGAACTGTGCCACGCCTGTGGCCGGTGTGGGACTTGCCCCCTACTCTTGCCCCTCTTTCAGCTAGTTTGACCCCGGCTTCGCACCGCGCTGTCGTCCCTCCGGATTGTTCTCTTGTCAGTCACTCTGTTTCGCGCTAGGATGTGCCGCCTATGAACTACGATTCCCAGAACCCGATCATCGTCCAGGGCGACAAGACGGTATTGCTCGAAGTGGATAACGAGCAGTATCGGGAGGCCAGGGACGCCCTGGCGCGATTTGCGGAGTTGGAGAAGAGCCCTGAGTATGTACACACCTATCGGATCACCCCGCTCTCCCTGTGGAATGCCGCCTCGTCAGGCATAACGGCCGAACGCATTTTGGACGACCTCCAGCGCTTCAGTAAGTACCCCGTTCCGGACAATGTGCGCGTGGATATTGGGGACTATGTCTCTCGCTACGGTCGGGTGAAGCTGGTACGGGAGGATGACGACCTCCTCCTGGTCGCCGACGATGCGGCACTGGTTCTTGAGCTCCAGAATCAGAAGCAGCTGAGCCCCTACATCGCAGCGCAGGTCGATGACCGCACATTGGTGATCGACCCGGCGCGGCGGGGGTACGTCAAGCAGGTCCTGGTCACCATCGGCTACCCGGCCGAGGACCTGGCCGGCTACGTAGATGGGGAGACGCTGCCCTTCCGGCTGCGCGAGACGACCCTTTCCGGGGAGTCCTTCGCCCTGCGAGGCTATCAGGAGGACGCGGCGGATATCTTCTATGCTGGAGGGGCTGCCCACGGTGGCTCCGGCGTCATCGTGCTCCCCTGCGGTTCGGGGAAGACCATGGTGGGGATGGGTGTGATGGCGCAGATGGAATGCAGCACCCTGATCCTTAGTCCCAACACCGTGGCAGTGCGGCAGTGGATCGACGAACTGTTGGACAAGACGACGCTCACCAGGAAGCAGATTGGCGAATACACAGGTGAGAGGAAAGAGATTCGACCCGTGACCATCTCCACGTACCAGACCATGACGTATCGCAAGCGGGGTACCAAGGGGCTGGGAATGCCTATGATCGAGCAGTTCCCGCATTTCCGGCTCTTCGATGAGCGGGACTGGGGGCTGATTATCTACGATGAGGTACATCTCCTTCCGGCGCCGGTCTTCCGCATCACGGCCGAGCTCCAGGCCCGGCGGCGTCTGGGCCTGACCGCCACGCTGGTTCGTGAGGACGGGCGGGAGGTCGATGTGTTCTCCCTCATTGGGCCGAAGCGCTACGATGTGCCCTGGAAGGACCTGGAACGGCGCGGCTGGATCGCGGCAGCGGACGTGACCGAGGTGCGCATTCCCATGCCGCGCGAGCGGCGTATGGAGTACGCGGTGGCCGACCAGCGCCACCGATACCGCATTGCGGCGGAGAATCCCGGCAAGTTCGAGGTTCTTGACCGCCTCTTGACGAAGCACGTGGGTGACAAGGTGTTGATTATCGGCATGTACTTGGATCAACTACACGAGGCCAAGAGTCGCTATGAATATCCCCTGATTACGGGGGAGACGGCGGTCCGCGAGCGGCGCAAGCTCTTCGAGCGGTTCAGAGCGGGCGATGAGGAGCACCTGATCGTCTCGAAAGTGGGCAACTTCGCCATTGACCTACCCGACGCCAACGTGATGATCCAGATCAGCGGCACCTTTGGCAGCCGGCAGGAGGAGGCACAGCGCCTGGGCCGCATCCTGCGGCCGAAGCGGAACGGAGAGAAAGCTCACTTCTACACATTGGTCACCCGCGACAGTCGAGATCAGGAGTTGAGCGCCAACCGCCAGCTCTTCCTCACCGAGCAGGGTTACACCTACACGATCCTCTACGAGGACGAGGTGCTGGGCGACGGCGTGGACGACGGCGCAGCGGCGTAGACGGCGGACGGCCGTTCAGCCGCAAGCTGTCTCTGACCCCGGAGGTTTGGGTATTCCATGCATACACTCGATACGATGAGCGAGGCGCTTCTACGGCGATCGTGGGACGAGGCAATACTCCGCAGGGGCGAGGGTCTTCTGCACCAGGTCTTGAATCCGTTGCGGCGCGGTGACACGCTAGAGGCTCGGGTGGGCGACGGGGAGGTCTACGGCGTCCGACTGAAGATCTCACCGAGGCAGATGTTGGCTTCGTGTTCGTGTCCCCGCGGGCGCAGCGAGCTCTGCGCCCACACCGCTGCCCTCGCCCTCGCCTGGATTCGGTCGCCGGCCCAGTTCACTGACACTGAAGTCGTCGACCAGAATGGTTTGTCTCTCGAGCTGAGACTGGTGGATCCGCCGCCGACACGTGAGCCCGAGGAACCCCCCTTCTGGATGACGATCACGCAGGACGAACTCGATGCCCTCTATCGCCGGGAGATGGCCTATCTGCTGGAGGATGTCTCGATCCGCGATCTTCGAGAGGCTGCCGAGCAGCGGGGCTGGAAGGCCCGTGGGATCCGGAAGGATCGGGTGGTTGAGCAAGTTGTGGACCACCTGGCGCTCCCTGAAGAGACCGGGAAGGCTATCGAGAAACAGGATGCCGAGCATCGCCAGGTGCTCTGCGGTCTCGTGCTTCTCGGTTATCCTCGACGGGCGTGGGACGATCAACTGGAAGCGTTGGCCGAGCTTTGGGGGCAGCTGAAAAGCCACAAGTGGGTCGACACGTATACGCGGCACTTGGTCGAGACCGGCCTGGCGGTCTCCGGCGAGACCGAGGACGATGGTTTCAAGGACTCGGTCCCCCGGCCCCTGGCCCGCTGGCTTCCCCCGATATTGAATGCGGATTTGGGACTCTGGCCTCTGCCGCGCGGCCGAAACACGGCCCCTGGCGAAGCAGCCGCCAGCGTTCCGGAGCACGGTGTTGCAGTGGCCGATCCCTACCGTTTCGTTGAGGCTGTCCTCCGGATTCTGCTGAGCCTGGAGGAGACCCCGTCGTTGCTCCGGCCCCCGCAGCCGCGGCCGGTGATTGAGGCGCAGATGCCCGGTCTGGTGGGATGGGATTATGACCCTGAGGAGCTGGCGCAGGCTCGTCGAGAGGGGCGTCTTCGGCGGGGGTGCGATCTTCCGCTGACGGTTCCTCCGCCGGCTCCTGTCCTTCCTGACGAAGCGATCGAAAGACTGGCTCCCCTGGCGGGGGACGATGAGTGCCTCAACTTCATCATCTCGCTGCTGCAGGCGGCGAGCATCCTCCAGCCCGGAAGCCCGATAACGCCGTGGTCGCCGGCGAAGGCGGCGTTCTTCCAGCTTGCACCGATGCGGCAGCGCGCCGTTCTGACGCGAACCTACTTCCGTATGCTTAGCTGGAGTGAGCTGTGGAGGATGCTGCGAGACGATCGGTTCCCCTTCCGCCTCCGTCGCGATGCCACCCACGAGTTCTGTGATAGGAATCAGCTGCGCTCCAAACTGGCGACGCTCCGTTGGCTGCTGCTGCGGGTTCTGGGTTCCTTCCCCGATGGTCACTGGGTAGAGATGGCGGACCTGGACCGATTGATGCAGCTGCTGTGGCCCCGGTTCGAGCGCTCAGCATGGGATGATTTCCAGCTTCCATCCTACGGCTCGCGGCCGCATCTTGTGGACCGCGAGAGCGACGCCGTGCCCGACTACGAGCAGCCAGGTGTTTGGGACCAGATCCAGGGTCGGTTTATCCGCGGCATGCTCACAGGACCGCTACACTGGCTCGGGCTAGCGGATCTCGCTTTCGACGGCGCGCGGCTGACCCACGTGAGGTTCTACGGGCTGGGCGATCTTTACTGGGATCGCGCGGACGCGCCGCCCGCGTCACCGCACGCGCCGGCCGCGAGCGCGGCAAAAGGGGGGGAAGGGGCATTCTCGGCAGAGGGCTTGACCGTCTCCGTCCGCCCCGGAGCACTGAGCGGCCGCGGTCACGGACTTCTGAACGCGATTGCGCGCCTTCAGAGCACCAGCCCTGATCGATTCGAGTACCGGTTGGACGGAGCGGCGTGCCTTGAGGCCTTCGACGCTGGCACCACGCTCTCGAACATCATCGAGACGTGGGAGGAGCACCTTCCCGCACCGATGCCGGACACTATCGGGGACCAGCTGACCGATTGGTGGGAGGGCTACGGCCGCCTGCGGCTCTACGAGGATGTGACGGTGATCGAGTTCAGCGATGAGTACGCGCTCGCCGAGATGAAGGCGATCACGTCTCTGGAGGAGCACCTGGTCGCCGAGGTCTCGTCGCGGCTGGTCGTGATCCCAGAGGGAGCCGTCGACTGCCTGGTGGAGGAGCTCCGGGAGGCGGGCCACACGCCCCAGACGGTGAGCAGCGTCGATCCCGAGGAAGGGGCTTGGTGAGGTGACCGGAGAAATCATCGACCTGCTCGAAACCTATCACTACCGGGCACTCCAGAGAATGGCCGAGGTCGCGGGGCTGGAGGCTGATCTCCGCAAGGACGATCTGGTGGCGGAGATGACGGCAAATTACTTCACCGGGGAGCGCATCCGGTCGTCCGTGATGTGCCTCGACGGGCGAGCTCGGGGCGTGCTCTACCGGCTGCTCCACCTCGGAGGCGAGATGGCCACTGTTCGCCTTCGGCAGACGCTGCTGGATGAGGGGCTGGTCGAAGAGCCGTCAGCACCCGGCAGGTTCCGCCGAGGCGGGGTCTATGGGTTGGGAGCTCCTTACGCAGAAAGCAATTACGTGGGCACGGTGTCGCAGTTGGATTCGCCGGTCTTCGAGGACGTGATGGCGCGGCTTACCCTCCATGGGTTGGCCTTCAGTCGTGACCCGAGAAACAACTACGGCGGGACCCCTTACAAGGTCCGGCTTCATCCAGCGGCTACCATCTACGTCCCGGAGGCTGTCAGGCGGCACCTCCCCGATCCGGAGGCGGGGCCGCTGACCCCTGAAGCGTGGAAACCCGATAGGGTGGAGCGGGGTGCGCCGGACGTCCTCCTGCGTGATCTCTACCTGACCTGGGATCTGGTGCGCAGAGGCGATGTGCGCCTGATCAAGTCTGGCTTCGTAGGTAAGCGGTCATTGCGCGCCATCAATGAGACGTTGTTGGCACAAGATACCAGCCTGGAGGATGCGCAGCGGGAGGACGAAGCGACGCGTCTCCATCTGCTGCGTCGATTGCTCGAAGGCCTGGGGCTGGCAGAGCGCAAGGGCGGCTTCCTTTGCGCCGTTGCCCCCGACGACGGCCTGATACCTCGGTTCTGGGCGCAGTCTTCGGGTCAGCAGCTGCTGGCGTGCCTGGATGTCTGGCAGTCGATGGGCGGAGTGTCAGGCTTGGACTCGCAGGTTGAGGTGTACTCGCCGCGCTACGCTGAGGCGCGGCGCATTCTGAGAGCCACGTTGGCTGACCTGGGGCCGGATGTGTGGCTGGAGAGGGAAGACGTCCTGGTGGCTGTCCAGGAGGCGTATGAAGCGTTCCTCTTCCCGGAGCGGTTCGGGGGGCAGCGGTTGAGACGCAGTCCCTTTCAGCAGGCTTACGGCCAACCTGTCGCTCACGGGGTACCGTTCTTCCAGCGAGCCGAACTCACCTTCATCGAGCAGTGTTTGCGCGGCTTCCTTCACGAAGCGGGCGTGGTGGAACTGGGAGTTGATGGTGACACCGCAAGCAGGTTCAAGGTGACCGAGGCGGGCCACGCGCTGCTCAGCGGGCGGACCCCGGCCGACCTGGAAGGCCAGTCCGACGGGGGTGGGAAGGTCGTGGTGCAGCCCACGTTCGACGTGATTGCGATGGGGCCGGTGGGACTCGACACGCTAGCCCGGCTGGATATCTGTGCTGAACGTCAGCGTGTGGACCGGGCTGTGTTTGGGTACCACCTCTCGCGGGCGTCCCTGGATCAGGCCCGTCGATGGGGTGTGACGGCGGCCCAGGTGATGGTGTTTCTGGAGACGAAGAGCGAGACGGGACTGCCGCAGAACGTGCGGCGCTCTATCGATGGCTGGGCCAGGTCTCAGGAACGCTTCGTCTTCCGTCGCGGCGTCGACCTGCTGGAAGCTGCCGGGGACAACGAGCTGCGAGCCTTGTTGGACGACCCGGAGATCGACCAACACCTGTCGCGGGCAGTGGCCCCCAGCGTGGCCCTGGTGAGGGATGGGCAGCGGGGTGTGCTGGTTGCGGCTCTGGCGGGACGGGGCTTCCTCCCAGCCCGCGCATCCGCGGAGCCCGCGTCCGCGGACGACAGCGTCATCGTTCACGAGGATGGGTTGATCGAGGCTGCGCATGCGGTTCCGGGCTTTCAGGTCCGCTCGCGGCTGGCGAAGCTAGCCGAACCCGACGGGGACGGCACGTGGCGTCTGACGCCGGCGTCCGTCCGGCGCGCGGGCGGGAGCCGCAAGCGTGTTCTGGATCTGCTTGACGAGCTCGGGCGGCTTCACCGTGGTCATCTGCCTGAGACCGTGATCCGCTGGATCAAGGCGGAGGGACGCTACTATGGATCGGTGAACACGGAGACGCTCACCTTGATTGCTTTCCGTGATCGGCAGGCGTTGGAGGAGCTGCGGGAGAAAGACCCGGAATTGGCGTCCTTGCTGAGACCCTTTAGGGCTGGCGATCGGGCGCTGGCCGTGGTCCCCACGGGACGTCTGTCAGACGTGAGGGAGCGTCTGGCGGTGTTCGGCGTGCAGGTTCGAGAGGAGCGGATCTCCGGGGCATAGGACGGCGGGAGAGAGGAAGGGCAGAACGGGTGCCCCGCTTTCAGGGCCGCTATGCTGGTTTGTGCACCTCGTGACGTTGGGTGAAGACCTCGTAATCGGACATCGGGGAGAGAGTGTGCTCAATGCCGGACTATCGAATGAGAATGTGGCGCTTGATCCAGGATGCGCCGGGCGATGGTGCTACGAATATGGCCGTCGACGAGGCGATATTGAGGGCCGTGGCCGAGGAAAAGGCGGGCCCGACGCTGCGGCTCTACGCCTGGGCTCCTCCGTGCTTGTCGCTCGGCCGCGGGCAGCCGGCGGATGACGCCGACCGCGGCGCGCTGAGGGCTGTCGGATACGACCTGGTGCGCCGCCCGACGGGCGGGCGCGCGATCCTGCACATCGACGAAGTGACGTACAGTCTGATCGTCCCCCACGATGATCCGCGGGTGCTCGGTTCTGTGGTCGAGAGCTATCGGCGGTTGAGCGGGGCCTTGATCCGTGCCCTGGAGCATCTCGGCGTTCCCGACATCGAGGCGGACCAACGGGTCGACGCTGGAGCGGAGAAAGGACCGGTCTGTTTCGAGGCTCCGTCGGACTACGAGATCACCGCTGGGGGTAAGAAGCTGGTCGGCAGCGCGCAAATGCGTGCTCAGGGCGTCGTGTTGCAGCACGGGTCCATTCCTCTGCAGGGGGACATCGGGCGTATCTGCCCACTTCTGGCACAGCATCCCGATCCGGATCGGGTCCGGGTACGGGCAACGACAGTCGAGCGCGCCATCGGTCGCAGCGTCGATTGGCGCGAGGCGGCCGCTGCGGTGATCGCGGGCTTCGGCCAGGCGCTGAACCTCGAGCTGTCCGCAGGGAATCTGAGCGAACGGGAGCAAGCCACGGCAGAGAGGCTGCGGCGCGAGAAGTACGGCACGGAGACCTGGAACAACACCATTTGACGAGCATCTCCCGCGTGCTATACTCACACTAAGCACCACAACCGGGCCATCACGCATTACGTCTTACGGACTACGCATTACGTCTTACGGATTCCGTCTTACGGATCACGTCTCACGGATCACGTCTCACGGATCACTCCTATGATCATCGG
>Ga0180430_10005604_pt1 | contig 10398 bp, 5 predicted proteins | sample SS_ome_9_FD_132999 | JGI IMG/M metagenome (GOLD analysis project Ga0180430, IMG submission 132999) | Hypersaline lake sediment archaeal communities from the Salton Sea, California, USA - SS_1_S_2 metaG | ecosystem: Environmental > Aquatic > Non-marine Saline and Alkaline > Hypersaline > Sediment... | reverse complement strand
TACGTCTATGGAGGCCCGTTCCTCGATCTGGTGATAGTCGAATCCCAACGCATCTATCTGCGAGTTGACGGGTGTTTCGGCTATCACCAGATCGAGGAACGGGCCTCCATAGACGTAGCGCAGGGGGTAGTACGTATCTCGTGGCTCGTAGTTGGGGGCGACGCTTCCGAGGCCGTCGAAGCTGAGCAGCTCCAAAGAGGGAACGTCCTGCCGAGCAGCTTCGAGGAATGCCTCGATGTCGGCAGCGGGAACGATCTCGATGTAGCCGATGCCTATGACCCCAGGATTCATCTCCATTTGCTCCACGAAGCTGCTGAACTCGGCCTGGGACACGTACTCGGAGGAGTTGAGAAACGCCGCTACCGCCCTGAGGTCTCCGAGCGTCCGCAACACAGTTTCCTCGGTGGCCTGGGCGATTACGTCGGCCCGCTCGTCGAGCCAGCGATCCGCGTCGCTTGCCCCGGCGCGTTGAACTACGACCGCCAGGATGACGGTCAGAACTGTGCCGATCGCCAGAATTGCGATGACAATGGGATCTCTGAAGGCACGCTTCATCACAGCCTCATTGCGTGCATACCCTGTCGGCAGGGCCACTCCGGATCAGTAGCGATTCTACGGCTAGGAGATTGCTCCGGGCGGTATCTCTCCGAAGTACTCGATCAAGCGCTCGTCGGCGTCATCGCCGAAGAGGATCTCCGCGACCTCGCGGATGCCTTCCGATTCCCCGACGTTCATCTCCGGGACCACCTGGGTAATCTTCGACCGCCGTCTCAGGAAGTCTTCCATCTTCGTGATCATCTCAGTGCCGGCGGCGACATGGAGCTCAACTCGTAAGTAGTCGGCGTTCTCCATGATGTCCTCACCCATAGTCGGATCGTGTCGGATCTCGTCGAGCATCTCGAAGGCACGCCTTCCATAGCGACGCCATAGCCTGTCGGAGAGTGGCTCGACATCCGGTTTGTTGCGCAAATCGTCGAGTTTCATGAGGCGAGCTTGCCTGTAGAACTCCTGACGCGTGGCCTTTGCCGGCTCGCCGTACCAGGTATGCGTGTCCTCTTCGAGCGGTACGCCCAGTTCCTCGACGGCCTCGGCAACTTCTTCGCCGACGTTGAGGCAGTCGGTGAGCTTGCCGCCGAATACGGAGATGACCTTGCGTCCGTAGTCAACTTCGATTTCGTGCTTTCTGGAGAGCTTCGTCCAGTCGACATCTTTCATGTCCCCGCCGGTTGCCTTGACGACGAGTGGCCGCACGCCACAGCGGCTGGCGATGATGTCGTCGCGGGACAGTGGCTTGTCGAGATCGAGGCGGGAGTTGATCTGGTCGAGCAGGAACTCGATATCCTCGTCGCTGACCTCGGTGTGCGGCTGGTCGACTCGGGTATCCGTTGTGCCGATGACGGAGCGTCGACCCATCGGTATGACGTAGAAGAGACGCTGGGTGTCGTCAAAGAATGCGAGTACCCGCTCATTCTTGGTGAGTCGAGGCACGATGAGGTGGATGCCTTTGGAGTAGACAACGCGGTGCTTGGTCTTGAGTCCGAACTCGCTGCTCAATGCATCGATGAACGGTCCCGTGGCATTGATGATCATGCGGGCGTTGCAGGTGAATTCGCGCCCGCCTCCATCGACGTCACGCAACGTAGCCTTCCATCCATCGTCGGTGCGCTCCGCTCCAACCAGTTCAACGTAGTTGGCCGCCGTCGCTCCGACATCCATAGCAGAGCGAACGAAGCTGAAGACAAACCGGGAGTCGTTGTCGGGCAGATATGCGTCGTAGTACTCGATGCCGCCCCGCACATCGGTTGTGTCGATGATCGGCTCTTCCTTCTTGATCTTGTCCTTGCCGAGCAACCGGGGCCAGTGGGTCTTGAAGCTTCCGATCGCCCAATAGGCCGAGCTGCCCATGATTGCCAGCCATGGGGGATACGGGGAGCCGTTGTCGAGCGCTGCCATGAACGGAATCGGCTTGACGTTGTCGGGGTATGCCTTGATGAGGCGGTTGCGGGACACGCACAGCTTCCGCACCAAGAAGAACTCGTAGCTCTCGAGGTATTTGAAGCCACCCCAAACCAGATTGGACGATTCCTGGCTGGTGAAGGCTCCAAAGTCGCCGCGATCGATCAGGGCTACCGCCGCACCGCGGCCGGCGAGTACCGCTGCAGAGACGGCACCGTTGATGCCGCCGCCCACGATCAACACGTCGAACGAACCGTTATCGATCTTGGTGAGGCTTCGCTCCCGCAATGGCATGATGATTTCCCTCATTGGTTTGCGTGGTACCGGTTCCATTGTGCATTGCGAAGCGTCGTGACGCAAGCCAATCGTCGGGGCGGGAGAGTGTTGTATCCCGGGGCGAATCGGGGAGCGCAGGAGACGGCCGGCGTCCTGTTACGCTGCCGCGAGCTGGCACCAACTGTGGAGGATCGGGTGGAGATCGAGATCGGTATTGCGAAATCGGGCCGTCGCGCCTGGGGCTTTGATGACATTGCGATCGTGCCGTCTCGGCGCACCCGCGATCCGGAGGACGTAAGCCTCTCCTGGGAGATCGACGCCTTCACCTTTGATCTTCCGATGATGGGAGCGGCCATGGATTCTGCGGTCAGTCCTTCCACGGCGATCCAGATCGGGAAGTTGGGCGGACTCGGTGTGCTCAACCTGGAGGGTCTATGGACCCGATATGAGGACCCGATGCCGATATTCGAGCAGATCGGAGCCGCTCCCGCCGATGAAGCGACGGCAACCATCCAGAAGCTATATCAAGCCCCCGTGCAGCCCGAGCTGATCGGGCGACGTGTCGAAGAGATGAAGTCCGCAGGCATCATCACCGCTGCCAGTCTCACCCCACCCAATGTGGAGCGACTACACAGGTACGCTCTCGATGCCGGACTCGACATCCTCGTCGTCCAGGGCACGGTTGTCTCGGCGGAGCACGTATCGAGCAGAGACGAACCGCTCGACCTATACCGCTTTATCGCCGACGTCGGTGTTCCGGTCATTGCCGGCGGAGTGGCCTCGTACTCAGGCGCCCTGCATCTGATGCGGACCGGCGCCGCTGCAGTTCTCGTCGGGGTCGGTCCCGGCGCCGCTTGTACATCGCGTGGTGTGCTTGGGATCGGGGTCCCGCAGGCGACGGCGATCGCAGATGCCGCCGGAGCCAGAACCCGCTACCTGGAGGAGACGGGGCGCTACGCCCACGTCATTGCCGATGGCGGGATGAGGACCGGAGGGGACATCGCTAAGGCTATTGCGTGTGGCGCCGACGCCGTCATGCTGGGCTCACCTCTCACAGCGGCGAGTGAAGCGCCGGCGGAGGGCAATCACTGGGGTATGGCGACCTTCCATCCGACATTGCCGCGGGGGACCCGGGTCAAGACCGGGGAGCTGGGGACGCTCGAGGAGATTCTCATTGGCCCGGCTCACGAGAACGACGGTCGCCGCAACCTGTTCGGGGCGTTGCGCGTCTCGATGGCTACTACCGGCTACGCCGACGTCAAGGAGTTCCAGAAGGCCGAGGTCATGGTGGCGCCGGCGCTCCAAACCGAGGGCAAGGCTCTTCAGAAATCGCAAAACGTGGGGATGGGATAGTAATGGCTGCGCCGGCCGGTCAGGCGTCCTCCGGCGATTTCGACAAGGTCCTCGTTGTCGATTTCGGAGCCCAATACGCACAGTTGATCGCGCGCCGGGTTCGCGAAGCACACGTCTTTTCGGAGATCGTGCCCCGGGACATCACCGCTGCCGAGGTGGAGGCGCACCGCCCTGTCGGGATCATCCTCTCGGGCGGTCCTGCCTCTGTTTATGCGGAGGATGCGTACGATCTCGACCCCGAGATACTCGCCTTGGGCATCCCGATCCTGGGGATCTGCTACGGCCATCAGGTGATCGCCCACGGTCTCGGAGGAGATGTGGCACGCAACGATGTTGCCGAGTACGGGAGGGCAAACCTCGCGATCACGAGCGACTCCATCCTGCTGCGCGATTTGCCGGAAGAACAGGTGGTCTGGATGAGCCATCGGGATGCGGTGGCGCGAGCTCCCGAGGGGTTCACTGTCACCGCGTCGACTCCGGACTCGCCGGTAGCGGCGATGGAGGACCCGCTGCGAGGGATCTATGGAACGCAGTTCCATCCGGAGGTGGTGCACACGGCACGGGGACAGGAGATGATCAAGCATTTCTTGTACGAAGCGTGCAAGGCCAGACCGCTGTGGACCCATGCCAGCATCATCGAACAATCTGTGGAAGCGGTCCGGGCCGGTGTTGATGATGGGACGGTTATCTGCGGCCTGTCCGGTGGTGTCGACTCGTCGGTTGCTGCCACGCTGGTACACAAGGCCATCGGAGATCAACTCGTGTGCGTCTTCGTCGACCATGGCTTGCTTCGCAAGGATGAGGCCGAACAGGTGGAAGCGACATTTCGTTCCAGCTTCCACATGAACCTGATCCACGTGAAGGCCCAGGATCGGTTCCTCGACGCACTGGCCGGGGTCACCGATCCCGAGCAGAAGAGGAAGATCATCGGCGAGACGTTCATCAGAGTCTTTGAGGAGATCGCCGAAGATGTGTCCGACGCCCGCTTCCTAGTGCAGGGCACTCTCTATCCAGACGTAATCGAGTCTGGAACGGCCGACGCCGCGAAAATCAAGAGCCACCACAATGTGGGGGGCCTGCCCGCGGACATGGAGTTGAAGCTGATAGAGCCGCTGCGCGACCTTTTCAAGGACGAGGTTCGTGCCGTTGGCGAGGAGCTGGGTATTCCCGAGGAGATCGTCTGGCGGCAGCCGTTCCCCGGCCCCGGCCTGGCAGTCCGCATCGTCGGAGAGGTGACGCGGGAACGTCTCGAGATTCTGCGTGCTGCCGACGCAATTGTGCTCGAAGAAGTGCGACGGGCCGGCCTCTACCGAGAGTTGTGGCAGAGCTTCGCCGTTCTTCCGGCCATCCGCTCCGTAGGCGTGCAGGGCGACGGCCGCACCTACGCCTATCCGATCGTCGTCAGGGCTGTCACCAGCGAGGACGCTATGACCGCCGACTGGGCGCGCATTCCCTTCGATGTGTTGGAGCGCATTTCGTCGCGAGTCATCAACGAGGTGCCCGGGGTGAATCGGGTCGCCTACGACATCTCATCGAAGCCACCGGCGACGATCGAGTGGGAATAGGCGCAAGGAGCAAAGCCTCAAGTGTCTAGTGACTGAGGTCGATAGCGGATTCATGCGGGCGCCAGAAGGGTTACGAAGGTGAGTTGGAGCGCAGATCCAGAGCTACTCCAGATGTTCCTCGATGAGATCACTGAGCGTTCGGCGCGCCTGATCGAAGGGGGTCAGGCGATGCAGCGCGGCGGAGTCGACGACGAGATGTCGGGCATCATGTTGCGCGAGGGTCACACCATCAAGGGCACCGCCCGGGTGATGGGTTTCGAGGCAATCTCCGACGCCGGCAAGATGATCGAAGATCTCTGGCGCGGGGTCAAAGCAGGAGATATCGAGCCGTATCCCAATCTGGGCAGGAGCCTCGTTGCGCTGGTGCAGACCCTAGAGCCTGCCACCAAAGCCGATCCGGATACCGGCAGCCCCGAATTGGTCGAGACGATGGACAAGCTGAATCGTGCCACTGGATACATGCTTGGCGACCCCCAAGTATCGGCGTCCGCCACGCCGGCTGAGATACCGCCTCCGGCGCCACCGACGCCCGTGTCGGCGCCCGAGCCGGATACAGAGATTGCCGATGTCGTGCAGCTACCCGGGGCCATGTCGATCGACGAAGCGGCCGGCCCACCTGAGCCTGTGTCCCCCGAACCGACGCCTCCGCCTCCGGTCCCCGCTTCTCCTGAGCCAACTCCATCTGAAACGATTTCTGCCGAGCGGGTTTCTGCCGAGCCGACTGCCGCATTCCCGGAACCGGCGCCCGAGCCGGTCGCTCCGCCGCCTGTGGTCGCTCCTCGTCCCGAACCCGATGTCCCCAGCGCTCCCGTGCCGAGTCCCCCGGTTGCGCAGCAGCCCCCGTCGGCTCCGGTACCTCGCTCGGTTCCGATCGAGCCCTCAGATGCACAGGAGTACATCGGTTCCGTGCAGGAAGAGGAAGATCCCGAGATGTACGGCCCCGATCTCGGTGGCTTGCTGGGTGCCCTGGAGAATTGGGCTTCCGGCCAAACGATTCAGGTGAGCGCAGGACGCCTCTACCGGCTCATCAACTACGTCGCCAGTATGCGGGTAGAGCTCGACAGCATGCTGGCGGAAATGAGGTACTCGCGTGAGGTTTCGCTCGACATGATCGAGCACATGACGGACCTCGTGAAGGCGACCTCAGCTCTCGAGATGAACGCGATGGAATTGGGCGCCGTCCCCGTCCGTCAGATGACCAATACGCTTCCGCAGCTGGTTCGCTATCTAGCCAAGAAACTGGGCAAGGAAGTGCGGTTCGAGATTCAGGCCGCCGACGACCTCGACGTTGATCGTCAGGTGCTGGACAAGATATCCGATCCCGTCCGTCAACTCATCGTCAATTCCGTCAATCACGGTATCGAGGCGCCCTCTGAACGCGAAGCAGCAGGCAAGGCGGCAACTGGTGTTATCCAGATTGCCCTAGCTCGCCGGGGAACAAGTTTTGAGGTCACGGTCTCGGACGACGGCGCCGGTATCGACTACCAAGCGGTTCACCAGCTCGCGGTTTCCCAAGGTCTCATTGCCCCCGACGCCCCGGTAGAGCCGGAGACGCTGCGCCCGATCCTGTTCTTCCCCGGTTTCACGACGAAGGCGGGTGACGAGCTCAACAGCGTCGGTGCGGGACTGTCCAGCGTTGCCGACGCCGTCGAGTCGCTCTATGGGCGAATCCGAGTCGAATCAACCGACGGGAACGGGACCAAGGTCACCATCGTGGTGCCGACGGTGCGTGATCTGCAGCGAGTTCTGATCGTCAATTCGGGAGGGATGCGCTGGGGGATCCCGGAAGCGGTCATCGACGCGATGCTCCCCATCGAGGATGCCGAGATCAAGAGCGTCGGAGACCGCGACGTTGTGACCATCAACGGAACAGAAATGCCGCTGGCTCCGATCGCCGGTGTTGTCGGGGCAACCGATGGGCGCCGTCCCGAACAAGTAGTCGCACTGTCGCATCGTGCGGGAACCGCCGCGGTCAGCGTCAACGAGGTACTCGGCATTCGTGAAGTGGCGGCCAAGGAGCTCGGCCCTGTAGTAGCGGGACCGTCCCATATCACCGGGGCGGCGCTGATGGGCGGCGGCGATGTCGTGCTCGTTCTCGACGCGGGCGCCGTCGTGCAACTATGTCAAGCCGTGCCTCAGCCCGTGGCACCCCGGGCGAAAATCCTGGTTGTCGACGACTCCCAGGGGGCAAGGGCGGTGATAGCCGGATCGTTGGCGTCGAGCGGTTTCAGCACCAGCGTTGCCGAGAGTGGATTCGAGGCGATGGAGACGCTTAACGAGGAGCACATTGATGCCCTGGTCGTCGATTTCTCGATGCCTGCCCAGGACGGTGTCGAACTGGTGCACAAGGTACGCCGGGCCGGTATTCAGATTCCGATCGTGATGCTCTCGGGTGTAGCCAAGGCCGAGGATCAGCAGCGGGCGCTCGATGCAGGAGTCAACGCGTTCTTCGAGAAGGCCGACTTCCGCGAGGGTGCCCTTGCGGCCCGACTGCGCGAGTTGCTGGGGACACCCTCCTAGGAGGGTGTTGAACAAAGCTCCGTGGAGGCTCGCCCTCCCCGTTTCCGGCGGGTTTCCCGGGCACTCGGCGAGCCGGAACTGGAGTTGTACAACAGTTTCCTAGCGCCCTGTCGCCTCAGTACCCGCCGTCCGCGGCCCCTCCGGTCACAAGTGCCACCCCGTTGCTCGTCCCGATGCGGTTGGCGCCTGCTTCGATCAGTTCGTAAGCGAACTCCGTCGAGTTGACGCCACCGCTGGCTTTGATGAGGACCTCATCGCCGACGACCTCGCGCATGAGGCGTACGTCAGCGACGGTCGCCCCGCCATCTTCTTTGCCGGTAGATGTCTTTATGAACCGAGCTCCCGCGGTCTTGGCCAGGGTGCAGGCAGCGATCTTCTCCGTGTCCGTGAGGAGAGCCGTCTCGATGATGACCTTGACGGGCACGTCTCCACAGGCCTTGACCACCTGTTGAATGTCCTCGAAGACGAGGATGTAGTGCTTGCTCTTGACGGCGCTGACGTGCATCACCATGTCGATCTCCTTGGCGCCGCGGTTGGTGATGGCGTCGTGAGCTTCGAAGGCTTTGGCGACCGGTGTCATCTGGCCGTGGGGAAAACCAACAACTGCGATGGGAATCACATCCGACCCTTCGAGCTGTTGCGCGACGTACTCGACGTCGCCGGAGAACACACAAACCGACCGGAAGTGGTACCGCTTCGCTTCCTCGCACACCCGGTCGAAGTCTTCCTTCCTGGCATCGGTCCTGAGCAGCGTGTGGTCGATGACCCGGGCGAGTTCTCGATCGTAGTTCTCCTCGGTCAACTCTTCCTCCTGGTCGCGCTACTCGGGACGGTAGTACGGAGGTACGGGGTGCTCGCCGCTATCCGCGGCTGAACTCGAGGCGCTCACCCTGTGCCCCCTCCGCCAGGGCTCCGCCCCGCGGGTGCCTTGACCAACAAGCTGTGTGCTCATAGGTGTTGGTGCGGAGAGCGGCGGCAGATTCCCTCACGCCGTTGGAGGACCGATTCGGAACTACATCGCTGTAATCCACTCCTGGCGATCGACGTATACTCGGGCGCCATGCCGGAATCCCCCCTCCTCGAGGGTCTCAACCCTGCCCAGCGCCAGGCCGTCGCCGCCGTCGACGGGCCGCTGCTTGTCGTTGCCGGCGCCGGCTCGGGCAAGACCCGGGTGCTCACCAGGAGAGTGGCTCACCTTATCCGGGATCACAACGTCTCCCCGTTCTCCATCCTCGCCATCACGTTCACCAACAAGGCAGCCGCCGAGATGAAGGACCGGGTCGAGGCACTGGTCGGCGGCTTCGGTCGGGACATGTGGGTGTCCACATTCCACAGCGCCTGCTCGCGAATCCTGCGGCGAGAAGCGCACCACCTGGGCTACCGATCTGCGTTTTCCATCTACGACGCGGCAGACTCGCTGCGCCTGGTCACGATGTGCGTCAAGGATCTCGATCTCGATCCGAAACGGTTCCCGCCGCGGAGCATTCGTGCGGCCATCTCCAACGCCAAGAACGAGTTGATCGACTACGAGAGCTATGCCGCGTCCGACTCCGGCTTCTATCACGAGAAGATCGCCGACGTATACCGGCTGTACCAGCAGCGACTGGTTGAGGCCTCTGCGATGGACTTCGACGATCTTCTCATGCTCACGGTCGATCTATTCCGGGTTCATCCCGAGGTGCTGGAGCGCTATCAGAACCGATTCGAGTACGTCCTCGTCGACGAGTACCAGGACACAAACCACGCCCAGTACGTGCTGGTTCGGCTACTCACCGAGAAGCACCGGAATCTGTGCGTAGTAGGCGACGGTGACCAGAGCATCTACAGATTCCGCGGTGCCGATATCCGCAACATCAACGAGTTCGAGAAGGATTTTCCCGACGCTCAGATCGTCATGCTGGAGCAGAACTACCGATCGACGGAAACCATTCTCCAGGCCGCCAACACGATTATCGCCAATAACCCCAACAGGAAGCCGAAGCGGCTGTGGACCGAATTCGGCCACGGCGACAAGATCGTGAGCTACGAAGCGGAGGACGAGCACGACGAAGCGCGCTTCGTCGCAGACACCGTTGCCGATCTGCGAGCCAGCGGAATCGACGCCAGTGACATCTCGATCTTCTATCGCACCAACGCCCAGAGCCGTGTCCTGGAAGAGACATTCGTCAACCACAACCAGCCCTATCAAGTGGTCGGTGGAGTCAAGTACTACGACCGGCGCGAGGTCAAAGATGTGCTCGCCTACCTTCGAGTGGTCTGCAACCCGGATGACACCGTCGCCGTGAAGCGCATCGTCAACGTCCCCAAGAGAGCCATCGGGGCCACCAGCGTGGGCCATACGGACCGGCACGCCGAGGACAATGAGTACACCTTTTTCGAGGCGCTCCGCACTGCGGCGGACAACTCCCGTTTGTCGGCGCGAGCCCAGAAGGCGATGCTCGAGTTCGTCGGCTTGATCGACCATCTGACCTTCCTGGCCGAGCAGGGACCGACGGAAACTCTGGAGGCGATCCTGTCCGAGACCGGCTACATGGAGATGGTGCGCAGCGAGCGCTCGATCGAGGCGATGGGGCGTGAGGAGAACCTGCGGGAGCTGGTCTCTGCGGCCGCGGACTTCGAGGAAAACGGGCCTGTCGCCTACGGGCGTGACGAGTGGGCGGAACTCGACGGTCTGCGCAAAACAGAGTTGTTCTTGGAGACGATCAGCCTCGTCACCGACGTCGACTCC
>Ga0180430_10005603_pt1 | contig 10398 bp, 7 predicted proteins | sample SS_ome_9_FD_132999 | JGI IMG/M metagenome (GOLD analysis project Ga0180430, IMG submission 132999) | Hypersaline lake sediment archaeal communities from the Salton Sea, California, USA - SS_1_S_2 metaG | ecosystem: Environmental > Aquatic > Non-marine Saline and Alkaline > Hypersaline > Sediment... | reverse complement strand
TGGCGGGAGGGCGGCCCAAATAAACCCGATTTCTCGTTACATAGAACCACTATGCGCCTCGAAATCGTGTTCATTTGGACTCGCCCTCCCACCATGCTCGCTACGATTGCCTAAGTCCGACAGGCCGCCAGGTTCGACAATCTCGCGCAGCGAGATTGGACGCCGCAGCGCAGCGAAGGCGCTCCGCAGGGGCGAGAAAACGCAACAAGCGTTTTCGAGTCAATCCCTCGGTGGTCGCTCGTCAGGTCATGAGAAGGCTCAGCGGGCTTTTTCGTGGGGGCAAGAGGGAACCGGTCTGTTTGCACTGCTAACGCAGTGCAAACAGACCGGTTCCCTTTCCTTTCGCCGCCTCAGACGGAACTGGTGAACAACGGTAGCGCCGCCCCGATCACGAGCCAGGCGAGTGCGCCGCAGGCCAGCCCGAACAGGAATCGGTCGGTCAGCGAGCCGCCGCCACCGCCCGGGGGGCCTTCCGCACGCCATCGCCACACGAGGAACGCCGCGCTCACACCCGCGAACGCCAGATTCAGGAATAGCGCGTAATCCACGGCGAAGAACTCCCGATCCGCCACCGACCGCCCCGATGCCGCCTCGGGGAGCAGGTCGAGCGCGGCGAAGCCGTAGTGCATGAGCACCGCGCAGCTGACCAGGATCAGGAGGAACACGCCGAGGATGTAGAACGCCATCTTCCAGCCGTAGTACTGCGCCTGGATACGCAGCACCGGCAACACCACGAGGTCGCTGAAGATGAACGCCATGACGCCGGCGAAACTCACGCCATTGTCGAAGAGCACGGCCGCGAGCGGAATATTGCCCATTGACCCGATGAACGTGAAGAACGCGGCGACGGGCCCAACGAGGGTCTGCAGCACCACCTCGCCGAACGTCGGCGCGGCTTCGCCGGCGCCGACGAACAGCGCGTGGAAGAAGCGCTGTGGAACGAACGCCGCGATCACGCCCGCCACGGTGAAGCCGATGGTCACGTCCTTCCACACCATGTGCCATTCCATGACGTAGCGGCTGGCGACCCGGCGCCAGCCTTCGCGGCTCAGCATCAGCGCCTTCCAGTCCGGCACGTCCGCCGCGTCCTGTGCGCTTTCCGCGGCACGTGCGCGCTCGCGCGCCTCGCGGACGAGACGCCGCGGATAAGACAGGCGCACGACCAGCCACATCAGGGCAATCAAGAGCACGCCGCCGACGTATTCGCCGACGACGAACTGCCAGCCGAGGAACACGGCGATAACGATGCCGAGTTCGACGACGAGGTTCGTCGAGGCGAGCAGGAACGCGAGGGCCGGCACGAGCCCCGCCCCCTTGGCGAACAGCGAGCGCGTCGTCGCGAGCGCCGCGAACGAGCAGGAACTCGAGATGAAGCCGAAAAAGGTGCCGAGCGCGACGCTGCGCGGACCCGCGTCTCCCATGCTTTGCTTCATCCGCTCGCGCGTGACGAAGACCTGGATCATCGAGCTGACGAGATAGCCGAGCCCGAAGGCCCAGAACGCCATCCAGAAGAGACCGAGGGTCGTCGTCGCGGCCGCGTGCCAGCTTTCGAGAAACGTCAGCACGCGCGCTCCGCCTCAACACGGCCCTCGCCTGCCGGCCACCAACGCTTCCACCGAGGTGGCAGCGCCTTGCACGCACCGCTTGCAGAGCGTCTCCACAGAGTCGTTACCATCGTAACCGGATACGGCGCGCCACCTTGCGCTCGACGTGCCAGCGCGCCCGAAAGCGCATGTCGCTCGCGACGACGCGTTGAACCCACCTTGCCATTGTCGATATCGATCCCGGCCTCGCGGCTCAGGCCACATGGCTTCCGCGACACGCGGCGCGATTCAGTCATCAGCGCACGCGCGGGCAAATGAGTAGAAATGAGGCACAACATGCAGGGCACAACACCAAAGGGCTCCTCCCAGAAAGAATAGAACATCTGCCCCGTAGTCTGAAACACAGTACGCGGAGTGCCGCCGATCGATCGCGAATTTCAATCGTCATCGTCCACTATTATATTCTTCGCACCAGTCTTGCCTCGTTCAACAATTTCTACCGTCGGCGCAACCGCGCTGCTTGCCAACGAGGTCGACAATTCATCCGCTGCGATCGTCTATGACTTGAGCCGGCTGGCACTGTCCCGCTCGCGCGTATGGAAGCGCACGGCGGCGCGATTCTCCGGCGTCATGCTGCTGGTTTTCGCCTGCGACGTGATAGTCGATGCTGCTCGCCGCTTCATTCAAGGCTCCGCACCCGTTGCTACTGTCATGATGACGATGGCTGCTGTCGCGGGAGTCGCTAACCTGTTGTCGCTCTACCTGCTGAAGAAGCGCGAGAACAGGGATGTAAACCTGCGTGCGGCGACCACGTTCAGCGTCAACGATTTCGTCTCGAACGGCGGCATCATACTGGCGGGTATCGCCGTGATCCTGACAGGTTCCCATTGGCCGGACTTGCTTGTCGGGACCGCGGTCGCCGGCATCGCTCTCTACGGGGGTGTCGACATCCTGCGCGATGCTCATCAGGATGTTCACGAAGAACGTGGAACGGTGCACGACGGCCGAGACGACTGACGAGCATCGACCGACTGGTCCCGTACCAGGACGGCGAGTAGAGGCTCACGCGAACCGTCCGTCAGTGACGGATGCAGTGGGCCACCGCGCCAGGGGGCGGGGTGCGGGGCACTGTTCGAAGCCGAAACACGATAGTCCTCGACGAACCTTTTACGCGAGGTCGAGTCGTCGGGCGGGCATGGATGAGGTCCACTGGTATCCGCGTGCACAGACTGTCCGTCCGGGCTACTTCTTTACCCTGCCGAACAATTCAATGAGTTCGCTGAACTTCTCACGCTGATCTTCGGCATCCCCCGAAGCGATGGCATCTTCCACGCAGCTCCGGGCATGGTCTTTGAGGATGGCGTCCTCGACCTTCGCCAAGGCTGACTTGATCGCCTGCATCTGATGCAAGATATCGATGCAGTAGCGCTCATCTTCGATCATCCGGGTGATGCCCCGAACCTGACCTTCAATGCGCTTCAGTCGCCGAATTGCCGCATTCCTTTCGAGTTTCATGGCACCTTGAATTATACCCCGTCGGGGGATATTCTAAATCTTGCCATGATGATGCGAAAGCTGCTATCACTCGTGCTGGCCCTGACGTTGGGGTTCGCCAGTATCGCTTGTGCCTGTCCATCGGCGGGTGATGGGAGTAGTACGGGTGAGCATCACCCTCAGCATCAACATCACGAGGCCCCGGCCCCTGCGGGCGCTGATTGTGATCACCAGGATTGCCTGGACTGTGTCACGTCAACGGTCGCGAAACCGCCAGAGCGTGTCCCGGCCCTGGGCGGCCTGGCAAGAGCTGACTTTGAAGATCTCGCCTGGGTCGCCATCGCGCCGGACTATCCGTATTCCGTGCTCTGGCGCGCCGTTCCGTCATCGCGACCACCCGAGCCGCGACGCCTCAGCCTAAGTTCCCCGGTCAAACGCGCCGACCTTCTCCTCGAATAGCCAGTCCTTTCTCCGGGATGTCTTGACATCCCGACGCCGGATGCGCGCGTCCGGTCTGGTTGCCCTAACTGGTATCCGGAAAGGAATGGTAAATGATCTCCCCTGTTTCGATTGGCCATTATGGCGCTCGTGATCGTCAGGCCGGTCCCTGCGCTGGACTAACGGTCGTTGCGAACGTCATTGACGCTTGCAATTCACCCGGCGAGCGCAATGTAGCGGAACTCCTCCGCGCCAGTGTGCGAGCCGGACCTTTCACCCGGCCAGCGTCCGGCGCGACGTCAGGCCCACTCGTCGCGGCGATCGACACGCGTCCCACGGAACTCGGACGAGGGAAGGGCGTGGCCATGTCGTCACCAGTGAACAACGCTGAGGCGCGCAAAGACATACCGGTCCCGGGTGTTGCGTACCTGACACCACTCTACGATTCAGCGATTGCCCGGCTCACCCGGGAGAACTCGTGGCGAGGGGCTTTGGTGAACGCGATGGACCATCGACCAAGGGTGCACATTCTCGATGTCGGTTGCGGCACCGGAACGCTTGCCTTGCCGATGAAAGCGCCGCGCGCAGATGCCTCGGTGATCGGCATCGATCCCGATTCCGATGTGCTGCGGCGCACGGTTGCGAAAGCGGCTGCACAGCCAAGACCGGCTAAATGGAATCAAGGGTTCGTGGTGGCCGAGTCCGCCGAAAACATTCGCCCGAGATCGAAAGGCGTTTCGAGCCTGGTGTTCCGCCAGATACCCGACAAGGAAGAAGTCCGCGTACTCGATGACATCGTCCAATCCCTGCAACCCGGCGGCCACCTTTGTATCGCTGATTACGGAGAACAGGGTTCGCGCCTGGCGCGATGGCTGTTTCACCTGACGGTCCAGATGCCCGACGGCGTCGAAAACACGACGTCAAACGTCCAAGGGTTGCTCCCCGTGCTCGTGAAAGCTTGCGGGCTCGAGAACGTCGAAGCGCTTCCTGTTGTTGCGACACCAACAGGGAGCATCTCCCTGGACCGCGGACGGAAACCGCAGAAGGGGCTTCCCGATGAAAGTCATTAGAGATGGGTTTGGAGGCATTCTGTGGTCGTCGGTGCTGGTATTGGTGGCCGGTGTCAACGCGGCGTCCGGCGCCGAGCCTGTCGCCTTGGAAACGCTAAGCGTCGATGCCGTCGTAGCGAAAGCCGTGCGCGACAACCCGAGTCTGGCGGAAATGCAAACCCGTTACGAAGCGCTCTCCGAGGTTCCGTCGCAGGCAGGCAGTTTGCCTGACCCAATCGTGAATGTCGGGGCAGCCAATTTCCCGCTGGATACCTTCGCACGCGCACAGGAACCAATGACGCAATTGAATCTCGGCGTCAGCCAAGCCTTTCCCTTCCCCGGAAAGCTCGCACTCAGAGAAGAAGCTGCAGAACACGACGCCAAAGCCGCGGAACACTCTGTGGATGAAGCGCGCTTGCAACTGGTCCGAAAGGTCAAGAACAAGTGGTGGCAGCTCTACTACGTCGACCGCGCGCTGGAGACAGTAAAGCAGAATCAAACCCTGCTAGAGCAGTTCATCGAAGTAGCGAAGACGAAGTACGAAACCGGCAAGGGACTACAACAAGACGTGCTCCTAGCCCAACTGGAACTATCGAAGCTCCTAGACCGCGAGATTCAGCTCGATGGCATCAGGCGGCAGCAAGCAATCCAACTCAACATCCTAATGGACGATACGCCAGAGGCTTCGGTGACATTACCCACCGAGGTCGAGCGCGCGCTGCCGGTCCTTGTAAGTGAGCGCGCCCTGTACGAACAAGCCAACGGCGCACGGCCGTTACTGCGACAGCTCGAAACGAATATTGCAGCCGCTCAAGCACGCCTCGACCTGGCGAAACGAGAGTACTACCCCGATTTCACGGTTGGCATGACGTACGGAAATCGAACGGGAATGAATCCAATGCCCAGAGCGGATGGCAGGGCCGATTTCATCTCGGTCATGGTTGGCGTGAAGGTGCCGTTCTATGCAGGCCGCAAGCAATCGAGAGCTGTCGTCCAACGTGGCTTGGACGTCCAAACCGGACGATATGCCTTGCAGGATGAACGGGCCCTGGTTCGGGGCGCTATCGCGACCGCTGTCACGGACTACGAACGCGCGAAGCAGCAACTCCTGCTATTCGAAAAAGGCATCGTGCCCCAGGCGGAGCAGACAGTGAAATCAATGCTCGCCGGGTATCAGGTAAGTGAAGTCGATTTCCTCAATCTCGTTCGGAGCCAGATAACGCTATTCAACTACCAATTGCAATATTGGGAAGCGTTAAGTGAGGCAAAACAAGCGCTCGCGCAACTGGAAGCAGCCGTCGGCGAAGGAAAGATCTATGAATAGGTCCACGCCTGTTGTCGCGGTTGCGACGTTACTGCTGGGTGTGGGTTTGGGGTATTTGTTGTTCGAACGACCCTCGAGCGCACCTGAAATGACCGCCGACGTGGCGCGTAAGCCGCTTTTCTACCGTAACCCGATGAACCCGACAGTGACGTCTCCCGTCCCGGCAAAGGATTCGATGGGTATGGACTACGTTCCCGTCTACGCAGACGAAGAGAAAGGTGCGGCAGAACCGGAGATCCTCTTCTACCGCAACCCGATGAACCCCACTGTGACCTCGCCGGTTCCAGCGAAGGACAGTATGGGGATGGACTACATACCTGTATTCGCGGACACGGCGGGGCTGGGCGACGCAGCGGGCACCGTCGAGATCGACCCGGTCGTGGTCCAGAATATTGGTGTGCGTACCGCCATCGCCGAGCGGCGCTCACTCAGCCGCTCGGTCAAGACTGTCGGAAGGGTGGATTTCGACGAACAGCGCATGGCGCGCCTGCACCCGAAAGTCGATGGTTGGATTGAAGAGATTCGCGCCGATAAGACCGGCCAGCAGGTGCGAGCTGACGACATCCTGCTGAGTATCTATTCGCCGAGACTCGTGTCCGCGCAGCAGGAGTATCTACTCGCCATCGACAACCAAGCGGCCCTCGCAAGTAGCCCGTTTGACCAGATCCGGCGCGGCGCCGACGAGCTCATGCAAAGCGCGCGAGACCGGCTAGAGCTTTTGGATGTGCCGGAGCATCAGGTCGAAGAGCTCGAGCAGACCCGCGAAATCAAGAAGTACATTCATATCCATGCGCCGTGGGCTGGTACCGTAATTCGCATCGGTGCGCGGGCAGGGCAGTTCGTAACGCCCGCTACCGAGCTATACACGATCGTCAACCTCGATCAGGTATGGGTTTACGCGGATGTGTACGAGTACGAGATCCCCTGGGTCAAGGCTGGGGATCGCGTCGAAATGACCCTGGCCTCGGTCCCCGGCCGCATCTTTCGCGGCACCCTGGACTACATCTATCCATACGCCGAGGCGAAGACGCGTACAACAAAGGTCCGGCTCGTCTTCGATAACGCCGAGCGGCTGTTACGGCCAGACATGTTCGCCGACGTCACGATCCTTTCGGATACCCAGGAAGACGCCATCGTGATTCCTGCCGAAGCGGTGGTCCGCTCCGGGGATAGAGCACAGGTCTTTGTCGTCAGAGAGCCCGGCAAGTTCGAACCGCGTGATATCACCATCGGCATCGAATCGCAGGGGTTCGTGGCTGTGTTGGACGGGGTCTCCGAGGGCGAGGAAGTCGTCACATCTGCCCAATTCCTCGTGGATTCGGAGTCGAAACTTCGCGAGGCCACGGCGAAGATGCTGGAAGCGACGGGCCGCAAGAGTGCAACGGCGTCATCCGAGAGTGCAGGCGCGGAGCCCTCGCGCGCCCAGGAGCATCAGGATGATTGATGCCATTATCAGTGCCTCGTTGCGGGACCGGATAATGGTGCTCATCGCCGCGGGCATCATCGCCGTCGTCGGCGTGTTCGCCTATAACAACACGCCCTTGGACGCTATTCCGGATCTCTCTGATGTTCAGGTCATCATCTTTACCGATTATCCCGGGCAATCGCCAAGGGTCGTCGAAGATCAGGTTACGTATCCGCTAACGACATCCATGCTTGCAGTACCCAAGACGAAGGTCGTGCGAGGCTATTCGTTCTTCGGGTTTTCCTTCGTCTACATCATTTTCGAAGACGGGACAGACATGTACTGGGCGCGTTCGCGCGTCCTCGAGGCACTCAATTATGTCAGCGGGCGATTGCCCGATGGCGTAACGCCGACACTCGGACCGGATGCAACGGGCGTGGGGTGGATCTACGAGTATGCCCTGGTCGACCGGACTGGAAAACACGACCTCGCACAGTTACGTTCGATTCAGGATTGGTACCTGCGTTATCCATTGCAAACCGTCAAGGGCGTCGCCGAGGTCGCGTCCGTCGGCGGATACGTAAAGCAGTACCAGGTTGAAGTGGACCCGAACGCGCTGCTTCGCTTCAACATCCCGCTGAGCAAGGTGCGCATGGCGATCAAGATGTCCAACAAGGATGTCGGCGGGCGGTTGGTTGAAATGGGCGAAACGGAGTACATGGTACGTGGCTTGGGGTATGTACGCTCGGTCGCGGACTTGAACAGCATACCCGTGGGAGTGGATGCAAACGGGACGCCCATCCGGCTGAAGGACGTCGCAAACGTCCAGATCGGGCCGGAGCTTCGCCGGGGTCTCGTCGATCTGAACGGCGAGGGCGAGGTCGTCGGCGGAATCGTCATCATGCGGTTCGGCGAGAACGCGCTGAAGACGATTCAGGCCGTACGAGAGAAACTCGAGGAACTCGAACCTGGGCTGCCTGAAGGCGTTGAAATCGTTCCTGTCTATGACCGGGGGGACCTCATAGAACGCGCGGTAGCGAGTCTCAATACGTCGCTGGTGCAGGAGTTGTTGATAGTCAGTCTCGTCGTAATCGTCTTTCTGCTGCATGCGCGCTCTGCGTTCGTCGCCATCATTACGCTGCCCTTGGGGATTCTCATGGCCTTCATCGTCATGAACCTGCAGGGGCTGAATGCCAACATCATGTCATTGGGTGGAATCGCGATCACTATCGGCACCATGGTCGACGGTGCGATTGTCATGGTGGAGAACGCCCATAGTCGACTTGCCGTGGCGAAAGCGGAAATGGGGAGGGCCCTATCTACGTCAGAGCGCTGGAGGGTGATTGGTGATTCGAGCCGCGAGGTGGGTCCGGCCCTGTTCTTTTCACTGCTCGTCATCACGGTCTCGTTCTTGCCGATTTTTACGATGCAAGCGCAGGAAGGGCGACTGTTCAGCCCGCTTGCGTTTACCGCGACCTACGCGATGGCCGCGTCGGCGATTCTCGCGGTTACGGTCGTGCCGGTCATGATGGGCTACTTCCTTCGCGGCAACATAGTCGCCGAAGAGAAGAATCCTGTTAATAGAGTTCTGCATCTGGTTCACGGACCGGCACTCAAAGTGGCGATGAAGTGGCGCTGGGTAACGCTGGTCCTCGCAACGCTGCTCTTGGGCGCCACCTACTACCCGTATTCCCGGTTGGGAAGTGAATTCATGCCGCCCCTGGACGAGGGCGACATTCTGTATATGCCAACGACCTTTCCGGGGATTTCCATTACGAAAGCGAAGGAACTCCTTCAGCAGACGGACAGGATTCTATCGGCGTTTCCTGAAGTGCATCACGTGTTCGGAAAGGTCGGTCGTGCGGAAACGGCGACGGATTCAGCGCCACTGGCGATGATCGAAACCATCGTTCGCTTGAAGCAAAAGGGCGAGTGGCCTGATCCGGAAAAGACTACCAAGCAGCTGATGGACGAAATGGATGACGCGATTCAGTTCCCGGGACTCGCGAACGCCTGGACGATGCCCATTAAGACACGCATCGACATGCTCTCGACCGGGATCAAAACACCGATCGGCATCAAGGTATCGGGGCCCGATCTCTCCGTTTTGCAGAGCGTGTCCGAGAACATAGAACAAGCGATGAAGACACTGCCCGAGACAACGTCCGCTTTCGGGGATAGAGCGGTTGGCGGCTACTACCTGGATTTTGCGATCGACCGTGAGAACGCCGCGCGATACGGCCTCACCGTCGGTGATGTTCAGGACGTTATTCAAAGTGCCATCGGCGGGATGAACATCACCGAAACGGTCGAGGGCTTAGAGCGCTACCCGGTAAATCTTCGCTACCCACGCGAACTTAGAGATGACCTCGAGTCGCTGCGCCGCGTATTGATCCCGACGCCTACCGGCCTCCAAATCCCGCTGGCGATGGTCGCGGAGATCGACTACACGCGGGGGCCACCAGTCATCAAGAGCGAAGACGCGCGGCCCAATGCCTGGGTCTATGTCGACATATCGACGTCGGACATTGGCGGGTTCGTGCAGAAAGCCAAGACGGTGCTGGCCGACGAGGTCATCATTCCGCCTGGTTATACGCTCACATGGTCCGGTCAGTTCGAATACATGGAGCGAGCCGCAGCGCGTCTGCGTATCGTCGCGCCAGCCACCCTGCTGATCATTTTCCTGCTCCTTTATTTCAATTTCCGCAACATAACCGAACCGCTTGTGGTGCTTCTTTCGATTCCGTTTGCGCTGGTCGGCGGGATCTGGCTGATCTATCTCAACGAGTACAACCTGTCGGTCGCCGTGGCGGTCGGCTTTATCGCCCTGGCGGGAATGGCCGCCGAGATTGGTGTGCTTGTCCTTAACTTTATCGACACCGAGATCGCCCGACGGCGAGCAGCAGCATCGGGTGTACTCGCCCTTAGTGAGATACGAGAGGCCATCCACGCCGCCACCTCGAAACGCGTCAGGCCTGTCGCCATGACCGCGATATCCACCATGGCGGGTCTGGTGCCCATTATGCTAAGCGGTGATACGGGCTCGGATGTTACCCACCGTATCGCCGCACCAATGCTTGGTGGCATGGCGACGGTGATGGTTCTGAATCTTCTGGTGCTTCCGGTCATTTACAGCTTCGTCAT
>Ga0180430_10005602_pt1 | contig 10399 bp, 10 predicted proteins | sample SS_ome_9_FD_132999 | JGI IMG/M metagenome (GOLD analysis project Ga0180430, IMG submission 132999) | Hypersaline lake sediment archaeal communities from the Salton Sea, California, USA - SS_1_S_2 metaG | ecosystem: Environmental > Aquatic > Non-marine Saline and Alkaline > Hypersaline >... | reverse complement strand
GGAAACGACAGCACCACAAACGAAAGTACCTGTATCCACTGGACAACTGATGTCAGTTCAAATTCAACTGTCAATTACGGTACAACTACGGGGCTTGGCACATATGCAACCAATGCCACTGAAACCACAGACCACCAGATATGCTTTTCTGGACTCACAAATTCGACAACATACTATTATAACGTGACGAGTGCGAATGCTTCCGTGACAAATACCTCGGGACCTTATAATTTCACTACAGATTCTTGGACACCCTCTGGTGGCGGTGGTGGAGGTTATGGAGATTTAGTCTTAAACATAACCTTTGATAACAGTTCTGACCCTTGGAAAGATTATTCCAATTATAGCCACCTCTTCACAAACAATGGTGTCTCATGGGTAAACAGGAGTTACTGCAAGTGGTATGGCTGCGGCAATTTCTCTGACAACACTGATGACAGCTATATCAATTCCACCACGCAATTCAAGTTAGATAATGGCATTAGTGTCTGTTACTGGACGTATTTTCTTGAGAATGTCGGGACTACCTCTTCTGGTACATTACTTATCGGAAGTGGAACACAAGAGAAATGGGTGGAACATTCAACGTATAGCATGACTTCTCACTTTGAATCTGCCACTGGCGAGGTATCATCAAATATCGGTTCAGCTAACGGTAGAGATGCAGATACATGGAATCATTTTTGTGTGACTTATAACGAAACGCATGTAGTCTTTTATCTTAATGGCGAAAGGAAAGTAACTGATTCTGAACCGGATGGCAATCTCAATTATACAGTAGGCGAAGCTATAAAGGTTGGCCTTACAAAATATGGTATAGATATGAATGGTTATATAGATGAATTGCTTGTGTATAACAACAGCTTAAGTGATTCAGAGGTATCATCTCTGTATGATACGCAAAGTGAGGGAACACCTCCTTATATTGACCTGCATGTAACGAACATTACGTATGACCTTCCATATAACTTTTTAGCACCCAACAATACCTTAGTTGTAGGAGAGAACATGACGATAAATATCACGTTCAAGAACTCTGGTGCGACGTATAACTCAAACCTATCAACGTATAATTTATCACTTGATGGTGCGACAATTTGTACTGGCACTGTCCAGATCAATACCATGTCAGAATCCACGGTGCAATGCAATTGGACAACAAGCTTGGGTTATCATCTCGGCTGGGTAGAAATAGATGCGAATGATAACAATACTGAAGATGTTGAGAATAATAATCTTGCAAGGCTGTATATCCCATTCCTTAACAGACCATATATGCATTTTAATCTTACTGAATGGGGCGATACTCTTTGGGCTTATATGACAGATTCAAATAATTATATAGCTTATGATTCGTATAATCGTTATAAATCGTTTCTCTCTGAAGATTTTGATACGTCTTGGACAGGAGATTCAGTAGACCCAAGAGGTAAGAAAGGTAGGGAAAACGCTATAGGTTGCATTATCAATAATTACAATATGAGCAAGACAGTCTGTCAGCGTGCTAAAAATCATGTAATCGGCTGGGCAAATCGTACTGCATCGACGTACACAGATGTCCAGGCCATACATGAACTGATTCATGTTGGTTTCACGTATGACATAATGTTTCCAGTACTCACCGAAGAAGAACATGATTTGGTGGCAGGACAATATGAGAATATCTGCCAAACAATCTTCAACCTTGATAATGTTCGCCCTGACAAGGACAACAAAGACGAAATAAATGGCGGTAATGGTTGGGGTTTTGGTTCTGGAATGGGGGCTTTTTGTTATTCAATTATCGGGATGGATAAGGATAATCCCACCCTGATTCATAATATCCCCGATAGCTATTATTCAGATGACATTCCTTCAAACTGGATGGATAGGGAGACTCAATACCTGATGGGGTATAAGAACGCAACCTGGGCGAAATACCAGGAAGGGTGGCTTTATAAGTTTTACAGCCAGTATCATCTGATTGAAAGTTTATATTTTCAAAAAAAGTTCGGTCTTGGGAATCTGACAGATTTTCAGAATGCTTTATGTAGCATGGGGCGTGAGTTTGTAACAGACCTGCTTGACCATACTTATAATGGTGACACCCTTCGGAATGATGAAGATCAGACCTGGAGAGGGGTTAATAGAGGAGATAGTAATAGCTATGAGGATATCGGCAGTGATTCTATAGGGTGGTCTACTCCAGATTATTATGCGCTTCTATGCGATGACCAAGACACAATAAATTCTCTTATTTGGTTAAGGAATGAAACTTATAGGATCGGTGAAAACTCATATAATATCCGAGAGACTTATCTTTGGAAACAGGTTCTTGAACAAGGCAATATAACGAGCCCAGCAGGAGTCTTTCCGCATGCGATGTTTGATAATGCAAACGATATCTTCACCTGGAGGTCTAATTATTCATATGTAAATGATACAGTTCTCCAAATTGATGGTGGGGAAGAACGTGGAGGCGGGCATTCACAGGCTCAGGGGTATTATCTTTATGCTCTTGGTGAACCATTCATCGATTATGAACAAGTTCCATATGAAGATGACGTTAGGATGGATGTTTGGAAGAACGGAATATCATTCGCTAATACCACACAGGCCGTTGAAGGTGCGGATGGGCAGTACAAAGCCAGTGCAGGAGATTATGCTTATAACCAGTATTATGGTAGCAATGATATCGATAACTATTATTCAACCGAATATCCGGATTTCAGGACGCACAGTTTGGCGTATGGTGGTGACATTGAGGATTACTTCGGCACCCGTGACGGCAATCTTGCTGGTGCTTACAATTATCGTGGTTACTTCAATGCTTCATTGGTCGCAGAATATTTCGTTAAATACGGTAATGTTCTTGTAAAACGTACAGTGACCCAAACCTCTGATGAAAACGAACTATACCATAACCTAATCAATATTAACGACGAATACACTTCGGATTTAACTGGCACAAATTATACACTTAATAGAAGCAATAAATATCTTCAGACAAAACTTATAACTTCAAATATAACCTTGAGCCTTGGTGGTGGCGAGACACCAATAAGCACCTGTTATGCAAAGACTAGCTGTACTGAGAATAGTCGTGGTTATTCAAATTATAGCCGAGTTTATTACTATAACCTAACCGATGCCAACAGTGATTTCATATTATCACATCATTGGTATCTTTCTGGTGAACAAGAACCTGTGGTTGAAGTTTCAAACGTTGCTGGTGATGAAGGAGTACAATCCAACTCTGAGTATAAGGTTATTTTTGATTATAACAATGACGGTGTATCTAAGGACGGTACTAAAGAAACGGATGGTTGGTCTTTAGTTTATGATGTTGGCGGCACAGAGATTGGATGTTTTAATTGCACCTACCTTGATGATGGAAGTTATAACATAAGCGAAACCAACAGTTCTGCTAGTTTACTTGTTGAAAAGGGTTCTGACGAGTATATATTAACTATCAACACGATGGAACGTAACGTTTATACTGACAAGGCTAAGAGTGTCCAGGTAACATTAGACACCAGAGATTTGACTAATCAATCAAATTTCACTGTTATGAAGAATGGAAACGAACAGGTAACTTTGGATTCTGAGGGGCAGGACACCTTAACTTTCACTGTTGAACCCGATATTAATGGTGATTATTATATTATAACTGCCAGCAATGGTACGGCTTCAGTCACTTGTGATGTAATCTCATCGACCCAATATTCAAGTGAAACTGTTGATTGTTCGGGTGAAATTTACACCGTCACTGGTTCATCAGACGTAAGTTTTATAAATTCTAATCTTCTATGTGATGATATTTACGTTGAAACTGGAAGCACAATATATTTTGATTCAAATTCGGTGATTGATATAAGATGACGCAATACATACCCAAAACGGAAACATTCTCTGGAAGCGGTTGCAGTGGTTCTGATGGTGCAAATCAAAAACTCAACAATCAGCAGTATGCTTGTGCTACTGTTGGTCTTGACCAATGGAGCTCAGTATGTCTTGAACGAAACAGGAGAAACAAGCAATATTAATAATAGGTTAAAAGAAAAATGACAGACAAAAAAACAATCGGAATATCAAGCCTTATATCTTTAGGCATAATAAGTTTAGTAATATTAATTCCAGGATTCTTTGATGAACCTAAATATTATTGTCAATCTGAAAGTAGTATTTTATCTTGTCCAGGAGGGTTATCTGGAGGTTCTCAAACAAGATGTTACCTTAATGAAGAGAAATCTAGTTGGGATTATTGTAGTTCTGGATGGGTAGAAGTAACTGATGATAGACTTATTCAAGAAGAACCTGAACTAGAAAAAGAAATACCTAAAGCTATTGAATATAAATGTACTGAAAAAGGATGTGAAAAATATGAAGCAATATACAACTAGTGATACCCCAGTTTTTACTATAACTTGGCTTGATCAAACAGGTGTAGAACATGGTACTGTTACTAACCCTATAATAACAATCAAAAAATATGATTATAGTACTGATACATGGTCAACTGAAATAGATGGTGTTGCTATGACACAAATTTCTGGTGCCTCTTATTTTTATGAGTATGATATATCTGGAGAAACAGCTGGTTATGATTATAAAGTATTCTATAATGCTACTATAGACGGTTTAAGTGTAGAAGCTACAGAAATGTTTAGAATTGTATCATTACAAGCAACACAAGATGATGTTAGAGAATTAAGAACTGGAAATATAAGATATGATTTTTCAATTGCTACTACAGCTGTTTCAGCTAGAAATGTAGAGATAGGATATGTTGATTATATGACTATTTATACTAAAGCTGACGGTGACTCGGATTGGAGTAGTCCAACTAGTACTAAAACTTTATATTTTTGGTATGATAGCGATGGTAATTGTACAGCAAGGAAAGAGAGTAATTAACGATGGTATATAAAACATTATCGATAGCAATTGCAACAGAAGGTATTTTAACATCTCCAGAAAATCTAGGAAATGAATACAATTATCCTATTTCGGGATCTGTAGAAGTTATAAATATAAGCACATGAGGGAAAAATGAAGGATTATGAAATCGAATTAGTAAGAGGAAATTCTCCTACTATTAATGTAACTGTTACAGATGATGAGGGTACTGTTGTTAATTTAACTGGGTATACAATGAAGATGTCAGTTAAATATCAAGCAGAAGATACAGATGCCAATGCATTGATCGGCCCTTTAACAGCTACAATTGCTAATCCGGCTAGTGGAATAGGAGTTTTTAGTTTAACTCCTACGAATACTGATATCGGAGCTGGAGATTATGTATATGATATAAAGATAGAGAATGCAGGAGGAACTCAATTTCATACTGTAGTAGGACCTTCTAAATTTACAATATTGGAGAATGTAACGAAGGGGTAAAATAAATGGTATTACTAAAAGGACTAAATTATGACCATACTGGTCAGCAATCTACTAAATTAATTACAAAAGTAGGTATAGGTTCAACTACTTATAAGATTTTAAATACTGAAGGTTTTGCAGATAGTGATTATTTTGTAATTGATCCTGGTACTGAAAAGTCTGAGATTATTAAAATTTCTACTATAGATGATAATAGAACTTTTACTGCAGCTGCTGCTAAATTTGAACACGGAGTAAATGCTGAATTGTTCAGATTACCATATAATCAAATGAAATTTTATTATTCTACTGATGCTACTGGCACTTATACTTATATTACTGATTCTATTACTGAGATGAGTTATGTAGGAATTTTCACTAATTATTCTTATGCTGATGGTACAACTTCGTTATATTATAAAAGAACTTTTTATAATTCTACAACAGATGTTGAAAGTGATATTGCTGAAGCAGACTATTGGCAAACTGGAGATGAAACTTTATATATAACTCCAGAGGAATTAAGAAAAATATTGCAATTAGGAGAAGATGATCCACCATCACCTGAGGATATGTATACTCTTATAAAGGTAGCACAAAAACAAATTGCTTTAGAAGTTAATTCTTCTTCACAAGATATTTTATTTTTATCTACTATGTTATTAGCAAAACATTATGTAATGAGAGCTTTAGCAACGAAAGCTTTAAGCAAGGGCTATATCACTATTAATGTTGAAGGAAGAAATGTAACTAAAGCTTATCAAGAGTTAGTACTAGAAGCTGAGAATACATTTAAAGAATATCAATTATTTGTTAGAAATCTTACAAGGTCCGAAGTAGGAAAAACTAACTTTATGGATGATACAACTTTGGTTGATCCTGAAATAAGAGCAGCTTATATTGATAATTGGACTGGAACTACAAATGCTATGAGAGAAAGGTATCCAGATAGCAATTTATACGGAACAAGAAGGAGACTTAGATGATGGATTTTCGTTATGAAGCTGGTGCTGAAGAGGATTTTAGTAATATGACTAAAGAAATGGGCAAATGGGTTTTAGTCTGTCCTCGTAGTGAAAGTCTTACTTATGAAGGATTTGAGGGAGACGCTCACAATATTGAAAACAATCCGATGTCAGCAAAATCTCAAGTTCCAAGAAAAGAAAAAGTCTTTTTACAAGAACTGGAATCAGAAAATGAAGTTGTTGCAGCAGGTGTGTTCAAAGTAGGAGATGTCAAAATGAATTTTTTACCAGATTCTTTAGCTGAAGAAGAAGGTTATGTTGTTGATGGTAAAAAAGTTTATAAGATTATGCAATTAACACGATATGGAGCAAAAGTTATAACTGATATAAGAGCTTTCGGTAAAAAATTGCCAAATAGATAAAATGGTGCAAGTAGAGAAATCAAGAGCTAAAGAAAATTCAGGAGAAGTTTTAAATAGACTTCGAGCCGGTAGATTAGCTAATGCTGAAAGACTTATGATTTTAGATGAAATAGGAAAATATGCTCGAAAAATGTACAATAGATATTTAGTTCAAAATTCACAAGGTTATGATTTATCATTGTTACATGATGCTTTACAATATGCTCCTGACGTTGACTCCTTTGAAAATGATTATTGGGTGGATACTGGAGATGAAAAATTAAATGATTTAGCATCTTATTTTGAATACGGTACAGGAATGTATAATACTAAATATCGAAAATCTAATAGAACTAGAATTACTTCAAAAACAGCTGGTAAAGCTATGGTTTTTAGAAAACCTTGGAAAGGTATATCTGGAGCTATGTCTGTTAAAGGAGTCAGGCCTGTTTTTATGTTTAGAAGAACTCTAAAAAGTATCGAGTTTAATAGACCTTACATACAAAGGGAGATTCGTTTTAAGTTAGGGATATAAATGACTGAAGAATATATTTATGAAAGAGAACAAGAACTACTTGATTATTTTAGAAATAATCAGGTTGATCCTGAAGATCGTTCTAAAACTTCAACTGAAACATTTACTGCGAGTGAAAGCCAAACGACTTTTTGGTTAACTAATGTTTTTGTTAAAAATGTACGAGATACAATTACAGTAGGAGGTGTTACTAAATATAAAGGTTCAGATTATACTGTAACTTATGGAGAAGGAAAAAATAAAACCAAAGTTGTTTTAAGTACAGGGGCCTCTTTAGGAGATGCTGTAGTAATTATTTATGATTTTGGTAAAAGTATGATTGAAAGAGAATTTTCAAGAACAGATGTTCTGTTGCCAAGGATAGTGATGATGTTTCTAACTGGCTCTGAAGAATTCGTAGGTCTGGGAGATGCTATGGAAGATGCTACTGGTAGTTATTTCAATGCGTCATATAGATTTGAAATTAGAGACAAATATGCAAATAGAGCTAGAGTTATCGCAAGTCAACTATTTAATTGGGCTAGAAAATTAAGAAGGCAAAATCTTTTTAGAGTAAATATTGCAAGAGCTTATGATCTTGAAAATTTCGATTATGATAGAGAAAAAGAAGCTTACGTTTGGCAATTTTCTCTCGATATACAATGGGACTTATTAATGTCTTAGGAGGTAAAGAAAAATGGTAACATATAGAGGATACCAAACAAATGTTATGTATGGAGCAGAAACTAGTTATGCAACAGGAGGTATTGCTAATACAGCTATTAAAGGAAGAATCCAAACTGTTACAATTAATCAGACTAACAATCTTATTAGAGTAGCAGGGCTTGGTGAGGGAAGAAATGAGACTTTTGTCGGCTGGGGTAATTATGGTGTTGACTGGTCTATGGAGTATTATTTGGGAGACCCAGATTTTTTAGAATTCGGTATTGGTGTAAAAGCTGGATCAGGAACGACTGCATCACCGTATACTTTAGAAGAAAAAGAATGGATTGATTACTCTACAGGTATTAAAACTTTTACTATGGCTGTAGGAAGCGAAGACGCATCAGCAACAGATGATAATGATACAATTACTGGTTGTGTTATTAATACAATTAGTCTTACTTGTGAAGTAGGAGGTACATTAGTTTGTTCTTTAACTGGATTCGGCCAAAAAGTAATTTCATCAACAACAGCTGCAGCTTATACAGCAGATACAACAAGACTTTGGATTTTTACACAAGGAGAATTTAAATGGAATAGTTCTTCGGTTGGAAGAGTTAGAAGCTTTACAGTAACAATCAATAATAACTTTGATGCTGATGTTGCTAGAGAATTAGGTAGCAGATTTATTCCTGAAGTAGCACCAGGTCTAAGGAAGTATGATTGGGTTGCAGTAGTAAAAATGACTGATTCAGTAGCTACAACATTACGAGATCATTTTTACGGACAAGCAAATTCACCGATAGATGGAGTAGATGGGTCACAACCAACTTTTTATGATTTAATATTTAATTTTGCGGAAGGCTCAGCCTCAGGAGATAAAATCTTACAGGTTTTATTATCAAATTGTGCTATTAACGATATATCAAAACCTGTAAATATAGGTGAAAATCTGGTAGAACTAACTATAAACGGAACTGCAAAAAACGGTACAGCAGATACTGGTAATAAACCTATTAAGTGGTATACTACAACTTAATTCGCGGAAGCAATATTTTATTATTTTATTATATATATTAAGTAAACAATAACAGCCGTATAAACAACCAAGGAGGTTAGGCAAAATGGAAGAAAATAAAGAAGTTAAGGAAACTGTAAATAAGACAACTAATCCAAACATTGTTGAAGTTGAAACTAGTATTGGTGTTTGGAAAATCAAAAAACCGAAAGCAGGAGTAAGGAATAGATCTCTTGCAAAAGCTGAAACGGATTCTGGGAGTTTTAAAAAGACAACGTTATTTATGGATCTCTTACCAAAATGTATCATAAAGAGACCAGATGGTGTAGACCCAGATGTAAAAATAGAACATGTTTTAGACGGTTTGGAAATTGAAGATTATGATGAACTTTTTGAAGCACTATTCCTTTTGATAAATCCGAGTTTAAAGAAAAAGGAAGAAGAAGAAAAAAAAACGTAATTCAAGAGTTCATCGATACAGGTAGGATTCCTAAAAAAGGTCCTACAAAATATTGGATAACTGATTATATCCTTATAAAAAAAGGATATAGTAAAAGTGATTTTGAAACAATGTCGATTGATGAATATGATTTTTTGATTGAAATGGTATTAGGATTGAATAAGAAAGGAAAAGATCATCCGTTTGGAGGATTATAGAATGGTAGCAGTAGCTGCAGTAGCAGGAAGAGGATTAATGTCTGCAGGAGCAAGAATGCTGGGTTCTACAGCAGCTAGATCCGCTGGCGGTCAATTATTAAAAACTGGAGCTGTAAAAGTAGGTATTGAAGGAAAAGCTTTAAAATATTTAGAAGAAGCTGCTATAGGTATATGGGGTTCTAACAAAATTCTGAATAGATTGCAACAGTCTTCTCCTGCTTTAAAACAACAATTAATTATCTTAGGAAAGAATTTTATGCTATTACTTAGACCTATTGGAGACATCATGGCAAAATTCGTAAGACCTATGGCTATTTGGATGATGAAATTTGCTATGAAATGGTATCAACTATTCGGTACAGGTGGAGAAGAAAATACAAGTAAAGCTGGTTTAGAAGATAAAAAGTCTGATTTACTTGATATGTTAGAATCTGCTACAGCTGCTGGAGATACAGATAGAGCAAAAAAGATTCAGGGAGAAATTGATAAAATAGACGAAGAATTAAATAAATCTTTTATTGATAGAATGAAAGAATCTTTTGCTGTAGTAAAAGACTGGCCTGGTGCTATTTGGGAATGGTTTAAAGGCTGGGGTGAAGTAATTGCTGCTTGGGGCGGAAAAATTTGGGACGAAGGTATTAAACCTTGGGTTGATGTTATGGTTGCTTGGGGCAAAGATATTTGGGATAAAGGAATTCAGCCTTGGGTAGATGTTATGATAGCTTGGGGCCAAAAAATTTGGGACGAAGGTATTAAACCAACTGTAGATTTTATGACTCATTGGGGTAAAGATATCTGGGATAAAGGTATTGAACCCTGG
>Ga0180430_10005599_pt1 | contig 10400 bp, 8 predicted proteins | sample SS_ome_9_FD_132999 | JGI IMG/M metagenome (GOLD analysis project Ga0180430, IMG submission 132999) | Hypersaline lake sediment archaeal communities from the Salton Sea, California, USA - SS_1_S_2 metaG | ecosystem: Environmental > Aquatic > Non-marine Saline and Alkaline > Hypersaline > Sediment... | reverse complement strand
GCAGTTCAGCTTCGACTGCCTGCACGACGACGAGTACATAGACCTCCTGGCCGAGGCCGGCGGCGTAATGGCGTTCATCGGTCTCGAGTCGCTAAACGAGCCGAGCCTGCTCTCGGTACACAAGAAGCACAACCGCGTCGAGGAGTACAAGGAGCTGTTCCTCAAGCTCAAGGAGCGCGGCATACTCACTTTCACCGGCATCATGCTCGCGCTCGACGAGGACACACCCGAGTACTACGAGTCGATGCCGAGCCGGCTCGAGGAGATCGACCCCTCCGCCATCCTCGTCTCGATATCGATCCCCATACCGGGGACTCCTTTCCACAAGAAGGTCAAGGAGGAGGGGAGGCTCGTCGACGAGGACCTCTCTCACTACGAGGGCGACCACCTGGTCGTCGAACCGAAGAACGTAACGCCCAACCAGGTCTTCGACGCCTTCCGCAACGTCAACCGGACGTTCTACTCGACGGGGTCCATCCTCAGGCGGTGGTGGCGCATCCTGGCCGGGTTCCGCGAGAGGAATCCCCTCAGGTGGGTCTTCCGGATGGGTGTAGCGACCGTCGTTTTCGCCAAACTCTCGGTGTTCCAAAAGGACCACGCCGAGCAGCGCGTCTACATGATCGACCCGGAGGCACAGGAGCAGCGCTAGCGCCCAGCCGGGCGCGCCCTTCCCGCCGACTCACGCGCGGGAGCGAAAGGAGGGGGAGAATGGCACGAGGCGCCCTGACCGTCGCAGGGATCATAGAGATCGTCTTTCGCGGCATTCCGGCCGCGATCGGGGTCCCGGCGATAGCCACGATGTTCGGACTCGACTTCGACTACGGGTTCATTCCGTACGTCCACGCGTTCGGCGCGGTGATGATCGTCTTCGGCATCATGTTCCTCATAGCGGCGAAGGTGCCCGAGAGGAACACGCTGGTGATCAACATAGCCATCCTGCGCTTCTTCTTCGGCATCCTGGCCCAGCTCTGGACCTTCATACAGCTGAGCCAGCTGCAGATGGACATGCACGTCTTCTGGTGGATCCACATCATCATCGACGCCATCATGGTTCTGTGGCTCCTGGCCGCGAGGACCAGGGTCATGGCCAAGATCGCATAGCGAACGACGGGGGTCCGGCGGGGCCCGAAGCGAGCAGCAGGAGGACCGACGAACGCATGAAGAAGGGGGCCGGCATCCAGCCGGCCCCCTGCCGCGTTCAAGCTATCCGCTGACGCGCGTCGAGCGCTACTCGCGATTGTCGTCCATCGAGGCTCTGATCTCAGCGATCTTCGCCTCCATCGCTGCCAGCTCGGCCTCGATGCGGGCGTTGTTCGCCGCCTCGCACTCCGCGCGCTCCGCGGAGACGTCCGCCCCGGTCTGACCGGGGGCTAGCTCCCCTCCCGGAAGATCGGTACCGGTCACGACCCTCGCCGGAGGATCCGCGAGGACACCGTAGAACGTGGGAAAGAAAACCACGGACAGGTTCCTGTCGTAGACGGTCCAGTCACCGATGACCTCATCTGCAAGGAAGTAGAAGGTCTGGGCTCCTGACGAGACGTTGAAGATGAACTGAGCCGTGATGGTCTCGTAGTACTGACCAGATACCGCATCGAGAGGTAGTCTGCTGTAGAGCTCGCTTCCAGCTGGGAAGGAAGAGCTGACGTCGGACACACCGAAGTAGCTCCCGCTCGCGGTACCGTTCGTGTGGTTGATCACTGCCTCCGCGGTCCCTATGGCCAGCACGTAGCCGCTGGTGGGGCAGTATATGCTCCTCGACAGCATGGTCTGGGGCGACCCGCCGGTCAGTGCCAGGGTCGTTGTGGAGTATGAGTAGTTCAGACCGGCCTCGTTCTCGATCTCGAGAGACGACACTGCGCTCGTCGGCAGGTTGACGGCGTCGTCGCCGCTCAGATGCGTGTTGAAGATCGTGCCGGAGGCAGAACCGAATATCGAGAGCCGCGTGTCACCGCCGCTGTAGTTGCCGTCTACGGTCAGCCCGTTCCCGCCTGTCGAGTCCTCGATCCGAAGGAAGCCGCCGGTCCCGTTGACGTCGGGCTCTATGAACCCGTACTTGTCTCCTTCCTCGTCGTAGAGGTCGATGCTGCCACCGGTACCGGTGCCGAAGATCTCAACGACCGGGTCGCTGCTGCTCGAGCCGTAGAGCTCCAGGTAGGCGTTGTAGGCCGTGCTGCCCACCTCCCACGTCCCGTCGTCGTCGATCTTGCCCCTGCTGACGCCGTTCGTCAGGAAGGCGATGGACGCGTTCTCCTGCTGGTTGATGAATGCGTTGCCCGCGCCGTTGATGCCGACCTCGAAGCCGTCGCCCGCCGTGTAGCCGGTCGAGGCGTCGACGAACTGAGCGTAGGCGAGTCCGTAGGCGCCCGTGTCGATTACGAGGTTGTTGGCAGGATTGGTCACGCCGATGCCGACCTGACCGGTCGCGTCGACGTAGAGAGCGTCGACCGGGCTCCCGTCGCTAGCGTCGAGCGAGTGTCCGTCACCCGCGCCGCCCGTGTCGTCCGTTCCGTCGGCGAAGCCGGCGGGCACGTTCTTGAGATTCGTCCAGTCGACCGGATTGGAGGGCGTGTTGATTACGCCCGGCACGTAGAGGTCCTCTGCGAGCGCGTAGTACGAGGCGGGCAGCTCGCCGAGGTTGTCGGCGTCGTCGGCGTGAATCGCGTAAGGCGCCGCGACCAGCTCCCGTCTGGGAGTCAGTGTCTGAGCGTCGACCGAGATCTCCAGCCAGGCCGGGCCCTGGAAGTAGTAGTTGGTGAGCGGAGATGTCGTTCCCAGGATCACGGAGGCCACACCGATCGAGTTGGTCATCACGTTGCTGTGAAGCTCGGACCAGAGGAGCGTTCCGGCCACCTCCGAATCGTAGATGGCGAAGAAGAGGTCCACCTCCTGCTCTGCCAGCGGTTCATCGGAGTCGCTCGTAAGCATCACCTGGTAGTTCATCTTCCCCGGCGTCTGAGCACTCGCGGTCGTCACGAGCATTGCCAACACGGCGACTGCGAGAGCTGCCATCATCTTTCTGCTCACTGCACACCTCCCGTCTCTGTGGTGGACCCGGCGCTAGTCGTCCGGGGCCCACGCTCTCCTGAACACCACGAACCTAATCACCAGCCAGACGCCTATCGCGCCCAGCGTTACTAACCAGATGGGCCACGGGTTCGCGCGGAAGATGTAGAGGAGGGGCACGACCGTGCTCGTCCACAGGCCCCCGCCCATGAACGGCTCGTGAAGGAGCTGTTTGTACCCGAACGCATCAGGCGCCTTGGTCTCGAACTTGGGGTCGGCGACACGGAGCAGGAGGATGCCGGTCGCCGTGACGCCGGTCGACTGTCCGAACTCGGCGATGGAGCGCTCGAACCAGTAGTCGGGCAGCATCCGGCGCGCGAGGAACATGACGCACCAGACGTTCCAGGCGATTCCCGCGACCATGAGGATCACGAACGGTACGATGTTCGTGATGATGGCCTCGATCTTGAGGGTCGCCAGCGCCGCGACCACGAGGTAGTCGAGCGAGAGCCCCTGCAGCCTGCGCATGAGCCTGCGGTCGACGACCTTGCGGCGGTCGTACCTGTCCATGAGCTTCTGGAGGATGACGCCGCCCACCATAGCGAGAGGGAAGAGGGGGAAGCTGCCGAGGATGGCGTTCTTCGGGTCCGTGAGCCAGAGTACCTCGAGACCAGTCAGGCTCTTCTTGATGACGTAGCCGATGAGTATCGCCACCGCGACGATGGCGAGATGCATCGCGAGCGTCTCTACTGACTCAGAGCGGAACGTGAGCCTGCCCGCCTCGCGGCGCTCGTCAACGGGGGTGATCCCGTCACCTGAGATCTCATGACTGTCACACTGCTCCGCTGCGCCCTTGCAGTAGCGCCTGCGAGCGGCCCAGTTGATGAGCGCCATGCCGATGACGACCCCGCCCACCACACCCACGGTTGCCGAGCCCAAGGCGAGGTCGGCGCCCTCGGCCCAGCCCTTGTCCGCGAATACGGGCGCGAGCCCCGCCGCCGTGCCGTGACCGCCCTCGAAGCCCACCGGGATGATGGCGCCGAACATGGCGGGGATGTCGAAGAAACGAGAGAGGACCAGCAGCGTCAGACCGATGCCGACCGCGTACTGCCCCCAGGCCACCACCTGTCCGAACGCGAGCTGTGGCCCTGCGACGCGCCAGACCTTGCGGAGGGGCGGGATGGTCATGCCCAGGAACAGAGTCGCGAAGACTATGTTGATGAGGAAGCTCGGAAGGCCGCTCCAGCCGTATGTGGCCGTGCCCACGAACTCGTCTGTTCCTGGGGCGTAGCGTTTCAGCAGCTGAACGACAAGGAGCCCAAGCAGCCCGCCGACCACAGAGGCGGGGAGGAGCAGCTTCTGGGTCCAGCGGACCTTGGTGCGGACTGCCTGCCCGATGAGCAGAAGCAGGCTGAGAGAACAGAATGAGAGGACTACGCGGTCGATACTCAACCTCCTTGGCCCGGGTCGCCTTACATCTCGAGTGCGATGAGGATGCGCCTAGTCGTCCAGGTCCACGCCTCCGTAAGCAGTCGGGAAGTACATCAGCGTCAGCTGTCGGAAGACCACTGCGCAGTTGCCAGACTCCTCCAAAGCGTTGAGGTAGAATTCGTGGCTCCCCGCGTCTACCGAAAAGACGCCGTGAACCGTGGCCGTCTCATGGTATATCCCTGTGGCGGCTCCAGGAGGCAGTCCGACCATCATCTCCTGCGCTCCGTTGGAAAAGGCGTTTTGCAGATCAGAGACGCCCAGCCACATGCGATCTGCGTTGGAGTCGGTGTTGCTGAGCTCTATGTGCGCAGTGCCCATCACGACTACGTAGCCCGCGGCAGGCACGTTCGACATCGTCCTGACGGCCACGGACCTCACGCTTCCCGTCGGCAGGTCGTAGGTGGTGGGAGACTGAATGCTCGCGATTCCCGGCTCGTCGCGCAATTCGGCACTGCTCACTGCGTCGTTCGGGAGCCGCACCGAGTCGTTGCCCTCCGCGGACGTGTCCAACACGATTTCCCTCTCGGGTCCCGAGACGTAGACCGTAGGAGCTCCTGTGTCGAAGGAGTTCCCATCGACAATGAAGCCGCCGTTGCCGGCCCCATCTCGGGCTACGGCGAAGAAGCCTCCCGTGCCCTCTATGTCAGGGCCCATGGTGCTGGTCCAGATGCCGTTCTCGTCCTGGAGGTCGAGGGAGCCGCCGGCGCCGCTGGTCGCGAGGTCAACGCCGTAGTGCGGGCCATCCACCGCGTAGGTCCGGACCTGACCGTCGCCGTTCTGCTCGCCGATCCTCACGAGGTCGCTGAACCACGCGTATCCAAACTCGTCGACGTAGACGGCGTCCTCCGGGTCTCCGTCAACGGCGTCCAGCGAGTGACCATCGCCCAGAGCACCGATGTCAGTGAGAAGGGCGTACTCGCTGGCGTCGGTGCCTCCGAGTCTTTCAGAGTCGCCGGCGACAGCCGCGGCTCCCGCGTAGGGAGCGGCAGCCAGCGGACGCCTGGGGGAGAGAGTCTGGCCGTCGACCTCGACCTCGAGCCAGAGAGGTACGTCGAAGTCGAACGTGACCGGTGTTGTGCTGCCCAGGAGCACCGACACCACTCCGATCGAGTTAGTCGTGGGATTGTGGGTCTCTGTCCAGAGCGCGACGCCTCCCGTGTCTACGTCGTAGATTGAGAACTCCATCGTCACGGTCTGGTCGGCGAGCGGCTGGTCAGAGTCGTCGGTGAGCATAACCTGGTAGTTGAGCAGCGCCGGGATCTCCGACCGGGCTCCTGCGGCCAGGACAGACAGCAGTACGAGCGTGAACGCGGCGGTCCTCATCTGGGTTCCTTCCTTGTCGTCGGTGGCTTCCTTCTGCTTGTCGTGTCGGACCCGCTATTCCTCTGTGTTTGACATCTTCTTCTCGAGCTCATCGATCCGTGCCCTAAGTTCCTCGAGTTCCCGGGCTGGTTCGTCGTCAACGTCGATGGTGCCGTAGGCCGACGGGATGTAGAGAAGCGTGAGCTGCCTGCTCGACACTGTCCACTCGCCGAGGCCTTCGCTCGCCATGAAGTAGAGAGTCTCGTTGCCGCCGACGTCGACCTGGAAGACCGCGTTGAGCGTAAGGGGAAGGCTGTAGCTTCCAGCCGGCACACCGCCGGACAGCGTCACATTGATCTCTTGGGCCTGGTCCGAGAACCCCGTGTTGGTCTCCGAGATACCGAACCATGCGCTGCTGGCCGCTCCGTCGTGATAGAAGTTGACTTGCGCCGTGGCTATCGCGAGAACGTATCCGCCACCGGGCACGTAGATCTCGCCGTGGTTGACCTGGTTGTACGCGCCGCCACCCGTCAGCGCGACCTCCGTCGCGCTCTGCCCGCTCTGGATCCCCGGCTCGTTCCAGATCTCTCCGGCATCGATGGCACCGGCCGGCAGCTGAACGCTGTTGTTGAGAGACTCGTTGAGGTCGAAGACCATCGATCCCCTTGAGCCCTCCATCTCTATGCGCGGCTCGCCGAGTCCCTGGTAGTTGCCGGAGAGGTTTATGCCTGAGCCGGAGCTGCCGATGTCATCCCTGTAGATGCTGAGGTACCCTCCGCTGTGAGCGAAGGACGCTCCAAGGCTGGCCACGATCTCGCCTGAGGCGTTCTTGAATGAGCTGAAGCCCCCGTGCGCCTCCGAAGCGTACAGCACCGCCTTCTCCACGCCCGGGTCTCCGGTAGTGACGGAGACGTAAGCGTTCCCGGTGGTCGACTGGAGCAGGACCTCACCGTTCACGTGAAGTGTCGCCTGCGGGTTCAGGAACCCGATGCCGACTTCTCCCTGGGAGTCCACGTACAAGGCGTTGATCGGGTCGCCGTCGCTCGCGTCGAGCGAGTGGCCGTCCCCGCCGCTTGTCTCGTCGGTGATGGCGTAGGGCGCGCCGGCTACTTCCCGTCTGGGGGAGAGGGGCTCCCCGTTCACCTCCACCTCCAGCCAGAGCGGCGAGTCGAAGTCTATGTCTATGGGGTTTACGTCGCCCAGCAACACCGACACGACACCGATCGAGTTGGTCGTAGGGCTCTGCGTCTCGGTCCAGAGCGCCGTTCCCGCCGAATCGGCGTCGTAGATTGTGAAGATCATGGTGACGGTCTGGTCGGCTAGCGGCTGGTCCGCGTCGTCGGTCAGCATCGCCTGGTAGTTGATTGTCTGCGGGGCGAGTGCCGCGGCCGTCGCTGCCAGTCCGATCAGCAGGACTGCCTGTACCGCCAGTGCCGTGAGCGCCTTCTTCATCACATCCTCCAATGGGACCACTGGCTGCCTTCTACCTGCGCGACGTCGTGATCGTCTCCGGCGCCGGGCGCTCCTGCGGACGGCTCGAGTGGACCTGCTGGAGCTTCGTCTCGGCCAGCTCCCTCTCGGCCGAGTCGTCCGGCACGGTCACCTGCGGCGCCTGCCGGTGGCCGCGCGCGCGCCCGACGGCTACCCAGTTGAAATCGACCTGCTTGTCACCGGAATCGGACCTGATGACGAAACCGGAGGCATCGACGCTCTCCAGGTAGAGAGCGCTCCAGCCGCCTACGGGCGTCGCAGTGATCCGGAGGTCCTGTGGTCCTGTGATCGATTCCGCGAAGAGCCGGTCGAAGCCGACCCGTGCGGTACCTCCGGCGAGCTGCGCCCGCCCCGACGCAAATACCTCGACCTCCGGGGAGGTCACCCCGAAGACCGCCTCCGTGCCGCGCGACGTCTCGGCCGCTGTAGCGAGCGGCATGGTCGAGTAGATCGACCCGGAGACGTACAGACCCTCAGACGCGGTCGTGGCGCCGTAGACCGTGGCCGCGTATGCGTTGTCATCCGTGAACTTGCTGAAGTAGCCCGCGTTACCCTCGTAGCAGTGCGATGACAGCGTCCACGTCGACGTGTAGACGCCGCTGGGAGACGACAGGTACAGCACGTCTCCCCATCCGGTTGTCACTGTGCTGGTCGCATCGACCACGGGGTAGCCGGAGGTCCTCTCGAAGTACGCACCGCTGCCACCCACGAACCGACCCGAGTAGCCGCTGCCGGTGGTCTGCACTCTCAGCCCGTCTCCGGTCCCGATCGCCGCGCAGTAGATGCCGCCGCCAGTACCGGACATGTTGAAGTAGCCGGCGTAGCCATCGCCGTAGGAGACGCCTACGACCGCGGAAGGCGCCGACGGTACGACATAGCCTCCTCCGATGCCCGTGTTGCCGACTATCCCGCTGCTCGAGTCGCTGCTTGCGACCGCTGCGACACTCAGAGGGTTGTCGGAGTCCGCAATGAAGACGGCCCCGAGCTGATCGTTGTCGCCGTTCACGTTGAGAACGCAGTCGTAGTAGAAGTACTTGCCTATCCTGGTCAGTCCCTCGTGCGAGACGTAGACGACGTTCTCGGGGTCCCCGTCGTCCGCATCCAGCGAATGACCGTCGCCCGACCCCGCGTTGTCCACTCCGTCGGCGAAGCCCGGCGGCACGTTCTTGAGACGGGTCCACTCGAGGGGGTTGCTCGGGATGTTGATGACTCCCGGACTGGACAGGTCGATGTACTGGGCGTAGGACGAGGCCGGCAGGTTGTCCAACTCGTACGCGTTGCCCGCCTCGAGAGCCACCATCGCGTACGGCGACTCGACCAGCCGGCGTCTCGGGCTCATGATCTCGCCGTTGACCTCCACCTCGAGCCACGTGGAGTCGAAAGTCATGAAGCCGAACGGATTGACGCTGCCGAGCGCCACCGAGACGACACCTATCGAGTTCGTCGTGGCGTTCTGCGGCTCCGCCCATATCAGCGAGCCTCCGACCTCGGCGTCGTAGATGCGGAACATCAGAGAGACCGGTTGGTTGACGAGAGGAATGTCCATGTCGTCCGTCAGCATCACCTGGTAGTTCATCTCGTGCGGCCACTGTGCCGGACACGCGCCGGGAAGCGCGAGGAGCGCCGCAGCCAACAGCGAAGCCGCCGTTGCTATGCGTCTGTTCATGGTTGTTCTCCCGTGCTGCTAGCGCATCACCATCACCTTCTGGTCACTGGTCCTGCCGTCGACCGCCAGCCGTGCGAAGTAGACGCCCGACGCGACGGTCGCTCCCGAGTCGTTCCGACCGCTCCACGTGGTCTCGTGACGTCCTCTGTCGACGGGGCCGCGCACCACGGAGCACACCCTCTGGCCTCGGACGTTGTAGATGTCGAGATGCACGTCGCCGACGTGGTCCGGGATGTCGAAACTCACGGTCGTCACGCCCGACGTCGGGTTCGGCCTGAGCGGGTAGAGCGCAAGCGCGAGCACTCCGCCGGTCTTGATCATTGCGGGTGAGCCCGCGACAACGTCCTCGGTCCCGTCGGGGAACACGGCGCGGACCTCGTACCAGAACGACGTCTGGGGCCAGGTCGTCTCGTCGATGTAGCTGCCCGGCGTGTCGGCATCGAGGAGCGAATCGTTCAGAAGCTCGTACGGGCCCTCTTCCTCGATCGCTCGGTAGACGTTGAAGCCGTCGATGCCGTCCAGCGAGCCCACGGTCCAGCGGACGATAGGGAAGCCGTCGTCCATGAGGGCCGCGAAGACCGCACCCTCGACCGGGACGTTGATGCTGGGGAGACACAGCCAGAATCCATCGTAGATCCGCCTGCCGCCACCCTCGCCGACGGGGCCGATGGGGCACTGGGCGATGGTGTCATGGGCTTTGTACGAGGCGGACGTCGACGGGGCACCGCCGCAGTTCACGGACTCTACCGCGCGCTTGACGGCGGCGGCGGGGGAGGCCACGAGCAGCACGACGCATACGAGCACGACGAGCGCGCTCCCGTGCCCCCAGCGAGCGTTCGTGAGAGCCTTCATCCTGTACACCTCCTTCCCCCCGGAGGGGGCTGTGGTGGGAATCAGCCTCGCGCCAGCCCGGCGCGACTATGTTTGCGGAATCATCCCCATTGTGTTGGACGAGCGACAATCAGTCAAGCCAATATGATGAGGTATCTCGAGGCCGCTTGGTTCTTTGTGGCCGCGGCCCGGTTCGGTTATCATGAGTGCTTCGAGACACGGACGGGGCCGCCCTACGGTAGCGGCGCGCAGGCACCAACGGCCATCGAGTCAACGGAGAACGACGAATGACTTTCCAGGAGAAGCTGTCTGCACTGCTCGATTCGCGCGAGACGTTCGACAACGCTCCGCGGGCTCAGATGATCAAGGACGCGGTCTCGCACCGCGAGGCGATTCCCGCCGCTTGCGGCGCGCTCGCGACGTGGACGCCGCCGGAGTCTACCGGGCGCAGTCCGAAGGACACCTACATCGTGCGGAATCCGGAGAGCGAAGGCACGATAGACTGGAACAGCCCGAACAACATCGCCCTCGCGCCCGACACCTTCGACATGGTCCTTGAGGACTGCCTGGAGACGCTCGCCGGCACCGACCGTGTCTACGTCACGGACCGTCTTGT
>Ga0180430_10005598_pt1 | contig 10401 bp, 9 predicted proteins | sample SS_ome_9_FD_132999 | JGI IMG/M metagenome (GOLD analysis project Ga0180430, IMG submission 132999) | Hypersaline lake sediment archaeal communities from the Salton Sea, California, USA - SS_1_S_2 metaG | ecosystem: Environmental > Aquatic > Non-marine Saline and Alkaline > Hypersaline > Sediment... | reverse complement strand
TAGCACATCGTAAAGACTCTCAGCCATAGCCATCCTTCCCAGCGCACCGTCCCGACATATCGAGTATGCCTGGGCAAGGATCGGATCAGTCAATTGGGTTGAGAGGATTCGCGCACTGCGATAACGCTTGAAGGTACTTGTCGCGGCGCTTCTCAGTCCGCTGGATCTCCCACGGCACCTTCAACAGATGGATCCTGAGGGGTCTCCGTCTCTGCAAACTGCAAACTATGCAGCGCGGCATAGAGGCCGTCGCGTTCGATCAACTGCTTATGGGTGCCTTGTTCGAGAAGCTCTCCCTGATGCAACACGATGATGTTGTCTGCCTCACGGATCGTCGAGAGACGGTGGGCGATCACGATGGAAGTACGTCCGGCCATGATCTTGCGGAGCGAGCGCTGAATGAGGTGCTCAGTGTGAGAATCGATGCTTGCAGTGGCTTCATCCAGAACAAGGATTTTGGGATCGAATGCCACTGCCCGTGCGAACGAGAGCAATTGTCGCTCGCCAACGGATAGCGTAACCCCGCGCTCCTTTACCTCCGTGTGATAGGCATCTGGGAGCTCTTCCACGAAGTCTGCACTCACGAATCGCGCAGCCTCGATGGCAGTTTGCTCATCGATGTCTGATCGAAGTCGAATGTTGTCCATGATGTCGCCAGAGAACATGAAGACGTCCTGCAGCACAACCGCCATCTGCGCACGCAGGTAGTCAAGATCGAGTTCATCGATCGGTATACCATCGAGAAGGATTTGTCCTTTCTGGATCGGGTACATGCGAAGCAGGATGCGGATAATCGTCGTCTTCCCGGAACCCGTAGGTCCAACAATGGCAATGTGCTGGCCCGGTTCGGCAACAAAGGAGACGCCCTTGAGAATCCACTCCTCCTCGTTGTATGCGAACCACACATCCTTGAACTCGATCCGAGCGTTGCAGGTATCCAGCTGCTTGCCCTTTCCTCGATCCTCCTGCGGCTCATCCAGAAGCCTGAAGATCCGCTCCGAAGATGCCATTGCGGCTTGGAGCACGTTGTAGCCCTCGGACAGGCGGAGGACGGGTTCGAAGATCATCCGCACATACTGGATGAATGCTGTGAGTGCACCCAGCGACAGACTCCCTCGCAACACATTGAATCCTCCGTACCAAATCACCAATGCAATGGCGAACGAGCTCAAGAAGCTCATCAAGGGTCTGAAGACTGCGAATGTCATCATCTGCTTCATGTCCGCGCGGTACTTGCTCTGATTGATATCATCGAACCGCTCGTTGGCCTTCATCTCCTGCACGAAGACCTGGATGATGCGCATGCCTGAGAGGCTTTCTTGTAGGTAGGCGTTCATCCGCGCGATCTGCTTTCGAACCTCTCGATATGCCGCGCGAACTCGGTTTCTGAACTGCCAGGCGGCAAACACGATGATCGGGAACAGCGCCAGGATCACAAGTGCGAGTCGCCATTCCAGCTGGAACATCACGATGAGGATGCCAACCACAAGGAAGGCGTCGCGGAATAGGTTCACCAGCATGGAGGTGAACATCTCGTTGATTGCCTGGACGTCACTGGTGACACGGGTTACCAGTCGCCCGACTGGCGAATGATCGAAGAACTTGAGCGGGAGTCTGAGGATGTGGCCAAAGATCTCTTTTCGCATGTCGTACATCACGCGCTGGCCCGTGTACTGCAGCAGATAGACCTGCGCGACACCGAACAGGAATCTCGTGATCAGGATAATGACAAACAAAATGGCCATACGGATGACGCCAGCGATCGCCGTTCCTCGGAGCCGTTCGATCTCATTGACCTCCAAGGAACGCAGATCGTCCTGTGAGGCAATCCAACCACCAGGAACCTCGGTGAACGCGCCCTCGTTCTCAAGCACGATGCCTGCGTGCTCAGACGTCTCGAGCACGTAGAGAACCTTGGAAACCTCAACAGCTCCCTGCGACTCCCAGCTGCGACGCGTCTCTGGATTCACGTCAAGCGTGCGTACAAGCCAGCGATCCTCGCCAAGCGCGATTGGATCGCCTTCTGTCGGGGCCTCTGACAGGGACACAATGCTGAACGGGAGCGTCATGAAGCTGTCAATCGCGGTCTTTGTGATGTAAGGGGTTACCAGCTGAATGCCAGCGAGGATGACGGTGAGCACAATGCAGACCGCAAACAGCGCCTTGTATGCCGTGAGAAATCGGAACAGGCGGCGCGTGAGCTGCCAATCAAACGCTTTTCCCAACACTTCGTCTTCGTGGAAATGCTCGGTCATCGTTTGCTCACCTGCCTCTCGGCCTGCTGGAGATTCCAGATTCTGGTATAGATGCCATTGGCTGCAGCCAGTTCGTCGTGGACACCCTGCTCCACAATGTGACCCTTGTCGAGCACGATGATACGATCGGCATTCATCACCGCGGAGATGCGATGCGCAATGATGATGCTAGTTCGGCCCTCAAAGAACTCGCGTAGCGACCCAAGGATGAACTCTTCCTTCTCAGCATCCACTGCGGACAACGGATCGTCGAACACCACGATCTTCGGATCCAAGAGCAGGGCACGTGCAATGGCGACGCGCTGCTTCTGCCCACCGGAGAGCGAAATGCCACGTTCTCCGACTGTGGTCTCATAGCCTTGCGGGAAGGCTTCGATCTCCTCGTGGATCCCTGCCATTTTGGCAGCATCATGGATTGCCGTTGTGTCGGCATCCGGGCTTCCGAAGGCAATGTTCTCTGCAATCGTGGCAGAGAACAGGAACGGATCTTGGGGCACGAATCCGATCATGGAACGCGTGTCTGCAAGTGCGATATCTCGAATGTCGACTCCGCCGATGCGTACGGTTCCCACAGGAGGGTCGAAGATGCGCGGGATCAGATGTGCAAGCGTGGATTTCCCTGAGCCGGTCAACCCGACAATGCCCAGGGTCATGCCTTCTGCGATCTCGAGCTGGATGTCCGTGAGTGCTGGCGCAGCCGTTCGCCCTTCCTTTGTTGGATAGGCGAACGTCAGATTCCGGATACAGATTTCTGTACTCGAGACTTTGCGTGGTGCTGCGGGATCTTCGATCTCTGGGGTCTCGGCAAACAGCTGATTGATGCGCCCCAGGGATGCCGTTCCGCGCTGTAGCAGGTTCACGGCCCATCCCAGCGAAATCATCGGCCAGATGAGCATTGAGAGATACTGCGTGAATGCAACGAAGTCGCCGAGCGTGAGTGATCCGTCAATTACACCAATCCCGCCGATCCAGAGGATAATGGCAAGCGTTGCGCCAGCGAGCAGTTCGATGAGTGGATGGAACAGTCCCCAGACGCGAACGAGTGCTAGGTTCTTTCGTACATAATCGTGATTGTCCTTCGCGAAGTCCTTCTCTGAACCCTTCTCCTGAACAAACGACTTCAGGACACGAACCCCAGCCACATTCTCTCGGACCTTTTCCATCAGATTGGAGAACGATTCTTGAACGGCCTCGAAACGACGATGGATAACTTTCCCAAAGCCCAACATGAAGATGGTGAGAATGGGGAGCGGAATGACCGCATAGATTGTGAGCCTAGGATCGATGGACAGCATGATGGCAACAGAGACAGGAATCATAAAAAGCGGATCTGCGATGGTCAGGATGCCAAAGCCACATGCACGCTGCACAGCATCGATATCATTGGTAGCATGCGCCATCAGGTCGCCGGTCTTGCGTTCGTTGTAGAACGAAGCAGAAAGGGACAGCAAATGGTTATACAGCTTCGCGCGCAGCGAGCGCTCGATACGCCGGGATGTCCCAATGAAGAAGTAGCGCCACAGGAAGCGGAACGCCATTACAACGAATGCAAGACCTGTGATCATCAATCCGCTAACAAGCAGATTGCCTTCACCTTGTGTCAGACGATCCACTGCAGAGCGGATTACCAGTGGGACAAGAATCGCGGCCGAATTGACCAATGTGAGCGACACGAACCCCGCGAGAACTCGTCCTCGATAGCGCCAAAGCCACGTCGAGAGTCGGTTCATGGAAGCGAGATGATACTCGATCCGCGTTCGAACCGAAAGTAGCAACTCCTGAAGCGCCCTTCTAATAAGCGCTTCCAGCCGTCATTGGTCGGAGTAGGGGGGATTGCTATAATCTGGCAACGATCCGATCGAATCTGAGGGGGCAAGATGTCTAGAACTCGGGGTGCGGTGCTGCTTTGTATGCTCTTCCTATCCTTGGCAGCAGTTGGCCAGGATCTACCGGTGATTCGGTTCAGCCTGCCTCCTGTGCTTGAGGCACTACCCATTGCGTTTGCGCAGGAGTGGAACCTGTTCGAAGAGCATGGGGTCTCGGTTGAGCTTGTAGGGATCACCGACAATATGCAGCGAAGCGCCGCGTTGTTTGCCGGGGAAATCGATGGAGTCATGGAGGATGTCACTCGATCGATCCTGGACATGGATTCTGCAAATGTCCTGCTCACAAGCGCGTCCAGTCTTCGTAAACAGACGGACAGCGCGACGTTAGCCTTCATCTCTCCAGCTTCGTTCCGGTTCGATTCGCTTGAAGCACTGGTTGAAGCGGGCAGTCCCATGTACACGATCTTCCGATCGGACTATGAGTACATCCTTGAGCAGTTCCTAGCGGATCGGTTCGCCGATGAAGCGAAGAACGTCAGAATCGCGTACTTCAATGACATGCTGCAAATGGCAGTCTGGCTGGGCGCTCAGTCGATCTCTGCAATGCTTCCAGAGCCCTACATCTCATACATTGAGACCTATCGTCCTGTTGGTGGAGATCCTGTTGCCCTGAATACACTTGCAGATTTATCTGAGTACGGGCCGCTTCCAACGATCACGGTCTTTCGCGAGCAGTTTGCAGAAGCGAATCCAGATGTCATCTCCGCGTTCTACGCGGCCTATATCGCTGCGATCGAGCGGATCAACAGCACACCTCGCGAGGTCCTGATCGACGAGGGCATCGATGTTGCGGTCGGGCTCTTCTTCCCAGGTGCTGACCGATCGACGATCAACCAAGAGGTCCTGGACGCACTGCAGATCCCCTACTATGAGCTCCCAGAAGTGGTTTCTCAGGAGATCTATGATGCTGTCGGCGCTTGGGTCCTTGAGAAGTACTACGTGCTGCAGCTCCAAGCGTATGACGAGGTGGTGACAGCCCAGTTCCTGCCATGATTTCCATCAAGGACGTCGTTGTCGAGTACGGACGCGGTTCGCGGATCGTTCGCGCGGTGGACGACGTCTCTATGGAAATCTCAAGGGGCGAAAGCCTCGCGCTCATTGGCCCTTCGGGTTGCGGCAAGACAACGCTGTTGTTTGCCATTGCCGGACTCAATCCCCCAACTTCTGGCGGAATCGTGATTAACGACGAGCCCATCACCGGGCCGCGCAAAGACATTGCGTTAATCCTGCAAAATGCCGGATTGCTGCCGTGGAAGACGGTTTCCCAGAACGCGAACTTGAGCCTACTCCTCAACAAGGACTATCCGCGCCTAAACGCAGATGGCGTCCTCGACGAACTGGGATTGGGCAACGTAAAGTCTCGATTCCCCTCTGAACTCTCGGAAGGCATGAAGCGTCGCGTGGGGATCGCGCGTGCGCTCTCGGTTGCCCCCAACGTAATGTTGATGGATGAGCCGCTGGCCTCTCTTGATACGCTGACCAAGGAGCGCATCCAGAATCTGTTTCTTGAGCTTTGGAAGCGCCACCAGTTTTCGCTGGTACTTGTGACCCACGATATCGAGGAAGCGGCGTTTCTTGGCCAACGCATTGCGGTGTTGAGCGAACGGCCCGCAAAGGTCAAGACGATTGTCGAGAATCCGGATGTTGGGGAGGTTTCGTATCGCGGCACGGAACGATTCATGCAGGTGGTGTCTGAGCTACGAGAAGCCCTGGAGGTCAACCCATGACACGAGACGTGCTCTCCAAACTCATGTGTGGGCTTCGATCACGAAGCGTGTGGATGCACCTGCTGCGCTATGCACTGAGCATTGCCGTACTGCTTCTCGTGTGGTGGGGCATCAGTGTCGCAGTTGAGGCTGCGAAAGGCCGCGCGCTACTTCCGGATCCGTTGGAAGCGCTCCGCCAGATGGTGCGCTTGAGACCGCTGCTTATGGGCAACTTCTGGGTCAGTGCGTGGCGGCTCGTACTCGCGATCGCGATTGCCTTCTCCTTGGGATATCCGCTCGGACTGCTCATCGGACACGAGAAGCGACTGGACCAATACGTGTCTCCGGCCATCTATATCATTTACCCGATTCCGCAAGTTGCGTTCATCCTGCCGCTCTTCCTGATCTTCGGGTTGGGAAACCCAGTGAAGGTGGCCATCGTGGCAACTGCGCTGTTCTTCCAGCTGCTCGTCTCCGCCCGCGGAGCCGCCAAACAGATCGAGCTGGAACACATCACCAGCCTGCGAGCGGCCGGAGCCTCTCAATGGCAAATCTACAGACACGTAGTGCTGCCCTCGACCTTGCCCTCGATCCTCACCAGTTTGCGGGTCAGTGTGGGACTGGGGATGGCCTTCCTGTACATCGCAGAGACTACCGGATCGTTTGATCCACACCGAGGAGGCTTGGGGTCGTTCATTGACTCCAATATCTACTCCGGCGCACAAGCGTTTGCAGGCATCATGGCCATGGCGATTCTGGGACTGTCTCTCTACGTGCTGATTGACATCATCGAACGCGTGGTCTGCCGGTGGAAATACACCAGCCGCTCGTCATCTTGATGGGCGGGAGTGCGGCCGCTACCATGCGATCATGAACCTCCAGCGGGTCTTTCTTGTTGCCAACACGACCAAACCGGATGTGCTCCGCACGCTTGCGGACCTCAAGGTTTGGTGCCAGCAACACAACGTAGAACCGGTTCCGGTTTCGGAGCCGTGGACACGGGATGAGGAAGACGCGCTCGTGATTGCACTGGGTGGAGATGGCACCGTGCTGCGTGCGGCCAGCTACTTCTCAGAAACGGTACTACCCATTCTCGGCGTGAACCTGGGCAGTCTGGGATTCCTGACTCAAGCGACGACAAGTGAGTTGGAACTGGCACTAGACGCCATCCTATCCGACCACGTCGAGATTGAGGAGCGCATGCGTCTTGCCTACCGGTTCGGGCCCGACGAGGGCACGGTGTTGAATGACCTCGTGATCACTGGATCCGGAGATTCTCCCTTCTGTGAACTTGAGCTCTCCTGGGGAGACGGGATTGTGTCCGCCTACCCTGGAGATGGCGTAATCCTTGCGACCGCTACCGGATCTACTGCCTACAGCTTGTCAGCAGGCGGACCAGTAATTGTTCCGCCAGCGGCGTGCATTCTTGCCACACCGCATGCAGCGCACAAGCTCGGCTTGCGCCCGGTGATCTTCCCTCCTGACGAAGTCATCCACGTTCGATCCTGCACTGCGTCGCGCGTGTTTGCAGACGGAGATCCAGTGGCAGCCCTTCAACCTGGAGACGAGATCGTGGTCGAGCGCGCAGCCAATCCGACCCGCCTTATCCGACTTGCGGATGCTCCGACCTTCTTCCGAGTGCTTGACGAGAAGCTCAATTGGGCGGATGCCGAGCAGCGCGAACGCAAGTTCTAGTCCAAAGATTGCATCAGAAGTGTGGAGGCTTCGGCCTTTCGCCGAAGCGTAGCGCGAGATACAATCCCCACCGAATGCTGTCATAACTTGAGGTGAACGCGATGGAGAGCAAAGGCACGTTTCGCGTAAAGAGCGGTCTTGCAGAGATGTTGAAGGGTGGCGTCATCATGGACGTTACCACGGCTGAGCAAGCGAAGATTGCTGAGGCTGCCGGAGCAGTTGCAGTCATGGCGCTGGAGCGGGTTCCTGCGGATATTCGCGCCCAAGGCGGCGTGGCCCGCATGGCGGATCCGACCAAGGTGCAGGAGATCCTGGATTCCGTCTCGATTCCGGTCATGGCCAAGTCACGGATCGGCCACTTCGCAGAGGCACAGGTGTTGGAATCACTTGGTGTCGATTACATCGACGAATCCGAAGTGCTCACACCAGCGGACCCTGACTACCACATCAACAAGTGGGCGTTCACCGTGCCCTTTGTCTGCGGCGCTCGCAATCTCGGAGAAGCCTGCCGACGTCTTGGCGAAGGCGCAGCCATGATTCGCACCAAAGGCGAGCCGGGTACCGGAAACGTCATTGAAGCCGTACGACACATGCGTCAGATGAATGAGCAACTTCGCGACGTACTTGCTGCACCAGAGGAAGAGCTCATGACCATCGCCAAGGATCTTGGGGCTCCTTACCAAATCCTGCTTGCGATCCGCGAAACCGGACGACTACCGGTCGTCAACTTTGCAGCTGGCGGCATCGCCACGCCTGCGGATGCGGCCCTGATGATGCAGCTCGGCTGCGACGGGATTTTCGTAGGCAGCGGTGTGTTCAAGTCCTCAGATCCTGAGCGCAGAGCGCGCGCGATTGTCGAGGCCACCACGCATTTCAGCGATGCAAAGCGCATTGCCGAGGTCTCCGCTGGATTGGGCGAGGCCATGTCTGGAATCGCAATCGAAGAGATCCCAGAACATGAGATGATGCAGAAGCGCGGACAATGATCGTCGGGATTCTGGGGCTTCAGGGCGCAGTACGCGAGCATGCGACAAGCCTCGAACGGCTTGACGTTCAAGTTCGCATCGTTAAGCAACTGCAAGACCTGGAATCCATTGACGGGTTGGTGCTCCCAGGCGGGGAATCCACAGCGATTGGTTTGCTGGCTGGGGATCGATTCCTGTCCGAGTTACGTGCTATGGCTGAGCGCGGAGTGCCAATGTTCGGTACCTGCGCAGGGATGATTCTGCTTTCTCGAGAACGTCCAGACCTGGATGAGCCGAGAATCGGTGCCATTGACATCTCTGTTGAACGCAATGCCAGCGGACGTCAGGTGGACAGTTTCGAGACCGTCTTGGCGGTCGATGAGATCGGCTCCGACGTTCCAGCGGTCTTCATCCGCGCACCCTACATCACGGAGATGGGGCCTAGCGTCCAAGCGATGTCACGCTTCGACGAATACGTAGTGATGGCGAGACAGGAGAATGTCTTGGTCTCAAGCTTTCACCCCGAGCTGACGGATGACTTGAGAGTGCACAAGTACTTCATTGAGATGGTCGGACACAGGGAATAGAACAGGAGGAGTACAGACCATGAAGAAAGTAGCAATCAATGGGTTTGGGAGAATCGGCAGAGCCTTCTTCCGAGTTGCGTTCGGCAACCCGAACCTCGAGCTCGTCGCAGTCAACGATCCGTTCTTCAGCCTGGAGATGGCCCGTTATCTCTTGATGAACGATTCGGTCTATGGCCGATACGGCCGCACCATCGAAGTGACAGAGAACGGATTGACTGTGGATGGGACGTTCGTGAAGTTTCTTTCCGAGCGCGAACCCACACAGCTTCCGTGGGGCGAGTTGGGGATCGATCTTGTTGTCGAGGCAACTGGCGTGTTCCGAGCCTACTCAGGACCCAAGGGTAGCGCTCAGCATATCCAGGCAGGTGCCAAGCGTGTACTCCTAACTGTCCCGAGCAAAGGCGAAGGTGCAGAGAAGATCCCGCAGGTTGTCTTCGGGATCAACGACGACATCATTGCGGATCAAGATGTTGTGTCTGCAGCGTCCTGTACTACGAACTCGCTTGTCCCGCTGATGTACGTGCTCAACAAGGAGTTTGATATCGCACATGCCTATCTCTCCACAATCCACGGATACACCGCAGATCAGCAGCTTGTGGATGGCATGCACTCCGCGACCACACGTAGTCGCGCAGCAGCAGTAAACATCATTCCGACCACAACCGGCGCAGCTGGGGCCACCCAGAAAGTGATCCCGGATCTCAAGGGCAAGATGGATGGCATTGCATTCCGCGTGCCGGTGCCCACTGGATCGGTCAGCGATGTCACGATCGAGCTGAACTCGCCCACGACCGCGGAGCAGGTGAACGATACCATCCGCAAGTACGCTTCCAATGAACTCAAGGGTACGCTCGGGATTAGCGAGGATCCGTTGGTGTCGTCAGACATCATCGGAGATGAGCGTCCTACGATCGTGGACCTTTCGTCAACGAGCGTTGTGGACGGATGCCTGCTGAAGGTCGTTACCTTCTATGACAACGAGTGGGGATACACCAATCAGCTACTCCGAATTGCCGAGCGGCTCTAGTCGGAAGCCGCTCGTTCGAAATGCGTTCGAGGCGGTTACAGCCGCCCTGTATCCGCCTCGATGCGTCCTTTGCAGTGCGCCAACACCAGGCCTGAGTCCGTTTTGCTCCGCGTGCCTGGCCAAGCTTCCCGCGTGGAGTTCGCCCCGCTGCCAACGCTGCGGCGAACAGCTTCCGGACCCTGAACTTGACCTTTGTATCCCCTGTGGCACTCAACTGCGCGCTGTGGATCGATTCCTTGCTTTGGGGCCGTACGACGGAGGTTGGCGAGTCCTGCTGCGT
>Ga0180430_10005594_pt1 | contig 10405 bp, 14 predicted proteins | sample SS_ome_9_FD_132999 | JGI IMG/M metagenome (GOLD analysis project Ga0180430, IMG submission 132999) | Hypersaline lake sediment archaeal communities from the Salton Sea, California, USA - SS_1_S_2 metaG | ecosystem: Environmental > Aquatic > Non-marine Saline and Alkaline > Hypersaline >... | reverse complement strand
ACGCCGCCGGACGCGCCGGTCACCAGCACGCGGTCGGCGGCGCCGACGCCGGCGAGGTGCACCAGGTTCTCCGCCGTCCCGTACGAGCAGGGGATGGTGGCGAGCTCGACGTCGCTCCAGCCACAGTCGACCTCGAACGCCTCGCCGTCGGGGACGCGGACGTATTGCGCGAAGGCACCGTCGAAGTCGGAGCCGAGCCACACGTTGTCCAGCGAGTCGAACCCGCGCTCGCGCATGCAGGCGCGCACGAGCACCCGCGCGCCGATGGCGGGGCGCTCCACGCCGTCGGCCCGCGCGACCACCTCGCCGCAGCAGTCGGTCCCCTGGATGAAGGGGAAGGGTGTGCGGCGGTCCCAGCCCCCGTCCTCCACCTCCGAGACCGACGTGTCGGCGAGCACGTTCGTGCCGCCGGACACCGAGGACGAGTACCAGCCGAGCCGGGTGTTGATCTCGGTGTTGTTGACGCCGGCCGCGAGGACCCGGAGCAGCACCTCGCCGGGAGCCGGCTCGGGAACGGCGACGTCCCGGACCTCGAGCTTGTCGGTCCCGCCGTTGCCCGTGGTGACGACCGCCTTCATCGTCGGCCGGCCGGGCCGCGGCTCGAAGCGCTTTGGATCGAGGTTCACGAGGTAGCTCAGATCGGGTGCCATGCCGGTGCTCCCCTTCACGCGCCCCCCCACCACGTCGCCCGCCATGGCGGCGATCGGACGGCGTCTCGCCCTCAGGGTAGCCCCGGCGCCGCAGTCGAGCGGCCCCCTCAACCGGGTGCGACGATCGGGCGGATGGCGCCGAGCATGGCCCAGCTGGCGTCGCCCGTGTTGCCGAGCAGGCTGCACAGGACGCCCGAGCCGGTGAAGTAGGTCGACGAGAACGCCACGCCGGGGTCCTCCCCCACCATGGCGTACGACACCGGCCGACCGTCCCGCTGCCGGATCCAGAGCCCATAGCCGTAGTGCCCGTCGTCGCGTTCGGGGTCGGTGCGCCAGTGCGGCGCGAGAAGGCGCGCCCGCGTCGCCTCGCCCACGAGACGGCCCCCCAGCAGCGCGTCCCACAGCGCGGCGAGGTCCTGCGCCGTCGTGAACGCCCCGCCGTCGGCGCCGCCGACGATCGGGACGGCGTACGCGTTCGTGCGCCAGCCGCCGTCCTCGGTCGGCAGGTAGCCGCGGGCCGTGCCGCCCGGCAGGCGGTCGAGGGGGAAGAACCCGCTCGACGTCATCCCGCTCGCCCGCAACACGTGCCGCTCCACGTAGGCGGCGAAGGGCATCCCGGCGGCCCGCTCGACCGCCAGCCCCAGCAGGACGTAGCCCGCGTTGTTGTAGGCCCAGGTCGTGCCGGGCACCGCCTTCATCGGCAGGTGCGCGAAGAGGGGGAGGAAGTCGCCCGGCGTGCGGAAGCGGTACATCGGCCGCTCGCGCCAGAGCGCCTCGTAGTCGTCCATCACGGCCTCGTCGAAGTAGTCGGGGATGCCGGCGCTGTGGGTCAGCAGGTGGTGCAGCGTCACACCGGGGTCGAAGGCCGGCAGCGGCGCGGCGACGCAGTCGGCCAGGCGCGCGTCGAACGCGAGGATCCCCTGCTCCACCAACTGCGCGACGGCGATGGCCGTCAGCGTCTTGGTGCCCGACGCGATGCCGAAACGGGTCGCCGGCGTGTTCGGGATGCGCTCGGCGCGGTGGGCCAGGCCGAACGCCTGCTCGAACACGACCTCGCCGCGCTCGCGCACGGAGACGACGCCCGAGAAGGGCTCGCGCTCGTGCTGCCGGGCGATGGCGTTTTCGAGCGCGCGACGATCGAGGGTCATGCGACCAGCGGCTGGCGCAGTTGGAACACGTTCCCCTCGGGGTCCCAGCCGTCCAGGTGCAGCTGGCCGCGCCACGACCACGCCGCATCGGGCGCGCCGAGGCCACCGCCCAGGCACGCCACGACCGGGCGGACCGCCTCGACGTCGTCCACCCGGAACGACAGCTTCACCGGCGTGTCCTCGCGGACCACGGGCGGCTCGGCCACGACTTTCGCCTCGGCGCCGGCCGGTGGCGCCTGGACGAGGGCGAGCTCGATCCCCGACGATGCGAGGAGCACGAAGCCCGCACCGTCCTCGATTCGGTCGAGCCCCAGGGCCTCCGCGTAGAAGGCGGCCAGGCGGCCGGCGTCCTTGGCGTAGACGGCCGCGGTGAGCAAGGGCGGGGGCTGGGACATGGGTTCCTCCATGGTGGATGACGACCACTCGGGTGTCGGCGACCGGATGCCGGCGTGGGCCGGAACCCCGCTTCGCGGGTTCGTGCGCTTCAACCTACCTGCTCATCGCGTACGGGTTCGCGAAGCGCGTACGACCGCCGATCTGGTCGCTTCGGTCGCGGCTCGAGCCTGGAGCGGACGGATCTACCCGGGGGTCACTTCGGCTGATCGAACCCCCTCCTCCGCTTTCGCAGAAGCACGATGGCGCCCGCAACCACGGCGCCCAGGCCGACCAGCGCGACCCAGGGGTACCTGAAGAAGACGACGTAGACGACGCGTTCCACGAGCGAAGGGGGCGATGCGTCGAGGATCACCGCGCCGATGGAGAAGACGGAGCCCGTCTGGGTGCACCACGCGGTGGGCAAGATGACGGCATCTTCGACGGTGAGCACGCCGTCCTCCACCCTGGTCCGCACGCGCTGATCGGAGCCGGTGAGGATGCCGGTGCGGGTCTGATGGACGACCTCGCCGCCGTCGGCCAGGAACTGCGGCGTGACGATCGGGTAGGGACCCTCGGGGGTCCTCCTCGGGGGCGTGACGTGGTACCCGAGCACCCGCTGGATCTCGTCCTCCGTGAGGGACGAGAGGGTCGCGGCGACCTCCGAGAACGCAGCGTCCGTCGGCGCCCAGACCGTCTTGTCCGCGAGCTCGGGGTCCGCGAGGATCGCGAGGCCCTCGGGGTCGTGTTCGCCGAGCAAGTGCAGGAAGGTGCCGTGGTCGCCGGTGGCCCGGAGGACGTCGACGATGCTGAGACCGAGGCCATCGTCGTCGCAGACGAACGCGTAGCCCTCGCCGCGGATCGCCGCTGCCGACGGCGCGTCGACCTGCGCGACGGTCGCAGGAAGCGGAGCAGCGAGGAAGCCGAAGGTGGCGATCGCGACCAGGAGCGGACGCCGTGCCGTCGATGCCGTCCGCCGCGCGGGCGTCGGCACCCCGTTCACGCGGAGGCGCCGAGGAACGCGAGGCCGTTGAGCCCCGCCGCGACCGCCCAGAACGCGGCGAACACGATGCCGACGTTCCTGCCGTGGCGCGACACCCGGGGGTGGCGACCGAGGAAGGGCACCCCCGCGTGGTTGGCGTTCACGAGCGCGAAGAGCGCCGCCATCACGCCGAAGACGAGGTGGAGCGGGCCCCGCGCCTCCAGCGGAAGCCCGATCGCGTAGACGACCCCCACGGCGACGGCAAGGAAGGCCAGCGCGCCCTGCCGCTGCTCGAACAGCATCAGGAAGACGTAGTCCTCGGCCGCCTTCTGCTTGCCGCGGGGCCCCGCGTTGCGCGCCGCGTCCAGCATCGCGAGCTGCTCCTGGACCGTCAGCGCGGAGGCGGCACTCGGCACGCCGGGGCCGAAGAACGGGAGGACGAACCGGATCACCCAGCGAGAGAGCATCGGGGAGACGAGTTCGGCGCCGTGGACGGCCGCGGGGGCGAGGCAGAGGAGCAGTCCGAGGGTGGAGATCAGCGAGGTGGTCATGGGTCCTCCAGGGGTGGGCAGCGGCGAACCCCGGCATCGGGCCCGCGAGGGTGCTAAGGTCATACCGCAGCGCGGGATTGATGACCATTCCGCTGGAGGGAATGACGATGAATCACTCGGATGGGTTCGGCCGCGCCCTTCGCGCGGTGCGCGGTGAGCTGGCCCTCAGCCAGGAAGCCGTCGCGCACGCCGTGGGGACGACCCAGCGGCACGTGTCGTTCCTCGAAACGGGGCGCTCGTCGTTGACGCGCGAGATGCTCGGCCGCATCGTCTCGGGACTCGCCCTCACGGCGGCGCAGCGTGCGTCGCTGTTCCACGCGTCGGGCTTCCGCAACCCCTACCCGACCCGCACGCTGGACGGCGTCGAACTGCAGGCGACCCTCGACCTCATGGAGCGACAGGTGCTTACCCACTGGCCGTTCCCCGCGTTCGTCGTCGACCGCGACTGGAGCTTCCTGCGCACCAACCGGCCCGCCGACCGCATGATCGCCTCGTTCGGCGGCGTGACGAACATGTACGCCCTGCTCCTGTCGCCGGACTTCCGGGCGGTGGTCACCAACTGGGAGCAGGCTAGCGGAAGCTTCTACACCCGCATCCAGGAGGTGGCGCGCCGGTCGCCCACGGTCCGCGCGGCCCTCGAGGCCGCGGTCGCCGAAGGCCGCTTCGACCACGTCGCCGGCGTGCTGGGCGGAACGGACGAGGTGCCCGTCTACGTGCCCATCGAGGTGCGACTCCCCGATGGTGCGCGCATGCGCTTCACCTCGCTGCACGGCCGCTGGGTCTCGGTGCACGACGCGCTGGCGGAGCAGTTCGAGGTCGAGCTGCTGGTGCCGCTGGACGCGGCGTCAGAGAGGGTGGCCGCCGCGGCCTTCGGGGAGGTCGGCACGTCACCTCCGAGAACGTGATGGGGCCCCGTGGCGCGAGCGAAGGTCCTCGAGCCGCTCCCTGGGCGCCTCGCCCCGAATCACCACGCCCCCTCAGCCAAGGGCGAGTTGCGTCCGGATGGCCCGCTCGACGCCGGCCATGTCGGACGCCGACAGGCTGCCGACCCACGCCTCCAGGCGACGCTTGGCGACCGTCGTGAGCTGATCCGCCATGGCCTTGCGCTGCTCGCCGGCCAGCACGACGTGGGCCTCGCTCGGGTAGAGCCGGCTGACGTTGCTCGTGAGGGGAACCACCTGGACACGGTTGAGATGTGGGTTGGCGGCATCGTGGCTCACGATGACGGCCGGCCGGCGCTTCCGGACCTCGCCACCTTGCGAGGAACCGAATCCGACCCACCACACCTCACCTCGGTTCATCGGCGACATCCTCGACCGCAGCTTCCACCCACGCGAGCGCCTCGGCCTCGCGGTCCTCGTCCAGGGCCATCTGTCGGTAGGCCTGCGCCAAGTCCTCGCGCACCACGTGCGGCTTGACCAGCGACTCGATGAAGCCGCTGATGCGGCGCCGCCCGATGACCCGGTGGAGCCCCGCGTAGACCTGCTCGTCCACGGTGATCGTCAGCTTGCGGCGCATGTCGCCCCCTATACGTGTACTATACGTGTTCGCTCGAGCGCAAACGTCTCGCCCCCGGCAGCGGCCCAGGTCGCGTCCGACGTTCACGGGTCGCGACCCCGCGCGCCAGCGCGGCAATCCTGCGCGGCGCAGGCGGGGTCGATCAGTCCGCCGTGCCAGGCTGGTGGATGCGCCGGAAGACGTCGTACGCGGGCAGCTGGACGACGCCAAAAAGCCCCACCCGCATGAGCCCACTGCGGTCGTGCAGCGCCGCGGGCGAACGCACGAGCCGGAAGTGCAGCGCGAACGCCACGTCGAGCCGATCGATGGCCCGGATGTAGCGCTCCAGCATGCGCGCGTGCTCCGCGTCGCTCAGATGGCGCTCGGCGACGGGGTGCGGGCCCCCGAACTCGGTCACCACGACGCGGCCCGCGAAGGCATCCGGCAGGCGCGAGCGCAGGGCCTCGACGTAAGCGGCGAAGTCCTCCCACTGGTCGTAGAGGTGCGCGTCGACCCAGTCGTACCGTGCCCCACCGAGCACGGTCGCCAGCCGCGCCAGCGGCGTCTCGTCGACCGCGCCCGCCGCGAAGCGCGCCTCCTCCTCGGCCAGCAGCGCTCGCACGTCGTCACCCGTGCGCACCACCCCTTCGGCGTCCCAGAACCACGGGACGGTCCCGTCGAGCGCAGCCAGCCCGGCGAGCCAACCGACCGACAGGCCGCCCAGCACGACGGTGAGGTCCGGGTCGACGGCCCGCACCGCCGCGTAGAACGCGTTCTGGGACTGCACGAAGTCAGCGCCGCTCCCCACGTAGTTGGCGCGGCTCCCCCACTCGTTGCCGAACTGCACCCAGCCGACCACCCCGGGGTTGCGTTCCAGGTACCGCTGGAGGAACGCCCGCACGTACGCCGCGAACGCCGTCCGCCCCGCGCCATCGAGCGCGACGGAACGCTCGTTCGCGCGCGCGGAATCGAGCCGCTCGCGAAGCCAATCCGGCGCGTCGGCCGGGAAGGTCACGACCGCGCGCACCCCGAGCTCCTGCAGGAGGTCCATGCGCGCATCCATGGGCCCCCAGCGGAACGTCCCCGGCTCCGGCTCCCGGAACCCCCAGTCGGCCTCCAGGCGCGTGATGCCCACCCCGAGCCGCGGCAGGTGCCGCGCCGCGACCGCCCGGCTCGCCTCGTCCGCGAGACCCACGAACGAGATGCCGAACTCGGTGTCGCCGTCCAGCGCGTACGCCGGCGCCAGGGGTTGGGCGACGGCGACGGAGAGCAGCAGCGAAGCCACCGCGAGCACGGCGAACACTCAGACGACCCCCAAGGCACGTGCCACCAAGAGCGCGCCCAGCCCGCCCAGCGCCACCGCGAGCGCGGCCGCGGCGACGACGTAGACGACGAAGATCGCTCGGAACCGGGTCTCGATGACGGCCGCCCGCGCGGGCAGCAGGTACGGGTCGTCCCCGCCACCTCGACCCTGGTTCACGGCGAGGATCCCCCACGCCAGGACCCCGAAGGCGCCGCCGAGGCCCGCGACCGCGAGCGGGACCCACAGCGCCAACCACGCCTGCATCGCGTCGGGCGGGAACGGCTGCCCGACGAGCGCTCCGATGGCCGGCGCGGCGGCGATGCCCAGCGCCACGACGACGGCGCCCAGCAGCCACCAAAGCGCTCGCCTTACCGTGGGTGGCCAAGGGTAGGCACTGTGCCCGGATCGAGCGCCCATCAGGCTCCGGCGCGTCCGGCTATCGGTCTTCCATCGGCGGACGCACGTCCTGAAGCAGTTCATCCCAATCACTGACGTACCAGAGCCCCGACGCCCGATCCAGTTTCGCGTACGCGGCCCGTAGATCATCCGCGCCACTGCTGCGCACATGCACCGGCACGCCGCGCGCATCGTCCTCGTCGGTGCGGGTCCGCTCGACGTCGAGCTCCCAGTCGCTCGGATCCATCCGGTACCCGTTCTCCGGGGTGGCGCCCTTGACGTAGCTGCGCCAGACGTGCTGTCGATCGACCTCCGCCAAGGACTGCAGGAAGGAACGCTGCTGCGGAAGCCGATCCCACGCGGCCTCACCGCCGAGCGGGAGCGCGAGGAACTGGAGCATCTCGCGCCCCGCATCACGCGTGCCCGGTTGCATGTAGACGAAACAGGCGCCGACGAACGCCTCAACGGCGCCCTCCGGCGTGACGCCGAGCAAGACGTGCTGGGCCTTCATCTCATCCAGCGTCTGCGGAAGCTGCGCCTGGACGGGGAAGGCGGCCAACGACACGATCGCGACCGCGACAAGCACCGATCCTCGGGTCATCATCCGAACCCCCCGTACGCTGAGCGTAGACCCGCTCGGCAGCCAAGGCAAGCCGGAGTCGAGCGACAGCGACTCGCTGACACCGGCGTCGGAACGGGTCGTGGCGACGACCGAACCCGCTACAGGGCGGCCGCAACCTCGCTCCTAACGGGTCCGAGTGAACTTGTAGACCGCCAACGCCAACAGGAACACGATCGCGATCCCTGCAGAGACCCTCGGATCGAACATCGCGCTGAGCAGTACGAACAGTGCCACTACGACGCTGATCGATGCTTCCGTCCTGTCGTTCATGTGGGATCCACTCCTTACATGGTGTTGCCCCGTGACTGGCCTCGAGTCATCCTTGTGACGAGCCACAGGGTCGAGCTACCTCGTCCACCTTCGGGCCGGCGCTCATCGTCCTCGTCGACGCAGGTCCACTCGGCGTCGAGTTCCCAGTTCCCAACCGCTCGGATCCATCCGATCGCCCTTCTCCGGGGCGGCGCTATGGACGCAACTGCGCCAGACGTGCTGACGATCGACGCCGAGCAAGACGTGCTGAGCGCTCATCATACCAACGCCTGCTGAAGCTGCGCCTGGGCGGAACGCGAACACCGGCGCAACTCGAACCGCCCCGAGCATCACGTCGCAGCGACCTACAGCCGCCGACGGGAACTGACGCGCCGCTCCCGCGAACCGGGTCCGGCGGGAGATCCCAGCTGAGCTCGTTCGGCACGAACCCGAGCTTCGGGTCGTAGCCCATCGCCGCCGGCGCGCTGACGAGGCGGAGCGTGCAGCGCGGCCCGAGTTCGCCCTGGGTGCGGCGGACGAGCTCGCACCCGATGCCGGCGCCCTCGTAGCGGATGGCGACCGCCAAGTCCGATAGGTAGCAGGTGTAGTGGAAGTCGGTCAACGAGCGCGCGACGCCCACGAGGTCGTGGCCGTCCCACGCCGTGATCGTGAGGTTCGCATGCTCCAGAATGCCCGCGATGCACGCTGCGTCGTCGATCGGGCGGCGCTCGCCCAGCGTCGAGCGCCGCAGTACGGAAACGAACTGCGCAGCGCTGATCGGTCGATCGATCCGATACTCGATCGCCGCCGTCGCGCCCCGCGCAGCAGCCGGCCCGACGGCTGCCGTCGGCGGCGGTTGCGCATCAACCACCCCGGCACGTCAGCCCGCCCGGCTCAACAGCTCCTCGGCGAGGATACCGTCCGCCACCTTCCGCACGGGACCGAGCAGCGTCAACGCGAAGTCCACGCCCACGCCCACCGCCAGCTCGCCGCCCGGCATCGCGACCGTCACGGCGCCGTCGCACAGGCCCAGCCGCACGCTGGCCGCCGCGGAGGCGCACGCGCTGGACCCCGAGGCCAAGGTGGTGCCGGCGCCGCGCTCCCAGATCCGCATCTCGATGCGCCCGCGGTCGACGACGCGGACGAACTGCACGTTCGTGCGCCGAGGGAAGAGCGGGTGCGCCTCCAATGCCGGGCCCAGGCGCCGCGCCAGCTCCGGCGTGGGCGCGTCGACGAAGACGACGCAGTGCGGGTTGCCCACGCTGACCGCCGTGAAGCGCAGGCGCTCGCCCCCCGCCTCGATCTCCTCGTCCACCACCTCGCGGCGCGGCCCGGCGACCGGGATCGCCGCGGCGTCGAAGCTCGCAACACCCATCTCGACGAACACCGCGCGCCCGCCGTCGCGGATCTGGCAACGCACCCGTCCGCCCCGCGTGGCCACCGCGAACGGCTCGACCCCCACGCGGCCCTGGTCCCACAGGTAGCGCGCGAAGATGCGCAGCCCGTTGCCGCTCTTCTCCGCCTCCGAGCCGTCCGGGTTGAGAACGCGTAAGGCCAGGCCGCCGCCAGGCGCCACATCTTCGACCAGGACGCCGTCGGCCCCGATCCCGAGGTGACGGTCGCAGACGGCGCGGACGAGCGCGGGCGTCCACTCGGCGCCACGCGCCTCCAGCACGAGGTAGTCGTTGCCCAGGGCCTGATACTTGTGGAACCTCACGCCGCGGTGCCCTCAGGCAGCGGGATCACGAGCACCGGCAAGCGCCGGCCGGCCGGGACGGAGGCCTGCTCGCCCACCTGGCGGGCGCCCCTCCGCAGGTAGAAGCCCGCTGCGTTCGGATCCGAGACTACACGGAGTTCCTCGACCCCGGCGGCGGGCGCGCGGGCCAGGCGGTGCCCGAGCATGCGACGGCCCACGCCGCGGCCCATCCAGTCCGGGGCGACCCACAGGTGCTCGATCTCGCGGGCGGATCCCTCGCCCGTCACGGCGTAGAAGCCGACGGCCTCGTCGCCGCACGCGCTGAACCACCACAGCACCCGCGCGTGGCCGAACCCGTCGAGCCCGAGCAGGCACGGGCGGTAGGGCGCGAAGACGAGCAGGCGCGCACCGGCGTCACCCTGCCGCTCCACGAGACCGATCGGTCGGATGTCGTAGTGGGATGGCCCCGGATTCACGCCGTCGCGACGCATCTGCGCATCCTACGCGGCGCGTCAGGTGACCAGCGTCGACGGCCACCCGCCCGCGATCGTGGTGACGAGCAGGCCGATGTCGAGCGCGAGCGTGACCGCCACGCCGCGCACGAACCCCTCGGGGGCTTGGACGCCGTCCAGGAGCCACGAGTCCGTCAAGCCGAACGGCCACGGCGGCCCGTCGGGGGTCTGCGGCTTCGGGACGAACCACAGGCCATGGATGAGCCCGTGAACGACCAGGGTGATTCCGGAGATCAGGCGCATGCAACGTGCTTCTCGACGCACTGGCGTCGGTATTGCGGGCGCGAAGGGACCGGTCGCGGAACGACCGCGCCGTGAAGACTCCTCCTGGACCCAGCATAGCCGAGGCGTGGGCCGCTCGGCGTTCGGGTATCCTCGTGCATCGGCCGATCTCGTCGCGGGGGACGGACAACGTGTTCCTCACGGT
>Ga0180430_10005592_pt1 | contig 10407 bp, 10 predicted proteins | sample SS_ome_9_FD_132999 | JGI IMG/M metagenome (GOLD analysis project Ga0180430, IMG submission 132999) | Hypersaline lake sediment archaeal communities from the Salton Sea, California, USA - SS_1_S_2 metaG | ecosystem: Environmental > Aquatic > Non-marine Saline and Alkaline > Hypersaline >... | reverse complement strand
TGAGTTCCGGCGGAGCGACCCGCGCTCACCGGCAAATGGTGGCCTACGACACCACCAAAGGCGGCATCGAAGCGTTTACCCGCGCCCTGGCCCTGGACCTGGCTCCCTGGCAAATCAGAGTTAATGCCCTGGTACCGGGCGCAATCGCGGTGGAAAGCCGGACGCCGGTGGGCAAAGAGAGCAGTGTTCAGCCACGCGATGTCATCCCGCTGGCGCGGCTCGGCACCACCGCCGAAGTGTCCGGGGCGGCCCTTTATCTGGCTTCGACAGATGCGGCTTACGTGACCGGCCATATTTTATTTATCGATGGGGGCCTCACGGCCCAACTCCGCTCACCCGCCGTGGATGCCTGGCCCGACCCGGACATTCTCAGCCGAATTTAACGATAAATATATGACTATACGAATAAACCCAACCGGCGAATTCCAAAATTGGCCCAAGATAGACCTGCACCGCCACCTGCCCGGCGCGATTCGGCTTGAAACGTGGTGGGATATTGTCAACCAACACCAGGTGCCGTTGCCCACTCAAGACCGGGCTGAATTACACCGGCAAATGACGGTGCGGGGACAGGGCGACCTGAAAGCGTTTTTGCGTTGTTTCTCCGTCATCAATCTTTGCTTTGTGGATGCGGCTGCCATCCAACGCCTCACCTATGAAGCGATTGCCGATGCCGTCGCCGAAAATATTATCTATCTGGAATTACGATTCAGCCCCACCCGTATGGCCCAAAACGCCCGTATCTCTACCGCCGAGGCGCTTGAAGCGGTGATTGCCGGACGCGACCGGGCTGCCCGGGATTTCGGTCAAATCCAGGTCGAGCTGATCGCCGGACTTTCCCGGGGATTGGGCGTGCCAACCTGCGCGGTCGAAGCAGAAATCATCACCACCTATGCCGGGCGCGGAATCGCCGGGATTGACTTACTGGGCAACGAAGCTGACTTTCCGGCAGCCTGGTTTGCCCCTATCTTTCAGCCGATTGCCCGCCGGGGGCAACTCGGCATCACCATCCACGCCGGTGAAGCCGCCGGCGCTGACAGCGTGCGGGCGGCAGTAGAACTGCTCGGCGCCACCCGCATTGGGCACGGTCTCCGGGCTGAAGAAGCCCCGGACGTGGTAGCCCTGCTCAAAGCGCGTAACATCACGTTAGAGATGTGCCCCACCAGTAACGTCCAAACCGGAGCCGCGGCATCGCTGGCAAGCCATCCCCTGCCCCGTTTTTTGAGAAACGGGCTAAGCGTAACCATCAACACCGATGATCCTCAGGTCAGCCAGATTGATCTGAACCACGAATATGAAGTGTCAACCGCAATGTGGGGGCTAACCGGGCCAGAATTACGACAAACTCTGGACTATGCCGTCGAGGCCGCTTTTTGTACAGCCCCGCAAAAACAAACCATCAAAAATAAACTGACAAGGAGCAGGAATCAATGATAAAGACATTACTGGTGGGCGGAACGGGTTTTAGTAATCTGGATTATCTCGATAATGTAACGCCGCACGTAGTAAGAACTCCATTCGGTGGCGTGACCATCTATCAAGGGCAATACCAGGGAATCGACACCGGATTTTTGCCCCGGCACGGCATGCATCACGACCGGCTGGCGCATCAGGTTAATTATCGGGCCAATGTTTGGGCCGCGCGCGACCTGGGGTTTGAACGGCTGCTGGGTATGTCGGCGGTGGCTTCTTTGCGGCTGGATATTCACGTTGGCGATTTTGTATTGCTTGATCAACTGGTTGATTTTACGGAAGGCCGGGCCGATACCTTTAATTTACGCTCGGTAAATATGACCGAGCCTTTTTGCCGCCAAATGCGCCAGACGGTGCTGGCGGTAGGCCAACAAGAGGGGGTCGAAATTCATCCTACAGCCACTTACATTTGCTTTAAGGGACCCCGGTACGAAACCGCCGCAGAAATTCGACTGTTCCAAAGTTGGGGGATGGATGTCATTGGGATGACCAATGCCACAGAGGCAGCGCTCTGTCGAGAGTTGGGTCTTTGTTATTCGACCATTGCCCTGGTTACAAATATGGGGGCCGGTTTAACCGAACAGGGTCCGGATTTGCAGCGCCATCGGCAGGTGACACAAAACAATTTACCGAAACTCAAAAATTTGGTGTTAGCCGGTTTGCTGGCGATGCCGCCCGAAAAAGATTGCCAGTGTGCTGGTTAAGAAAGGGAAAATAAAATGTTCGAACACGCCTTACGCGCAGAATTAGCCAAAACGTCAATAAAAACTTATGAGCGGGGGCTGGTCGGAGGCACAGGGGGCAACGTCAGTGCCCGTCTGGATCAAACCCATTTTCTGATTACCCCCTCCGGCGTTTCGCTGGGTGATACCACTATTGATAACATCATCAAAGTAAATCTGGAAACCCTGGACTGGATTCCCAACGAACCGTATATTCCATCGAAAGAATATAAATTTCACGCCGCTATTTTCAAAGCCCGCCCGGACATTAATGGGATTGTGCATTGCCATCCGCCTTATGCCACCGCCTACGCCGTGCGAAAAATGGACATCCCCGCCGTAACCGATGCTGCTTTTAAGCAGCCACCGGCCCCCCATGTTGATTTTTCTCCCTCCGGCACCGATGCCCTGGCCGAAAAAGTAGCCACAGCGGCCCAGGAGGATCAAAGCTTCCGCATCATCATGCTGGACCAACATGGCATTATCGCGGTCGGGACGGATTTGGTACAGGCTTATAATTTTGCCGATTTGAACGAAGAGATGGCCAGAATTGCTTACATTTCGTCAACCATCCCGGCCTGAATTCACGCTCCCCGCGCCCAAAATACATTAATTGACGACGGGTCATAATCGAAACCCGGGTAAACGCAAGAAAAACCTTCTCGCTGGTGGTGATCAGGGCCGTTGCCCCGGTCACCCCAACAACTTGCAGGTTGAGGATAAAAAACTGAGTCAGCGATTGGTTCCGAATATCTTGCGATACACGTCAATGCCATAGCTTGTTTGCAGGGGGTGAGCTTCGCTCAATTGGAAGGTGCGGCCACCGTCCTGCTGCCTTTCGGCCCGCAGAAAAATCGCATTCTCCATTTTTTTATTATAAAAACCGTGGGCCAGGTCATACAAATGGGTCACAAAGAAAACCTTGACGCGCTTTTCCAACAGGGCGCTCACGATCTGCCGGGCAATCTCCGAGCCTTCTCTTTCGTTGGTGGCGGCAAAAGACTCGTTGAACAGAATCAGGGCATTGGGCGAGATAGCGTTTATGATGGCGCTCATTCGGCTCAGCTCTTCATCAAACCTGCCGCTTTTCATCGCTGGGTCTTCTTCCCGTTTGTAATGGGTGAACAGGCCGGTACACACATTGGCACAAAAAGATTCCGCCGGCACAAACATGCCGCACTGCATCATTAACTGTGCCAAGCCAATGCTTCGCAAAAAGGTAGATTTGCCCCCCTGATTAGCCCCGGTAATCATCACCAGCTCTTTTCCTTCGGCCACAACGTTGTTGCCGACCACTTTTTGTTTCATTGTCAAGGCCAGGGCGACATCGTACAAACCGGTGAATGAATGTTGGCGCTCGGTGGGGGGCGCCGGTTGGGGCAAGGCGCGGGGGGCGCCCAATTCATCAAGCTGGTCAGCTAAATTCAGGCAGCCGATGTAAAACGCCAGTTCCAAACGCAGGGCATTCAAAAAATTCTCAATATGGTCAGCCGATTGGGCGACTGCATTGGCAACCCGGTTCAGACCCTTATCCTGCAAATCCTCCAATGCTCGCTCTCCGTGGTCGTCGCGGGGATGGAGAGTAAAGGAATAGGATGAAACATTTTCGGCAATGACCCGCTTGATCCAATGCTGCCCGTGGTGGTTGGATTTGCGCAGAACGTAATTGGTGCCTTCATTCCCCCGGCCCAATTCGACGCTGAGCAAAACGCCATGTCGAAATTTAAGCGCCTTCAAATGATTATCAACCACAGCCAGATAATCATCATTGAGCTCTTGGCGGATCATTGCAAAGAATCGGCCAAAGCCTGGCGACTTGAATTTTTCGGCATGTTCGTCTGTAATTTGCTTTAATACCCTGAGCAAATCAACCAGCATTTCCAGGGTTTCCCGCGCACTGCTCAAAATAGAGTGCGGCGTGGTAGACCTGGCCCAATTTCTCCACCAATATCGGCGCTTCTGCTCCAGGAATTGCAGCGGAATATCGTAAATTTGCCTGACTACATCGGGGTGATTCAGGCAATCCTTTAGAATCTTCTGGCGGTACGTGATTATTTCCGGCGCATCCAAACTGGATAAGACGGCTTGACTGGCTACATCGAACAGAAACGTGTCTCCCAACGACATGGCCTCAAATAACGTGTTCAATTCCAGGTCTTGCCTCAACGCTGCCTCATGGGAGGGCAAGGCCTGTTCCGGGTTAAAATCCCGGTCCGGATACATCAGAAAAACCCTCACGATTTGATGCGCTCCTTGATTTGTTGATAGGTCAGGCGGTGCTTTTCGGCAATTGAAAGGGCATACGCCAGTCCATCGGCAGGTTTTCTGATAATCTTGAAGGGCCGCACAGCCGGGTTTGCGGGGTCAATGGTGCTGACCATACTGACGGTTTTCTCGCTCAAAGACGATAGTTCATCTATGAACGTAACCCACACGCACAATAAATCCAGTTTGATTACCTCCGTCATAATTTCCTTGCTCAGAAAAACGGCATCTTCCAGGGTAGTGGAGGCAAAGATTTCGTTCAAAACAAGAATGCTGTCTGAGGTGGCGCGGGCCAGAATATTGTGAATACGCACCAGGTCATCCTGCAATTTACCCCGCAGGTTTCGGATGTCTTCCTCTTGCTCAAAATGGGTGAAAAGCTGGTCGAACAGAAAGAGCCGCGCCTGCCGGCCTGGCACGGGGCAGCCAAGACTGGCTAAATAGTGTAACTGCCCAAACATACGGGCAAAGGTGGTTTTGCCCCCCTGATTCGGCCCGGTGACAACGATGACGTTCTCCGGCTCTATCAAGGAAAAATCGTTGCATATTACCGGTTGTTGGGTAACACGCGAGGTGTGGGCCAGAGCCAGGTCGAAGGCTTCGGAGGCGGACACCTCGCGAGCAGTGGCGCTTATCTGTGGATAACAGAACCTCAGCCCTGTGCGTTTGATGGTCGCGATAAATTCCAGATAGGCGACATAAAACTGAATTTCACGGTCAAACACGCCCAGAGTTTTGTCTACAAAATGGCCGCGATTGGCGCAGAAATGGTCCAGGGCGGTAAATTGTTCGGGGTATAGCCGGGTCACAAATTCGAGAATGTTGGCCTCGATACGGTTCATACCGATTCTGTCATCAAACTTAACCCGATAATCTTTTGCCGCGCCCTGCTTAAATTTCTCAAAAACTTTTTCGATCTCTACACTGTAGTCCGTTTCTCCATCGTATTTTTGCACGCTAACCTTACCACTTTTCCGGACAATGACACAGTATTGCACCGCTGCTAACCCGGTTTTCACTGCTTGCGCCTCTGCCCGCAGGGACTCAAACCCCGACGATTGGATATAGTGGGTCAGATATTCACGGAACGCCAAAAAGCCGGACGATTGCAGATTTGCCAGACTCAGATCACGCCCCAGGTTAACCACGGCCTCGCAATACACCAGCGCCGCTTCCAGAAACCAGCCTTTTTTTTGGTATTCATAACCCAGATTTTCTGACAGGGCCAGGTGGCGGCGCACACTGGACATTTTTTCGGCAAACGCTTTGATGTGCGCCAGCAGGGTGTCGTCTTCCAGGTCTTGCATCACTTCGTGGCGGTAGTTGATGGTTTCGACATCGCGGAGGGGGGTGTAAAAAAACGGTTTCAGGTTGTACTTTTGTTTGGAGACAGTAATGGTCTCTATTACCTGGTCCAGATTCAGGTCGGTAAAAAAGTCGGGCTGTTCGGTTGTTTCTTTTTGAACGTTGTCCTTATTGAAAAGAATGCTATGGAAGATCATAAGATACCTGGTGGACGCTAACGGTTTATTCGGAAAAAGTATTTTTCAGATTAACTTTTTTTCAACCGCATTGATTTATAATCACCAACCAACACAAAGAGCCAACCCAGAATGAGAAAAACCATAATCTCTATCGGTGTGGGTGGAGATTTTCCTTCAAACGCTTTAAGATGCATTTTGGCAGTTTCTCCACACAGAAACCAGGATGTATTTATCCAGAAAATATACCCGATTAGCTTGAAACTTCCGGCGATTTTTTCCTGCATATCAAGCACGGTATATTTTTTCATCCATATCCAAACAATAACGAAAAAGGAAATCAGGATGATAGCGCCGCCGATACCAAACAGGGTTGGGTCATAAACACGGCCCCAAACCATAAGCATCACAAATACTGTGGCGAGAACTGCAATACCGGTAAACCACGAGAAAATCGGCTTGGTTTTTACATACATAAACGCTCCAATGCCGGCCAATATTCACCCCAGGGTGACAGAAAAGCCCCAGAGGATCCACAAAGGGCCGCCATCTGCCCAAATGGTAGCATTATTTTCTTCAATAGTAAAGGTTCTGAGGTTGTACAGCAGACTCCGGCTGCCGATGCCGGCGAACAGTACTGCGACCAGCAAACCAATCCAAAATAGACTCAAGGCAAATTTTTGCTTACTCATTTTTTCCCTCCGAAAATAAATCCTGTTCGCCGTAGGTCCGACATGGGGATGCCTCAGCTGGGGTACTGCATACCCCGGTCACGCCTGCCCCAAAGGCCCTGGCAAGCTGTACCGCAGCCGTGCCGACACTGCCGGAAGCGCCATGAACAAGGACTTTTTGTCCGCTTTGGATATTTGCCTTGTCTCTGAGAAAATACAAGGCGGTTAAGGCTCCAAAGGGAATGGCAGCTACTTCTTCATAGGTCATATTGGCCGGTTTTATGGTCAGCGCCCCGGCTGCCGACATACATTTGTACTCGGCATAAGCCCCCAAACCGTTACCATCAGTTCCAAAAACCTGGTCTCCCACTTTAAACGATTTTACATCTTGGCCGACTTCTTCAATTTCTCCGGCCAAATCAGCCCCTAATATGGTTTTGTTTGGTTTTCCAAGTCCAATCATCAAGCGCGCCAGCGGCCCCAAGCCGGGAGGGATAAAAACAAAATCCCGCGTGTTACAATCCCCTGCCGTTACCGATGTCGCATAAACTTTAATCAATACTTCATTAGGCCTGGGGGTAGGTTTTTCAACCTCTTTGAGTTGAAGAACCTCCGGCGGACCATATTCTGTGTATACAATTGCTTTCATTAATGTTCCTCCAGGATGCACTGCTTCAATTATTTCAGAATAGTCCACGATACGAGCATTACGGCGATCGAAGGGGAAAACTTGCGGCCTGCTCCGGTTCAAGGACGTTGTTCCGGTACAGATTAGCCCCGGCTCTGATGACTGTAATTACCAAAAACGTAATGAAACCTGTATGATAATCCATGATTCCGACAAAGGGGGGCAGGACGGGTATCCACCAAATCACATTATAGGCAATAAGAATGAGCCGCCTGGCAGCGCTCGGTCGGGCAGGAACCGGATTTGTTGAGTTTTGGCGAAGCCACGCGAACCGCATGGCTGAATGTTGCTCGACAACCACTCAGTAAAGGACCCCAATTACCACCAGCCCGATAAATGAGGCCCTGGCTGACCATACCGGGCTGCCTAAAACGATGCCGACAAAAATCAGCGCAGGAATTCCAAGCCCCAACGAAAGTATATTATTCCAACGGGCGGTCAAGAATTTTTCCTTGGTCATCATATCCCTCCTTGCTGCTTATTTATTCTTTTGTTACGGGAATGAGCGAAGTTATTACCAGGCCAACGCCTATTCCTATCAGGATAGAGGCCACAAACACCAGAGCCGATTCACTGAGAAAAATAAGACCGACGCCCAGACCGATCAATGTTGTGCCCCCAATAATCCACGAGCCTTTATTCAATTCATTATCCTTTTAATCTTATACAATCGCTTTTATAAATTTTCTTTTGACTTATGTGTGCGCTGTCTATTACAGTTTTCCAGCAGACCCGGCAGTAGTGGCAGGCAAATTGAAACCTTTGACGATCAGCCAAATCCCCAGAAATATTTCATTCAGGATAATTGGCAACGCTAAAATCATCCCCAGACTGAAGCTGATTTCTATTAAGTTGAGAAGTAAGATTAATACGGTTCCAATAAGCCCCCAGACAGATATGAATCGGGGAATAAGTTTGGATTGATACAGTAAATAATAGAACAACAGCGCCCCCAAACTAAAAAATGTCGGGATCAATAACCCGGCCACATCGGCGCGCCCGGCTTTCAATAAGATCCCTAAAGTTTGAAAATAGGCAGCATCCGCTACATCAGCGTTTAAATATTCCTGGCTCAGGGTTATCAGTGACAGGGGGATGATGGCCGCCACGGTAAGAAATACGGACTCCATAAGCCTGAAACCAACGTATCCCAGCACGATACTTTCGTTATGCTGTTGCAGGATTGTAAACATCATCACGCCGATACCAACAACGGCAAGGGCATTGATTAACTCCAGGAACATTCCTGCCATCAGTTGGGTGGTATCAGCGGAAACATCTGTGAGATAATTCGGAGTATTGATAACAGATTCTATTAAACCGGCTCCCAACAAAGACGTTACCATCGCTATTAGAAACAAGGCCCCCACAATTCTTGCGATTTTCCGGTGTGAATTCATTTTTCAACGCCTCCCAGTGGTTCCTGCTGCCGGATGAGGCCATCGCCATGCATACCAGATAATGAGTAACATGCCCACCACTTCTATCGTGGCGAAAAACAGATAAGAGAGACTGGTGTTTCCACCGCCAATGACAAACAGAATAGTAATTACCGCTGCAATGATATTTGCCCAGCGATTAACGCGATACGTCAGTAACCGGGATAAGACAATCATAGCAATTGGAATCTCCAGTAATATTGCAAATACCAACAATAATTCTTGCGTGATTTGAATCCCAACCTCACCTGTCATTATTTCCTCTAAAGCCCCAGGATTCATAAATCCAACAATATCCGCAAAAACCATATTGAACATTACAAATATCCATAATGTTGAAAACTTCACTTTCATATCCATCCCGGTGGTCGTTTCTTCTGAATTCATTTTTCTCCTTTCCATAATTTGGACCAGGTTTTGGTTTGAGGTGCCCCTGCTTTTAATATATCAAAGAAGGCTCAACTTGTAATCGGAGGGATGACGGATTTTTGATACACAAAAGGACCATCTCAGAAAGCTACTTCTCCAAATTAATCGTAGATTGACTACAACAAATGTTGTAGTGCTGCTCAACCGGACCGACCTCATTCAGCGAAGTCCGCCCTTTAGTGGCGGGAGCGTTCGATTTTTGGGACACATACGTACCAATTTCGCCTGCTGACGACGCCTCGGCGTGTGGACCCACGGAGCATTTTGAAGCATCCCCTGATTTCACCCTTAACTCCGAAAACCCTCTGTGCGGCTTTGTTTTTTCTCCGGCTTCCGGTTTGGTGGTATAATGGACTGCTGTTCACCATGAATCAAGCACCGATACGCAGCATTTTGAGACAAATCGAGATTAAAATATGTCACTATTTCGACAAAAATTATATATGGCTACCGTCCTGGGACATTTCACCGTAGATGTCTTTGGGAGTATAGGGCCGGTTCTGGTTACGTTTTTGAGTGTGCCAATGGCCCTGAGCGCGGCCCAGATTGGGCTGGCTATTGGCGCGTACCAGTTACTGGCTGCGATCACCCAGCCCCTGTTTGGCTGGCTCACCGATTCAATAGGCAGCCGCTGGTTTGGCACGTTAAGTTTGCCGTGGACGGTTACATTTATGACGCTGGCTATTGTCGCGGCCCAGACTAGCGGCAATTTCTGGCTTTTCTTGCTGCCCTTTGCCCTGGCCGCTATCGGTTCGGGCGCGTTTCACCCTCAAGCGGCTATGCACGCAGCCACAACTGTGGCCCGGCGAGCAGCTATGGCGACGGCTATTTTCTTTTTATTTGGACAGGCCGGCCTGGCAACCGGCCCCATTGTAACCGGCGTCATTCTGGACAATTTGGGGACCAGCGGCATGTATGGGCTGACGGTTTTAAGCCTGCCGGTTCTGGTATTTTTGGCCTATGCGATGCGTGAGGGCTTTGTACCGACAAAAACCACCGAAGCCCCAAAAGCAACCGAAGCAGCGCCGGACAACAGCGAACCGGCCAACTGGAGCAATCTGATTTTGCTGGCAGTTTTGGCCGGTCTGCGTTCATGGGCATTTCTGGGAACCGTATCATTTTTACCCAAGCTGTTTCAAAACATGGGCTGGGCCGCGACCAGTTATGGCCTGATTACCGGCGTTTATTGGCTGGCTTCAGCCGCGGCCGGGGTAGTGATTGGCAACCTGGCCGACCGTT
>Ga0180430_10005591_pt1 | contig 10407 bp, 12 predicted proteins | sample SS_ome_9_FD_132999 | JGI IMG/M metagenome (GOLD analysis project Ga0180430, IMG submission 132999) | Hypersaline lake sediment archaeal communities from the Salton Sea, California, USA - SS_1_S_2 metaG | ecosystem: Environmental > Aquatic > Non-marine Saline and Alkaline > Hypersaline >... | reverse complement strand
GTATGTATATTGGTGAAGCCCTGCTGATTGATGTATTTACAGCCTTGATGCTGTTGCCATTGATGATCAAGTGGTTTAAACCAAAATATGTTTTTGGAGATCAATCATAAATCCGTAACCCCGCGCAGGCGGGGATGATGCGACAAATAAAAACGGCTCCTGTTGGAGCCGTTTTTTTATCTGTTAAAAAGATCCTGTTCTTTCGGTCAAGACGGGCAGTGATCATACCTGGTTAATCCGAATATTTAATCCCTGTACCGCCAAGCCCGCAGTAACCATTAGGATTCTTGGCCAGGTATTGCTGGTGATAGGCCTCCGCATAGTAAAACTCCGGTGCCTTGAGAATTTCAGTGGTAATCGGTGACAGTCCCTTGCTGGATAAAATGCCCTGGTACTGGTCCCTGGAAAGTTCTGCGGCTTTGCATTGTTTCTTGTTATAGGCATAAATTCCTGATCGATACTGTGTGCCAACATCGTTGCCCTGTCGCATGCCCTGTGTCGGATCGTGGGATTCCCAGAACATCGCAAGCAAACCTGTATAGGAAACCTGCCTGGGATCGAATACAACCAGTACCACCTCATTGTGACCGGTTAAGCCGCTGCAGACTTCCTCGTAGGTCGGGTTGGGCGTAAAACCTCCTGCATAGCCGACAGCGGTTGTGTACACGCCGTCCATTTGCCAGAACTTGTGTTCTGCCCCCCAGAAACAGCCGAGACCGAACATGGCCTTTTCAAGGTCTGCAGGGAAAGGTGGTCGCAAGGGATTGTGCGTAACGAAGTGTTCCTCAGGTACCGGCACGACGGTATCCCTGCCGGGCAAAGCATCATTTTTTGAAGGGAGAGAGGTCTTTTTGTGTAGCCAGTTCATTGCTGTTTGCCCGGTGTCGTTTTTCGAGTATAGACAAGATTGCAGCAAGTGGAATAGAAATACTCAGTTTTTTAGTGCTCTGGGCGACGTGGGGATGCGTTGAATGAGGGTTCTGGTGAGAAACAAATAGATCAGCAGGCCTGATGCATCGGCAGCCATATCCAGCAAAGAAAACTGCCGGCCGGGTATGTAATGTTGCAACACTTCAATTGCAATACCATAGAACATCAGCCAGAGGGCTTTGTTCCAGTTGAAAGCCGTAGTCGCAAATGCGTGATCGGTGATTGCTGCAAGGAACAGAAAGACCAGTGCGTGACCGAGTTTGTCATTGATTAACTGGGTGGCTTCGGCGGGTTGCGGGCTTAGCGCCTGCCAGGACACCATGATCAATACCAGAAACAGAAACATTTTCAGCCCGACCTGGTTGCACCAGTTGACCTGGTATTTGAGCATTAACTGTTGTTCTCGCGCGCGATCGCACGATAGCCAATGTCTTTTCGATAATAGGCTCCAGGCCAGTCAATTTCCTTTATCAGCTCGTAGGCGTTTTTCTGGGCTTGTGTGACGTTACTGCCAAGAGCCGTAGCACATAACACCCTGCCACCAGCTGAGACTACCTGCTCGTCTTCAATGGCTGTACCGGCATGAAAGATTTTTTGACCTGGGTCAAACTCAAGTTCATTAAGTCCATAAATGGCCTCGCCTTTTGCATAGGCGCCAGGGTAGCCATCAGCAGCCAGAACCACGCCAAGAGAAGCGCGTGTATCCCATTCGCTTTGTTCGCTATGAAGCTGGCCTTCAAGTGCGGCCAGGCAGTGTTTTACAAGATCGGATTTCAAACGCAGCATAATAGGCTGGGTTTCAGGATCTCCAAATCGACAGTTGTACTCGATAACCCTGGGGGTGCCGTCAGGCATGATCATGAGTCCGGCATAGAGAAAGCCGGTATAGGGCAAATCTTCCTGGGCCATGCCGTTAATCGTGGGGTAAATGACTTCGTCCAGGATACGCTGATAGATTTCATCGGTGACAACAGGAGCTGGGGAGTAGGCGCCCATGCCACCGGTATTGAGCCCGGTATCGCCATCGCCAACACGCTTGTGATCCTGGCTGGTGGCCATGGGAAGGATGTTTTTACCATCCGCCATCACAATGAAGCTGGCTTCTTCGCCATCCAGGAATTCTTCGATAACGACACGATGGCCAGCTTCCCCAAAGGCATTGCCGGATAGCATATCCCTGATAGCGGTTTCTGCCTGATCGAGCGTTTCTGCGACGATGACGCCTTTACCGGCAGCCAGCCCGTCAGCCTTGATGACTATGGGGGCGCCTTTTCCGTGAAGATAGGCCAGTGCCTCATCAATATCAGTAAAGTTGCCGTAATCGGCGGTGGGGATATTGTGGCGGTCAAGAAAGTCTTTTGTGAAGGCTTTTGAGCCTTCCAGCTGGGCGGCACCAGCGGTTGGTCCAAAGCATTTCAATCCGGCTTTGGTGAATGCATCGACTACACCAATCACGAGAGGAGCCTCAGGACCGACAATAGTCAGTTCGATATCATTGTTTTGTGCAAAACTGATCAATGCATCAATATCTTCGACACCGATGTCTACATTTTCGAGTTTGGGTTCCAGTGCAGTACCGGCATTGCCAGGAGCGACAAATACTTTTTCTGCCAGTTCAGATTGGGCTGCCTTCCATGCCAGGGCATGTTCGCGACCGCCGCTTCCAATGACCAGTATATTCATTTCAAAATCCTACAAATGTGCCGACTAGTGGCGGAAATGACGCATACCTGTAAACACCATTGCCATGCCATGTGCATTGGCAGCTTCGATGACTTCTTCATCACGCATGGAGCCGCCAGGTTGAATAACGGCCGAGATGCCCGCCTGGGCCGCATTATCGATACCATCACGGAACGGGAAGAAAGCATCGGAGGCCATTACTGAGCCATTGACTTCAAGACCGGCATGCTCGGCCTTGATGCCGGCAATACGGGCCGAGTTAACGCGACTCATCTGGCCTGCGCCTACGCCGATTGTCATATTGTTTTTACCATAGACAATGGCGTTGGATTTAACAAACTTGGCCACTCGCCAACTGAACAGTAAATCCTGCATTTCCTGCTCGCTGGGTTCGCGTTCGCTAACCACCTTGATCTCATTGCTCAGCAGCAGATCAGAGTCCTGTACCAGCAGGCCACCATTGACGCGTTTAAAATCAAGGCGTTGTAAAGGGGTTTCTGACCACTGGCCGCAACTTAACAGGCGTACATTTTTCTTGCTGCTGACAGCCTCAATGGCTGCATCGGAAATTGTCGGAGCAATAATGACTTCGACAAACTGGCGATCGACAATGGCTTGCGCTGTATCACCGTCCAGGCCCTGGTTGAAGGCAATGATGCCACCGAAGGCAGATTCAGGGTCAGTCGAATAGGCGCGATCATAGGCATCCAGCAGGGTTTCGCCATAGGCAACTCCGCATGGGTTGGCGTGCTTGACGATAACGCAGGCAGGACCGGTACCAAACTGTTTGACACACTCGAGAGCGGCGTCGGTATCAGCAATGTTGTTGTATGACAGCTCCTTGCCCTGGTGTTGCACGGAAGTTGAAATACTGGCTTCTGAAACATTGTTTTCCACAAAGAATGCTGCATTCTGATGCGGGTTTTCTCCGTAGCGCATGGTCTGCACCTGTTTAAACTGCAGGTTGATGGTGCGTGGAAATAGCTTGGGTTCTTCGTCCAGGCGGGTGCCCAGGTAATTGGCAATAGCTCCGTCGTAATTGGAGGTATGCTCAAAGGTTTTAACGGCCAGATCAAAACGGGTCTGGTCAGTAACAACGTTATCGTTATTATCCATTTCAGCAAGCACGCGCGCATAGTCATCGGCATCAACCACGACAGTGACGTCAGCGTGATTTTTGGCGGCTGCGCGTAACATGGTAGGGCCGCCGATATCGATATTCTCAATGGCAGTTGGCAGGTCGCAGTCGGGATTTGCAACTGTCTGTTCAAATGGATAGAGATTGACGACGATCAGGTCAATCGGACCGATCTCATGTGTTTGCATGACTTCATCGTCAGTACCGCGTCTGCCGAGAATACCACCGTGAATTTTAGGGTGCAGGGTTTTTACACGGCCATCCATCATTTCGGGAAAGCCAGTGTAGTCGCTGACCTCGATAACGGGGATTTTGTTTTCTGCCAGCAGTTTTGCGGTGCCGCCTGTTGATAGTATTTCAACATCACGCTGATGCAGGGCTTCAGCAAATTCCACAATACCGGTTTTATCTGAGACGCTGATTAAAGCACGTGTAATAGCCATGGTTGTTTCTCTGAAAATAATATCCGCGTGATTGCGGGAAATGAAGTTGGAGAACTATATGATGAATAAATAGTTAATCCAGGTCGTATTGGGCCAGTTTCTTGCGTAAGGTGCTGCGGCTGATTCCCAGTATCTGTGCAGCCTTGCTCTGGTTGCCACGTGTTTGCAGCATAACGGTTTCCAGTAAAGGTTGCTCGGTTTCTGAAATCACCATTTGATACAGGCCGCTGATGTCATGATCGCTCATCTGTGCAAAGTAGTGTTCAACGGCTTCTCGTACGCAATCTCTTAATGGCTCTCTTCCTGTTTCATGAGCGACGTAGTGATCCAAAATTCCTTGATGATGAGAAGCATCGAGCGTCATGCTGCCATTCCCCTGGTTGATATTATGTAGTCAAAGTACGCTTGTATCAGCGCTTGTTGTTCTTCAGGTGTTTGTACCTGATTTATTGTTTTTCGAAACGCCGTGCTTGCGGGCTGTGTCCTGCTGTACCAGCCGATGTGTTTGCGGGCAATTCTTACGCCGAGGTATTCTCCATAAAATGTATATAGATTGTCCAGATGTTTTAGCATTATTTTTTTAATTTTTTCGATGCTCATTGGCGTGCTTTTTGTACCAGTGTCGAGGAAATATTGTATCTCCTGAAAAATCCAGGGGCGCCCCTGGGCAGCGCGTCCAATCATTACAGCATCCGCAGCAGTGTAAGTGATTACTTCCATGGCTTTTTCAGGGGAAGTAATGTCACCGTTGGCGATGACGGGAATTTTTACCCGATCTTTAACTGCTCTGATGGTTTCGTATTCTGCTTCGCCTGAATAACCACAGGCGCGTGTGCGGCCATGAATGGCAAGTGCCTGAATACCACTTTGTTCTGCTATGTGGGCAATTGCAGTGGCGTTTTTATTTTGCGGGTCCCAGCCTGTGCGCACCTTGAGGGTCACCGGAACATCAACCGCATTGACGATAGTTTCAAGGATGCGCTGAACCAGTTTTTCATCTTTAAGTAATGCAGAACCAGCGGCAACCTTGCAGACTTTTTTGGCCGGGCAGCCCATATTGATATCTATAATTTGTGCGCCATGATCGATATTGGCTTTGGCAGCTTCGGCCATGGTAAGCGGATCGGTGCCAACAATTTGTACTGAAACAGGCTCGGGTTCATTCGTGTGATCAAGCCTTAACACGGTTTTTCTGGAGCCGCGCAATGAGGCGTCAGTGGAGACCATTTCTGATACAGCCATGCCCGCACCAAATTCCCGGCATAATTTTCGGAATGGTAAATCAGTCACACCAGCCATGGGGGCCAGTATCAGGTTGTTGCTGAGTTTATAAGGACCAATTTGCATGCCGCAATTTCAGAAAAGTTTTCGAAAAAGGGCGTGAATGATATCAGAAAAAGTTGAATTCAAAACCCGTTACATCAGAGCCGGGGTCTTCAAGGTTTAGAAAAAACGTCTGGGTTTGCCCTGGGTCAAATATCGGTGCTTTTCGCGAGTAGTGATCCATGTAGTCTTTATGGCTGAAACTGCGCCGGGCAATCAATTCCTGCTGGTTGTTAAACAGGCTGAGTGTTACACCGGGAGCGGGCTGGGCAAAGTCAGCCTGATTGGCAAACAGAATGCTGATGCTGAGAATATCCTTGATTTCAGGATGGATGCTGACCTTGCGTTCAATCACCTTGAAGGCATCGGGATTTCTCCTCGGAGGAAGGTTGCAGGGCATGTTTTCACATAATGATTCAATCAGGTTGCGTGCCTGCGGATTAAGCAGCAACTGGTGTCTGTTTAACCAGGCTCCCTGGGCGATAAACACAACCAGCAACAGAATAATACCAATACTCCAGCCCCAGGCGGCCGCTGCAGAAAATTTCTTTTGTTCATCTTTTTGCAGTTGCTGTTCGACTGAAAGCGGCTCAAGTGGAGGAACGCTTTCTGCCTCAATATCAAGCAGCTCTTCTGGTAATAACAGGCTGGAATCCTGTGGTTGAATATCGTCAGGCCCTTTGACGATTTCTGACTGCGCTTCAGGAATAAACAGGCTGCTCAATTCGCGGTCGGTAAATTCATCAATGCCACGGCTGTCTGGCGATACTGGTGTACTATCGTACAAGTCAGCACTGCTGGGCAGGTTGAGGTTGTCCAGGTTGATATCATCAGTCACCGGTTGGGAATTGACGACGGCATTGAAAACAGACTGGCAATGATAACAGCGCGCCTGGCCATCAGATTCCTGAAGCTGCTTCTCTTCAATCTGATAGCTGGTATTACAATTTGGGCAACTGATCAATACATGCATAACTATCCATCCCTTTGTCCTTGCAGACGTATCCAGTCATTTTTTTCGACAGCCGTTTCCATGGTAAAAAAGCGGCGGTAAGTGTCGGCTACTTTATCTGCCTGTTGAGGCAGTATGCCCGACAAAATAATCTGGCCATCGGGTTTAACCAGGCCGGCAATCGTTTCGACCAGTTCAATAAGAACCCCTGCAAGAATGTTAGCAATTAATATATCAGCTTTCTCGAGGTTTTGTGATGCAGTTTTCATCACCGAGAGTCTGTCGTTGACCTGGTTTTTTAGAGCATTGTCACGTGATGCGATCAGTGCCTGGGGGTCGTAGTCAATGCCCGTGGCTTTTTCAGCACCCAGTTTCAGAGCGGCAATGGCCAATACGCCAGAGCCGCAGCCAAAGTCGATGACGGTTTTGTCCGCAGGATGATGCTGGTCTAGCCACTCAAGGCACAATGCCGTGGTGGGGTGGGTGCCGGTGCCAAAAGCCAGCCCCGGGTCAAGGTCAATGATTATGGCATTGGGTTCTTCAACTTTCTGGCCGGTTGGGCAAATCCACAGGTGGTCACCAAATTTTAACGGCTTGAAATATTCCAGCCACGCACGTTCCCATTCCTGGTCTTCCAGCACTTCGATAACCAGTTGCTGGCTGATGTCCCGGTTGAAGGCCTGGTTGACCTGTTGGCGGATCCGGTCGCTGATGTCTGCGGAAAACTCAAACAGTGCGGTCAGTTTGACCAGTGACCAGAGCTTGATTTCATCAGGCAGGGTTTCAAGTACCGGTTCATCCTGCGCATCACCAAGGGTAATCGACACGGCGCCGATGGTTTCCATCACCAGTTCGGCAATCGCTGTTTGTTCTTTGGGAATGATCAGGTGAGCCTGAATCCAGGGCATAGCAGGTCGTTGTTATCTGGTGGTTTTCCCTCTCCAAAAAGAGAGGGAGCTGAATAATCAGTGTTGCAGGTCGAGTTTCTTTTCAAGGTAATGGATGTTTACACCGCCTTCCATGAATGCAGGGTCGATGACCAGGTCCAGCTGCAGGGGTATATTGGTGTGAATGCCATCAATGACCATTTCAGAAAGTGCCGTATGCATGCGTTTGAGTGCTGATTCGCGTGTCTCGCCATGGGCAATGACTTTACCTATCATTGAATCATAATTAGGCGGTACCACGTAGCCGGCATAAATATGACTGTCAAAGCGAATGCCCGGGCCACCGGCAACATGTAATTTGGTAATTTTTCCCGGGCTGGGCATAAAGTTCTCGGGATTCTCGGCGTTCAATCTGCATTCGACTGCATGACCGTTAATTTTTATATCTTCCTGTTTTATGGAAAGCGGTTCGCCAGCTGCAATAAGCAGTTGCTGTTTTACGATATCGACACCTGTAATCATTTCGGTAACCGGGTGTTCGACCTGTACGCGTGTATTCATTTCAATGAAATAAAATTCGCCGTTTTCGTAGAGGAACTCGAATGTACCTGCTCCCCTGTAACCGATCTGGCGACAGGCTTGAGCGCATCGACCGCCGATTTTTTCACGTAGTTCCGGGGTAATGCCCGGGGCTGGCGCTTCTTCGATAACTTTCTGGTGACGGCGTTGCATTGAACAATCGCGTTCAGCCAGGTGGACGGCATTTCCATAAGTGTCTGAGAGTATCTGGATTTCCACGTGGCGCGGATTTTCAAGGAATTTTTCCATGTACACGGTATCGTTACCAAACGCCGTGCCAGCCTCGGTTTTGGTTAATGTAATGGCGCTGTGGAGATGAGCTTCAGTGTGAACGACACGCATGCCGCGACCACCGCCACCTCCGGCCGCCTTGATGATGACCGGGTAGCCGATATTGCGGGCGATTTCCGTTGTGCGTTCAATATCGTCTGTCAGCGGCCCGTCAGAACCAGGAACGGTGGGAACACCCGCGGCCTTCATCGCTTCAATCGCAGTGATCTTGTCTCCCATCTGGCGAATGGTTTCAGGTTGGGGGCCAATAAAAACAAAGCCGCTTTTTTCCACGCGTTCTGCAAAGTCGGCATTTTCAGAAAGAAAGCCGTAGCCGGGATGAATGGCTACCGAGTCAGTGACTTCAGCTGCACTGATAATCGCAGGCACATTCAGGTAACTTTCAGCTGAAGGCGCCGGGCCGATACAGACTGATTCATCAGCAAAACGCACGTGTTTCAGGCATTTGTCTGCTTCTGAATGCACCGCAACGGTTTTTATGCCCAGTTCACGGCAGGCACGCAGTATGCGCAGGGCGATTTCCCCGCGATTGGCGATAACAATTTTATCAAGCATGTTGTTGACTCTTATTCAATAACAAATAATGGCTGGTTGTATTCAACAGGCTCGCCGTTCTCGACCAGAATCTGGGTCACAGTACCTGAGGCGTCGGATTCAATCTGGTTAAGGATTTTCATCGCTTCGATAATACACAGAGTCTGACCCGTGCTGATGCTTTGACCGACTTCAACAAACGGCTTGGCGCCGGGGGAAGCAGAACGATAGAAAGTTCCCACCATGGGGGAATGTATGACGTGTCCTGGGTATTGTTCAGGTTCACTGGCTGGAGCGGCTTCGGCCGGTGCAGCAGCAGGTGCCGGAGCTGCAACAGCTGCGGGCGCGGCAACAGTAACAGGGGCGGCTGAGCTGATACGGCTCAGCCGCACGGATTCTTCACCTTCATTGATTTCGATTTCGGTAATGTCCGAATCCTCAATCAGTTCAATCAGTTTCTTAATTTTACGAATATCCATGAGCGGGTAACCTTAAATTCTATGTTTTGTTGTTGAGGCGGCTTATTGCGGCCTGTAAAGCCAGTTCGTAGCCCTGTGGGCCGAGTCCGGCGATAATTCCAACAGCAATGTCCGAAAACCAGGACTGTTGGCGAAATTCTTCTCGTGCGTGGGTGTTCGATAAGTGCAACTCGATAAACGGAATTTCAACACCCAGCAAGGCATCTCTGATGGCGACGCTGGTGTGAGTGAACGCTGCCGGGTTGATTATGATGAATTCAACCTGCCTGGCCCTGGCTTGGTGAACCAGTCCGACAAGTTCGTGTTCGGCGTTACTTTGATGAAATTCCAGTGAAATGCCAGCCTGTTCTGCCTGTTTTAGCAGGTTTTTTTCAATATCAGCCAGGGTTTCACTGCCGTAGATATGAGGCTCACGGGTACCCAGGAGATTGAGATTGGGTCCATTGAGTACCAGGATTTGCGCCATAGTGAAGGTAGATCCATTATCTTGAGTGGATTATAGCTTATTGTAGGAAATTGGCGGCAAATGTCTACAATTTGGCGCAAAAAAGTGACAAATTAATGGAAATGGCATTCTCTGGCGCAGGGCCGGCAAAAGTTAATGGTTAAAGCAGGGCTTTTATCTGTTCGGTCAGCTCGGCTTGTTTGACTTCACCTGTCTGCTGGTAGACGAGCTTGCCGTGCTGGTCAAATATAGCGGTGAAAGGCAGGCCGCTGAAACGATTACCCAGTTGACGTGAGATTTCAATGGCACTCATATCGCCGAGCAGGGTTGGGTAATTGATGCCGTACGTATCTGCAAATTCCTGAACCGGTTCCTTGTCATCTATGGCGATACCAACGAATTGAACCTGTTTTGGATAACGTGATTGAACTTCAATGAAGGCAGGTGTTTCCTTGCGGCAGGGCGGGCACCAAGTTGCCCAGAAGTTCAGAACGACGATCTTGTCACTCCATTCCAGGCTGGAGCGGTTGTTGCCCTGTAAATCCAGATAAGAGAACTCGGGGAGTTGGTCGAGTTTTTCGAGCTGCCTGGAATCTGTCTCGCTGGCTGAAACAGTCGCTGGGTCTTGTTTGTAAAAGCTGTAACCCAGCCCCAGTCCGATACCCAGGGCGGCAATAATGATAATCAGATGAACAGGGTTCATTGCAGTGCGTTATTGGTTTT
>Ga0180430_10005590_pt1 | contig 10408 bp, 8 predicted proteins | sample SS_ome_9_FD_132999 | JGI IMG/M metagenome (GOLD analysis project Ga0180430, IMG submission 132999) | Hypersaline lake sediment archaeal communities from the Salton Sea, California, USA - SS_1_S_2 metaG | ecosystem: Environmental > Aquatic > Non-marine Saline and Alkaline > Hypersaline > Sediment... | reverse complement strand
TAGCAGACTCGCGGGCACCGCGTGATGGTCGTTTTATTGAGATTATTGGTTATTATGATCCCAAAACAGACCCTGTTACTGTGGAAATTCAAGAAGAGCGGGTCCTGCATTGGCTATCCGTTGGCGCGCAGCCTACCGATAGAGTCAACACACTTTTAAAAAACCTGGGTACCCTTGATCGTTTTGCCCGAGTAACTGCCGGCGAAGATATACAGACTGTATTATCTGAAACTGACGCTGCCCCTGCTCCCGAAGCAGAAGCTGTGGCCTAAAACTGTTGCCGGGCCGATAACCGTCAGTCAATTGTTATGGAGTGGCTAGCGGTCCAATTGAATAAGAGACACCCCCCGTTTTTCTGGCGTGTGTCTCCGTACCTCACCTGTTTCAGGTGCAGATTTGATTTTCCCGTTTTCCATCGCCAAGAGTACACCATAAGGAGGTACTATACCGTGTCATCTATGAAAGAACTTGTTGAATATATGGCGAAAGCCGTGGTCAATGATCCGGATTCTGTCATTGTACGGGAAATAGAAGGCTCAAGTTCAACCATCTTTGAACTATCGGTCAAACCCGATGATATGGGCCGGGTTATTGGCAAACAGGGGCGTGTGGCTAACGCTATGCGTACACTCTTGCGGGTTGCAGCCGTCAAAGAAGGTAAACGGGTCACTTTGGAAATAGTCTAAACATTGATTTACGATCCAAGGCCTTGTTACTATTCTGTACGAAATTCCAGGTTGAATTATTCTGAACGCCTGATTGTAATACGCGTCGAGGGTATGGCTTTTTAAAGTTGGCTATTACCTGAGTCAATATAAAATCAGGCATATCGCCTTGTTTATGGCAAAACTCAAATTGTACTAATAATGAATCACACGCAAGACAGAAGTTCAGGTTCAAATGGGCCTGAACTTCGTTATTTGGCAATCGGAAAAATAAGCCGGGCGCACGGTTTGCGCGGCGAAGTCTCGGTTACTGTTTTGACTGAATTCCCCGAACGATTCGAGACCACAGAACAGGTTTATCTGGGAGACCAATTTCAGGCCGTCCCGTATCGCGTGGTAGGGCATCGCTGGCATAAGCACAACGTTTTGCTCTTGCTGGAGGGAGTCTCAGACAGAACCCAGGCCGAACAACTGCGCGGCCAGTACGTGCAGGTTCCGCTGGATGAGGCGATTCCTCCGCCCGCCGGTACCTGTTATTTGTACCAGTTATACGGCTTGCAGGTTATCACTACTGCCGGGCAACAACTGGGCACCATTGTTGACATTATCGAAACCGGCGCCAACGATGTTTATGTGGTGGAAAATCAAGACCGCCAAATTTTACTGCCCGCCATTGCCGAGGTCATTCAAACCGTAGATTTAGACCAGGGCCAGGTAATTGTGCAATTAATTGATGGCCTGATTTGACATCGGTTCTGCTTTCAGTATATTCAAATTTTGAACATCAGGAACGCCTGCGGGCGTTCCTTTCATTTGGGGCAGGGCTGGATTGCCCTCTTGACAACCGACTCACCCTCGTGGTATGCTACCCGCGCCAGCAGCAGAGGTGAATCAGCTATACTATGGAAACAATAGTCCAGACATCGCAGACCGACCAGCTAAAATTTTGGGTAGGATTCAGTAAAGTGCCGGGCATTGGCCCGGCCCGCTTGCGGGCCTTGCTGGATTATTATGGCGATATTGGCGTGGCCTGGCAGGCCGTCCCCGGCGAGTTGCGGGCGATGGGGCTGGACCGGCGATCGGTGCAGAATCTGGTCAGAGTGCGGCAGCAGCTTAATCTTGATGCCGAACTGGAAAAACTGCATAAATTGGATGTGACCGTCTTAACCTGGGATAGCCCCGATTATCCGGACTTGCTCAAGCAGGTAGCTAATCCCCCGGCCACCCTGTATATCAGGGGGCAATTAACCCCGGCTGATGATTGGGCGCTGGCCGTGGTTGGCACCCGGCGGGCCACCACCTACGGCAAAGAATGTACCCGGCTCCTGGCCCGTGGTTTGGTGGAAAATAACGTAACCGTGGTCAGCGGCCTGGCCTACGGCATCGACACCGAAGCCCATACCACCGCGCTTAAGGCCGGGGGGCGCACCCTGGCCGTGCTGGGCAGCGGCGTAGATTACCTGTACCCCGCCGAAAACCGAAAGCTGGCCCAGGCAATTATTGAAAACGGCGCTCTGATTTCAGAATATCCGCTGGGGACCCGCCCGGAAAGCGGTAACTTTCCCCGGCGTAACCGGATTATCAGCGGTCTTAGCCTGGGCGTGTTGATTGTTGAAGGAACCATTCAAAGCGGTGCCCGTATTACCGCCGATTATGCCCTGGAACAGGGTCGGGATGTATTTGCTGTGCCGGGCAGTATCTTGCGTAAAAGCGGCAGCGGCCCCAATCATCTCATTCAAAATGGGGCCACCCTGGTCACCAAAGTTGAAGATATTCTGGAAGAACTCAATTTGATGTTGGTTTCTCAGCATGTGGAAGCGCGGGCCATTATTCCGGATAATGAAATAGAAGCGACGCTGTTGCAAAACCTGTCCGCAGAGCCGATACACGTGGACGACCTGGCCCGCTTGACCGGACTATCCGCAGCCGAAATATCCAGTACCCTGACCATGATGGAACTAAAAGGCATGGTGCGGCAGGTCGGCGGGATGAATTATGTGATTGCTCGGTAGTGAATTGCGACAAATCATAGAAGATAAAAGAAAAATGGTAACTACTCAGGACATGTCATTTCGACGAGCCTTCAGGCGAGGACGCGCAGCGGTTTCTTCACCAGAAATCTTACAGGTCAAATTACAGATTTGTAGCGTAAAGATTTCTCGGCCTGCGGCCTCGAAATGACATGCCTGCTGAGTAAATACGAAAAATGATAGAAGATAGATGCAACCCTGCGACTTTGTAATCTTGTAACTTGAGAGGAAATCATGTATATATTAATCCTGGCCGGCGGAACCGGCACCCGTTTATGGCCTATGAGTCGGGCTTCGATGCCCAAACAACTGTTGGATTTAACCGGCGGGCACACCATGATGCAGGCCACCGTCAGGCGGGTGTTGCCGCTGGTCTCGGAAGACCGAATTTTTGTGGCCTCGAATCGGGAGTATGGCCCCATCATCAAGGAGCAAATTCCGGCGTTGCCCCGTCAAAATATTATCGAAGAGCCGAGCGGCAAAAATACAGCCCCCTGCATTGGCATGGCCACCGCGTATATGCCGGAAAAAAACGAGGTTATGGCCTCGCTGCACGCCGACCATTTTATCGCCGATGAAGAAGGCTTTCGACAGGCTCTGTTGGCCGCCGCCGAGGTAGCCCGGCAGGGATACCTGGTGACGTTGGGCATCAAGCCGGATAAACCGGAAACCGGCTATGGCTACGTGCAGGCCGGCGATGAATTGGGGCGTTTTAATGACCATACCGTCTATGAGGCGGCCCAATTTTTGGAAAAGCCGAACCTGGCCGCTGCGGAAAAATTCCTGGCTGACGGCGGTTATTTTTGGAATAGCGGTATCTTCATCTGGCAAATTTCAACCTTGCAGGCTGCCTTTGCCGAGCACATGCCGGACTTTGCCGCCCAACTGGAGGCGCTGAACCGGGCCATCGAGGCCGGTCAACCCATCGAAGAAATCTGGGCAAAAATCCAGCCGCAAAGCATTGATGTGGGCATTATGGAACAGGCCGGCAAGGTGGCAGTGGTGCCGGTTGATTTTGGCTGGAATGACGTGGGCAGTTGGCAGGCCATCCACGAAATCAACACCCCCCACACCGATGCCGACGACAATGTGGTGTTTGGGGCCGACCACGTGGCCGTAGATACCCGCGGCGCGCTGATTCAGGGCCGGGGGCGGCTCATCGCCACGATTGGCCTGGATGACGTAATCATTGTTGATACCGACGACGCCCTGCTGGTGTGTGCCAAAGAGCGGGCGCAGGATGTAAAAGAGATTGTCAATTGGCTCAAGGAAAATAATCGTACCGATTTGTTATGACAAAACGTTTTCATCTTGGGAAGGATGATGTTCGCAGCGATTTTATGATGTTCAGGAGTAATGTATGAGTAATGAAGTAATCATTGCGTATTGTGTAAAATGTAAAGAAAAAAGAGAGATGAATACCCCGGAAGCTGTCTACACGGCTAACGGCGTTCCGGGTACCAGAGGCGTATGCCCGGTGTGCAGCACAAAAATGTTTAAAATGGGTCGCACGCCGGCCCACGACCACATCCCTGCCCCCGACCCCGCCACTCTGAAAAAACGTCGGGCTAATAAAAAAAGCAACCGGGGCAAGAAAAAATCAGACATTGGTAAACTGGTTGTGGTTGAATCACCGGCCAAAGCCAAAACAATCGGAAAATTTTTGGGCAAAGGCTACACCGTCAAAGCCTCGGTGGGGCATGTGCGCGATTTGTTACGCTCCAAACTGTCTGTTGATGTGGATAACGGGTTTGTCCCCCGCTACCGGGTGCCCAATGAAAAACGACCGGTGGTCAAAGACCTCAAGCGCGCTGCCGCCGGGGCCTCTGAAATTTTTCTGGCCACCGACCCCGACCGGGAAGGCGAAGCCATTGCCTGGCATCTGATGGAAGCGGCTGATATGGATGAAGACCGCACCAAACGGGTCGTATTTCATGAAATTACCAAAGGGGCTGTGGCCGATGCTTTTGCCCATCCCCGCCAGGTTGATATGAAACGGGTTAACGCCCAGCAAACTCGCCGGATCCTGGACCGGCTGGTTGGCTACCAACTCAGTCCGCTGTTGTGGCGCAAAGTTCGCAGCCGAACCAGTGCCGGGCGGGTGCAAAGCGTGGCCCTGCGCCTGGTTGTAGACCGCGAGCAGGAAATTTACAACTTTAATCCCGAGGAATATTGGTCTATTGAAGCCGACCTGGAAAAGGCCCAGCGTAACGGTCTTTCCAAAGAAGAGCGCCAGTTTCGGGCCAAACTCAACCGTATTGGGGGAGAAAAGGTTGACCTGAAGAATCAGGCCGACACGCAGACCATTGTCGCCGAGTTGGAAAAGTCAACCTATGTGGTGGAAGATGTCAAAAAAAGCACGCGTCGGCGTAAACCGGCTGCTCCCTTTACCACCAGCACCCTGCAACAGGAAGCCTCCCGACGCCTGGGATTTGGCGCCCGAAAAACCATGCGGACAGCCCAGCAGCTTTACGAAGGCATTGACCTGGACGGCGGGGGCACCATCGGCCTGATTACCTACATGAGAACCGACAGTACCCATGTATCAAAACAGGCCCAAAACGAAGCCCGTCAATTTGTTTCAGAATTTTATAACGAAAATATGCTGCCCGCCAACCCGCCGATTTACAAAACCAAAAGTCGCAGCGCCCAGGAAGCCCACGAAGCTATCCGCCCCACCAGTGTGTGGCGCGAACCGGCCAAGATGAAACGGTTTTTATCGCGCGACCAGGCTCGGCTGTACACCCTGATTTGGCAGCGGTTTGTAGCCAGCCAGATGGCCAACGCCATTTATGATACGATGTCGGTGGCCATTGGCGCCGGGGTGCAGGCCCAGCCGGATGGCAGTTGGCCCTATCGCCTGCAAGCCAACGGCTCTCGCCTCCGGTTCAAAGGCTTTTTGGCCGTGTATGAAGAATCGCCTGACGATGACGCCCGGCCCAACGCCGGCGAAGGGGTGATTTTACCGGAACTGGTCGAGGGTGAAATGGTAAATCTGCTTCAACTTTTGCCGGAACAACATTTCACCCAACCGCCGCCCCGGTATACCGAGGCCTCTCTGGTAAAAGCCCTGGAAGAAAACGGCATTGGCCGGCCCAGTACCTACGCCCCAATTATTTCCACGATTCAACAGCGGGGCTATGTAGAAAAATACCAGAAACGGCTGTACCCCACCGAACTGGGCGAGACTGTGACCGATTTACTGGTTGACTATTTCCCTGATATTATCAATCTGCAATTTACCTCCCAACTGGAAGATTATCTCGACCAGATTGCCCGCGGTAATCTGGAATGGCAGCCGGTGCTATCTGAATTTTACGAACCGTTTGCCCAAGCTGTGAGCCATGCCGAGGAGCATATGCCGGAAGTAGAAGTAGAGGACGAGCTGACCGGCGAAATGTGCGAAAAATGCGGCTCGCCGATGGTCATAAAATTTGGACGATACGGCAAGTTTGAAGCCTGCTCCAATTTTCCGGAATGTCGTAACACCAAACCGCATCTGGTCAAACTGGGGATTGCCTGCCCCGATTGCGGCGGTGATTTGGTGGAACGACGCACCAAAAAGGGCCGAATCTTTTACGGCTGCGCCAACTATCCCCAATGTGAGTGGAGCAGTTGGAAAAAACCACTACCGCAACCCTGCCCCGAATGTGGCAAGCTGTTAGTGCAGAAAAATAGAAACTGGGCCCAATGCACCGGCTGCGAAGGGCAGTTCCAGATAGACCAGTTGCCGGACGCCCAACCGGAGCCGGCTTGAGGGGCGCAAAACCAAAAATCGTAATTCCCTGTTGAGGTGTCATCATGCGCGTACAAAAATTTCGCCAACTGCTGGCGTCAGAAGAACTTGACGGATTTTTAGTGACCCATCCCGAAAACCGGCGCTATCTGTCCGGGTTTACCGGCAGCGCCGGGGTGTTAATCATCACCCCGGAAAAACAGGTGCTGGCGACTGATTCTCGCTACTATGAGCAGGTTCGTCAGCAATGCCCGGATTGGGAACTGTTGGAGGTCGGGTACAATTTTCAGGGCAAGTTGCTGGAATTGTTGCGCGGTCTGGGGCTGGGTGGCAGCCGGGTTGGTTTTGAGGCCGGTCACATCAACGTGTCTACCCTGTTGGCCTGGGAGCAGGCCGTGCAAGGCCGAGTGATACTGGTGCACACCGCTGGGCTGGTGTAACAACTCCGCATGATTAAGGATGATGACGAACTGGCCCGCATGCGCAAAGCCATTGCCTTGGCCGATGAAGCGTTTGACTATCTTTTGTCCTGGCTCAAACCCGGCGTCACCGAACTGGACGTGGCCTGGCAGCTCGAAAGCTATATGCGTACCCACGGCGCCAGCGCCCTTTCCTTTGAACCGATTGTCGCCTCCGGGCCAAACGCGGCCAAACCGCATGCCCGCCCCACCGAGCGCGTCATCCAGGCCGGAGAGCCTCTTACCCTCGATTGGGGTTGTGTGGTTGATGGCTACTGCTCCGACATCACCCGTTCCTTTTGTCTGGGCCAACCGGCGGATGATAAATTCTCTACTGTGTGGAATATTGTCCTTCAGGCCCAACAGGCCGCTATTCAGGGGGCAAAGGCCGGTCTGACCGGAGAGGCCGTGGATAAACTGGCGCGCGATGTTATTGATGCGGCCGGCTATGGCGAATATTTTGGACACGGGCTGGGGCATAGCCTGGGCCTGGCCGTCCATGAAAACCCGCGTTACAGCTACGCCTATCCTGATGAGGTACCGGCTGGGGCGGTAATGACCGTGGAGCCGGGCATCTACCTGCCCGGTTGGGGAGGCGTCCGCATTGAAGATGTGGTTCAGGTGCAGGCCGACGGGGTGGAGGTTCTGACCGCCGCGCCGGTTGTCCCTGTGTACGAGCTTTGAAGAGCTTAACAATTCTTAAACCATCTTGCGCTCAAAAGATAATTATGGTAATATTATGGTACTAAACATAATATTTTAAATTATTTCTTTTTAAAGCGCGGAGAGTATCTATGAGCGTATCAGACCGCCCCTCAATGCAATCAGTGCAGCGTAGTTTGCTGGTTGGCCTTTTGATTGGCCTGATCTTGGGCTTAATCATTGGCGCTGGTATTGTTGGCGTTTATATTCGCCAGAACCCGCCGGTTTATTCCGGCGGAGCCTACCCCAACGAGCTATCCCCCAATTATCAGGATCATTATCTGGCTATGGTGATTGATTCCTACATTGTCAATCGCCAAGCCGATGTGGCCAAAGAACGGCTCAAAACTTTTAGCGAGGCCCAGAAAATAAAGGCTCTGGGGCGCTGGTCGGCTATTTATGTGGCCGGGGGACGGGCTGCCGAGGCACAGGCGGTTAACGATTTGGCGGTGGCGCTCAAGGATGCCGAAGGTTGGTCGCCGGAAACCGTTTCTCAGGCGGCCAGCGAACTGGCTACGGAATTTAAGGATGATGGGGCCAAGGCTCAGGCTATCACCACCTTTGCCAATCGGCTGGGCCAGGTGCCGGTGGCTGCAGAACAGGCCGAACAGCCGGCAGACGCGGCTGAAGCCGCCGAAACGCCTGCACCTGCTCAGGCTGATGAGGGGGGCGTGTCACTGTGGTTAATCGCCCTATTGTGTTTGCTGGGCCTGGCATTATTGGCTCTGGGCGGCATTATCTTGTATCGGCGCCTGGGCGGGCGGCCCACCACGCCGGTCAAACCGGAAGCAGTGTGGGAGGGCGAAGGCCCGGCCCCGCTCAAAATGTGGACCGGCACTTATGACGTGGACCGCAGCATGTTTGATGAGTCCTTTACCGTCGAAACAGAAGCCGGCGCTTTTGTGGGCGAGGTGGGGATGAGCATCTCCGAAACCGTGTCGGCGACTATTCCGGGTACCAGCCCCACCCAGGTGACTGCTTTTGATGTGTGGGTCTTTGATAAAACCGATATTACCACCTACACCACCGTCTTGCTGAGCGAATCAGCCTACAACGATGAAATGATCCAGGCTGATATGCAGACCGGCTCTCAAATAAAGTCGGTACTGGCTGCACCCGGCACAGAATTTTTCATTGAAGGGGCCGCCATTCGGGTTGAGGCCACCGTCAAAGAGATGAACATGGCCAAGAGTGATGATGGCAGTGATTACTTTGAAAAATTAGCGGTTGGTTTGAATGTCTTTATCAAAGAAGACGCGGATTTAAAGATTGGCACAATGGATGTGCCGGACGATTTTAAACTCTAGCCCTGGCCTTTATTTTCAGAATTAATAACCAAAGCGTGCTGGCGATTATCGCCAACACGCTTTTTTTATGCCTCTCTCAGTACCAAACGCTGAAACTACACCCTTTCCAGGGGGTTGAACAATTTGCTATACTCCTGCATCGCAAAGCGGTCGGTCATCCCGGCGATGTAATCGCACACAGTTCGCTCCAGGCCGCGGCCATTGATCCGCCGCTGCACGGAATCGGGCAAAATAATGGGAGAATGGGTGTAGGCGTCGAACAACTCACTGATGAACCGTTTCGCCTTCAAGTCCATTCGCATGACCCGCCAGTGCGTATAGAGATTGTTCAACAAAAACTCTTTTAGCTGGTTATCCATTTCTCCCACTTTTTTGGAATGGGTCACAATGTTATGGTCCAGATTGCGGATGTCGGTCAGGGTTTTGATGTTGTGGGCTTCTAACTGGTCGTGGGTGGCGTAAATTACGTCGCTGACTTCTTTGCCCACCAGCCGGCGGATAATACGGTGACGGTCCATATCGGTAAAGCCCTGGTTGGGGTCAATCCCCAGTTCATCAATAACCAGCCGCCAAAATTCAATATCCGCTAACTGCTGCGGCGTAATCAGGCCGGAACGCAAACCATCGTCCAGGTCTGCGGTGGTGTAGGCAATTTCATCGGCAAAATTGACAATCTGGGCCTCCAGCGTTGGCTGCCATTGCGGCTCAAAGGCCGTAACCGTGCTTTTATCATATTTGGTTTCATGCTTGAGGATACCTTCCCGGACCTCCCAACTCAGATTCAAGCCCCGAAAATCAGGAAAGCGATTTTCCAGTTTTTCCACAATCCGAAAACTTTGGTAGTTGTGGTCAAAGCCACCGTGGTCGGCCATTAACTTGTTCAGGATGGCCTCGCCGCTGTGTCCAAAAGGACTGTGCCCTAAATCGTGCGCCAAACAGATGGCCTCCGTTAAATCCTCATTGACCCGCAGAGCACGAGCAATGGTCCGACCAATCTGGGCCACCTCGACGGTGTGGGTCAGCCGGGTACGGTAATAATCCCCTTCGGTGATGATAAAAACCTGGGTTTTGTACTCCAGCCGCCGAAAGGCCGTGGTATGGATGACCCGGTCCCGGTCTCGCTGGTAAACAGTGCGGTACGGGTGCTCATCCTCCTCCCATCTGCGTCCCGCCGAGTCTCTACTGCACATGGCATACGGGGCCAGTCGTTCAGCTTCCTGGGTTTCGATTTCTGCGCGGCTAATAATCAATGGCTTTTTCCTTTCTGCTTACTACGGTTGGCTGATTTGATAAGGTTGGTTGTTCATTATCCAACTATCCAATCAATCATTTCCCCCATTATAACATGTATTGTCACTTTCGAAACCTTTATCAGATATACCGGAACGTGACTGCTCCCACCGCTAAAGCAGGTGGGCTTCTAGCGGCTCAGAGGGCCGCAGGCTCGCCAGTCCACGAGCCAGAATATTCTTAGCCGCGTTTAAGTCGCGGTCAATCTTTAAACCACAAT
>Ga0180430_10005589_pt1 | contig 10412 bp, 6 predicted proteins | sample SS_ome_9_FD_132999 | JGI IMG/M metagenome (GOLD analysis project Ga0180430, IMG submission 132999) | Hypersaline lake sediment archaeal communities from the Salton Sea, California, USA - SS_1_S_2 metaG | ecosystem: Environmental > Aquatic > Non-marine Saline and Alkaline > Hypersaline > Sediment... | reverse complement strand
TCGCGATTCCTCTTTCTCAGCACCAGCGACGTCTATGGTTTCCCGGGAACGCCGGTCGACGAGACCGAACACCTCTCGCCACGCGGATTCCCCTATTCCGACAGCAAGGTCGACGGCGAGACCCTGGTGTGGACGCACCATCGCAAGGTCGGTCTGCCGACGACGATCATCCGCCCAGCCTCGGTCTATGGCCCGCGCGCCATGTTGCTGGTCGTCGGACTGATCAACCAGTTACGACAGCGCAAGGCGTTCCTGATCGACGAAGGAAGGCACACCGCCGGTCTGGCCTATGTCGGGAATCTCGTCGATCTGATCATCCTGGCGGCCAACAGCGATAAATCGGTGGGACAGGCCTATAACGCCTCCGATGGCTCGGACGTCACATGGAAGCAGTATCTCGACGCCCTGGCGGACATCGCCCGCGTGCCCCGGGCCACCCGCAGCCGCTCGCACGCCGTGTCTTTCGCCATGGCCTCGGCCTGGGAAGCGTGGTATCGCATGCGCGGCCGCACCGAGCGCCCGCCGTTCACCCGTATGCTAGTCGAGCTGATGGGGACCTCGCAGGCCTTTCCCATCGACAAGGCGCGTGAACAGCTCGGCTATCGACCGCGCGTCGATTTCGAGACCGGCATAGATTACACCGCCGACTGGCTGCTGCAATCGGGCGTGCTGCGCGACTGACGACGACGCCCAACCCAAGCAAAAAAAGTTGCCAGAGGGGTAGCCTCTGGCCTCTCAGTTTGTGCCCTCACCTACTCCCCCGGCGTCACGCGGACCTCGGCGGTCATGTTCCAGCGCACGCTGCTGGGCATCTCGTCTGGCTCGATGACGGCCTTGTAGGTGATCTCGCCCATGCGCGTCACGCCGAACGGCTCGATGCGCACGATGGTGCCCATCACCGTCACATTGGGCAAAGCGTCAAACCCGATCTCGGCGCGATCGCCCGTTTGCAGCGAGACGACGTTCAGCTCGCTCAGATCGACCGTCTCGAGCCGCCAGGAGGATAGATCGGCGATCATGACGCTCTCGGCGCCCGTCACCCGCTCGCCCACCTCGAGGTCGAGCCGCACGACCGTGGCGCCAAAAGGCGCGCGCAGCTCGCATTCGTAGAGCGCCTCTTTGGCACGGCGCACAGCCCACTCGGCTTGCTCAACGTTGGCCCGCGCCACGGCAAGGTCCTCGGCGCTGGCTGGCTGCGAGACGCGATCGCGTTCGGCCTGCGCCTGATCGCGCTGCGCATTGGCGGCATCCAAAGCGCCCTGCGCATGACGAACCTCGGCGTCCGCCGCGATCCGGTGGGCCTCGGTGGGACCCGCGAGCAACGCCTCGAGCTGTAGTTCGGCGATGGCCAGCTCCTGCTCGTAGCTCTGCACCGCGGCCTGGGCGGCGTCGCAGTCGGCCTCTTGGGCGGCTCGGCCCACTCGACCGCAGACGCTATCGCGCCCGCTCTGCGCTGCCCAGAGCGCGTTCTTGGCCAGCTCAATCCGTCGCTCGGCAATGGCCAGTTCCTGGTCGCTGACGGTATCCAGACCGACCTTGCTCTGGATCTGGGCCATATCAAGCGCCGCTGCGGCATTGCGCACATGGGTCTCGGCGACATCCAGCGCGGCCTGCGCCGCGGCGACATCCTCCGTCTGCGGCTGACACTCCAGGCGTTGCAGATTGGCCTCGGCGATCTCGACCCCCAGGATGGCCTCCGCCAGCGAGGCCTCGACGTCAACCGTTTCCAGGCTGACAAGCGTCTCGCCGCTCTGCACGGCGTCGCCGGGCGCCACTCGCACCTCGGCCACGCGCCCGGTAGCGCCAAAGACCAGATCCGCCTGCCGCGCCGGCACGACAATGGCGTCGGCCACAATCTCGCGAGGCGCCTTGACGGCCTGACTGACCACCACGGTGTCCGTAGGCATTTCCACGTCCGCAGCGCTGTACCCCAGTTGTCCGCTGGCATAGAGCACGCCGACACCCACCAAAGCCACGACAAAGACAACGATGACGATCCTCTTCCACATGGTGAAACCTCTCCTATCCTATTCGTAGGCCAGCACGTCGCGCACCGTCAGTCGCGAGGCACGCGTTGCCGGCTGTAGACTCGACAATGCAGCAAGAACCAACACGATAATTAGCCAGATTCCCAACCCTTCTAGAGCAAAGCAATAGTTCATCGGTGAACGCAGGACCGACTCGCCCAGCAGCCCGGTCAGTATCCGGCCCAGCGGCATCGAAAGCAGACTGGCCAGCCACCAGCTCATGGCGGCAATCAGCATGCCCTCGGTGACAAAGATCTGTCGGATGTGGCCGCTGGACGCCCCCGTGGCGCGCATCACGCCGATCTCTCGCGTGCGCTCGACCACATTGATACTCATGGTGCCCATCAGGCCCAGGCCACCGACCAAGGCGAACAACAGCGACATTCCCAGAAGCAGGTTGACGATCAGCATCAACTGGCGCATAACGGCCTCGCGCTGCTGTCCCATGGTGCGGAACCAACTCACCAGCAGACCGCGGCTGTTCAGATGATCCTGCAGCGTGCGCGCCATGGCCATCTGATTATCCAGCGACTTGTCCTCGAGTTGCACCAGCACCGAGGTGGCGCGATTGACGCGTCCCAGCGTCCGGCTGAAATAGGGATAGTTGGCATAGGCCAGCGAGCCGGTCATGATGCCCTTGGTAATGCCCACGATCACCCAAGTCGTCTCGACATTGTCCGAACCCTTGGCGATCTGCAACACAATCTCGTCGCCGATGTCCAGGTCGGGCTCGTCCTTGAGAATGTTGCTGTTGATCACCACCGCATTCTGATCCTCGGGAAGCAGCCAGCGTCCGCGCACCATCTGCGCCTGGATCATCTGGGTGTCGGTCGGCGGCGCTACCAAGGTCATGGTCGGACCGTGATCGCCACCCGGTCGGACGCGCTCGGCGTTGGCATAGCCCCAGCATTCGACGCCCACTGCCCCCGGCACCTCTTGAACCGCGGAGACGATGCGCCCAATGCGCTGTGGCCGCCGGAAATAGAGCTGTACCTCTTGGTCCTGATAGCGAATGGCATCGTCCAGCGTGGTGATCAGCGAGTTGCGCACGCTCAGCACCCCAATAAAGATCGCCCCGCCCAGCGTCAACGTCGCCAGGGTCATGATCAGGCGGGCGCGGCGGCGAAAGGTGTTGCGCAGCGAGAGCAGCAATGGCCGCCCCAGAAAGCGCACGCGCTCAAACAGTCGCCCCGATCGTCGTCCCCCTTGCCGCGAGAGCCCATAGTCCTGCAGGCCCTCGCGCACCGTGCGTCGACAGCCGGCCAGAACTGGCAAGAGTGCCGCCAGCACCGGCGTCCCTAGAGCGATCAGCACCTGCAGGCCATAGACCCCAAGCGGCGGACGAATGCCGACGACACCGATGTTCAGGAAACCCGCCATGTAGCGCACGCCCTGATCGGCCGCCCAGGTGCCGAGTGGCAGGGCGATCAGCAACGCCAGCAGGCCATAGATCGCTACCATGACCAGATAGAGGCCCAATACCTGACGCCTGCGGGCGCCGACGGCCTTGAGAATGGCCACCTGTCGCATCTGTTGCGTCATCACGGCCGAGACGGTGTTATAGACCAGGAACCCGGCCAGACCCAGTGAGAGTGTCCCCAGGGCCGTCATCATGGTGATGACCGGCTCGACGATGGGGTCAGAGGGGTGACCGCCCGGTTCGGGCGCCCAGTAGCCCCAGGTGGGGTAGCCCCCTTCCTCCAATCGCTCGACCACCGCGTCGGCCACGTCGGCCACCTGGTCGGCGGTGACGTTCTCGCCCGACACGCGGATCATGATCTGCCCATAGCCGGCGTCCATCCCCAGGAAGGCGAGCGTATCGCGCGAAACATATCCGGCCCCATAGTCTGACCAGGTCGTGCTCTGATTGACATCGTGCACCGTGCCCGTGACGCGCAACTCGCGCACCACGCCGTTGGGGCACTCGACAGTGATCGTCTCGCCAATCTCGGCGCCCGCCCAAGCCAGCGCCGTTCGCTCCAGCAAGATATCACCCCTGCTGGGTGGCCAAGCACCCTCCTCCGGCCAGACCTTGCTGAGGCGCATCTCGTCATAGTCGGCGAGGCAAAAGCCGCCCAGTGACTTGCACTGGTCGGGCCCGACCTGCACCTTGAGGTTGAAGCGAATCCGTCCCTCGGCCGTCTCGACGCCCGGAACGCGCTCGCATGCCGCGACCATCTCGTCGTCCACGCCCCAGGTCCAGATGTTGGCGTGGGCCGGGTTTATGGCCTCATAGCTCTGGGCCATCTCGGCCGTCAGCATGCTCGACATGCTCAGAATCATGCCCAACCCAAAGACCCCAACGGCGATCGAAAGCACCACCAAGACCGTGCGCGTAGGGTGGGTCCAGAGATCGCGCCACACCTTGCACCATCTAGACCCGAGCATAGCGCACCTCGCGTTTCAAGTCGGGCCGCCCAACGGTATCCGCGACGTCGCGAGATGCGCGCATCGCCCCGTCGACGATGGCGCCATCCGCCAGGCGGATTGTCCGCGTGCCACGCTGGGCCATGTCCCGATCGTGCGTGACCATCAGGATCGTCTTGCCGTCCTCGACCAACCCCTCAAAGAGTCGAAAGGTGTCGTCGGCCGTGCGCGAATCGAGGTTCCCCGTCGGCTCGTCCGCGAGCAGAATGCAGGGATCGTTGGCCAAGGCGCGCGCGATAGCTACCCGCTGCTGCTGACCGCCAGACAGCTCTGAGGGCAGTTTGTCGGCCTGCTCGCACAGGTCGACCAGCGCCAGCAGCTCGAGCGCCCGACCCCGTCGCTTGCGCCGCGGCAGGTAGCCGGCAAAGTCCATCGGCAACAGGATGTTCTCGACGACGGTCAGCGTCGGCAGCAGCTGAAAGAACTGAAAGACGATCCCCAGGCTCTGGCCGCGCCAGGCAGCCATCTGGTTTTCGTTGAGCGTATGCACCGCGGTGCCGTCCACCCAAACCTCTCCGGATGTGGGGTGATCGATCCCCGATAGCATGTTGAGCAGCGTCGACTTGCCGCTGCCCGACTTGCCGACGACGGTCACAAACTCGCCCGCGTCGATCGCCAGGTCGACATCACGCAGCGCGGTGAACTCGCCCGCATCGCTGGTGTACACCTTGGACACCTGCGAAAGCGCAATCAAGTGATCGGACGCCTGGGATGTCGCCGCGTTGCTGCTGAACAGTCTACCGAAATCCATCGCTATCTCCTCCAATGATGTTTGCACCATCATTCGTCCATGTCCCTTGTGATTCTAGGCGACGAGCATCCCGCCAACATCAGCCAGGAGATGAGTCGCCACCTCGAACTGGGTAGAGTCTCTCACCTGACCAGATGGCCAGTTCCTGACACGGTTCCCGCTATGCCGCTGTATACCTGCCACTTGACAGGGGGGCGCGGCCATGTCATGCTAGCACGCAGCAGTCCTCTGGAGGCGCCGTGAAGCAGTGGAAGGACCATGGTATGCTTGCCCGTCGGACGGGCATGATCATACCGGCCTACTTTTCGTGCAAGCCCGACGACGAAACGGTGCATCAGCTCCTTTGGATGACGTTGGCCGATACGCCCCATTTCTACCGCCCTGAGCAGACCTTGGTGGTGGTGGACGGCGACCAACGCACGGGGCGACTGGCGCGAATAGCTCGCAAGCGAATGCTCGACAGGGCGGGGAGCACCTTTGGGTTGCTCGAGCTGCCTGAGAACCGCGGCAAGTTTGGCGCTATGGCGGCGGGCATCAGCCGCATGATCGCAGAGCAACCAAACATAGCCTATTTCGTCATACGAGATGGCGACGGCGATCACGCTGTATCCGAGGTGCCGGGGCTGGTGCGCATGGCCGAGGACCTCGCCGAGGCGCTGGGGCACACCCGTGTGATCGCGGTGGGCGCTCGTCGCAGCCGCATCCATCCGATGGGCTGGGTACGCGGCGAACTCGAGCGGCTGCTGGACGCCGTCACGCTTGACGCCCTGCGCTACCAATTCGCGCGCGAGGCCCGCTTCCCTAACCTGGCCCACAGCCTGGCGCCCGGACAGATTCCGGATATCAGCAGCGGATTCAAGGTCTATGGGCGCGAGATTGCCGAGGCGCTCTTTGCGCAGAGCGAGCCGAACCTGGCTACGCTGAGCGTCAGCGACTACTGGCACTTTGGTCCCGAGACGGTCACCTATGTCGAGGCCAGCCTGCTGGGCGCCGTCATGGCCGAAAAGCTACGCCTGACCTGGGACGGCCAACCAGCCAGCTCCTTTGGCGAGTTTGAGCAGTTGCGCCTCTATGGCGAGTTGATGGCCTGGGTCTGGGCTCGGCTCGAGACCCCACTGACGGTCGCGGCACAAATGATCGACAATTGGATCCCGGCCATGGCCCTGCGCACGACGCAAGAGGGGCAAGCGTTGGTGGACAAGGTTCGCGTGCATGCTTTGCGGCGCGTCTGCGCCTACCGGGGGAACATCGAAACCGTCCCCGAGCCGGCCCCCGGACCGACATTCGTCTAGGTATCTCGCGCTAGACGCGCGGGCGAGCGGAGCGACAAGGTGAGACCTACTCTGACCGAAAGCAAGTCACGCGTCTGGCCCATGGTAGTGGCCATCGGCGCAGGCGCCGTGGTCTGGCTATTGAGCGACCTGGCGCTGGGCGCCTTGTTCTCGCCGACTGTGGCCTCCCCGCATCTTTACGTCCTCAAGGATGCCGTGTTGCTGGCGGCGCTGATCGTGGGCCTGATTCTGGCCTATCGTCAGCAAAGGCGTCAGAGCGACGCCCTGCAGGCCGACCTCCGCCGCGCGGCGATGGCCACCAGCGAGCCGGCGATTGTCACCTTTGGGCAGCGCACGGTCGCCACAAACGCAGCTTTTCAACGGCTGATCGGCTGCGAAGCGGGCACCTCGCGCGGCAATCTGCTGCTGGCCGCGGTCCACACTGACGACCGCCAGCGCGTGGCCGACCTCTACGAACGGGCCCAGACCGCCACCGGGCAGACCAGCGATGCGCCGTTTCGCATCTTGGCCGAGGACCTCTCATTGCGCTGGGTGCAGGCCAGCCTCTACCCCATCCCCTGGCAGGCACAGAGTGGCACGCTCACACTGTTGACCGATGTGACCACCGACGATGAGCAGACTTCGGAACTGGCCCGCTCCGAGGGGCTCTACCGCTCAACGATCGACGCCATCGAGTCATTGGTCCACGTGGTCGACGCCGACCTGCGCGTCCTGCTGGCCAACCGATCCATGCGCTCCTGGTACGAGCACATGGTGAAAAAGGGGCCGCCCGAGGGGCAGGACCTTTTTGCGGTCTTTCCGTTCCTTCCCCAAAAGGTGGCCGACGAGTACCGCCAGGTGTTCGAGACCGGCCGGCCCATAGAGACGGACGAGACAACCGAGTTATCGGGCGAGATTCTCCTCACGCATACGAGCAAGCTGCCGATCATCAACCAAGGACGGGTTGTGCGCGTGGTGACCATCATCCGCGATGTCACCGAGAGTATCCAGAATCGGCAGCGTCTGCAGACTTCACTGCAGAGCCAGATCACGCTCAACGAGATGTCGGGGGCCGTAGGCGCCGCACGCGATCTGCAGCAGGCCTATCGGATCATCAATCGCCAACTGAGCAGCTTGACGCGCTATGTGACGCTCCGCATATATGGTCCCATCGAGGACGGCGCGGCACTCACCCTTGCCTGCGAACTCGAGCGCGGTCTAGAGCGCGATGTCCGGCAGCGCGCCGCTCTGTCGCTCGTCGAGCAGGCCGAGCATCTGGCCTGTCGCGCCTTTCGCTCTGGCGAGCCGCTGTGGGAGTCGGACAGTGATGACCCCGAGGGCCAGCGCACCACGCGCGCCCTGTACCTACCGATGAAGGTGCTGCAGCAACCGGTGGGCGTAATTGAACTGGTCGGCAGTGGGCGCGCCGACATCAGCCTTCAGCAGCTTGATACCCTCTGCGAAATGGCCGACGTGGCCGCTATCGGCCTGCATCGCCTGGAGATGTACCAAGAGGCGCGAGCCCGCGCCGAGCGCCTGGCCGTGGTCAACCGCATCTCGCGGGCCACCAGCTCTATCCTCGAACCGGATGCCCTCTTGGAGACGATTTATTGCGAGATCGCAGCCGTCCTCGGGGATGTGCACGCCGCCTATATCGGGTTGTATGATGCCGAGAGCGATACCATCGACTATCGCCTCTCTGTGGATGACGGTGAGCACCAAGAGCCCTCCCGCCAGAGTCTGGAGGGCAGTTGGGCCGCTTTGGTCATTCGCGGCGATGCTCCCCTGTTGGTGAGCGACGTCCGCGCCAGCATGGCCTCAATGCCTCAGGCGCAGTTGTTCGGTAGCCAAAGGGCGCCCGGGACCTGGCTCGGGGTGCCCATGCGGATCGGCTCGCGCATCACTGGCGTGATCAGCGTACAATCCTACCAGGTCGACGCCTTTGACCAGGACGACCTGAACCTACTGAGCACCATCGCCGACCAGGTGGCCATCGCCATCGAGAATGCGCGCCTTTATGACGCGCTCCGCGTCGAGCTGACCGAGCGCGAACGAATTGAAGAGCACCTCCGCCATACCAGCAAGCTAGAGGCCGTCGGAACGCTGGCGGGTGGCGTGGCCCACGACTTTAACAACCTCTTGACGGTGATCAATGGCTTTAGTCAATACGCGCTCGAATCGATCCCGGCCAACGATCCCCTTAGCGAGTCGTTGAGCGAGATCCACGCCGCCGGACAGCGCGCCGCAGCTCTGACCCGACAGCTTCTCGCCTTTGGGCGTCGCCAGGTCCTCTCGCTGACCGTTCTCGACCTCAACGAGGTCATTGAGCGTACCCGTGGCATGCTTTCACACCTGCTCGACCCGGGGATCGCTTTGCGATTCGAGTTGCAGCCGGACCTTTGGTCGGTGCTGGCCGATGCGGGACAGATGGAACAGGTTCTGGTTAACCTGATCGTCAATGCACGCGACGCCGTAGCCGACCGGGACGATGGCGAGATCATTGTGCGGAGCGAGAACGTGGTGCTCGAGCCCACGTCGGCACAAACGAGGGCAGGCGCCTGGGTGGGCGAATTTGCCTGCATCAGCGTCTCTGACAACGGCACGGGCATTCCGCCCGAGATCATCGACCGCATATTCGAGCCCTTTTTCACCACCAAGGAGGTGGGCAAGGGGAGCGGCTTGGGCCTGTCGACGGTCTATGGCATCATCAAGCAGAGCCATGGCAATATCCTGGCCGAGAATCTTCTTGGGGGTGGCTGTCGCTTTACCATCCACATGCCCCGCGAGACCAGCGCGCCCACACCACTCGCGAGCCCGCCGTCTGAGGATGCCGGCTCGCCGCAGGGCGATGAAACGATCTTGTTGGTAGAGGACGAGGACGGCGTCGGCAACCTGGTCCAGCGACAGATTAGCCAGTTGGGGTATCGCGTGTTGCGCGCCGCAAACGGGACCGAGGGGATAGGGGCATTCCAGAGCGCATCCGACGACATCTCACTGGTGCTCAGCGACATCACCATGCCGAGCATGACCGGACCCGAGATGGTCGCCGCCCTACGCAAGATCGGCTATCGGGGGCCCGTGCTCTACCTCAGTGGTCACGGAGACCAGGACGTGGCGCAGGACGACATAGCCATCGGTGACGTGCCGCTCCTGGCCAAGCCGTTCTCTCGAGCGCAGCTCGCGCGCACGATACGCGAGATCCTGGACACTGAAAGCTAGCGCCGTTTTCGTCCCCGCTCCCTAGGCATCCCGCAGCGGCAGATAGAGCGCAATCGTGGTACCCTCGCCCGGCGCGCTCGAAACGCATACTTGACCGCCGTGCTGCGTGATGATCCCCTGCACAATGGCCATACCCAGGCCATGCCCCTTGACCCGTTGCGGACCGCCGAGCGGCTCGAACAGCCGCGATTGCTCCTCGAGCGTCATCCCCACACCGTTATCGCAGACCAGCACACAGCCATACACGCCGGCGGGAACATATCCATCCGCGCAGGGTAGCGGGTGCACGACGGTCTCGCAGCGCGTCTCGATCTCGATCCGCTTGGAACCCTCGCGTTGTTCGAGAGCGCGGCAGGCATTCGAGACCAGATTGAGCAACACGCGGCGCATCTGGGCCTCATCGGCAAGCACTGTGATCTCGGGGGCATGCAAGCGTAGCGCCAGTGATACCGGCTCCGGCAGCAAGGCTTGGAGGTGAGGCAGCGCCTGTTCCATCAGCCTGTCGAGCAACACGGGTTGCGGGTGATGCGCCTCTTGGCCCGACAAGGTCTGCAGGCCGCGGACCAGACCCGCGGCATCCTCCCAAGCGATCATCAGCTGGTCCAATGTGCCACCGGCAGGGCTATCCGCATCGACCTGTAATCGCAAGAGATCGCTGGCCACGCTAATGACCGTCAAATAGTGCGCGAAATCGTGCGCCACGCGCCCCGCCAGACC
>Ga0180430_10005588_pt1 | contig 10413 bp, 7 predicted proteins | sample SS_ome_9_FD_132999 | JGI IMG/M metagenome (GOLD analysis project Ga0180430, IMG submission 132999) | Hypersaline lake sediment archaeal communities from the Salton Sea, California, USA - SS_1_S_2 metaG | ecosystem: Environmental > Aquatic > Non-marine Saline and Alkaline > Hypersaline > Sediment... | reverse complement strand
TCAATGCGGCGATCCTCGCCTACAACGACGCCTATCTGCCGGGCACACCCCTCCCCGCAAACTGGACGACCATCTTGAGCACGCTGATTTCCGAGGGCTATTTGCAGCCCGAGGGGGGCGCCTACGCCACCGACGGCTGGGGGAACGCCTACGAACCGGTCCCGGCGGCCGCCACCCCGGTGGTCCGCGTCAGATCGTCCATGTTCCTCTGACGGGGAAGAAGGCGCTTTCAGGGAAAAATCTTGCCGGGATTGAGGATCCCCTCGGGATCGAAGGCGGCGCGCACCTTGCGCATCACGTCGATCTGGGGCTGGCAGAGAGCGGCGGCGAGATGCTCCTTTCGCGTGGCGCCGATGCCGTGTTCGCCCGAGATCATTCCGCCGAGAGCGAGGGCGAGCGCGTAGATCTCCTCATCGACGAGGGGCACGAGCGCGAGCCAGGCCTCATCGTCGAGGCTCTCCTTGAGCACGTTGACATGGACATTGCCGTCGCCGGCGTGTCCGTAACTGATGATGCGCACCGAGTGTTTCTCGGAGATTTTTTTCACGCCCGAAAGGAGGGCGGGGATCTCGGAGCGGGGAACGACGATGTCCTCCATGTGAATGACGGGGCTCAGGTTTCGTACGGCGTCGAGAAGCTGGCGGCGCGCCGACCAGAGCCGGTCGCGCGTGGGCCTGTCCTGGGCGACGAGAAGGTCGGCGGCGCCGTTCTTCATGCAGATGGCGCCCACCTTCTGCGCGTCTGCTTCGACCTGGTCCGAATCGTTTCCGTCGAGCTGGATCAGCAGATGGGCCGCCGCGTGGCTGAAGGGGAGTTCTTTTTCGAGCAGGGCTTCACAAGCCTCGATGCTGTCCCGTTCCATGAATTCGATCGTGGTGGGGACGAGCCGGTTCCTGATGATCTCCGACACCGTGGCGGCCGCGGTCTCGATGCTGCCAAAGGGGATGAGGAGATCGATGCGCGCCTTGGGGAGCGGAAGGAGGCGCAGAATGATGCGCGTCACCACGGCGAGCGTCCCCTCGGACCCGACGAGGAGCTGAACGAGATTGTAGCCCGTCACGTTCTTGACCAGCTTGCCGCCGCTCGTGACGATCTCGCCCGTGGGAAGCACCGCCTCGAGGCCGCACACGTAATCGGCGGTCACTCCGTACTTGACCGCCCGCGGTCCGCCCGAGTTCTCGGCGATGTTCCCGCCGATCGAGCAGGAATCGAGGCTGGCGGGATCGGGCGGATAGAAGAGGCCCTCGGCCTCGACGGCGCGGTGCAGGTCGCCGGTGATGACGCCCGGTTCGACGACGGCCATGAGATTGCGGCTGTCGATCTCCAGGATGCGGTTCATTTTTTCGAGGGAGAGAACGATGCCGCCCGCGAGGGGAACGGCGCCCCCGCTCAGGCCGGTTCCGGCGCCTCGCGGCGTGACGGGGATCTTTTCCCTGCAGGCGAGCCGCACGATGCGCGCGATCTGTTCGGCCGTGGTCGGTTTGACCACCGCCTCCGGATAGGAGCCGAGGCCGACCACCTCGTCGTGCGAATAGGGCTCGCGATCCTCGCGGGAGACGAGTAGATCGGCGGCGCCCACGATCTGCCGCAGCTCGTCTAAATGGCACTTTTCGATTTTTTTGTACATCGCCGTTTCCCGGTTGGGGGTCAGATCGGGCTGAATGAGGTGAAAGCGCGCCTGAGCGGAAAGGATTCGCGATTGGAAGCCACCACGAGGGAACGCCGCTTCCGGAAGAACTCGACAACGGCGGCCATCTTGGCGTCCTCGGGCAGCGCGGCTCCCTGCTCGGCGATCTCTCGGGCGATTTCGTCGGGCGGACGCCGGTCGGCGGCCACGCTCCGGCCGATCGGTTCCTTCTTGTCGTTCATGGCGATCTCGACCCGCTCCTGCCAGTAGAAGCGGAAGGAGTGCGCCATGAGTCCCACCATGTCGGGCAGGATGGCGCTGTCGAGAGAGGGATTCATGCGGAAGGAGAAAAGCCACTCCACCGATTCGCGATCGCGCAGTTCGTGATCGAGGGGGGGGAGCGTTTCCGTGTCGTCGACGACGAGGAGTTCGCGCAGCCCCCGGCGATTTTCGAAGGGGCGGACCGGCCGCTCGAGAATACTCCCCGCCGCCAGGGCGAGCGGGTAGCCGTCGCCGCCGAGAGTGAGGATCGCCTCGGGATCGATCCTCATCCCCTTTAGGAAGGTCTTGAGGAGGCGGAGAATGGCGCCGACCGCGGCGGCATTCATGACGAGCGACTGGAAGCGGCCCGCGCTCTGTTCGGCGCGCGATTCGGCGAGAAGCACGCCGCCGTGCTGGACGTAGTGCCACTCCCGCACGCCCGCCGGTGCGACGCCGTCGTCGAAGCCGCGCAGCCTGGAGGCCATCAGTTCGAGAGCCTCGAGGCTGTCCGAACGATCGTGACTGGCGAGCTCGTCGCGCAGAAGGTCGATCCGTTCGTCGGCCTTGTCGAGGCGACCGAGCAGAAGGAGACACTCGACCCGGAGCAGTTCGGCCGCCGCGGCGCGCTCGGGAATGAGATTTTCCGTTGCCGCGCTGAGCTGCTCGATCGCCAACCTGTAGGAGCGGGTCAGAAAGAGGCTATAACCGAGTTCGTAGCGGACATCGTCGTTGTCCGGGCTCAGCTCGAGGCATTTCGAGAGGAGCGAGACGCTCACATCGGGGCGCCCCATGCCGATCAGGTGGTAGCCGAGGGCATAGAGGTGCTTTGGATCCTCGATCGATCGGTCGAGGGCCTCGAAGAGGGCGCTCCCCGTCGCGTCGCCGAGCACCTTGGCCGCCTTGGCCGCTGCCGCGATCGACTCGGCGTGGCAGGGATCCAGTTTCAGCGCTTCGAGCAGGTGGCCAAAGCCGCTGCGCAGATCGCCTTTGGCCGTGAATTCCTGCGCCATTTGAAAGGCGTGGTCGGCAGGGCTGGTTTTTCCTGTCATCTCCATTCCTCTACGGGGCCGGCCGGCGGTCTTGGCCTGTTCGGTCGCGGGCTATCGGCCGGTGGGTTGCGAATTACGATCGTTTCGCATCATACAGGGACGGTCTCGGGGAAACAACTGATCGGGCCGAAATGGCTCCGCTTCGCCTATTGGATCGAGATGGCGGTTGACCTTGGCTCCGCGGGACCATAAACTCGGCCTCTAGCGGGTCAGATCAAGAGAATCAAGGCCGCTCGGCTGGAGCGGCGCATACTGTTTTGTCAAGCACTGCAGGGGTGGCGGCGCATATGAGAATAATCGCATTGATCAACCAGAAGGGCGGCGTGGGCAAGACGACCACCACCGTCAACCTCGGTGCGGGACTGGCGCGCCAGGGGAAGAAGGTGCTCGCCATCGACATCGATCCCCAGGCGAACTTGAGCCTCCATCTCAACATCAATGTCTTTGAAGCCGGAAAATCTGTCTACGATCTTCTCGTGGGGCGCTGTCCGCTCAACGAGGTGGCCAGAAAAACGGATATCCCCAACCTGCAGGTCGTGCCGTCGAGCATCGATCTGTGCAGCGCCGAACTGGAACTGGTGAATACGGTGGGGCGCGAAACTCTTCTGCGGGACGCTCTCTATCAATACATCGGCGATGCCGAAGAATCCCTCGACTACGTGCTCATCGACTGCCCGCCTTCGCTGGGACTTCTTTCGCTCAATGCGCTCGCCGCCGCCCACGAGGTTTTTGTCCCCATTCAGGCGGAATTCTTCGCTCTTCAGGGGATGGGGAAACTCATGGAAGTGGTGGAGCTCGTCCGGAGCAGGCTCAACTCGGTGCTCCAGGTGACGGGCATCGTTGTCTGCATGTTCCGCGCCCAAACGAACCTCGCCCGCGAGGTGCTGAGCGAGGTCCGGTCCTTTTTCGGCGACGTTGTCTTTCAGACACGGATCAGGCAGAACATCAACCTCGCCGAGGCGCCGAGCCACGGGAAGGCGATTTTCGACTACGCCATCCACTCAAACGGCGCGCAGGATTATCTTGCCTTGACAGAGGAGATTCTCAACCAGGAGGCGGGGACGAAGAAGGACCGTGATGCCGCCGTTCGGGCGGAACCCCCATCGGGCGCCGTCCCCGTCGAAGAACAGACGCCGATCGATGAGCCGGAATCGGCGGAAACGGCCGATCCCGCCGCCGGCGCGGGCGCCGATACCGATACCGGTACCGATACCGACACCGGTACCGATACCGACACCGGTGCCGCCGAGACCATCGATTCTTTTGATCCGGTCGTACCAGAGCCGGTCGAACAGGCCGAATCGAGCGACACGGTCGGAACGAGCGACACGGTCGGAACGAGCGACACGGTCGGAACGAGCGACACGGTCGGAACGAGCGACTCTTCCGAAGAAGCGCCCGTGGTCGATTTTACCCGGGGGGGGCATGAGGCGGGCGTGCGCCGTTTCACTGAGGACAAAGAATTCACTGAGGACAAAGTAGAAAAGGAAAGAGCGCTCGAAGACGGGGCTTGAACAATCAGATCATGGGGAGGGATGAACTCTTAAAGTCGATCGTCTCCGGAGAGAAGCGTCGATTGATCCGATCTCCCGCCTACCTATTCCTCTACCTTCTATCTCTGCCATACGGCCTTCTGATCCGATTGAGGAACCTCCTCTACGACATGGGTCTGTTCCGGGTGCGCCGCGCGGCGGCCAAGGTGATCAGCGTGGGAAACCTCACCGTGGGCGGCACCGGGAAAACCCCCCTCGTCGCCTATCTCGTCGAAAGGGCGATCGCAGTCGGCTTCCGCCCGGCGGTGATCGCTCGCGGCTACAGGGGTGCTCTCCACGGGGGCGAGTGGCTCAACGACGAGGGACTTCTACTCAAGGAAAAATTCCCCGGCCTCATCGTCATTCAGAATCCCGACCGGGTCGCGGCGGCGCAGAGGGCGGTCGACGAAGAGGGCGCCGATTTGATCATCCTCGACGACGCCTTTCAGCACCGGCGCATCGCGCGGGACGTGAACCTGGTGACCGTCGATGGGCGCGCGCCCTTTGGTAACGGCAGGATTCTGCCCGCGGGAATCCTTCGGGAGCCGATCTCGGGGATCGCCAGGGCTGATGCCATCGTTCTCACCCGATGCGCGGGCATCGGCCGGGAGACGATCGCCGCGATCGAAGGGCGGCTCGCCACGCTCGCTCCAGGGGTCCCCGTCTTTCTGACCGAACATGCTCCTCTGGGTGTGCGTCCTCTCGGAGGCGGTGAGGAGTTCTCGGACCACTCACTGTCGGGCAAAAAACTTTTCCTCTGCAGCGGAATCGCTCTGCCCGAATCGTTTAGAAAAACCGTGGAATCCCTGGGGGGGACGGTCTGCGGTGAGCGGTTCTTTGCCGATCACCACGATTACGGGGAGACCGACGTCGATGGGATCATCGAGTCGGCGCGCGCCGAGGGCGCAGAGACGATCGTGACGACTGAAAAGGATGCGGTGAAGCTGAGTCGATTCGAGAAGGCCCGCGCCTTTTTCGTTCTGGGGATCGCCATCCGTTTTCGCGGCGGCGAAGAGGAGTTCCACCGGCTCCTGGTCGGTTTGAGCAGTCCCGCTTCGGCCGGTTGATCATTCCTCCCAGTCACCGCCCGATTCGAAACGGGCGGCGAACTTTTCGCCGAGCAATCCCCTCTGCTTGTCGCCGTCGCCCACCATGGCGCGCGCGGCTTTCTTGAGGGAATCCTCGGCAGCCTGCCTGTTGTTGTTGCCGAATCCCTTGCTCTCCTGTCCCCTGCCGATCGCAAAGGGGATGGTCTTGGATGTTTCGAGCTCGAGCGCGTCGAGCGAAACGCGGGTTTTGAAGCAGATCCCCAGAGCGGTGTTGCTGGAAAACTCCGACTCGGCTGTGCCGACGATGACGTAGTCATATTTGCGGCCGAAGAGCTTCGCTACTGCTTTGGTCGACAGGTTGGCCACTTGCTTCGGCGACTTGCCGCCGAGATCGGGAGAGGTGACCTGGAATCCGAGGTCGTTGAGGGAGACCTTGATCGCTTCGCCGAGAATCGACTTGGGAGTCTCTTTGCCCTCGATCGTCTCGCAGATCACGACGGCGATCTTCGTGGTTTCCATGGTCGGCATGAGATAGGTGACGGTGCAGTTCGGGGGGACCGCGTCGGAGCGTTCCTCGATGGCGGCGAAATCGAGCTCCACCTTGACGGCGTTGGCGTGCGACCCGGTGGCGGCGAGCTCCTTGAGGCTGAAGGCGAAGAGCCCCTTGTCGTTGGTGGTTTCCGCCCGCGGAATGACCGTGGCGCCGTCGCCGATTTTTTCCGCGAGGCGCACCTTCATGGGAAAGCCGGCAAGAGGTTTTCCGCCGGGGCCGGTGACCTTGACCACGATCTGTTCTTTCACGTCGCCCGAGAGGTTGGCGACCTGCTCGTTGCCGGACATGACCTTCAACTGGATCGCCGAAGTCTGGCGGTCGTGGTCCTGGACCACGTCGTTCCAGAGGCCGCCGAGGTCGAGCGCGTCGAATCGGCTCTTCTGTTTCTTGTCCGTTCCGACGGCGAGGGCCTTGGCATGGTTGGACAGCGCCACCGCCGCCGCGCGGCGGGCATGGACGACGCTCTTCAAGGCGTTCGTGAAATCCTTCTTCTCCAAGGCGCTGCGCGACGAGTCGAGATAGCCGAGCGCTTCCTTTTTCTTGTCCGTTGCCTGGGTGCAGAGCCTTTCAGAGAGCGCCAGCCGGTTCATGACGAGAAAGACGTAGGCCGTTCCCGTCTCCGCATCGTACCACTCCTCCACCTTTGTGGCGCCGGCGAGCAGTTCCGATGTTTCGACGCGCGTGTTGATCGCCACATCTTCGAATGAATCGATCTCGTCATTGTGCACGAGCTGCCGCTGGATCGAATCGAGCTGGCTCTTCACCCGGGTCATGATCTGCTCGGAGATCTGGGTCAGGGCGTTGACCCTGGCGAGGTCGAGCGCGTCGGCTTCGATGTGCTCGGGCGGCGACACGCCGCGGGCGCGGATGAACGAACCGACGGGGTACCCCTTGACGTCGCCCGTCTCGATCCACTGGGGTCCCCTTGAAGGAGCCGGTACAACGGGATCCCTGGCGCCCGGATCATCTTGTGTTGTGACGCACGAAATAGTGAAAACGGCGAGAGCCGCCATGAGTATGGGGAGGGCCAGTGTCTTGACGCTCAGTTTCATCGTTTGTCTCCGTTGCCGGCAAAAGTCTGGAAGAGGGCGCGTCGCGCACCGCTCAGAAAATGTACTCCTTGCCCTGTTCGAGTAGGGCGACATTGTCGAGGCCGAGCGCCTCGATCTCGCCGCTGATTTTTTTTAGGTACTCAGGTTTCAGATGAGTGGCGTAAACGTCGACGTCGCTCAGATGCTTTTCGACCGTTTCGCCGAAGGAGTCGGTCGACAGGTGTTTGGATATTTTTGCGATCTTGGCTTGATCGGCCGGGAAGGACGCTTCGACAAAAACGGCCTTGAGATTGTCGACGCCGTCACGGAGTCGAAGGAGGCCGTCGAGCGAACAGGTATCGCCGCAGATCGCGATGGCCGAACGCCGTCCCTCGATCAGATATCCGTGGCACTCCACCGAATGGTCCATGGGGAAGGGGACGATCTCGACGCCGTCGATCGGCACGCGCTCACCTGCGTCGACCACGGCCATTTCGAGGATCGCTGTGCGTGAATTGGAAAACTTGGAGAAATCGGGCCAGAGAAAATCGTTGAAGAGATGTTCCCTCAAGCAGCGGATCGTGTCCCGGGGGCCGAAAACAGCGACCGGTTTCTCGATGAGGGAAAAAACATTGTCGAGGATAAAAGGCAGACCGGCGAGGTGATCGATATGGGAGTGGCTGAAAAAGATATGGCTGATCGCCGCTTGCTCCTCGATGGAAAGGACGTGGGCGAGTGCGCCTGCGTCCACTGCGATCCGGTCGTTGATCAGGTACGATGTGGTCCACATCCCCGGCGCGTATCCGCCATAGCATCCTAGTACTCGAATTTTCAAGAAACCCCCTTTTCTATGAAGGTTTGTTGATCGTCGACTGCCCATCCCCGCCGTCCGGGATCCTATCAGGGAACTCTGTGCTGGTCAACATGTTGCGTTTGATAACTCTTTTTGCCTCAATAGGGGGCGTGAATCAAAGAGTTTTCCTGACTTGCAGTTGGGGCGGCTCTTACAACAACTGAAGCAATGGCCTTTATGGAGTGGCGCATGATGGGATTTTTCCTGGCAACAGCGACCGACTGGGTCGGCTGGATAGCGGTTCTGATCGCCGTCTATTTCATGATAATTCTGATCAAGCAATCGCTCCGACGAACGAGAGACCTGAGGTCGGTCCTCGTCGTCGCCGCTCTCGTACTGCTTCCCGCCCTGCTTCTGGCGTTTCTCTATTACGACGGAAACGTGCTCGGAGTTTTTGACTCTCATCTCGACGCCGAGAAAGCATCCCAGTGGTGGATCTTCGAGATCGAAAGGACCAATGGCGAAGAAGAAGGCGCCGAAGCAATCACCGTGAAGGTCAATATCCTGGCGGCGTTGATCATCATCGCCACCCTGTACATCGTCATGACCATTCTGATCTCCATCGCGTCGACGATGTACTTCAATCGAAAAAAGACGGAATGGCTCGCTATCCACAAGGCGCTGATCAAATGGCCCGTCGTCATCGTGGGGTGCCTCGTCTGCTTGAAGATCCAGATCGGCGCCATTCTCGTCGGAACAAGCGTCATCGTGATCGGCCTCGGGCTCGTGCTCAAGGAGATGCTCGAGAACCTTTTTACGGGCATGGCGCTCGAGATGGAGGGGACTCTCAATCAGGGCGACTGGATCCAGGTGGGAAACAGCGACGAAGTGGGGCGCGTTTACGAAAAAAGCTGGCGCGTTACCAAGATTCAGACCCTCAACGACGAGTCGATCACCATCCCCAACCGGCTCCTGGGTACGGAAAAAATTCTCAACTTCAACAAGCCCTCCGGTCCCCACGCCCGCAACCTCTACGTGGGCACCTCCTACAACGATCCGCCGGTCAAGGTCAAGGAGATCTTGAGGACGATCCTGATCAGGGAGCCGGAGGTTATCAACTCCCCCCAACCTTTGGTTCGAACGATCGAGTACGGAGATTTCGCCATCAACTTCGAGATGAAGTTCTGGATCAGAAGTTATGCCAGGCGGAATTTTATCGAAGACAAGATCATGACCCAGATCTGGTACGCCTTCAGGTACTACGGTGTGCAGATCCCCTTCCCGATCAGGACGCTGCACATGAAGAAGATGGAGCACCTCGACGCGGAGAGCGACGGTATCGCCGACGAGGTCAGGGAGAAGATCCATTTTCTGCGGGGACTGGCTTACTTCAGTTGCCTCGTGCACAAGGACATCGAGTACATGGCGCTCAATTCGTTCAGGCGCAGATACGACGTGGGCGAGCGCGTGGTCTACAGAAACGAGATAGGCGACGCTCTCTACGTGGTGGTGAGCGGCTGGTGCGAGGCGCTTCTGCCCGACGGCCGCCGGCCGCGCATCGAGGCGGGACAGTACTTCGGCGAGATGGGCCTCCTCGGGGCGAAACCCCGAACCGTCGACGTCGCCGCCGGCGAAGATGGCGCGCTCGTCATGAGAATCGACAAGCATTGCATGACGGTTCTATTCAGGAGCTATCCCGAACTCCTCGATCACTTCCGGGAAATTCGCGATGCGAGGAAAAAGGAACTTCCCGCCGACGAGGCGGAGGAGACGGTACGCAGAGTGGGTCTGGTCCGGAAATTCTGTCTCGGAATGAAGGACTTTTTCAGGCCCTGGTAGGAACTAAGCCCTGGTCGACCCGATCGGGCTTTGGATTCGGCGATCAGATTCTGGATTCAGACCGCGCAAGGGATCTGTTTGGCGATCACCGTCCCGCGTATTTTCGGAATCGCTCGACGTTGAGCTGTCCCCTGTTCTTGAGCCCCAGCGTGACCATGTCCATCTTCATGGTCGTGATCCTCTGTGACGGAGTGGGGTGGGACGACATGCACTTGCCGAGCGTTTTCGAATCGCCGAAAACATCCCTGAAACGTTCGAGAAGGGTGATCGCCGCCTGGGGATTGTAGCCGGCGCGCGCGAGGTAGACGAGCGACGCGCGGTCGGCCTCGTTCTCCATGATCTGGTTGTAGGGATTTTCCGTGTAGGCGTAGAATTCATCGCCGATCGCCGTGAGTTCCTCGACCAGCTTCTTGAAGTCCTCGGCCTGCTCGGGGAGCTGCTCGTCCATCTCGGCGAGGGCGTCCTTCATCATGAAACGGTACTTGGCCTTGTCGAGCGATTGAACGGCGTGGCGCTCGCAGACGTGACCCAGCTCGTGAGCGAGGATCGCGGCGAGCTCGGCCTCGTTCTCACAGAAATCGATCGCGCCGCGCGTGATGAAAAGAAATCCGCCGGGAACGGAAAAGGCATTGACCTCTTTCGAGTCGAGAATAACGAAGTAGTAGGTCAGCCCGCTGCG
>Ga0180430_10005585_pt1 | contig 10419 bp, 8 predicted proteins | sample SS_ome_9_FD_132999 | JGI IMG/M metagenome (GOLD analysis project Ga0180430, IMG submission 132999) | Hypersaline lake sediment archaeal communities from the Salton Sea, California, USA - SS_1_S_2 metaG | ecosystem: Environmental > Aquatic > Non-marine Saline and Alkaline > Hypersaline > Sediment... | reverse complement strand
TGCGAGCGTCACCCTTCATCACGGAGTCACCCATCGTGACTTGGCCGTCACCGCCAATGGCAACGCCGTCTTTCGTGCGAACGCTGAGGATCGTTGTTGAACGTACTCTCATTATGCTACGAAATCTCCTTCTCAACTTTTTTCAGGTGCTCAATGCTGCGAGCCGCTTGTTCCACGGTGCCACATTCGACGCTGAATACTAAGTCGCGAGGTGCTTTCTTGCAAAGCGAAATGACCGCCGCCCAATCCGTTACACCATCGCCGCAGGCACATCCAACCGGCGTACCGGTGACATTACCACGATCTTCATCCGCTTGGGAGAACGAAATGTCCTTCGCGTGAACGTGGACCAAGCGGTCAAGCACGCGTTCGAGCCAAGGCATAATCTCTTCGCCACCGAGGAAGCTATTGCCTGTGTCGAAGTTAATACCAATCGCGGGCGAATCGACCAAGTTGTAAATCTTGTCGAGACCATCGGGCGTCTTACTGTATTGTTGGTGTGGTTCGAGACCGATCACCACGCCGCGGCGTGCAGCCACTTGGGCGGCAGCGGTGAGCGTGTAACGCATTAAAACGTAATCGTCTTCCTCGGTAGTCCAAGGTGCCTTGGGACCTTCATCCGTGTTGACAATCGTGGTGCCTACTTCTGTAGCAAAACGAATCGCCTGCTTGAGATACTCAATTGAGACCTCTGGCTTGACCAAGGGGCAGTGTGCCGAGAGAGCTGAAATCTTGATGCCAGCTTTGTCGCAAGCATCCTTAATACGGTAGGGATCGTCAAGCATCGAGACGCTATGAAAGTAACCTGCCTCGGAGAGCAATTCACGTCCCCAATGGACCATCGGTTCGACATATTCGTAGCCAAGTTCAGCAGCTTTCGCAACGCCCCATTCAAAGGACCTGTCTTCGTGCCGAACATATTCCATATTTACGCCATAAGAAATTTTTCCCACAGTTGACCTCGCTATAGTTAAAAAGGGTGAAAGGTAAAAAGGTGGTCGTGTATTCGACCTGCAATCTGCTAATAATAAACAACCGGTGCAACCACAGGTGGTGGATAAAAGACCCGTGGACGGTAATACACGCGGGGGTAAGGACTATAAACTCGATAGGGACGCACAATCGGCACCATTACAGGAGCAGCCGGAACAACAACCGGAGGAGCCACCATCACAGGAGCCGGAACAGCAACCGGGGGAGCTACCATCACCGGAGGGTAATAGCTACGGTAAAGCGGATAAGGGAGGAAGCCGTGATGAGCGCTCGCAACGCTACTCACGAGGCACAATACGCCGATAACCAAAGAGATGAATGTCAGTTTCTTCATTTGACCGGTCTCCAAAAAAGGTGGGAGAGAGGAATATCGACTAATACACTTGAGGACATTCTAACACATTGCTGACATCTGGCAAGCCCGGGAGACGCTATTATGATAAAATGTAACAAATATCAAATATTTCCAGAGCTTTTGACCTGTTTCCCGCAGAAAGAGAGGAGAATCGGGTGGTTTGGCCTGCATTTTACCACCGCGCAGCAACGAGCGACCGGAATGCCTAGAAGCATACTTCGGTCGCTCTTGAATCTATTTCCCGTGAGGGTTACGCCTAAATCAGGCCGCCGTGCGTACGGTAGGGCGTGAGGTGACTTGGTTGGTCAAGCAGCCAGAAACGTTCCCACTCATCGAGGAGCAGACGCAGGTTTTCTGACACATAGAGGTTCTGTTGGGTTCGACGTGCAGGATCACCCGAGAAGCCGGGGACAATACAGCCAACCATATTACTCGAAAGTATAACCAACAAAATAAGGCATAAAAAACGTTTCATCGAATTCATCTCCTAATAAAGGGATTACTTGTCTTTATTCTTCTTAGGGGCGACTTGGAAGTCGGCTACCCGTTTTTCTATCTTGTCACTCGCCTTAAAGCGTACTACGTTACGAGGCTCAAAGTCAACCGGTTCGCTCGTGTGCGGGTTCCGTACCGTGCGACCTGCAAGATGTCGGACTTCAAAAACGCCGAAACCTCGCAGCTCAATCCGTCCCTTAGCCGCCAAGGCTTCGGTCAGGTAGTCAAAAACGGAGTTGACGACCTCTTTGACGGTGCTTTGTCGAATGCTGCTCTTTTCTTGAACATCTTGGGTAATCGCGCGAACGATGTCGAGTTTCGTGTAACTTTTGCCGGTCGGCGCGTCGGAAAACTTTTTTGCTTTACCCATTGTTTATTGTTCTGTGCGATTAGCATCGAAAAACAGTACCAACGCGAGCAAGTACCCGCCCTAGTACTGTACTTATCGGCAACCTTACCGAAATAATCCACAAAATCGTCACAAATTAACAGATTTTCTAGAAAAAAGTGGGGTTCTAGGCGAATTTAGAGGCCCAAAACGGCTTAAATGTTAGAATAGGCAAGATTGCGAGGCCGTTGCTATTAATTATTATTTTCCAAGGGTTTTCTTGACATCGTGCCACCTGTGTGGTAGATTGGTGCCAAAATGCACGATTTGTTGATAAAAATACAGACTGCGGACGTGCCCTCCGCATTAACGGAGACTTTTTCCTTTTTTCACACTTCACCCTTTTCCCACACACACTTCTCACACTATGCAAGAGCTTATTCACCTGCGCGACGCGTTTGACAACGAACTAAAAAGTATCCTCGGCTACTGGATGAAGTACGCCGTTACACCCGAAAAGGAAGACTTCTACGGAGCCGTTGACCTGAACAACGCACCTGTTCCGGGAGTCGATAAAACCTGTGTGCTGGTTGCGCGTATTCTCTGGACGTTCGCCGCTGCTGCGAAATTCTACGAAAAAGAGGGGAACGACGACCTCGCTGCCGAATATGGTGCGACGGCCGACCTCGCTTACAAGGTCTTCACCGAACAGTTCCACGACGAAGAACAGAATGGCTTCTTTATGTCGGTTACGCCTGAGGGTGAGATTGCTGACGACATTAAGCACACCTACGCGCAAGCGTTCGCCATCTATGCACTGGCGAAGTATTACCAATACAAAGCGGACGACGAGGTGATGATTTTCCTCCAGCAAATGTTTGCAACCGTGGAGTCGAAGACGAAGGACCCCGACGGTCCTGGCTACTTGGAGGCCTTCTCTCGCGACTGGAAACCGATCACCGAAAACCGAATGGCCGACAATAATGAGCCTAAGTCGATGAACACCCACCTCCACATTCTCGAGAGCTACGCCGCACTCTATGCCGTCTGGCCCGACGTAAAAGTGAAGAAGCGACTTCGTGACTTGCTCGACATTTTTCTCCAAAAGATCATCCGTCCCGAGGGACATCTTGGAATCTTCTTCGACGAACAATTTGAAGAAGTCGAATCGACGCGAGGTATTTGCTCTTTCGGGCACGACATTGAAGGCTCCTGGCTCCTTTGGGAGGCTGCTCATAGTCTCAATGAACCGAAAATGCTCGACCAGTACCGCCCCGTCGTGTTGAAGATGGTCGATGCTATCGACCGGGTTGCGGTGGATAAAGATGGCGGCCTTTTCCTCGAGTCGAGTCGGTTTGGTTCGCATATCCGCACCAACAAACACTGGTGGCCTCAGGCGGAGACACTCGTCGGCTTTATGAACGCCTACCAGATGACCAGCGACAAAAAATACGCTGCCACCGTAAAGCTCACCTGGCAGTTTATCGACACTCACCTGATCGACCACGAGGGCGGCGAATGGTTCACGAAGCTCAACCGACTCGGTAAGCCCTTCCTCGTGGAGCCGCCGGACGACCCCTCTCCTTACTATCGTAACGATTGGAAAGTGGACCCTTGGAAGTGTCCTTACCACAATGGGCGGGCGTGCTTAGAGATGCTCCTGAGGATCGACTCGCTCGGTAGTCGGTAAGAGGACGAAGGTGAAGGAAGAATAGAGCGGACGTTTTCCACAATCTAGAAGGTCAATTCCTATGCGTAAAATTTTAGTTCTATTCTTTTTCCTTCTCCTCACTCCGTTTGCCAACGCTGCGACGGAGGGCCTGCTCGATGGTGGTTACGCCGTGGTGGTCTCTGAAAAAACAAATGCTCTCCCTGCGTGGCGAGCCATCGTGGAGACGCTCGTAAAGAAGTACGATGCCCAAGTGGTGACGTACCCCAATGTGCCCAGCGACGCCTTGCCGAAACTCCAAAAGCTTTTCCCACGTTACGTCTGCTTTGTGGTGCAACACAACGAGGCGAGCCGGGACTTCGTCCGTGCTTGCCACCTTCTCACGCGGAAGTTCGACGACGATCCCTACGGTGACGCTCTTTGGTCGATACTCACCGGCTACGATGTGACCGACGCGGCGAGAATTGCCAACGCTAAACCACTAACCATCGAACGGGTGGCGGCGGGGACCTCGGTTCCGCTCGAAAAATGCAAGGCGGGCACCTGGTACTGCGAACTGACCAAAAACCAGGTCGTCTCGAAGAAGGCGGGCGGAAAAGTGGAGCGTCGCAACGATGGTCCGAGCGACACAACCCAGGCCATCGCCGATCTGCTCACCAAGGAGAAGGCGCAGCTCTTCGTGACCTCCGGCCACGCCACCGAACGCAACTGGATGATCGGTTTCCGTTACCGCAACGGGTTCTTCGTCTGTAAAGAGGGGCAGTTGCAAGGCAAGCCGTCGCAGGCGGGAGCCAAACTCTTTGACATTACCTCCACCGAGCCGAAGGTGCATCTGGCCGTCGGCAATTGCTTGATAGGACATATCCCCGATGTCAACGCGATGGCACTAGCACTGCTCCACAGCGGCGGCGTCAACCAAATGGTCGGCTACACCGTACCAACTTGGTTCGGCTACGCAGGTTGGGGGATGCTCGATTATTTCGTCGAGCAACCGGGCCGCTACACGGTCACCGAGGCGTTTTTTGCCAACCAACAGGCACTATTGAACCGAATTGAAACAGCCGCACCGGGTGACAAGTCGCGGCGGGGTCTCGTTCACGACCGGGACGTGCTGGCGATCTACGGCGACCCGGCCTACCAAGCAAAAATGGCGGCAATGCCACTGGCTTGGTCGCAGGAGTTGACGAAGGAAGGCGACATCTGGACGCTCAAAATCGTCGTGCAAGACAAAAAGCAACGCTTCAAAGTACTCGACCCGAACGGTTCGCAACGAAACGGACGCCCCGTGATTGCTCTCTTCCCAAAGCGTCTCGGCGAGGTGGAGGTGATTGCGGGCCACGACCTCGAACCATTAATAACCGACGACTTCATTCTAGTACGCTTAGAAAAGCTTGCGGCGGACAAAGAGGAATACGTCATCCGCTTCCGCGAGAAAAAGTGACACCCCACGAAAGAAAGCTACAATGAAAAAAAACCTTGCCTTACAACTCCTGCTCGTTCTCACTTGCTTCACGGCACTCGTTTCTGTCGCTGCTGCTGCCGAGGACCGGCCGAATGTTGTTTTTATCCTCACGGATGACCAACGCTTCGATGCGCTCGGTTGTTTGGGACATCCGCTCTGCGTCACGCCGAACTTAGATCGGCTTCGTCGCGAGGGCGTACTCTTCAAGAATGCCTTTGTGACGACCTCGCTCTGCTCGCCGGCGCGTGCCTGCTTCCTTACAGGTACCTACGCACATACCAACGGCGTTTTTGACAACACCGGCCGTGAGTTCGACCACGCGAAGACGCCCTCCTACCCGAAGCTGTTGCAAAAGGCGGGTTACTCCACCGCTTTCGTCGGGAAGTGGCATATGGGACACATCAACGACCCGCGCCCCGGCTTCGATTACTGGCTCTCCTTCACCGGTCAAGGGACCTACTTCGATCCGCAACTCGACGAGAATGGGCGAGATTTCTCGCAGAAGGGCTACACCACCGACATCCTGACCGACTACGCGATCAAGTTCCTCCGTGAGAAGCGAGACAAGAGCAAGCCTTTCTGTCTTTACCTCTCGCACAAAGCGGTCCACGGGCCTTTCACGCCGGCACCGCGTCATAAAGACGTACTCGCCGGCAAGTCGCTGCCGGAACCTGAAAGTTTCAAAGATACCTTCCGCGGCAAGCCAAAGTGGCAACGGTTGAAAAGGATGGACATTCCCTCGATGAACAAGGTCGCGCCGAAGGGTAAAAGGAAGTGGAAGAATGCTGATGAGATGGCGCAAGCAATGATTGACTTCCTCAATAGTGATGCCGAAATTCCAGACGAACTCCCAGCAGGCGGCGGTGTTTGGAAGGGAGACAAACCGGCTCGGCTCGGTTATTACGCGGCGATTTGGGCAATTGATGATGGTGTCGGACGCGTCCTAGCGGAACTCGAAAAGATGGGTGCGCTCAACAACACGCTCATTTTCTTCGCTGGCGACAACGGTTACTTCCACGGCGAACACGGTCGCGGCGATAAACGCTTGATGTATGAAGAAGCACTCCGCATTCCTCTGCTACTCCGTTACCCGCCGCTAGTTAAGCCGAATAGTACAGTCAAGCAGATGGTGCTCAACATCGACGTCGCGCCGACGGTGCTAGCGGCAACAGGTACGCCGATCCCCGCAACAATGCAGGGGCAGAGCTTCCTGCCACTCCTTTCGGGCAAGAAAGATGTCGCCTGGCGGAAGTCGTTCCTCTACGAATACTGGGCCGACTTGACGCCTAAAATACCTCGAATGGTGGGCGTTCGCACGGAAACCGCTAAGCTCGTCACCTATCCCGACATCAACGACATCGGCGAACTCTACGACCTCGCCAAGGATAGCAAGGAGATGACGAACCTCTACGAAAATCCTGAGTACGCGGCACTCCGCAAGGTGCTGGAGAAAGAACTCAAAAAGCTGATGCATAAAACAAACTACCAAAATCGCGTTCTAGAAAAGAAGGAGAAAAAATGATGAAGAAAATTCTTGTACTCACATTCCTACTCTCTCTTTGTTGTGGCATCTCCTATGCACAGGCCAAGACCTGGGAGTTGACGGTCTCGCCGGAGGGTCGAGGGCCTACGGGAACCACCTTTAAGTCGGTCACCGAGGCACGCGATGCTATCCGAAAAATGCGGAAAGAGGGTAAGTTGCAAGGTGCGGGCCGGGTCACGATTCACGGCGGGCACTACCTGCTTACCGAGCCACTACGCTTCACCGCTGAGGATGGTACGGAAGAAGGCGTCGTTCACTATGTCGCACACCCGATGGGGAAGCCTCTCTTCTCTGCGGGCGAAAAAATCACCGGCTGGACTGCGGGTGAGAACGGCATCTGGCAGACGAAGCTCCCCGAAGTCGCAGCGGGGAAATGGTATTTCGAGCAACTCTTTATTGGTGGTCGGCGTGCCAAGCGGGCGACACTCCGTGGCGAGGAGGACAAGCTCTTCATCGCGAAACCCGAGGATGTTCGACAAGATAAACCGGTTCCCAACGCCAAAGCAAGTGGCGTGTTGCAGTACCTCAAAATCTCCGACTCGCTACTCGCAAAACTTGCTAAGCTCAGTGAGGAGGAGTTGGCCGACACCTATTTCCTCATCCATCATAAATGGAACTCAACACGGCGGCACATTCTACGACTCGACAAGGAGAAGAAAGAGCTCGTCTTTCGCGGCAAGCCCTACTCCTCGTGGGCGGGCTGGCAAAAGGGGATTTACCAACTCGAAAATTTCAAGGACGCACTCGACGAGCCGGGTGAATGGTTTCTCGCGCGTGACGGGATGCTCTACTACAAACCGCTTCCCGGTGAGAAGCTGACCACCTTCGAGGCCATCGCACCCAAACATTGCGAAGAATTGCTCCTTTTGCGTGGTGAGCCGGGTAAGCCGGTGAAAAACATTTCGCTGACCGGCCTGACGTTTAACTATAGCAAGGTGAGTGTCCCTCGCGGTGGTGACGGCCCCTCCCAAGCGGCAAACTACCTTTCCGCAGCGGTGATTCTTGACCACGCGGAAAATATTGTCCTCAGGGACTGCGAGTTCTCACACCTCGGACGCTACGGCGTTTGGTTCCGCGCGGGTGTGCAAAATTGCACGCTTGCAAACTCACGCGTGAGTGACACCGGCGGCGGTGGCGTGCGCATTGGTGAGACCGCCCGTATAAATATTGACAAAAAAACGACGCGTGCCGACTACCAACCTGCGCTGACAAAAAACAACACCGTCCATAATTGTATTATTCGTGACGGCGGGAAGCTCTATCCCGACGCGGTCGGCGTACTCGTGGGACACTCCGGCGGGAACAAAGTCCTTCACAACGACATCAGCAACTTCGCCTACTCCGGTGTTTCGGTCGGATGGGTCTGGGGCTATGGCAAGTCGCTCGCGATCAAAAATAGCGTTGAGTTCAACCGTATTCACCACATCGGTGACGGTCGGCTCTCCGATATGGGCGGCGTTTATCTGCTCTCGCCGACGCAAGGGACGCGTGTCTGCAACAACGTCATCCACGATGTCATCTCCAAGACCTACGGGGGTTGGGGGCTCTACACCGACGAGGGAAGCTCCGACGTGCTGATGGAAAACAACCTCGTTTACCGATGCAAGTCGAGCAATTTTCATCAACACTACGGAAAGGACAATGTCATCCGTAACAACATCTTGGCGTTCGGTAAAGAGTACCAACTGCAAGCGACGCGGGTCGAGCAACACACTTCCTTCACGTTCGAGAATAACATTGTGCTATTCACGACGCCGAGTGAGTTGCTCCCCAAGGGTAGGTGGGAAAAGCTCAACATTAAGATGAACAAGAATTGTTATTGGCGAATGACCGCCGACGGCAAACCCTCCCCCTTCACCTTTGGCGGCAAAACTTTTGAGCAATGGCAAAAGCTCGGACGTGATGCGGACTCCATCCTAGCGGACCCACTCTTTGTAGCTCCCTTGAAGGACGACTTCCGTCTTCAAGAAAATTCACCCGTGAAGAAGATTGGGTTCAAGCCGTTCGATTACTCGCGAGCAGGCTTGGAGAAGGAGTGAGCGGTTAAAGAGTTTGCGGGAAAATAGCTCACTTCTATCATTGTTTTTCTATATATAGGCTACCGCCGCGCAAAAAAGGGTCATTCTCTTTAAGAATCTGACGGTGGCGGAACTTCATTGCAGTCTAATTCAATGAGGTCGATTTGTCAAGAACTACGCCTAGAATGGGAAAGTGGGCCGTATAGGGCATCTAGCGAAACCAGTAGGCCCGGAGATTTGGTAAAATTTAACGATTAAGTAAAGATTAACGCCCCGTTAGTCGATAAGTAAAGAAGAATATGACCTTCCTTTTCCTTAGCTTTCATCACGACAAGAAAGACACGATTACACTTTTTCGCTAAAATGAAATCAAAAAAACTTCCCTTCCGCCTCATTTTGTGCTGTTTTGCCTTCTTGGCAATCGCTCAGGATGTAACTGCACAGGTTTATCAATACGTCAATGGCCCGATCCCGGGTGTCATTACGACAACGAACGCCGGCAGCTTCGACGGTTCCGGCGGCACGTACACCATTGGCGGCACCGCATTTGACGTCAATACGGGCGTCAATGCGCTTCCTGTGATTGGTGGCAACACCATCTGGAATGTCAATGCCTTTACGGGTGACGCACTCTTTGACTACAACGCAGCGGTTAGCAACCTAACAATCACCGCAGCGACGGGCGACATTTCCGTCGGTGGCGGCGTGGACACTTCCAACACGAACGGCAATGGTGGTGCGCAGAACCTCACGGCGACAGCAGTCGCGAACATTACCTTTGGCGACCTAGAGTCTTTTGCAGGAGGCAACGGATTCACTGCGGGAACTATTACGCTCAACGCCACTTGTCCGAACATACTGACGATTGACACAATTGATAGTCATAGCATCGCCACTGGAAATGGTGTTACAAATGCGGGTGACATTATCATTTATTCTGACCCGGCAACCATTCAGATTACGGAGGTTCTTTCTTGGGCGCAAAAAGGGAATGTTTCGTGGAATTTTGCAACTGCAGGTGATTTGACCATCAAGAGAGACGCTCTCACACCAACGTCGGCAAACATTACGATCGGCAGCATTGACGCTCACTCCTTTGATCGAGGTCACCGCGCTGCGCCGCGAGGCGGTGTGATTGACATCGACACAACGGGCACGCTAAACATTAATTCCGCACCGAGGTTAAGTGAACTGCAAAATGGCGGCTCACCCACCATTGATATGAGTATTGATGGTCGTGCCTACTTTTACAGCGTACAGTATTCGCGTGATGCTACGCCGATGTACGCTTCGGATGTAACGCTAAATGCCGCGACGGTGGACCTCACTGGTGCCATCGATGTTTCTGCGCAAGCGATTATGCTAAATGAAGATTTTGGTACCGGTGGGAAAACAATTTCGGCTGGCAATATTGATATTACCTCGACCGGCGCAATGAACATTGGGGGTTACATTGATGCTTCCTCCTTTGTCACTGTAGCCAAACTGGGAAGTGGCGTTATGCTGCCAGGAAGCATTACTCTCTCAGGAGGAAGTGTTACCGTCAGCGGGGACAT
>Ga0180430_10005583_pt1 | contig 10421 bp, 7 predicted proteins | sample SS_ome_9_FD_132999 | JGI IMG/M metagenome (GOLD analysis project Ga0180430, IMG submission 132999) | Hypersaline lake sediment archaeal communities from the Salton Sea, California, USA - SS_1_S_2 metaG | ecosystem: Environmental > Aquatic > Non-marine Saline and Alkaline > Hypersaline > Sediment... | reverse complement strand
CGGCCTTACAAAAAAAGACCTCCCCCGCGGCAGATTCCGCCACCTGACTGATCAGGAAGTTATCATGCTTAAGCATTTTTCCTGATAAATACAGAAAAAATCAATATGTAAAATCTGCTGATGTTAGCAAGCTAAATTTATTTCTTGATAATGACCGACATAGTGTAAAATATGTGGCCTGGTTTCGTGAGTCACTCTATTTAGAAATTGGCTCGTTCAATGACTGCTATCTGTCACACAAGGATTTGAATGATGAACTGGTTGCTTGATTCCAACCGACTTGGATATCTTCTTCAAGTTAACCTATATAATCCGGGATTAATTAAGATGATTACACAAAATAAGTCTATTATGGAAAATCAAATGATTAGGTCTTTAACTTTTCAAGATGGAAATGCAGAAAATGCAATGAATTTTTATGTGGAGCTGTTCGAGAATTCAAAAATCATTAATGTAAGTCGTTGGGGAAATGGAGCACCTGTAGCTGAAGGAAAAATTATGCAGGCCACATTCGAACTGAACGGAAATTTATTTATGTGCAGTGATAGCCCGCCAGTTCACGATTGGGATTTTTCCCCTGCCGTTTCGAACTACATAAATTGTGAGAACGAGGACGAAATGAGTAGACTTTTTTCAAAGCTATCTGAAAACGGTAAAATTACAATGCCTTTAAATAATTATGGTTTTAGCCAAAAATTTGGATGGGTAATAGACCAATTCGGAATTTCTTGGCAATTGAATCTAAAATAGAAAATAACTACTGCTAACAATGGCGTTTGTCCCCCCTGTGGATAACCCACTTCAATAATCCCCACACTTTCCCCTTTTCACTTCAAAAATCTCCCCCTCCAGACCTCTGCTCCTGCCATGGCTGCCGGCCGCGCCCTTCGCCACGTCCTCGTCTTTGCTTGTCCTGATTCAGCCGATAGGTGAAACTGAGGGTGACACCCTGCGAGCGACGCCATTGGGTTTCGGAATCAGACTGCAATTCCGGCAGATCAATGGAATAACGCCAGATGCGAGTATTGAAAAGATCCCGACCGCTGAGCGTCATCGTACCTTTGCCTTTCAAAACTTCCATAGAAAACCCGGCATTGATGGAATACAGCGCAAGGCTCTTGCCCTGAGTGGTTATTCGGGGACTGCGATAATCGACACTGAGTTGCATGTCAATTTTATTGCCCAACTGGAGGGTGTTGTTCAGTCTACCGGTCCAGATGAACGTCTCTGCTGAGAAATCGACACCTTCGAACTCGCCATCAATTTCGGAGCGGAAAAAATTGAGATCACCGTTCAGACTCCACCATTTAGTGATGTTACCGGAAAGGTTCATTTCCAAGCCATATGAGTTACGCGTAGACAAGTTAATTGGAGAACGAAGGGTAGTCCCGTCTCCCTGCGGTAATGTCACGCGTTCAATCACATTTGTGGTATGCCGGTAAAAAGTACCGAACATAATGGAGCCTTTTTCATGGTAGAGCAGGTAGTTGAGCTCCCATGAGTCTGTAAACTCCGGCCGCAGGGCGGGATTGCCAATCCACAAGTTCAGCGGATCTCCGAAGTTAGAAACGGGCAGAAGGAGGCGGAAGTAGGGTCTGCTGATTCGGCGGCTGTAGCTGGCCTGGAGTTGATTTTTGTCGTTGAGCTTCCGGGTTAGGGCCACACTCGGGAAAAGATTTAGGTAATTTTGATCATTCTGCACCTCCGACTCCAGAAGAAGGGCAGAAATATCTGACAATTCCGTGCGCAGGCCCACCTGCAGTCCCCACTTGTCCCACTCATTGGCTGCAATGAGATAGGCAGCATAGACATTCTCGGTATACTCCAACTCATCATTAAACGCCGGATTTGGCACAAACTGGCCATTATCATTGAGCTCTTCAAGCCTGAAGGCATTGTTGATGGTTCGCAAAGCCGCCCGAAGGCCACCCTCCAATTTCCCCCACTCTCCGATTGGATGAACATAATCGGTCTGAAAGAGGAAATTAGATTCATATTCCGTAATCTCAGACTGCTGAGTCAGCGGGTCTTCCTGAAGGTAGCCCTGCTCAAAAAAATCGGACCGCTCGGTATCACGGTCGTCATTATAGCGCACGTCCACCACCCACTCGCGGCCTTCTTCCTCGTAGGTCTTCCGATAGGTCAGAGCAGATTCAATACTGAATTCATCTTCCTGCTCGTTATCAGTCCGGATACGCGAGCCGAGTGGCATGCCGAGATGGTCATAATCTGTATAAAGAAGCTCAGAAATATTATCGTCTTGGCCGACTCTGAGCAGCAGGGAACTTGTGAGGGTATTGCGGTCATTCATCAGCCAGTCGGCACCAAACTGAAAGTTGCCACCAAGCCCACCCCGGTCGGTATCTCTGTCAATCCGCCTGGCGGCCCCAGGCTGCCCCAAATCATCAAAAAATTGCTGATTTGTATAACCTCCCCCCGGAGCACGACGGTAGTTGATCCCGAAATTGGAAAACCAGTTCAGATCAGCCTGGCGGTAATTCAGATTATAGGAAGCTCCATGGTTTTGCGGATACCCAGTATTGGCAGCGATAGAACCATTGAAGCCTTTTTCCTGATCCTTTTTCAATATGATATTGATGATACCCGCCTCCCCTTCAGCCTCATATCGGGCAGACGGATTGGTGATGAGCTCGATGCGGTCAATAATATCTCCCTGCATCCGCCGTAAAGCCTCCACATCACCCATCCCAATCAGTCCCGAAGGCTTACCATTTACCAATATCCGGACATTCTGACTGCCGCGCAGGCTGATATTCCCTTCTACATCCACTGTGATGGACGGTACATTATTCAAAATCTCAGCCGCATTTGCCCCTGCATTCGTCAGGTCCTTCCCCACATTAAACACACGCTTATCGAGCTTCATCGTCATCTGGCTTCTTTCCGCCCTGACCTCCACCTCTTCAAGCGCAAGGGCATCACTCTTTAGCATCAAATCACCCAAATCTAAAGCCCCTTTTTTCGAAGTAACCTCAAATTCCGGAACCATTTCCTTCACATACCCGATAAACTGAATCTCTGCAAAGTAGGCCCCCTGAGCCGACACCTCCACTGAAAACCGCCCATCAGGACCAGTCATGCCACCTCCCACCAATCCTGAGTCGGGAAGACCGAACAGAGAAACCGTTGCAAATTCAAGTGGCGAGCCATCAGACCCATCAATAACCCGTCCCTTTAAAACCGACTGGGCAGAGAGTCCGGAAGAGAAAAAACATAAAAAAAGGCAGATACAGAGAATGGGGCAAGGTGTTGTTGTGTGGTGCTTCATCGTTTGAGTTGGTGCAGTTGTGTGGATCGGTTTTCTTTTCGGCGCAAAAATAACGCAAGCGCACAGAAAAAGATCACGAGCGCCCCGTTTTCCTGCTTTCATATCCTCCCTGAACTGGTCGGACCACTATAGTCGTCCGACCACTATAGTCGTCCGACCACTATAGCCGTCCGACCGGGTCGGGCAAGGGAATCATGGGGTGAGCCGTTTGGCGAGGAGGTTGGCGGTGAGGAGGAGTGTGAGGATGAGGGCAATGCGGCCGGGAAGATCTCCGAATTTGGTGTAGAAGGTTTGGTGGGTAAAGAGGGGGATAGAGCCGCTGATGGCGGTGGGGTGGCCGTAGGAGGTTGGGGTGGTGACTGAGCCATCCGGAGCAATGAGAGCGCTGATGCCGCCGTTGGCGCAGCGCGCAATGGCGCGGCCGGTTTCGATGGCTCGGAGGGAGGCCAGGCGGAGGTGCTGCCGGTGGCCCGCAGTGCGGCCCCACCAGCTGTCGTTGGTGATGATGATCAGGGCCTCGGCTCCGTGGCTGACAAAGCCGGTGACGAACTCGCCGAAGGCAGACTCGTAGCAAATGAGGGGGCTGACAGTGCCTGAGGCAGATTGAAAGATTGATCGCTCCGACTGGGTGCCGAAGCCGCTGCCTCCAGCTCCGAAGGCTTGAAGCAGGGGGTCTAAAAAACCAAGAAACTGACGGTAGGGGAAAGTCTCCGCTCCAGGCACGAGTTTGGATTTATAGGAAGACCGCGGCTCAGCAAGAGTGCCGTCAAAGCCAACCGCTGCGTTGTAGACAGCATAGTGGCGAAGAGAGCCATTCTCATTTTTGAACTCCCGGATAAAAGGGGGAAGCGTATCGGTCGGGCTGAACCACTCAATGAGGGTCAGGCCGGTGATGACCTGCAGTCCCGGATGATTGCGGAGCCAATCTTTGAGCAGTCCTGTCTCACCCTCGGTGCCAACTCTTGACTTGTCAGCGGGGCCGAGGGCTGCCTCCGGGAAAATGAGGAAATCAGTCGAATCAGTCAGCAGAGGCTCGGCAAGGCTTAGAAGATGGCGGACGCGGGCGGGCCCGCCAGCGCGGGAGGTCTGCTCGAAAGGATTGGTATTGGGTTGTACGATAACCACTTCTGCGAAGCGTTCAGATTGGCGGGTGCGAAGCAATAACAGCAATGAGATAGCTACCGGGATGACGAGCCACAGGAACAAGGCTCTGGTGACACCTCTTTTTTTGATTGGGATGCCGAAATAGTCGTGCCTGACCAATCTGAAGATGAATATATTGGTCATGAGAATCCACAGGGAGCCTCCGGTGACGCCCGTCCATGCATACCACTGCGCCAACACCGGCCACTCCCCAAGCGCATTCCCAAGACTGAGCCAGGGCCATGCCAATTCCCAATTGTGATGAATGTATTCGAAGGCCAACCAGTAGCTGATAAGGGCAATTCGGGTCACTGACCCACTCATGAATTTCCGCGTGTGGTGCCACAACAAAAAAGGGAGGGTCATAAGAGCTGCGTTGGCGGTATTGGCGAAAATGCCGGCAGCGAGTTCGGCATTGGCGACCCAGTAAGTGGAGAGCATGTTCCAAAGCAGGAATGCGTGGAAGAAGAAAAAGCCCGGCCGTATCGGACGGTTCTCTGCCTGCGCATTGTAGGTTTCAATTTCGCGTTGCACCATACAAACTGGGACAAAAGCCACCGCCATCAGAGGCGTGAATGGTGAGGGCGGAAAACCCAGCCACAACAAAAAGCCCGCAATCAGGCTCAGCCCGAGAAGCCTCCATTTGAACATGTTGCCTCTCCATCTAATGGTCTGCATGGCAAGCAGGCCTATCCAAATGCTGAGGAAAAGGCCAAGGGTCAGAGAATGCCAGGATCCGGTGGCCTGCCATGAACGCTCCATCAAGATTGCGAACATGCCTGCAGCAAGCACGGATACACCGAATACAAGCACATGAAGCAGTGGTATCGGGACTCGTCGCTTCATGAGGAGGTGCGATGGATTCTGTGTTGTCCGGAATAAACGTTGAAACGGCTGTCTGCAAGAAACCCGACCAAGGTCACATCATGATCACGGGCAAGGCTGACAGCCAGACTGGAGGGTGCCCCGATTGCAGCGACCATGGAAAGTCCTCCCATCAGGGCTTTCTGGATAAGCTCAAAACTGGCTCTGCCGCTGAGCAAAAGGATGTATCCGTCAAGAGGCAGCATCTGCTCACGCATGGCCCGACCAAGCAGTTTGTCGACAGCATTATGGCGACCAACGTCTTCAAATGAAAATAGCAGCTCTCCCTCCGTTGAAAAAAGACCGGCAGCGTGTAAACCACCTGTTTTGCCAAAGACACTCTGGGATTTATTCAATTCTTGGGGCAACTTACAGAGGAGGTCTGGCCCAACAGACCACGGGCTAGCGGGTAGAGATGGTGGCAGCTGAGCTGCGACGGCCTCGAGAGAGGCCTTCCCGCAAACCCCGCAACTGCTGGAAGTGTAGAAATGACGCTGGAGACGGTCTACATCAGGAGTAACTCCGGAGCGGAGCGTCACTTCAATGACATTCCCCCGGCCCTCAGACTTGAATGTCTGGACATGCACAACCTCACGCACCTCGTCCTGACTTCCCAGAATGCCTTCCGACAGCAAAAATCCAAGAGACAGCAACTCGTCATTCCCGGGAGTACGCATCGTTACAGCAACTGGCAAAGAGCGGCCGTTTCCATCTCGCAGTCTGATTTCCAGAGGCTCCTCCACGGCAAGCACATCGTCTCCGGAGGAGAGGACTCCTGAACGAAATTTCTCTACCTCGCAGGGCATCGTGCCGGACCGTTGGTTGTCCAAAGTGTGAAATTTCCATCAAAGGTAAAAAGAATCAGGAAGCAGAATCACCCTGCCGTTCGGCACCGCGGCAGAATGCACTGTCCTGGCCCGACCGTGACACAAAACCGAAGAATCGGTAATTTGGGAATTGATGCAAGGTCAGGCGAAAACCCCAGAATGCAGCGGGGTCTATTCCGTGTGCCTCCCATTCTTCAGACTTCAGCACATCGACGGTGGCTTCATTCAGGTGGGCTTTGATATAGCCATACAGGCTTTCGTCCCAACCTGATACCGAACCTGGGTAAAGGCGGTAATAGTTCATAAGAACCGCATATGGGGAAAGGGGGTGGAGCCCATCTGTAAACCATGCATACATGATTTCAGCAAAAGCCTCTTCAAGTTGCAAGTCATCTTTGGAAGATTTTTCGAGCTTCTCAAGATCGGAGGGTGGGATATTCATGGAGAGATGAGCAATGCCAAAGTCGTATTTCACAACTTTTTCAAGCCGTTGGTCGATTACACCGACTTCCTGCTGCTCAAGAAACAGTGCAATCAGCTGAGCAGCTTCATCATCCATGGGAAAGTGGTCCGCGACATAACGCAGCGTATTGAGGTCTGTAAGGGTGAGTACATCCCCCTCATGCAGCACGTCCAAAAGATCTTGCGCATCAGACGCTGACAATTGCGGAGACTCCTTTTCTTCGAGCAACTCTTCAAGTTGATCCAGCAGCGCTCTGCTGTACCTCGCCTCCCGGATGATTTGAAAAAAGCTCATAACGTATTGAAATTTCAGAAGCCAGGCATGCTTTCTTCGTCATTCTCTGAAGCCTATTCTCCGCGAAGATTCAGTCAAAAAGCATTGGACTTTAAGAAACGCACTCATTTTGTGTCTACAAATGTATTGAAAATTAAGATAATCTGAAAAGAAATCTTTCTCAAAGAATGAAAACTTAGACCATCTAAAAATTTAAACGCAAATCTTAACGCGATTTATACAAATATCTTCAAAAATTAATACAACCCTTACAGAAGGTTTACATGTGTTAGGTTATTTCGTACTTGACAGAAGTATTTTCAATTTACACTAAACATTGCTTATGACCCGCGCGCTTGGAATACTGTGTCTGGCACTTAGTTTCCCATTAATCCTGGTAGCCCAGACCACAGGCACCCTCATTGATCACAATTCTGCATTTTCAAGGGGAACTATTAACCCTGACTGGAAGCCATTTTACCACGGCGTTGCATCCGGTGACCCGCTTGCTGACCGTGTTATTATCTGGACTCGTGTCACTCCGGATGCACCCGGATCAGGGCCTGTAGAGGTAGAATGGGTCGTCAGTACCGATGTTGACCTTTCAGATATTGTTGCTCAGGGTACTTTCATCACTGATGCAAGCCGTGATTACACAGTAAAAGTTGATGTAAGTGGTTTATCTCCCGGCACGACCTACTATTACGGATTTTCAGCACTCGGTGCGGCTTCCTTAACGGGCCGTACCAAGACAACACCTACCGGCAATCAGGCTGACCACCTAAAGTTTGGGGTTGTCAGCTGCAGCAATTATCAAGCGGGCTTTTTCAATGCTTACCAGCGATTGTCCGAACGAAATGATCTGGATGCCATTCTGCATCTCGGCGATTATATCTATGAATACGCAGACGGAGGCTACGGGAATGACGATGTGATTGACCAACGGCCTCTCACCTATAAAGAGGAGATTATCACTTTGGACCAATACCGGACCCGGTATTCAACATATCGGCTCGATACCTCATTGGCAAGAGTTCATCAGCAACATCCTTTTATAACTGTCTGGGATGATCACGAATCTGCCAATGACGCATATAAAGACGGCGCCCAAAATCACCAGCCTGATACTGAGGGAGACTGGGAGGAGAGAAAGGCAGTCTCAAGGCAGGCATATTTTGAATGGATGCCGATCAGAGACAATCCTCAACAAAAAATATGGCGTACAATCAGCTACGGAAATATCGCTGACCTGATCATGCTCGATACACGTCTTGAGGGGCGCGACGAACAAATTCTTGACATTAATGATCCTGCCCTTTACGACACAGCACGCACATTGCTTGGAAAGGAGCAGTACGATTGGCTCACCGAGCAACTGACTACTTCGACAGCAACTTGGAAAATTCTTGGCCAGCAGGTTATTTTCTCAGATTTCAATGTCGGGTGGGCTGCTTTACAAGACACCGCTTCAACTTTCAGCATTCTCGAAAGTCTCTTTCTTGATATTTGGGACGGCTATCCGGCAGAACGCAGGAAAATCATCGATCTCATCGAAGAATCAGAAATCGAAAATACCGTCATACTCACCGGAGATTTTCATTCTACCTTTGCATTCGATGTTGCAGATCAACCGGTCGACTTGCAGATCCAGACCATCCCGGGGATAGGAGACATTCCCATTTACGCGCCCGGAAGTTACGACCCTGTGACAGGAGATAACTCAATCGCAGTTGAATTTGCCACTCCAAGTGTGACTTCAGCCAATTTTGATGAAAACGTCGGTTTTGTGACTGCGCTCTTCTTACAAGGCCAGATCAATCAACCCATTGATGTTCCGAATCCCCCCATCAGTCTCGGCAACCCCAACCCTCATATGCGATTCACGGACTTGATTCGCCATGGGTACTTTGTTCTTGATATTAAGCCGGACAGCGTTCAGGCCGACTGGTATTACAGTGACATTCTCGAAATCACAGACAGTGAGTCTTTTGGTGAGGGCTGGCGTACACTGAATGGCAAAAGTCACCTCCAGAAAGCTCAAGGAGAAACTGCGCCCAAAGCGGTTCAAGATACCCCTGCACCACCAAATCCTCCATTTACGACATCAAGTACAACCCAGCAGAAACCCCAATCAGATCTGGTTGTTTTGGGTCTTTATCCGAATCCATTCTCTCAAACAAACACCATTCACTACGCGCTGAATGCACCTGCTGATTTGCGTATCAACCTGTCAAATATTGACGGAACTTTCAGCAAGGTTTTATTTGAAGGAGAAACCCCTACCGGGCTCTACACGCTGGTGACTGACGGAAACGAACTTCCAGCAGGGACATATTTTTATACAATCTCTACAAATGGCCGTGTTATGAAAACACTCAAGGTCATCTTGAAGAAATAGAAGCATGGAAAAACCGCGGCGGGTACGGCTGCCCGCCGCGGTTATCTTACTGACTCAGCTCTTTAAGTCGTGCTTTGACTTGTTCTATGGTACTGATTTTACCGTCAATAAGCTGCCTGACAGACAGTTGTTCCTTTTGATTTTCACGTATATTTTCCTCCGCTCGCGCTATTCGCTGCCGTGCATTCTCAATTTCTCGGTCGTAATGGTCGCGGTCGCCCCGCAACTTTTTGAGGGTCGACTCCAGCCGGCGCAGCTCAGCCTCTTGTCGCTCCAAATCAAGCGCCACCTCCGTCCGGGCCACCTCTAAAGCAAAGCCAAACAAAAATTTCTGAGCCTCCTGCCACGCACCTTTGTCGATAGAGGAGATGAAACTCCCTTGCCCCCTGTCAAGCCACAAAATAAAGCGCACTGCACCCTCCGGCACTGACTCAGTGACCGCACACAGGGCAACCGGAGCGCTCTGCCCATCACCAGAAAGCAGAATATCGACATCCGACGCCCAGTATTCCTTCTCTTTGCGCTCGTACTTTGACTTGGCGCCAAAGGACTTGACGTACGATTTCCAGACATTCTCCACCACCTCTTCACTGGTCCCCGGCAGGGTGATCACCATGGCAGGTTGTTGCCCCATGGACATTTCCCGAACCTCTTCTGTAATTTGGGCAGGTAATCTGTAAGTTATCAATACCAGACTGATAGAAAAAAGAATGGAGAATGGATGGAGAATATGCATTCGGCCTATAATTTGTGTCGCAAAATGGTGATTATGCCACGAAGGTAAAATCACGACTCGTCCGGATTCCACTTTCGCGCTGATTTTTCAGGGCAAAGAACCCTGAGTGCCCGTGGAGCCACTGATAGAGTAACAGGCGTGTGGCCAATGAGTTCTCCGTCACACTCAAGCCAAAGTGGCTCGTGCTCATCAAGGTGTGCGATGCGGATTTCCTGCACAGAATTCAACTCCACCCCCTTCATGGCACCGATTGTGCCGAGATACAGACGGTGCAGATTCCGGACAATCCGACCGGTGCTGACCTCCCCGATGAGCGTGCAGGCCAGCAAGCCATCGGCTGGATGGGCGTGGGGCGCAAACTGCATCCCACCCCCAGCGAAGGCCGAGATGCCAAACTGAAGAAGAAATACAGCCATGCTGATGGGAGT
>Ga0180430_10005580_pt1 | contig 10424 bp, 9 predicted proteins | sample SS_ome_9_FD_132999 | JGI IMG/M metagenome (GOLD analysis project Ga0180430, IMG submission 132999) | Hypersaline lake sediment archaeal communities from the Salton Sea, California, USA - SS_1_S_2 metaG | ecosystem: Environmental > Aquatic > Non-marine Saline and Alkaline > Hypersaline > Sediment... | reverse complement strand
TTTTGCTCTTGCTACCAAACGATAGAATGAATGCTCTTGATAGATGGTAGGCGTGTATGAAAAATTAGAACCGAATATTTTCTGGAGTAGTTGCAGATCCTCTACAAGATTTGTAGTTATTCTAATCTCAGCATTATAGTTAGATCCATTGGAGATTGTGTCAGCAGGATTTGCTAGATGCCCATCTCCCATCAAATATCCCAATAGATAGGCCATATCAGGTCCTAGGGTAGTGGGGAGAGAATATTTTTTCGAGTTAGTGCATCCGAATCTAGCGGAGGGAAGAATTTCATCAAAATTCAGATTGTATGTATGGCACAGTTTGATAAAAAACTCAATCGGGATACCAATCTCTCTATTTCCGGCCCCCAACCAATTAGTAAGGTTCTTATAAGAAACTCCCAACTCCTTAGAGATCTGTTTGTTGCTAGTATTCCCAATTCGATTTCTTATCCAACTTCTCACTCCATATATTCTGATACAGTCATCTCCTTTTGACCTTGGACGAACTAGGCCTTCTAGGATCCCAGGAAGTTCACAAGCAGGCTGTTTAGGAAATTGTAGACGAGATGTCAGCATTTAGATTGGCACCAAAAATAAAATGCAAAAATAAAAATATAATAAAAAGGAAGGGGTAGGTTTCCAGTGTTTCCCCTAGAAATTACCAGCTCCCCATGTATTTGAGGAAGTCTATTAACCGGTTTGAATACCCATACTCATTATCATACCAGGAAACAACTTTGACCAGGTTCCCAGAAGAGTTAGTATAATCAGAGTCAACAATTGAAGAATGCGGATTTCCGATTATGTCTACTGAAACCAGGGGCTCCTCGCTATATTGCAGAATTCCCTTAAGCTCCCCTTCTGCAGCCTCTTTTAGTGCTGCATTAATCTCTTCTTTGGTTGCAGACTTTTCCAATTCAACTGTAATATCTGTAATAGAGCCGTTGATTACTGGAACACGCAAAGAAAACCCATCCATTTTGCCTTCAAGTTCAGGAATTACTTTTCCAATTGCTTTGGCCGCTCCGGTAGAAGTTGGGATAATGGATGTTGCTGCAGCGCGTGCTCTCCTTAGGTCCTTGTGGGAGCCATCTAGAATTCTCTGATCATTGGTGTATGCATGGGTTGTAGTCATGTATCCCCGCTTTACTCCAAATTTTTCATGAAGAACTTTCATTACCGGAGCAAGGCAGTTTGTCGTGCATGAGGCTAGCGAGAATACTTTCTCATTTCTGTCTGCGGTTTCCATGTTTACTCCTGGAACAAGCATCTGGCAGTCTTTTCCTGGAGCAGAAATTAGTACATATTTTGCTCCGGCATCTAGGTGTGCCTGGCATTCTTCTTTAGTCCTGAACCTGCCAGTGGATTCAATTACAACATCAACGTTGTTTTCTCCCCAGGGAACTTTCTTTGGGTCAGTCTCCCGGGTCCATTTGATCTCATAACCATTTACAACAATTGCATCGTCTTTTGCTTCTACAGTGCCTGGGAATTTGCCCTGGGCAGAATCATACTTGAAGAGGTGCGCATTTGTTTTCGCATCGCTTCGGGTATTAATCATTACAATATCAAAATCTTTTCCTAGAACGCCCTGCTCAATTGCTGCACGCAAGAACATCCTACCTATCCTTCCAAAACCTGAAATTCCTACTCTCATAATTTCCCACCTAAAAAAAACTAAAGTATTTAGGTAAGGGAATCTTTAAAAAACAGCTTCTGAACGCGAAGGTGTGCAGGCAATTAATTTTTAAAGAATAGGGGGGAGGAGATACCAGATGCGAGGCGGAGTGATAATTAGTTCGGTTGCGCTACTCTCTATGGCAATGGTGGCAGCTTCATTGTTATGGCTAGTGGAAGCCCCATTCAAATGGGAGGCAATTGCAGCTGCCTCATTTATTATCGCCTTGTGTTCCTTTTTCTTCAATTTAAGTGGGGCGGTGTACCTAAGCGAAGGAGGGAAATTGAAAACAAATATCTCCAAGATTAAGAAAAAGAAGCCTGGAAAGGTTGCAATTGCTGTGCCCGTCCATAAACCGGATGTGCCAGTGCTAAGAGAAAGTATTCGGTCCCTAAAAAAAATAGAATATCCAGGGCAAAAAGAGATAGTCCTGCTAGATGATACTCAAGATAAAGTTCATGCAAAGAAAATTGCAGCGATGGCAATAGAAGAAAAAGTAGTTCTAATCCACAGGGAAACCCGCGAAGGTGGAAAAGGAGGTGCCCTAAATGAATATCTCAAAATTACTGATGCAGAGTATATGGCTGTTTTCGATGGAGATGAGGTAGTAACTGACAAAGCGTTTCTAACTGAAACAATGGGGCATTTTGAGAAAAAGGATGTGGCCTTTGTGCAGACTAATAAGCACACGGGAGGGAAGGGCATATTTGAGCAGGCTGCAAATTATACAAATGCAGCTTTTGTGAACTTGATTCAGCCAATTAACACTAAAAAAGGAGTTGGATTATTTACCGGTTCCTGCGGGGTTTTCCGGGTAGAATCCCTCAAAAGCGTTGGGGGCTTCCCAGACTCTATAATTGAAGATGTTGCTGTTTCCCTCAAACTTAAATGGAAGGGATGGAAGGGAGAGCATGTTGCAAAAGTTTATGCTACTGGGGCCCCTGTTAAGAAATTCAACCGGTTTGCTGAGCAGCATATGCGCTACATCTCCGGAATTACTGCACTTCTGCCAGAGTATGCAAAAAACATCTGGAAATACCCAATTGAACAAAAAGGCATAATGCTAGTGCATGCCCTTGGTCTAAATTATGTGTCTATTGTGCAAATCGGAGCGTGCCTGATTGCGCTTGTTTCTGCGTGGTGGGGCATATGGCTTGGGGAAATTGCCTCCCTTGCTTATTTGGTTGCTACACTGGCTTCCCTGCTTATTTTATCTAAAGTTTATGTCGGGTCCCTTAGAGTCGGCTTTGTGGCCTATATCCTTAATTTCTCCGTAGTTATCCCAAGGCTCCTTGCTGTTATTGCCAGTATTCTGGGAGTTAAGCGCTGTGGAGAGAAAACGTTGCTTTTTGCCGCTATTTTGCAACTTATATCTGGTTTATTCTTCCTGTGGGTATCAATTACAAAGGGAAGCATTGCAATGGCATGGTGGGGGATACTCTTTATGTCTAACCCGCTGCTTTTGATGCTAAAGAGATAGGGTTTTGGAGATCTCCTGGCTCTCTCTTTGCCTAACAACTAGTTCTGGGATAAGCAGGTAATAGCAATTCTGGGCACAGATTATTTCACAGCCTTGGGGGGGCGGGTCTGGAGAAGGAGATTCTCCGTAGGGATATAAGTGGAAGGTAGCCCCTCCTTCTAACTTTAGAATGGCAAATGGAAGTTGGGTTTTTTCTTCGCCGCCACTAAAAGTGACTAAGGTAATCTCAGAGAGGTTATCGTGAATTCTGTCTATATCCAGCTCAGCTCCAGCATGAACCTCATAGTTCAATAAAAGGGCCCTGGCCTCAGGGGTACTCGAAGGGAGATATCTTACGAACTTGGATAAGTCAACTAGGCATTCTCTCTCGGATTCTTTGGACTCAACTTTAATTAGAGAAGAGATGATCCCAGACTCTACTGGAATTAAGTATAATGCTTTTTTTCCGCTTAGGGGACTAAATTCCAGAGCGCAATTATGCACATACTTAGAAAGCTCGGCATTCTTGGATAAGGCTTCTGGGGATTTGTCTCCAAGGATAAAGTAGCTTGCAACAATTGGAGGCTGCAACCTTCCACGCTCATCTCTTGGAACCTCGATTACGTGTGTGTCGCGGCTCTCAATTAAAGTGATCGCCTCACCGTCAAATAGCCGGTCCTGGACCCCTTTGGTTGACTTGACTATATTAAGCACAAATTGTGTTGGATTGATGGTCCCCCTCGCATCACTTAGCAGATTGTTCTTTGAAATTTTGGCTGAGAGGATTCTGAGGGTGTGTTGGGTTCTCTCTAGCCGGCTTAGCTTCCTAACTCCTTTGGGACCCTCATCCAGTACGCCTTTTTGGGCCCTAGCCGAATTGAGTAAAGTCAGTTTATCTGTCTTGGGAGTTGGCTTATGCTCACCGGGCGCCATAAGATGCATAACTAAGTTAGCGCTTAAATCTTTTCCGGTAAATCCTAGTGGGGCCATCTTAATTGTATGGATAACCAAGAGGAGAAGTGACTACTACATCCTAAGGGATAGTACTTCTACCTTCACAGGTAGAATTTCCTGAATCATCGAAGAATCTTGTCCCTTCCGACAGAGGCTTCTTCTCCCCAAGCGTTTCTGGTCTAAATGACCTGGCTTTCCGGCGCCCACCGGTAGCTCGATTGAGTACGTTAATTGCTGCATTGAGATCTCTATGCATATTTGCTCCGCAAGAACAGGTATGTTGTCTCTGTGCAAGTGTTTTCTTTTGTATTAAACCACATTTACTACATTCTTGACTAGTGCGGGCAGGATCTACAAGAACCACTTCAGAACCAGCTTCCTCCGCTTTGTAACAAAGCATTCTGGAAAATTCTGCCCAGCTGCAGTCTAATATTTCTTTTGCAAGAAAACCTTGGCTTAATCCTTTTACGTTGAGTTCTTCTATCGCAATTAATGAATAAGAATTAACTAGCATGCGGCTAGTTTTATGAAGGAAATCTCTCCTACTGTGTACGACACGTTCATATGCTCTGGCTACTCTTAGTCGGGCTTTGTTTCTATTTTTACTGGCTTTCTTCTTTCTTGATAACAATTTTTGAGCTTGTCCCAATCTGTGTTCTGCTTTCTTTAGGTGCCTTGGATTATCTATTATTTTGTTATTACTTAGGGCTACAAAGTGTTCTATGCCTAAATCGATTCCCACCTTCTGTCCTTCATTTGGGCTCTGGGTCATCTCAACTTCTGAATTAAAAATTGCGAACCATTTTCCCGATGGCATTTTCTTTATTGTGAGTGTTTTAATTTTTCCTTTTAGTTTTCTGTGTTTTTTGATTCGTATCTCCCCTATTTTGGAGAGCAAAAGATGTTCCGTTAATGTGAATCCAAATTGAGGGTAAGTAAATGATTTCATTCGTTCTGCTGTTTTAAACCTAGGAAAAGCTATTTTTCCCCCTTTTTTCTTTATGGCAATGGTTCTTCTAAAACTCTTAACAAGCTTATCCGCTACATTCTGTGATACCTGAGAAAATAATTTGGTTTTCTTTGATAATATGTAAAGTTGGTTTCTTGTTGGTAACTTATTGGTTCGTTTATAATATTCTCTTGTGTAGCTTAGCAGATAGTTCCATAACTTCCTGCATTCTTCTAGATAAGCCTGAAATGCTATTTCTTGCTCTTTGGTTGGATATATCCTGTATTTCCAACTACGCACTACTTTCATCGTAATGAGTTGGATTTTAGGGGTTTTATAAAGAAGTGGAGGGCAGGTTTCCACTGGATTTTATCTTATTGTGGAAGGAGTGAAGTGAGACCCTTGGAACTGATGGTAATCCCTTTGTCTGAAACCTGCAACGAGTTCAACTAGGCATTAAAAAGGTTATGCAGTAGAAAAGGTGTACTCATTAGTTATGAGCCTATAGTCCAGCGGTTAAGACGCTACCTTGACATGGTAGAGATCCCCGGTTCGATCCCGGGTAGGCTCATTGAAATTTTTTGCTGCTGGTTTAGGCTGTGGTAAAAAATTTCTTCAAAACATGACCCGTTTTACGCTAGTCTTTGTGTTTTAGCTGGCAACCTTGCACCGGATTAAACCGACAGTGCAAAGCTCCTTTTGTCGCTTTCCACTTAACCTGATGCCAAGTTTATACTAGGGAAAAAGTTAAGGTGAACTTGCCAAGGGCAAGTCAGAGGCTCAAGTTTTCTACATCTAATTAAAAGAACCAAGGCAAGAAGTTCATCAAGAATGCAATTATGCACACATACATTATTGCCTTTGGAATCCACTTGTGCTCAATATTAAGCTCTACTAAACGGTATCCATCGAAGAAAGGTAAAGGAAGCAGGTTCACTATTCCAATAATGAAATTCAGGCAGAAGCATAATGCTAGGAGTCTAAAGATAAATCCAAATACCGGGAAGTCATATTGGGTATAGGGAGCCGATGAGAGGGGAACATACTGTATGCCTATTTTTCCCTCGGAATTTGCCATCTGCTCTATTGTTCCGTGATTTGTTTCCATTACAATTGTTTGCTCCGGCTCGAATGTGAAGGTCTGGTATCCATCTACTTCTACCCCATTTACTGAATAGATTATGGTTTCGTTTTCCATGCCATCCAACACCATCCAGCCGGTTCCCCTAAAGGGGCTAGTTACAAATAAGAAGGCAAAAAGCAGGAGGAAAAATACAATTGCTGTGAGTAAATTGGCAGTTGAGCCTGCTACAACTACGTGGGTTTGCACTTCTTTGCTTTTGGATTCTAAGCGCTTCTCATCTGGCTCTACAAAGGCGCCAACTGGTATTACCCCAAAGAACGCAAGGCCAGAAGAGAGAAGGGGAATTCTTCCTATTACTGCCATTATTGCATGTGCGCCTTCGTGCACAACCAGAATCAATACTAAGGCGATAATTCCCTCAATTAGAGGGATGTTTATTCCCGGGAGGATTAAGGTAACTCCTGGAGAGGTATTGTCCATTGTGGGCTGGCCGAAAATAACTGTATCAATAAAGGCCATTAGAACTGTAAACCCATAAGAGATAATTGAGAGGGTTACCATAGTTGAGAACCCTCCAATATATACTGCGGCCAGGATAATTGTTGGGCCAATCAAATCCTCGGATGCATTTGTTACTCCTCCGCTCTCAGTGCCCAGGTTGAGCCCAAGGGAAATTGAGAGGAAAGGGAGCACCATCGGGGACACAAAAAACAATAAGAAAGTCATTAGAATCATTGCCACTCCGAGCACTTTGATTCTTCCAAGTGTTGGCCTCTTAACTACAAAATAACCTAAAAGCCCAAAGGCTAAACAAGTTCCCACATCAGCTAAAAATTTCCATACCTCCTCGTGCTTTGCTGCATTTCTGATAATTTCTATTCCTTTTTTTGTACGGACGAGCATTATTCCCCATTCAGACTTTACTCCTGTGAGCAGGGTCACTCCTTTTGCTGAGGCCAGAAGAACAATAACCGAACCAAAGAATTTTAGCGGTGCAGAGAAATCTGTCTGCAAAAGGAAGTAAATTAAGCCAAAGGCCGCTAGAATAAGCGCAAGAAGCAATACATAATCTAGCCCTGTTGGTTTTTTCATAGGAAGTTGATTTACACCAATATTATAAAAAGACATGCTTAGAAAATCAAATTTATGGAATGTGATGTGTGTGGGAAGCGGGAGGCTTCATTTATAATACAAATCGAGGGAGCAAAAGTTGCTGCATGCAGAGGATGTGCCTACCATGGCAAAATTATGATCTCCTTGGAAGAAGATGCACCAGTTAGAGAATTCAAGGCCCAGGCTGGGAGAAGTGTGCCAACTGCCCTGAGGATGGAAGAGGATCTTGTGGATGGGTACGGGCTGATTGTGCGCAAGGCGCGGGAATCAAAAAACCTAAAGATTGAGGAATTCGCCCGCCAGATAAACGAGAAGGCCAGCTATATTGATAAGATTGAGAATCAGAGCACAAGGCCCCCTATTGAGACTGCCAAGAAATTGGAGAAGGCTCTTGGAGTTAAAATTTTAGAGAAAGTAGTTGATAGTTCAGCGCCTTCAGAACTAGGCAAATACAAGAAGAAGGAACTTAGCTTGCTCGATATGCTTGAGATGCAAAACAAGAAGAAGGAGAGCTAGAATGGGAGTTGACCTTGGAGACCTCAGCATCAAGCACAAAGCATCAGTTGCAGACTTTTCTGGAAAACCTATTGCTATTGATGCAATGAATATGCTGTATCAGTTTTTAGCATCAATTAGGCAAGAGGATGGGACTCCGCTCAAAGACTTTAAGGGAAGAATCACTGGACATCTCTCTGGCCTATTTTACCGAACTGCTAAACTGGCCTCTGGAGGGCTTAAGCCTGTTTATGTTTTTGATGGAAGACCTCCAAGTTTCAAAGAAAAAGAAATTGAGGAGAGGAGGAAGGTCAAGAAGGAAGCTGAAATGAAATGGAAAAAGGCCCTTGAAGAAGAAAAATTTGAGGAGGCAAAAAGATATGCACAGGGAACCTCCCGCCTAACTAAGGAGATGGTTATCGAATCCAAGGACTTGCTATCTGCTCTTGGGATTCCCTGGATCCAGGCTCCTAGTGAAGGTGAAGCAGAGGCTGCAGAGCTTGTCAAAAAGGGAGTTTGTTATGCCTCTGCATCCCAGGACTATGATTCCTTGTTATTTGGGTCCCCCATACTGGTTCGCAATTTATCTATTACTGGAAGGAGGAAAGTTCCAAGGCAAAACCGATACGTGAATGTTGAGCCTGAGATTATTAAATTTGAAGAAACGCTCAATACTCTGGGGATTTCCCGTGGACAATTAATTTTAATTGGCTTGATGGCTGGAACCGATTTCAACGCAGGAGTAAGGGGAGTTGGGGCTAAAACCGGGCTTAAAATTGTTAAGGAGCACCCCACCTTGGATGATGTTAAAAAATATGTGAAGGAAAAGTACGATTACGAGTTTGAAGAGAATATAGATGAAGTGTATGACTTTTTTGTGAATCCTCCCCTGAATAAAGAAACACGTCCACTAGAATGGAGAGAAGCAAACCCAGAAGCTGTAAAGGAATTATTAGTAAAACAGCACGACTTTTCAGAAGAGCGCGTTGGAAACACTCTAGAAAAAATGATGGGCGTAATCCAGGAAGCTGAGAGCCAGAAAACATTAGATAAATGGTTTGGATAGGCCTGAACCCACACGGTGCATAATCCGCCTGAATTTGCTCGAGCGTTTACCTACAATTTTTCCATTCTTAAGAGCCTTGAGAAGTTTTTTAGGCTCTAATTCATCTAGTTCCAACTCAACATAAGTGGAACCAAATTCAAAGGGGAAGTGCGCATCACTTCCAGCAGCCCTAAGCTTGTGCTCTTTTTCTGCAAATGCTTCAGCTTCAGCATCAAAATTAGAGAGGCAGTGTGAATTAAATATTTCAATCACTTCTACTTTTTTGAGAAGTCCCTTGTCCATTAAACCTGCTCTTAGTGGATCAAATGCGTGGGGGGCATAACTTATTGCACCCTGAGACTTAATTCGGTCTAATGCTTCATAGAATTCAGTTTTTTTGGGAATTTCTTCATTCATAAACAGCCCAATTAAATCTGCATGTCCCGAGGGAGTGGAAACAAGTATCTCTTCACCGGGAATAAAATCTATTCCAAATTTTTTAAATTTGGAAACTGCAGACATTGTATTATGGTCAGTAATCGAGGGCACTATTCCAAACTCTTTTGATTTTTTTGCCAGAGTATCCAGACTAATAGTTGAATCATGGGAATAATTAGTGTGGAGATGGAAATCAATTTTCAATCAAGCACCCCCGCATCTTTAGAAGATTGAAAACTTCTAGTAGGAGTGGTTTGCCCTCTTTGGAATCCACCTCTTTAATCACAATTTTTCCACTAGAATAAAGAGTAAATTGCTTATCCTTATGGGAAAATGAGAGGAAAACTGAGGTGTTGGCAGTAACATCATGGTCTTTTGCCAGCTCTTTTTCAGCTTTAGCCAGGTCAAGTTTGTTTTTAGTGCGCATTTCAATTGTCTTGGAAGTTGTGCACGGAGAGAGAATCACGTAGTCAGGCCGATCATCGTCTCCCATAATCAGAATACCTCCCTAACATAGAAATAAGATAAAACAATTGCAATTATTCCAGAGATTATGGTTAATTCAATAATAAAATCAAAACTAAACAGATTGCTTACTGCCGGAATTCCAAATACTGTGGCGACTGTATTTGGAACTGAAATAATCAGCCCCACTACTGTAAGTATCGCCATAACTTTAGTTAAAAGTTCAATGCGCTGGTTAAGTTTTCTAGTCTCAATAATATCACATTTGGTGCGGAGGACATCAGTTTCTCTTCTTACACCTTTAATGCGGTCTACTAGGTGCCGGGCTCGGGCTAGGAGAATATCGAACTCGTAGGGAATAACATCAATATTTACGTATTTGAATTCCTCATCTTCAGCTTCGATACAGAGGCGGAGAACATCTTCAGCAATGTCCCGCACTTCCCGGTTTCTCTTGGATACAATCTCCACCTTATCAATATCAGGCGCATCATGAAGCTTGTGCGCTTCCTTTTTGATTGCGGCAAGCTCTAAGAAATACGAATTGAGCGCAGCAGAAACTACTTCGTAGAAAAGAAGGGTGCTGGCTTGGTATTTTTTCTTTTTGATTTTTGAGAGTTTGAGTTTTTTGAAGCACTTGGTGGAAACAGGAGTATATGCAATATTGAAATCTTTGGAGAGAATCAAAATTTGGTTTGGGTCTTTGCCCCCTACTGCAGGAAGGCTTAGAATCATGTAATT
>Ga0180430_10005578_pt1 | contig 10425 bp, 9 predicted proteins | sample SS_ome_9_FD_132999 | JGI IMG/M metagenome (GOLD analysis project Ga0180430, IMG submission 132999) | Hypersaline lake sediment archaeal communities from the Salton Sea, California, USA - SS_1_S_2 metaG | ecosystem: Environmental > Aquatic > Non-marine Saline and Alkaline > Hypersaline > Sediment... | reverse complement strand
GAACTCCGAACCCGCCTCTTCGCAGCCCCGGGCTGGATCGTATCTCCGGGAACGTCCAAAGCATTGCCACGTAATGGGTTTCGGCTCCTGATCGGACGCCACGAGTCGACGGATCTGCTGAGTGGGACGTCCAGCGGTGGGCGGATGATCGGCATCGGCGGCGGTTTTCCCAAGGAGCCGTGGTGGTGTCGCGCAGTGGTGCTGCTCGCCGACCGCACAGCGCGACGTGGCGCAACCGTCCGACTGGCCGTCACGGCCGGCCAACTCGGTAACGAGTGGACCCGGCATGCGGTTCTCGACGCGGTCGATGCGGCACTCGGTCACGGATGTGCGCCGGCGGTGTACCGCTGGGAGCCGGGCGCGGCCGCAGGGGTTGCGGCCTGAGGGTTGGATACGGCCAAAGTCGAAAGCGGACCGCTGAATCCGCGGGCCGAACCCACGGGGTGAGCGCTAGCGGCCCGTTCCGCCTGCTGTCGTGGCGATGCCGCCATCGACGGGGATGATCGCCCCGTTCAGATAGGAACCGGCCCGGCTCGACAGGAATACCGCAATACCGGCCATATCGTCTTCGCGGCCGATACGCCGCAGCGGGGCCGCTTCGGCGATCGCCTCGCCGAATATCTCCAGTGTCGCCGCCATCATCTTCGAGGGGAACGGTCCCGGTGCAATCGCGTTGACCGTGATATGTTGTGGCCCAAGCTCTTTAGCCAGAACTCGGGTCAACTGGTGGATGGCAGCCTTGCTGGCCGAGTACGAATAGGTGGGCATCGGGCTGACCTGGATGCCGTCGATACTGCCGACGTTGATGATGCGGGCCGGGTCGTCCTGGCTGCCCGCCCTGCGCAGGGCGGGCAGCAGGGCCTGGGTCATCCAGAACGGCGATTTGAGGTTCAGATCGAGCACCCGATCCCACGCCGCCGCCGGAAAGGCCTCCAACGATTCCCCCCAGGTGGCCCCGGCGTTGTTCACCAGAATATCCAGGGAGTCCGATTCGCCCAGTGCTGCGGCGGCCAAGCGGTCGCATTCCGACTGGTGCGACAGGTCGGCGGGCACCCCCCGCACCGGGCCGAAGGCCGACAACGCCTCCACCGCCTGGTCGCATGCGTCTGGCTTTCGGGAGCTGATCACCACGTCCGCCCCTGCCTGAAGCAAACCGCGGGCGATCATCAGACCGATACCGCGGGTGCCGCCGGTGACCAGGGCGGTTTTTCCGCCCAGCCCGAAAAGTCTGTCCAGATCCGCTGTGCTCACGTGTGGGTCCTTTCGCCGGTCAGAACCGTACCGAGTTCTCCTCGGTGAGCACCCGAAAGTCGGTATCGCACATCTCGGCGAGCCGGCCGTAAAAGATGCCCCGTGCCTCCGGGGCGATGATGCCCTGATGGATCGGCACGGCGTACCGGGGTGACACCGCACGCAGATAGTCGACGGCCTCGGAGATCTTCATCCAGGGCGCCGCGGCCGGTGTGGCCAGTACCTCCACCGGTTCATCCGGTACGAACAACGCGTCGCCGGGGTGCATCAGCCGCGCCGCGTGCCCGCCGTCTCCGACCAGATAGGAGATGTTGTCGACCACCGGGATCTCCGGGTGGATGACGGCATGACGTCCACCGACGCCGCGGACGTTGAGGCCGTCGACGTTCAGTTCGTCGCCGACGTGGACGGCTGTCCATCCGTCCCCGAGCATGGCCGCGGTCTGCGGGTCGGCGTACAGCGCCGCCTGGGGGTTGGCCTCGACCAAAGCGGGTATTCGTTGCGGATCCGCGTGATCGGGGTGTTGATGGGTGATGAGGATTGCGGTGAGCCCGGTGATGCCCTCGAATCCGTGCGAGAAGGTGCCTGGGTCGAACAGCACTCGCGCGACACCGAAGTCGGCCAGCAGACACGAATGACCGAAATGCGTCAGGTCCATGCTTACGATTGTGCTCCAACAGGAGGCAGCGGGATGCGGATGGCCCTCACAGTGGCGCTGGCAGCCGGCTGTCTGGCGCTCGCGCCCCCGGCCACCGCCGAGCCTGCCGGCACCTGCCCTCCGGCCTGCAACCGGATTCCCACAACCGCGTGGGTCTCGCCGTCCGCCATCCCGCTGGATTCCCTTTATGACTGGCCGCAGCTCGCCGGCCTCGCGGTCACCGCCGATTCGCCGCGGTTTCGTTTCGAGGAAATCTGCGGTGTCCCGAAAATGCCCGGGGACCCGCGCGACTACGCCATCGCCGAGCGGTCGGTGGTGGCGAGTCCGGCCGGGCAGTGGCAATTGCAGGCACAGGTGGTGCACTGGCGTGGTGAGACCTGGCGCGGTGGGCAACTCGCTCAGGCGGCCCTCGACGCTGCGGTTGCCGCATTGCGGTCCTGCCAGGCGGCCAACGCTGATGCGTCCCCGTCATTGATCGTCGATCAGCCCGACCGAATCGCGGCGGTGATCAGCGGACCGGTGCTTCTGCACCAGTATCTCCTCGCCGATCCGGTCAACAGCACCATCACCGAGTTGGCGCTGTGGTCTGACGCGCCGCCGCGGGACCCGTGGCCGACGATCACCGACACCACCGTTCTGGACGCGCTCGCCGCGCCGCTGTGCACCGCCTACATCGGTTCTTGCCCGTAAGCCGCCGGTAGGATCAGCCTGCACCGTCCGCCGATGTCAGAGGAGCCTTAGTGGCCCGGGTAGTTGTCACAGTGATGCCCAAGACCGAGATTCTCGATCCGCAGGGTCAGGCAATCGTCGGCGCTCTGGGGAGGCTCGGCCATACCGGTGTCTCGGAGGTCCGCCAGGGCAAACGATTCGAGCTCGAGGTGGACGACACTGTGACCGACGACGAACTTTCCGAGATCGCCGAGTCGCTGCTGGCCAACACCGTGATCGAGGACTGGTCGGTCACCCGGGAGCGGACGTGACCGCCCGGGTCGGCGTCATCACCTTTCCGGGCACTCTCGACGATGTCGACGCCGCCCGCGCCGTGCGGTTCTCCGGTGCCGAGGCGGTGAGCCTGTGGCATGCCGACGCCGATCTCAAAGGTGTGGACGCGGTCGTGGTTCCGGGTGGCTTCTCCTACGGCGACTACCTGCGCTGCGGGGCGATCGCAAAATTCGCTCCGGCGATGGGGGAGGTTGTCGCCGCGGCCGCGCGCGGCATGCCGGTGCTGGGTATCTGCAACGGGTTCCAGATTCTGTGCGAAGCGGGACTGTTGCCGGGTGCGCTCACCCGCAACGCGGGACTGCACTTCGTTTGCCGGGATGTCTGGCTGAAGGTGGACTCCACCACAACTGTCTGGACCACACGCTTCGAGTGGGGCGCGCAGTTACTGGTGCCGCTGAAGTCGGGCGAAGGCCGATACGTGGCAGGCGAATCCGTTCTGGATGAACTCGACGGCGAGGGCCGGGTGGTGTTCCGGTATGTGGAGAACCCGAATGGATCGATGCGCGATATCGCCGGTGTCTCCTCGGCTGACGGCCGCATTGTCGGGCTGATGCCGCACCCCGAGCATGCCACCGAGGCCTTGACCGGGCCGTCCGACGATGGTTTGGGTATCTTCTACTCGGCGCTCGACGCGGTTCTGTCCGCCGGGTCCTAGCTGGTCTTGGCTGTCCTCAGTTGGTGAGCGCGACCGACGCCTCGGCGGTATAGCAGAGGAACGTCAGGGTCTCGTCCAGATAGAGCTGAACGGTGTCCGCGTCATGGCTCAGATAGCCGATCGAGACATCGGTGCCGAGCTGCAGGTCGAAATCCCCGCCCCGGGTGCTCAGCACGAAGGCGCCGTCGATGGCCGGTGCCCAAATGATCTCCCCGTCCACCAGACGATTGAGGTGCTCGCGAATGGGATAGCCGTGCTCGGTGGTTTCGCTCACCTTGGTGTACGCGTCCGCCGACAGCAGCACGCAGTACGGACCGTCGACCCCCGCCAGCCGCAGTTGGGAGAGGGCTTGAGTGACGACGTCGGGGAACTCTCTGGGGTCCGCCGGCAACGTCAGCGCGGGGTTGGAACTGACACCCCGGATGCCGTGGATCGCCGCGTTGGTGTAGCCCTCGAAGATCGCGCGGTCCTCGGCGAACGCCAGTTTCTTGGCGGCATCCTTGACCGGATCCCAGTCGGAGTCCGAGGAACCGCGCTCGACATCGTCGATGGCGGTGCGCGACAGGGTGAATGGGACGCGCAGCCGCACCAGCGGCTGGGCATCACGCAGGTGGGCAACCACGCCGGAGCCGGGTGAGTCCACCTCCAGCAGACGGCCGGTGGTCACCGCCGCCGTCGCCGAGCCGTGCGGCCCGGTCACGTCCACCACTCGACGGCCCGCGACATGTCGCTTGAAGGTCCGGCTGGCTTCCAGTTCGATCTCCCGCCAGGCCGCTTCGGTAACGGGGGCGAGTTCGCGGTAGAGATTGTTCACTGCGGTAATCCTTTCAGGCTTCCGATCGCCAGGCTTCCGGTTGCTGGGCTTCGGATCGACGGCGAGCCGCCGGGGGCGGCCGATGGTCGGGCGCCGGGAAACGGCGGGGGGTTGCCGAGGAAATCGACGGTGGGGGTGAAGAACGCGGTTCCGGTGACCGCCTCGGAGAAATCGAGGATTCGATCGGTGTTGCCAGGTGGGTCGCCGATGAACATGTTGTTCAGCATTCTTTCGGTGACTGCCGGACTCCGTGAATAACCGATGTAGTAGGTGCCGTACTCGCCCTTACCGACCTCGCCGAACGGCATGTTGGCGCGCACGATCTTCAACTCGTTGCCGTGCTCGTCTTCGATGACGTTCAGCGCCACATGAGAGTTGGCGGGTTTGATGGCGTCGTCGAGCTCGATGTCCTCCAGCTTGGTGCGTCCGACCACCCGTTCCTGTTCGGCGACGGCCAGCTTCTCCCACGCAGCCATGTCGTGGAGGTATTTCTGCACGTGGACGTAGCAGCCGCCGGCGAAAGCGGGGTCCTCATCCCCGATTTCGGTGGCCTGCACCGCCGTTCGACCGCCGGGATTCTCGGTGCCGTCGACGAAGCCGAGCAGGTCCCGGTTGTCGAAGAATCGGAAGCCGTGGACCTCGTCGACGATGGTGACGGCGCCGTCCATCGCCTTGACCACCTGGCCGGCTAGTTCGAAGCAGACGTCGAGCACCTCGGCGCGGATGTGGAACAGCAGATCGCCGGCGGTGGCAGGGGCGTGGTGGCGGGCTCCGGTCAGCGGGATGAACTTGTGCAGTTCGGCTGGCCGCGGACCGGAGAACAACCTGTCCCATGCATCGGAGCCGATCGAGGTGACCATTGAGAGGTGTTTATCCGGGTCGCGGAATCCGACCGCGCGGACCAGGGCGGACAGGCCGGACAGGGCCTCATGCACCCGCGCCTCCCCGCCATCGGTAATGGTGCCGACGAGGAAGATGGCAGCGGGAGTGAGTGGCGCCAGGACCGGCTGGGGCAGCGGAGTCGGCACGGCTTCCACAGTAACGGAGGCGCTATCGACAATGATGATGACCATGTCCACCGGGTCCACCGGGTCCACCGGGTCCACCGCGGCGAGTGCGCAAGGTATGTGCGGGTTCATCGACGCGTCCCCCTCGCCGTTCCACGTCTGCGCCACCGCGGCCGAACGGCTGCGCTCGGCGGGCTACCGCGAGCTCGCTGAGACCGACCGCTGGCCGGAGGGCAGCGGGGGCCGGTTCTTCACGGTGCGGTCCGGGTCGCTGATCGCCTGGCACGGCGACCCCGGTCCGGCCCGTCCGTTCCGAATCGTCGGCGGCCACACCGACAGCCCGAACCTGCGGGTCAAACAACATCCCGATCGCGTCATCGCCGGCTGGCAGCTGGTGGCGCTGCAGCCCTACGGCGGGGCGTGGCTGAACTCCTGGCTGGACCGCGATCTCGGGTTGAGCGGCCGGCTCGCGGTCCGCGACCCGGACGCCGCCGGCGGGGTCGGGCAGCGTCTGATCCGTATCGACGAGCCGCTGCTACGGGTGCCGCAACTGGCCATCCACCTCGCTGAGGACCGGGCTGGGGTGAAACTCGACCCGCAGCGTCACCTCAACGCGGTCTGGGGTGCCGGCGAGCGGCCGAGATCGTTGTATGCCCGGGTCGCCGGTTGGGCCGGGGTTGCTCCCGCCGACCTGCTGTCCGCAGAGCTGATGACCCATGACCTGACGCCGTCCCGGGTCATCGGAGCCGACAGCGACCCCATCAGCGCCCTCATCAGCGCGCCTCGGCTGGATAATCAGGCCAGTTGCTATGCGGGGCTTGAGGCGCTGTTGGCCGCCGAGCCGTCGGAGTATCTGCCGGTGCTGGCGCTGTTCGACCACGAGGAGGTGGGCTCGGTCTCCGATCACGGCGCGCAGTCGGATCTGCTGCGCAGCACGTTGGAGCGCATCGTGCTGACCGCCGGGGGAGACCGGCAGGACTTCCTGCGCCTGGCCACCGGCTCGATGGTGGCCTCGGCCGATATGGCGCACGCCACCCACCCGAACTATCCGGAGCGTCACGAACCCGGCCATCCGATCGCGGTCAACGGGGGGCCGGTGCTCAAGGTTCAGCCCAACCTCCGGTATGCCACCGACGACCGAACCGCGGCGGCGTTCGAACTGGCCTGCCGTCAGGCCGGGGTGCCAATGCAGCGCTATGAGCACCGTGCCGACCTGCCGTGCGGATCGACCATCGGACCGATGACCGCCGCTCGCACCGGAATCCCGACTGTCGACGTCGGCGCACCCCAGTTGGCGATGCATTCGGCTCGTGAACTGATGGGAGCGGCCGACGTCCCCGCCTACGCCGCTGCGTTGCGGGCGTTCCTGTCGCCGACTGCCGCTCACTAGACTCGACGCCCGTGACCCTCGTCGACACCGTCGCGCACGCGGCAGCCACCCCCGATCAGCCGCAGCCCTACCGGGAACTAGGCCTCAAGGACGACGAGTACCAGCGCATCCGCGAGATTCTGGAACGCCGGCCCACCGACGCCGAATTGGCCATGTACTCGGTGATGTGGAGCGAGCACTGCTCCTACAAGTCCTCCAAGGTGCATCTGCGTTATTTCGGCGAGACCACGACCGAGCAGATGCGCCGTCACATGCTGGCCGGCATCGGTGAGAACGCGGGGGTGGTCGACATCGGTGACGGTTGGGCGGTCACCTTCAAGGTCGAATCGCATAACCATCCGTCGTATGTGGAGCCCTATCAGGGCGCGGCAACCGGCGTCGGAGGAATCGTGCGCGACATCATGGCGATGGGCGCCCGGCCGGTCGCGGTCATGGACCAACTGCGCTTCGGCGCCGCCGATGCTGCGGACACCCGCCGCGTGCTCGACGGGGTGGTGCGCGGCATCGGCGGGTACGGCAACTCCCTCGGACTGCCCAATATCGGCGGTGAGACGGTGTTCGACCCGTCCTACTCCGGCAACCCGTTGGTCAACGCGATGTGCGTCGGAGTGCTCCGAAAAGAGGATCTGCATCTGGCGTTCGCCTCCGGAGTGGGCAACAAGATCATCCTGTTCGGTGCTCGTACCGGTCTGGACGGTATCGGTGGGGTGTCGGTCCTGGCGTCGGACACCTTCGCCGGCGACGAGGGAGGTGCCGGCCGGAAGAAACTGCCCAGCGTTCAGGTCGGCGACCCGTTCACCGAGAAGGTCCTCATCGAATGCTGCCTGGATCTGTACGCCGCCGGCCTGGTGATCGGCATCCAGGATCTTGGAGGGGCGGGATTGTCCTGTGCCACATCGGAATTGGCATCAGCCGGCGACGGTGGAATGGCGATCGAACTGGACAGGGTGCCGCTGCGCGCAGCGGATATGACTCCGGCGGAGGTGCTCTCCAGCGAGTCCCAGGAGCGGATGTGCGCGGTGGTGTCGCCGGAGAACGTCGAGAACTTCATGGCGGTGTGCCGCAAATGGGATGTGCTGGCCACCGTCATCGGCGAGGTGGCCGAGGGTGACCGCCTGACGATCACCTGGCACGGCGAGACCGTGGTCGATGTTCCGCCGCGCACCGTCGCCCACGAGGGCCCGGTCTATCAGCGCCCGGTGGAACGCCCGGACACTCAGGACGCGCTGAACGCCGACACCTCCGCGCGACTGCCGCGACCGGTCAGCACAGACGAGTTACGCGCGACGGTGCTCGCGTTACTGGGCAGTCCGCACCTGTGCAGCCGGGCTTTCATCACCGAACAGTACGACCGCTACGTGCGCGGAAACACCGTGCTCGCCGAGCACGCCGACGGTGGTGTGCTGCGTATCGACGAGCAGACGCAGCGCGGCGTCGCGGTGTCCACCGACGCCTCGGGCCGCTATACCCAGCTTGATCCCTATTCCGGTGCCCAGCTCGCACTGGCTGAGGCGTACCGCAATGTCGCGGTCACCGGCGCCACCCCGGTGGCGGTCACCAACTGTCTGAACTTCGGGTCACCCGAGGATGCCGGTGTCATGTGGCAGTTCGCCCAGGCGGTGCGCGGTCTGGCCGATGGTTGTGTGGCGCTGGGGATTCCGGTCACCGGCGGCAACGTCAGCTTCTACAACCAGACCGGCGCCACCCCCATCCTGCCCACCCCGGTGGTCGGCGTGCTCGGAGTGATCGACGATGTTCGCCGGCGGCTTCCCACCGGACTGGGCAATGAGCCGGGGGAGACGCTCTACCTGCTCGGCGACACCCGCGATGAGTTCGACGGATCGACCTGGGCCCAGGTCACCGGCGACCACCTCGGCGGTCTGCCACCCATCGTTGATCTGGCCCGGGAGAAGCTGCTCGCAGAGGTGCTCACCGCCGCGTCCCGGGACGGGCTGGTCTCGGCCGCGCACGACCTCAGCGAGGGCGGCCTGATCCAGGCCGTCATCGAGGCGGCGTTGGCGGGCGAGACGGGCTGCCGGTTGGTTCTTCCGGCTGAGTTCTCGGCTGTGGGAGAGGCGTTCGTGCTGCTGTTCTCCGAGTCCGCCGGCCGGGTTCTGGTGGCGGTCCCGCGGACCGAGGAGAGCCGGTTCGTGGCCATGTGCGCCGCCCGACAGCTTCCGGCCACCCGCATCGGTGTCTCCGATGACGGGTCGGACTCGGTTGAGGTTCAGGGCCTTTTCACCGTCACGCTGGAGGAACTGCGCCGCACCTCAGAAGGGGTGCTGCCCAGGCTGTTCGGATGAGACGCGAGTCGGCGATCGCCTGGGCGTGGAGTCTGGTGCGCCTTGACTTCACCGGAGTCGCGTTCGCCGCATTGTTCTTCTGTTTGTCGCTGACCCCATCGTTGTTGCCGCGGGACTGGCTTACCGGTGGAATCATCGGCGGTATCACCGCCGCGATCGGCTACGGGATCGGGGCGCTGATCGGCGCGGCGGTCCGGGTGACTCTGCTGCGCGGCCGTCGCTGGTGGCCGCCGCGTCCGCGAATCCGCCGCGCTCTGGGGGCGGCCGTGGTGTCCGTCTCGATCGGTGCGAGCGTGCTGATGGTGGGCCCGGCAGCGGCCTGGCAGCGTCAAGTCGCCACGCTGATGGGCAGCGAAGGCCCGCCGGCATCGGAATATCTGCGTACGGTCGCCGTCGCCCTGGTGACGGGTGGACTGCTGATCGCCGCGGCGCGGTTGCTCAGGGACGCGATCAGGCTGCTGGCCCGGCTGATGATTCGGCGGTGGGCCATCAACGACGAGGTCGCGATGTTCATCGGCACCGCTATCGTGGTCATTCTGGCCGTCACCCTGGTCAACGGTGTTCTGGTTCGGGGTTTCATCGCCGGTGCCAGTGCGGTCTTCCAGCCGCAGAATCTCGCCACCCGGCCCGGGGTGCAGCAACCGCGCCAGGCCGAAAGATCCGGTAGTCCAGAGTCGTTCGTGAATTGGGACTCTCTGGGATACCAGGGCCGCAATTTCGTCGGCACTGGCCCGACCGCTGCTGAACTCACTGAACTGAACGGTAGTCCGGCCGCGGAACCGGTCCGGATCTACGCGGGCCTGCAGTCTGCGGACAGCATTGAGAGTCGGGTAGCGCTGCTGCTCTCGGAACTGCAACGCACCCGCGCCTATGAGCGCAAGCTGCTGGTCATCGTCCCGACGACCGGGACGGGATGGGTGGATCCGGTAGCGGCCCGCGCGATCGAGGCGATGTACAACGGGGACACCGCCCTGGTGGCCATGCAGTACTCGTACCTACCCAGTTGGATTTCGTTCCTCGTCGACCGGCAGAAGTCCGTCGAGGCCGGCCGGGCCATGGTCGACGGGATTCACCAGCGGTGGATGCGGTGGCCCGAGTTCAACCGCCCGCAACTGGCTCTCTACGGCGAAAGCTTGGGCTCGATGGCCGGTCAGGCGGCCTTCGGCTACCTGCCGGACGTGGCCGCGAAGAACGTGACCTCGGTGTTGTGGGTCGGCCCGCCCAATGCCAGCGGGCTGTGGCGGGCCGTGACCGACCGCCGCGATCCGGGCACCCCCGAGGTGCAGCCGCGTTATGACAACGGGCGCATCGTCCGTTTCGCGCAGGCGTCCAGCGCCACCGAGAT